>ERZ773196.865-NODE-865-length-18170-cov-4.317803_pt1 | contig 18170 bp, 17 predicted proteins | sample MGYA00581009_ERZ773196 | MGnify/ENA primary metagenome ERZ773196 (study PRJEB29015, sample SAMEA2738162) | human oral metagenome | biome: human oral; feature: human-associated habitat; material: saliva | place: China | collected 2243 ... | reverse complement strand
AAGAGCGAACAGCCCAGCTTGTTCACCAGACGAAGCAGGTAGATAAACTCGAAGATCGAGTTATCCTGCACCTCGTCGATGATGAGGTGTCGGATGTTCAACCCAGTAGGCAGTGGCATTCGGTCGATCATCTGGTAAGCCAAGATGATCTCCAGTTCCAGAGATGTCTGCTTGATGAGGTTGAGTGCGTCAATGGTCTGCTCCAGGTGAGCCTCGATGAAGTTATTCAGCGAGGTGTGAGCGCCTTCAGAATTGCGACCCTCCAACCTGCGCAGACGTTCAGCAAACTGAAACGCGAATGGATCCCCAGGCATGTAGATACCCAAGGAGTTGGCGATTGTCTCCACAGAGCTGAGCTCGTGGATCGGGAAGTACGACATGTACAGATCGTGAATCATCCGCGCGATCGTCATGGAACGAACGTTGCGGTTCTTTCGAATGATGTTGTCAGCTGCCGCGTTGGTGAACGACAACACGGTGATGTCAGCTGGGTTAACACCACACAGGCAAAGCTGCTGGATACGTTCCAGAATGACAGTGCTCTTACCGGCCCCTGCACCTGCCTGAGTCAAGATAAGAGGCTCGGTCGATTGCACAGCAGCGAGCTGCTGAGGCGAGAGCTGTCGCTGCATAGGAACAGTCTTGATGGTCTCCGGTGCACGCTCTAGCTGATCACGCTTGCCGCTGAGGTCGTTAAGCGTGTCGTTCATCAGTAGGTTCATGTTCTGCTTGACCAGACGCGAAGCGGTCTGGGGATCGCAGAGCATGTTGATAAAGCCGTAGATCTTACGGTACGCCGACAACGGTACGCTGTACTGTTCCATGTAGCGTAGCTCGTAGACCATCTGAGCAAGCTGCTCGTCGTTGTAGGGGCGCTTCTTCGACACAAGCGCGTCGATGGCATCGTAGATGTCGTCAGCGATGTCATCACTGCTCCAACGCTGGGCACTGTCAGCGATGGTGTCGTAGACGCTGTAGTTGGCGTAGAACTTCGCCAGCGTGTCGAGGAAGTCGCGCTTACGTGATGGGTTGATGCCGGTGGCGCGGAAGATCTCGTCCCACGGCAGATTCTCAGCGTCCTCAGCAGGAGCGTAGCTCCAATCGACGATGGCCCACGCCAGGTTGGCATTGCTCATCTTGACTGCCTTGTTGGGGAAGGTGCTGATCGTCGTGCTGAGCAAGGTGGCTCGCTTACGATAGGTCTCATCCTCAGTAAGGATGAACTCGTCGGTTGCCTCGTCGTCGAACAGGTCGATGTCATTATCGTCGACTTCGATGAAGTTGGGATCATCGGGATCAATGGCATCAAGATCGTTGGTGAGAAGAGTGAGCCTCTGATCGCTCAGATCATCGATGTCTTCGGTCTGCTTGGGTGGGACAACGTAGATCATCGTGCGATACGAGATCTGAAGATCTCTGATCTTGTTCTTACCACTGTTGTCCTCGCGTAGAGCAAGGCCCTGCACAGAGCAGGATGCCCACACATCGAAATCATCAGTGTCATCAGTGAGTCGCACGGAGAACTGATCCATGTCATCGGGGACAGGTACAGTCATGCGACCGTAGCCCTGCTCGTAAACGCGCTTCACGAGAGTGCCGATCGGGATGATGCGGCTGGTTACCGCGTTGGATGTCTGTGACATCTTGTAGCGCAGGTCTGTGGTTCCCATGCTGAGACGGTCCAGCCCTGTGGGATAGCGGCCTGGGATGACAGAGTTGTTGAGCAGGCCCTGCTTCTTACCGCGACCAGTGAGGTGCGACGAGAAGTACTTCGGCGTCGCAGTCTTGATGGTGCGAGCCTTGGTGGCTTCAACAGTGGTGCTGGACTTAACTGCTTCGTCGAGGTTATCAAGGAGGATGGGCATGGAGAGCCCTCCTTTCTGTTTTGAATAAACGTTATAAGAATTGAATGAATAGATGCGCTGTTCTATGGTCGGTCAGCCCGTCAGCGTGTTTTACCAATAGGCCGACCAACCGTAGAGATGGCGCAGTGATATACGTGGGGATCTTAAGTGTTACACGAGCGTGTAGCCGATGATCTCCATATCATCGCCAGTGTCAGGATCAATGAGTGTTCCCGAATCGGGCAGATCACTCAGTGGCTGCTCATAGAGGCGCTTCTGTTCGTCGGTGTAGACGATGTGCATCGAGTCAATATTCTTGTGGATCTTAGGTGCATAGGGCGACAGCAGACTATAGAGTGCGAGGGCGCTATCGACCTGCTTTTCCCATGCCGGGGCAAGGGTTGTCTCGATGAGACGTGCGAGGTCTTCCTTCGTCTCAATGTTCTCAAGCATGTGAGGTGTCGTGCGCAGATACTGCGCAGCACGGCGTCGACTCTTATCGGTGATGATGGCGTTGTAATGATCGTTGGGGTCGTCTTCTCGTAGCCAATACCAGCCGTTGTCGAGCGCATACATGGGTTCACCGGTTCGCACATCGACAAGATGAAGGTCGATGAGTGGGCGAAGCCATGGGAACGCCTGGAGGATATGGTCATGAACCATGCCATATTCGTCAGGCTCGCTATCAAAGAAGTACCCGTCGTTATCTTGGCGCTCGTAGTACACCTCACCGGTAACGATGATGCGATCGTTATCGACGCCGTATTCGGCAATGACCTTAATGCGAGTCCCGTTGGCTTCGGTGATGATGTCTTCAACGGTATGCATGTGACGCATAGAAGAATGTATGGGCATGTGTATGGCTCCTTATTAATAAATGTGTGCGAATGGTGTTGGTTTGCCCACGCCATGATGTATAGTTTGTAGCAATGCGTATGGCGTGGGCAAACCGGATGCGACTCACATGAGGACGATAGAGAGTTGTGTTAGAAGCGCGTTAGAAGAGGCGTCTTACCGCTGTCCGAGATCAGATCTTCAATAGCCCCATCGGTCAGATACTCGCCTGCTGCGGAGATCCACCCAGGAGACATGTCATCCCCACGGAGGTATCGGAAAAATACCTGACCGTCGAAATTGATGACGGATCCTCCAGGGATTTGTGGGGTCTTCGTTAGGAGATTATCTCCGGAGGGAAAAGCGATGACTGAAATCATTGTTGAATACTTTTTTGATGTATTAGTTAGTTGCGGACGAGAGTAGGGAATCTTCGATGAAGCTACGAATGGCACGAATTGCAGGGCGAGCACCCTGGTCGACAAGCCAAGTTTCCTCAACGAGTCGGGCGATAGTGCCGTCATCGATGGGATCAAAGCTCATACCTGGGTTCTCAGCACAGATTCGTGCAACCTGGCGATCGTACTCATCGCGCAAGATCTCAGCGTATTCGTTGGCCCCTAGGGGCATGAACGCAATAAGGTCATCGAATCGGCCCAGCAGTTCTGCGTCGAAACTCTTTTGAAGTTCTTTTGCCAACGACTGCTTGGAAAGTGTGTTCTTCTCTTCACCAAAGCCCATTCGGGATCCAGAGAGTTTCTGCCGACCAGCATTCGTCGTTGCAATGACGATGCAACGAGACAGGTCAACAGCAGGGCCGTTGGCCATCTGGATCTCGCCGGTGTCGAGGGCAGAGAGGAAGAGCCTCTGCACCGACATGTGCGCTTTCTCGAACTCATCGAGAACAATGACACGGTATGGGTTCGACGCCAGAGTATCGAACGGACGCTCACGCGCGCTGTCAGACCCAACATAGCCAGAGGGCGAACCGATGATCCTGTTGATGGTGTGTGCATCGTGAAATTCCGCCATGTTGAGCAGAATAGGCTTCTGCCCAGTGACCATCTTGGCGATGATCTTGGCGGTCTCGGACTTGCCGACGCCGGATGCTCCGGCGAAGAGCCACGACGTTGGTCGCGTCTGTGGGAAGATACCCAGCTCGCGTCGACGCAGTGCATCGACGATACGTGGGAGGACATTTTCCTGGCCTTTCAGACGGAACAGCTCATGTTCCAGGGTCTCAACGTCAAGCTGTGGCGGCTGCGACTGTCCGGTCACAAGGCGCATGGCAATAGTATTGAGGCGCTTTGACGTTAGCGGGATCTGAACGATCTGCTGAAGCATCTGCGCGTACGATGCGTTGCCAGAAGCAAATGCTTCCTGGATCGCGGCATGGTGACTGATCACGCTATGGCTTAGTGCTCGATCGAGCAGCGTGATTGCCGTATCGGGGCGATGCCCAGTACTCATCAGTCGATCGGCGGTGGTAACGATGTCATCAAGAACATCAGGTGCGACACTCACCTTGTTTTCATAATGGGTAAGCATGCCGGGCAGGACCACATCGAGAATCGAGCGAGTTTGCTCGCTTGTAAGTTCATCGACAATGACAGATGAGAAGCGGCGTTTGAATGCCGGATCATCGTCGAGACGCTTAGCCTCGCCTGTCGTTGTTGCGGCAATAACACGCAGGTATCCTCGGGCCAACGCAGGCTTGAGGATTTGTGCAATCTTGCTGTAGGTGGGGTTGCTATCATCGGTGATAATGTGGATCTCATCAATGAAGAGCAGCGCGTCATTGTCTGGATCCTGGGCAAATTTAATTATCTCGGTGATGCGGTTCTCTAGTTCGCCGACGATTCCAGCGCCAGCGACAAGCGTGGCGATCGGCAGCTCGTAGATCGTCGTGTTCCCCAGCTGCGGAGGCACAGATGCCTCTTGGTTGGCGATGCGCCGGGCGATTTCCTCGACGATTGCCGTCTTGCCAACGCCCGCCGGGCCAACAAGGAGGGCATTCGGCTTACGCGACGAGGAAATGATGCTCATCGTCTGTGTGACGATCTCGTCACGGAAGAGTGCTGGAGCAGAGCTCTTGTATTCCTCATTGTAGTTGATGAGCATGTCATCAATGTCAGACCCACCGGTGATGGCATGGTTATGAGATGGGGTGGCTGGCGCAGACGGACCAACGCTGACGATGTTGGGCGCACCAGAGCCACCGCCTGATCCGGTCGGGTTGTTAGCGTCGTCGTCATTGGGCGTGAAGTTGGACAGGCCCATAGGCGTGCCTCCTTTTTGAATAAATGGGAATTGAATGAATAGTTTGCGATCCCTCCCTTCCCTTTTGCCAGTGAATGGTCAAAGAGAAGGGAGGGTGCATGTTACTTGGTCATGCCAAGGATACGAGATCCCGTGGTGGGATCGATCGTCTTCATGGAACGCGTAAAACTCATAGCACTTTGACGCAAGGCTTCGTACCAATTATCCGGGACAGAAATCGGTACGTAGTACAAGTTTTCTGGCACATCGATGTGATACGAGCCGGGCCACCATTCAAAGTCAGTGATAACCAGATTGAGCCTGCGCTTAAGCGGCGGATTCTCGTTAACGAACTTGTAGATCTGCTCGTAATCGGTTCCACCACTCACCTTAGGTACGGCAGCGAATTGCTTCCATACCTGAATAAGGGAGCGATTTTTGATTCGGAGGCGCACAGGCGTCGCCATCACGTGGGAGAAGCTCGTGAAGTAGAGATCTACTCCCATCTTTTGAGCAAAGGTGATCAACATCTTGATTGTGTCTTCATAGTTCTCTTCAGAGATAGAACCAGAAGTATCCAGATAGATGTGAATGTCCGGCATGTATTTGCGAGATACAACCTTGCCTGGCTTGTTCGGGTCGTTCGGCTGACGCCTGTTTGCCCGAACAAAACTTGTACCCACATTCCTGATGGCATTGAGTGACTGGTTGACCTTAGACATACGCATGAGGACACGCATGACCGACTTGTAGATGTCGATAGGTCGGGTGGGGTGCTTGCGGAATACGATACGACCACTGCGACCAGTCTGGTGCTGAGCATTCGTCAGACTGTTAGCAGCTTGCGCAGATGCCTTTTGCTGGGCGCGAGCAAGTGCGGTCAGCTTGCTGAGTTGACCGGGAGTGACGAGCTTGACCGGGTTGTGAAGGGATTTCATGATGAGATCCCATTCAGCGTTAATTTTTCGCATCGACGCCCTCGCATGAGCCTCGACGTTGACAAGGACCAACGTACGGGGTAGCGCCAATTCAGCGATACTGAACGGCAGCATGCCGCACGTTTCGGGCGCGCCAGGCTGGTTAGCCTGTTGCATGTGGGTCCACGTACTGAGAGCCCACATGAGAATACGTGCGAACGAATACTCATCGAGAGCCTGCGAATCGTTTGCTCGCAGAATCAGAGACTCGGTGAGGCCGCCCAGATCGATCTTGTCGAACTGCTGGAACATCCGGTTGTCGGCCGGAGTAATGTTCGATGAGATCTTGGTGAGTTCGCCACGCAGCCACATCTTGAAGCTGTCGAATTCGGTATCCGTACGGAACCAGAAGCCGACAGTATGGGGATGGAAAGTCCAGCCCAGGGACACCAGTAGGAGGTCCGTACCGGCGTTACCAGCAAGCACGTCTTTGGCCGTGGGCATTACGTCGCTTTGCGTGGTGTACAGAGCTTTACTCGGGTCTGGCAGCTTGCAACGCGCTGCCGCCTGAGTGATGAATGCTTCGTCGACAGGCGATGATGCCGATGGGATCCATCGAACAAGGGACTGTTCGAAGATCACACCCATAGTGGCCTGTGCGTTTGCATCGAGAACCTCGCCAACAGCGCGAAGGAGCAGATCGTTGACTCCGTCAGAATCGAAGTCTTGTCCGTCGATCGTCAGATTGACGTTACCGCCTGGTGTGAGTGGCTCGAAGATTGTCTGCGTGATCGCAGTATCGAGCGTAGCAAGTGGATCGCAATCACCCGTGAAAGGGGCGATATATGCGTATGGGTTAATGCAATTGGGCTTTTGCCCAACGAGGTTAATGGAAGCCATTAATACCCCTTTCTGAATAAACGAGGGGGGAATAAGCAAGTTATGTATGGCCGTGTCCGGCGTAGCTGAAGGAGAATGAAGTGCTACGCCGGACACGATGTCTATGAACTCAGTCGAGATCCATGGCGGCAATGACCGTGTTGATCTTCAACGCGAGGCCATGGTCGAGACAATTGACTGTTTCGCAGTTCTTTGAGTAGAGTGCGCCGCTTGACCACAAGACGATGAGTTCGTTGATGTGGTTCTGAGCAAGTTTGTCCAAGCGTTCGTTCAATGCCTGGATGATCGTAGTGTTGTCTTCGCGCTCGTACATGGCGAACACGAAGCATCCTGATGCATCGTTATCCGTCATGGTTGCAATGACCTGATTGATGGCGTCGATGCTAGTCTTCGATGCCTCTTTGAGCTTATCGTAGATACGGGGCTTGACAACGCGCTGAGCGTTCTGGGTTCCGGTGGAGCCCTTGCTCAGCTCATCGCTGATAATTCCCATCAACAAGGTGGTGAACGAGGTGTTGCCTGTGAGGCCCTCGATGACCTCCTGGAGATAGGAGATGTTCCGGCCATCCCGGGTGACCGATGGCGTAGCCATAAGACTGGCGATCTTATCAAACGACAGAACGTTGAGGTACCGTGACACACCATCAATGGTGCGTGGCGTAGCGAACGGTCGGATCTCTTCGGTTCCGTCGAAAAGATCAAAGACCGACACCGTGTCGTCATCGTCCCCATCATCCTGACCGTCTACAGCAATCTGTTCATTGGTGTTCTTAACGAACACCGTTTCAGGGTGCTTTTCTAGCACCTTCTTCACCCACGGGTGAAGATTGTCGCCCAAAATCTCGATGAGGGTTGACGCGTCAGGTGCAACATTGATGATGGCGAACCTGGAAATAGATGCGTCATCAAGGGCAGTGACGTTGCCCTTGTCGTTGCCTGCGACAATGATGCGCAGGTTCTTGGGCAAATCTTCGTTGCCAATACGGCGCAACGTTACCAGGGTAAGGGTACCCGAGGTAACGTCGGAAGTGGTGCGATTAATTTCATCCAAGAACAAAATGGGTTGTTCATTCTGATTGTTCTTGGCGTAACTAATCGCCTGGGAGATGGTGTCGTGTGGGAAGAACTTCTGGGACCAGATACCGTTCTGCTCGTCCAGAACAAGCCGTGCGCCCGTGAGGTCGGCCTTATCGGCCAACAGATTGCAGGGCAAGGTAAAGCACCGGGTGTTGGTGCGCCTGGCCACGTCTTCGACGAACGACGACTTGCCGATACCTGGCTCGCCCATGAGAGCTGGAACGCGTCCAGCCTCAAGCAAGTCAATAGTGGTGTCTACGAGCATCTCGTTAAACAACATGAAAGTGTATCCTCCTGAATAAATGTGTTGTTGAATAAAGTCAGATTGGAATCAGACTGCGCCGTGAGGCAGTCTGATTCTCTATTTCTTATCTCGGGTCGTACTATGTACGACCGTCTTGCTCCAGGGATATAAGAGGGTGGAAGTCTTGCGAAAACCTTGGTTTTTCAGTAGAATGTACATATGTACAGTTTTCTATTGAAAGGGCAAATCTTATGCGCGGTTCCCATCACATTATCGCTGGATTGGCGATGCTCGGGATTGGTCGAGCAATTGTTACGGTTGGTGAAAATGTCGATTGGTCACAGGTGATATCGTCATCGAAAGTATCGGCGATGTTTGGTGATAATGGGGATCCGTATGGCGTTGTTTATACAGTTTGCCATTGGCTATCAGATGGTATGACTACATTTGGTGAGTTGATTGCATCGTGGAGTACGTGGATTCACCAGCTATTCATCAGTGATGATGCGTATTGGTACATCAGTGTGGCAATCGGTATGCCGTTGTTTATCATCGGCACCTTGTTGGCTGATGCTGATCTGCCACACTCGTTGATGGGACGCTTCATGCCATGGGGAACCATGTGGCGTCGCCAGGGTGAGGATCGATCAGTTACGTCGCCCATTGCCCACAGAGGGTGGACACATACGCTATGGGCGTTGCTTGGAGTGGGAGCTCTTGCCGCAACGGTGGCACCGGTTTTCGTGTGGCTACTTGCAGGCATGGTGACGCATGTTTTGCTCGATGCTATGAGCATGGCTGGCTGGGTGTGGTACTACCCGTTGATGCCGTCTACGTGGAAGGTGATCGAGAGGGATGACACGCGAATCGTTGTGTCGACTCGTAGCCGAAGTGTTGTTGCCAATCGCCTGAGGTATCACGTTGGTGTGCCATGGTTGGAGCGCGGATATGTTGCACTCCTTGTTGTTGGCGGTGTTGTCGCAACGTGGTACACGTGGTGATATTTAGGATGACAAAATGTGCGTTGGGGCAATCGCCTGGTTTTCGCACAAGTTGATAATGTCATCGAGATAGCTAATAGCCTTATCTCGAATGTAGTTTTCCCATTCAATTCCATCATTGGTGATGCCTGTTTCATCAACAAAAGAATCCCATATGCTATCTTCAATAGCGCTCGCACTAAATGTGCGTCCTTTGTAGTGAATTAGTGGATCATCTATTGAACCGCGATATTCGAAATCAATATCGCTGATTCCATACCAATTGGGTAGCATGTTAACCGTATCCTTATCGTAATGTTGATATTATGCGCGGGTAACAAGATGGCAACAGGCCCTGGGTGGTTGTATTTAATAGCCCAGGGCCTGTTGCTTTCAGTCTGTGTTATCTGTGTCGGTGGCGGCTTCAATGACGTAGTCGATAATCCTGTCACACATTTCATTGAAGAGTTCCCATACTCGCTTGTCATCGATCGATGAAATAAGAGCATTGAGTTTACCACTGTCATTCTTGTTCTTGATGCGTTCATATGCATCGAAAATGCGATCATTATCAGGATCGCTATCGCTGAGTGTATTGATGAGGGTCTTGAACTTTTCACGGATGACTGAGGCGTCAATAATGATGCCTCGCGTATCTTCTTCAGGCTGAAGATCATATACATCGTAATCGATTTCGTACCAAAAACCGTAGTCTTCGTCATAAGTGAGTCGTTCGCTTAATACTCGCTCGGCATTATCGATGTCGTCGGTGGTGACAGTGACAATAGTGTTGTAACGATGCATTTCTTTGTCGTCGGGCTCGATCATTTATGGAACTCCTTTTGTAGATCATTCATTTGTTTCTCGCGCTACAACAACGCGCGTTGCGAGGTTGAGTAGCAGCGGCATGCCGCTTCTTGTCTCATCATGCTTGGGTCGATGCTCCAAGTAGTGATCGAGCGTCTCGTATATTAACCATGACGCAGTTGTTTCATCGACGATAATGCTGTTCATTCTGACGCTGTTACCAGATGGCAGACCGATCTCGTGCGGACTGACGCGTAGCTGAAGCAAGTTGTTGTATATGTATTGTGCGTAGGCCCATTCATAGCGAGAGTGGTCGAATTCGAAGTTGTCAAGGGTTCGACCGAAGAACCTGGAGCGCGTAATCAACGTCTGGAGAACCGAGTCGTACCACTCATGTTGCGGTCGCTCATCGATATCGATGCCGTCATAGGTAACAATTGGTGCGTTGTTGATTTCTTCGGCCACGGAACGCCAGACGCGATCCCAGAGATTCTGATCGACGGTTGTCGACACAGGGGTCGGCACAGGATTGCGAGTGTACGTGACGAAGTGGTTGGCTTGGAGAATCTCCCACCACCCGTGGGGTCCTTTGAGAACAGCTTTGTTGGCCGCAACAGGTAGCTCGTTGAACGATGCAGGCAAAGGGAGCAACAGGTGGTAGCCCTTGCCGGACAGAGAAGTCTCAGCGTAGAGAGCGCCGATCGCGAGTAGCTGATCGCGTACATCAGCGGGGCAAGTCTTTTCGATGTCAAGAACGACGCATCCTTGGGAGGGGGCGTCGACGAACATCGCGCAGTTAGATGCTGTGGGGAGCCCTGCTGTGAGTTCATCGAGAGTGACGAGTACGCGTTCATCGCGTGCCCATGCGCCACGTACGGGGCCTGGGTGTGTGCACCCAGAACAGCCATCAAGGAGATGCCTGATGTCGATCGGCATCTTGGATGTCGGGTCCGATACCGTCCAGATAGCACGAGGGCCGAGCACATGGGTGATGACCTCGTTGCCATAGAAGTTTGGGAATACGAGACGTGGATCAAACATCTCAAGTGATGGGAGTGCGGCCATACAGTGTACCCTTTCGTGCTTTTCATGTCGTAGAGATAAGGGGGGATGAAACGATGAGACGGATGCTGCTATCACTGGGTTACGCAGTGCGCGCAGCATCCGTCTCAATCATGCATCAGCGGTCTTTGCGCTTTGTTCAGATGGACCAGGGCGAGTTAACCGTGGTTGCTTCGGGAGTCTCAGGCACGGCGGGAGCGACAGGCTGAGCCTCGGGCGTCGTACCAAAGGCGGAGCCGGTCTGAGCCTGAGCAGGAACCTGGGCTTGAGCAACCGCGTTCAGGACCTGTGCCGCAAGCGGGTTGGGCGCAGCCTGTGCAACAACAGGAGCTGTAGGAGCGGTCACCGGAGCAGGTGCAACAGCCTGGGTCACAGGAGCTGGCATAGCCAGTCCCGATGTAACATCAACGACTGTGTTCTGCGGAGCTGCCTGCTGAGCCGCTGGAACGGTGGGGACAGTGGGAGCAACCACAGGGGCGACAGGGGCAGTAACCTGCTGGACGGGGGCGGCAACGGGTGCCTGGACCGTTGCAACCGGTGCGGCGGGCTGAACAGCCGGGGTAACCGGAGCCACGGAAGCAACAGGTGCGACAGTCGCATCCTGCGTAGGTGCCTCGTTAACGACGACACCGGTCTGGGCAACGACAGGGCCGTCGAGGGTGATACCGAGTGCAGCAAGCGCACTCTGATCGACGGAAGTGTTGCTTTCGAACCACTCAGGCTCGCCATGGAAGATGATCGTCTTGATGCCGATTCCGTTGTTGCCCATCCCAGAGGGGTAGACGTTCAGGATGACGCTGATGAGCTGATCTCGCTTGGGCTCAGTGGGGATCGACATGGACGAGGGCGGAACGTCCTTATCCGTGATCTGCTTAGCCCTGCCGTCGACAACAGACAGGAGGATAGGGAGCTTATCTCCCTTGTTGTCAATGTTCCAACGTTTGCCGAGCTCCGGCTTGTCGGAAGACTCGAACATGCGTTCCCAGACGTAATACTCCTCAGGAGTCATCTGACCGTCTGGGCTCTGAGGAACAACCTCAGCGTTGTAGAGGGCAAGCCGAGTCAACGGCTTGTTGCGGTCCAGCTTGTAGCGGGACTTGGTGCGCGCCTGGTTGAGCTTGTCAATGTCCTCCGGCCCCATGAGGGAACGGACGCGGATGTACTCAATTTGGCCACGGACGATGATGTTCTGTCCGGGGCGAATCTGATCTGCTCGAATCTGGTGGTTGGCCATAGTATGTCTCCTTCTGTTTGGTTATGGGTAAGTGTGGATTATCCTGCTACACCAGTATAATCTATCCTCTTTTCTCGGCATGTATGACACATATGCGTGTATAATTGGATTTGAGAAAATCTCATGATATACAACGTTAGAAAGGAGGGTGAATATGGGAGCGGATAGGAAGAGTCCCAACGCTGTCTTTGCCGTGTTGGGGGTTGTAGCTGTTGTACTTCTGGTGACGCTGATGACTGTGTGGATCCATATGGATATGGGTCGTCGCACACTAGCAGCATCGCCTCAAGTTTCTTCTCAACCACCCTCGGGGCGCGGTAGCGTCCCCGAGAAGCAACAACCTATGAATACTGGTGAGCCGGATGAGTCTGACGATCAGGATCATCAGGCACCTGCGGATCCTGTGGGTCCGGTAGCGCCATCAGTGTCGACTCCTGTTGAAGCAAACGACAATCGCGCTCGTAACATCTACATCATTGCGCCAGGAGATACCCTGTCGGGTATTTCGGCTGCAACGGGTGTGAGTGTGGATAAACTCGCTTACGTGAATGGCATTGTAGATGTCAATCTCATTTATGCAGGTTCAGCTCTTGAGATCCCAGTGTCGTGACATACGTTTGTTGCTCAACAACGCCCAGCCATATGGCTGGGCGTTGCTCTTTTTCTTTTTAAGAATCAGCATCAGCACTCATCACTATCAGACCGCAACTGTGTGATCGCTCTGATCTGTAATCTTTTGAATGGCTCGCAGTCGTTTAGCGATTGTGTTTTCGTGGCCGATGCCAGTATCTGCCGGGTTGAGACGGAAGATCGATGCATCTGGATGGTCGATGAGATCATCGGGGAGATACGTTTGGGCCACGACATGATGCGGATAGTCGTGGGGATACTTGTATCCTACGCCATTGCCGTACAGTTTCTCAGCGTCCTGGTAGTGAGCATCTGCCAGATGCCTCGGCACAGGCAATGAGCCTGTGGTTCGCACAAGTTTGATTGCTCGATCGATCGCTTGGTAAGTAGCGTTCGACTTCGGGGCCGTGGCGACCGCGAGTGCTGCTTCAGCGAGTGGGATCCTTGCTTCAGGCAATCCGATGAGTGCCACGCATTGCTGTGCAGCGACAGCAAGAGGTAGCACAGATGGATCTGCAAGGCCCACGTCTTCAGCTGCATGGATGACGATTCGTCTAGCGATGAACCTGGGGTCTTCGCCGCCTTCGATGAGCCTGGCCAGCCAATACAAGGTTGCATCAGGGTCAGATCCTCTCATCGATTTGATGAAGGCAGACACGATGTTGTAGTGCTGGTCGCCATCGCGGTCGTAACGCTGGATGGCGCGGGGCGCAAGAGATGTCAGCATGTCGATCGTTGCAGGTGCATCGCCGCGCACGGCATCGAGACTCTCCAAGAGAGTGAGCGCTTGCCGGGCATCACCTGATACGTTCATCGCAATGGTGCGAAGGACATCATCAGGGATGGATGTGTCCTGTGGATCATGGTTTAGCCCATCGGGGTGATGGAGTGCTCGCTGGAGGATCTTGTAGATGTCATTATCGGTGAGCGTCGACAGGGCAACGACAACGCACCTGGATAGGAGTGCGCTGTTGACAGAGAAACTAGGATTCTCAGTCGTTGCACCAACAAGGCGGATCACGCCGTGCTCGACGCCGGGTAGCAACACATCTTGTTGCGACTTGGAGAACCGATGGATCTCGTCGATGAAGACGATCGTCGGTGTGCCGTCTGTATCTAAGCAGTGCTGTGCGTCAGTGAGAACCTTTCGAACGTCGGACACTTTGGCTGAGACGGCTGATAATTCAACGAAGTGAATTCCAGCAGTTGAAGCCATGATGCGGGCGATCGTTGTTTTCCCACTTGCTGGAGGGGCGTACATGATGACACTGACAGGCGGCGCAGATGCATCGAGCATGTGGCGAATGATGGATCCTTCACCTAATGCGGCGTCTTGGCCGATAACGTCATCGATCGATGTTGGTCGAACTCTGACAGCTAGAGGCTGTCTCACGATGATCACCCTCCTTTCTTTGTCTTTGTGGTCTTGTGATTGATACGGGGGAGGGGTGCAACGGCCCAGATTAAACCGAGTGGCGATCCAGGCCGTTGCACGTGTGATGATGCTGTGCTGTTACGTCATGGTGTCATGATGTCTTCGACGGTTTTCTCGACAGCATCAATGAGGGACTGTTGCAGGTGTTCTTTCTTCTCCAGGGCCTCGGGCAGCTTCTCATCGATCGTTCCTCGCGTGAGGATCTGATAGACGTTTACCGGATGTTGCTGACCTACGCGGTGCAGGCGTTTGTTCGTCTGCATGTAGTGTTCCAGCGATGCTGGGAGCGTGTACCACACGAGCGTGTGGCCACCGTCTTGCAGGTTGAGCCCATGCCCGGCAGATGCCGGGTGGATGAGCATCACCTGGATCTCGCCTCTATTCCACGCCTCGTACATATCACGGGTGCCGTTAAAGACCTGCACGTCATAACCATGAACAGCGAGGTAGTTGACGATGATGTCACGATCGCACGTGAAGTAATATGCGATCAAGACGGGGCTGTCTTGCTGCCTGAGTAGATGCAGCAGAGCTGTCACCTTCGCGTTATGCACAATCGCGTATTGCCGTCCATTCGGGGCAGTGAGAGACCGTGATGCAACGGGAAGCATCGAGATATCGATATGAACGCCGAATTGCTGGAGTTCTTCCTCTGTCTCTACATCCTCGGTGTCATCGAGGTAGATGGTGCCCGACGCAAGCTGCACAAGTTTGGTGCGCAGCACAGCTTTGTTGGTCGCAGAGACGGAGCTCAGCGTGCGATCGGCCTGCGGGTCGATACCGGAGGCTTGTGCGATGTCGAGGACCAACGTGTTTGCTAGCGTTCGATACGCCTGACGCGAGTTGTTGCTCATGTCGACCATGATGTTGTGGAACGTCATGGGTGGGATTGGCTTGCGAGCGACAGTCGGGGCACTCATCACCAGATGATCGATGCGCTGGTAGATTGCCTCTTTTGCGCCGGGGCGAGGTTGCCAGTTGACCTGTGTACCGTTGGCAAGACGAACTTTCGATTCGAAGTACGTCATACGGTACTGGGTCATGGTTGGCCCCAGGGCCTGGCCCATGTCGAGCAGGTATACCTGTGACCAGAGATCCTCCAAACTGTTAGGCGCAGGAGTGCCTGACAGAAGGATCATACGAGAGATCTGACCACGGGCAGCCCGTACAGCTTTGAATCGCTGAGAAGATGCTGACTTGAAGCCCTGCGACTCATCGATGATGACGGTGGGGAAGGGCCACCTGGGTGTCGGTATCTTCTTACGATCGCGTGGATCAAGGGGCGGGAGCCACGCGACGAGATCATAGATGAGCTCCTGGTTGATAAACCAGAGAGTCGGAGGTGTCGCTGGGTCGAGAAGCTCAGCGTAACGACTGAGTCGTTGCTCGCGGGAGAGCTTGCGATCCTTTTCGTCGACGATCAACGATCGAGCACGAACGTTGACACCCCATTTTTCGATCTCGGCTATCCACGAGAGCCTGGCGATCTTGATCGGCGCAATGATCAGCACATGGCCTGCCGGTTGGATCTTGGAGAGCGCATGAAGCGTTGCCAGTGACTTGCCACCCGACATATCCAAGAAGACTCCTGCGTAAGGTCTCGTCTGGATGAACTGCGAAGCAGCGGCTTGCTGGTCCATCAGGATCGGAAATCCCATATGAGGCCCTCCTTTCTGTCTGTGTTGTGCGTCAGATGCCTACCACTGGAGGTTTCTCCGGTAATGTGAGATCGCCCAGGAACATATGTCTTTCTGTGGTTAGATATCGATGTATTTGCTTCTGCTTCTTGTAGGACTGTGCGAGCAGCCCATTGAAGAGCCATGCATGTTCTGACCCATTCAAGGGTGTAGTGTTCACCTGGCACGTTTTCTGGATCGAAGATGTTACAGGCATCTTCGGGATTCGGATCAGGCAAAATACAGTCGTATGCGGGATTCGAATTAGGTGAAATCTGAACGGGGTGATCAATAGAGAGATCAAGCAATTGGTTAAAAGGATGTTTTGCGTCATCAAACGAAACATCTTCACGAAGGCCATTCATGACCGGATCCAGATTATCGTGATTGGGTGTAACGCCCTCTTCGATAAACCATTGCGTGAGTGACTCTTTGACATCTTCGAAGAAAGCATTGGTATCGATAGCCATAATGGCTGCGTTCTTTGTGTGCTCGTTCATATCAAGCTTTTCAGTCCAATAACCGATGGCAATACCTTTATCATTGCAGAAGTCGAGCAACATATCCTGGTCGCCGTAGCGACGAAGTGTGAATGCACTCATCCAATCACCGTAGATGGTGATGGACCCTGGCGCAGTGATGACATCGAACGAGCAGTTGTTAGGTCCGATTGGATCATCGGGCCAATAGCAGTGCAGGTGTCTGTATAGTTAGTGATCATGGCGGATGTCCATGACGTATTTGGATAGCCTGTGTGTTATATGGTCCTTGTCAGCTTGCGTGACACGCGGTTCGTAGTAGACCATGGCATCCCCCTTCTTTCTGTTGTTTGTTAGTCCTGATTATCGGGAGTGATCGCCTTGATGAAGTCTGACCGGAAACCGAACCAGAACGTAAAGTCGCCGTAAACCGATGCCTTAATAGCTTGGTCCAAACGATGATTCTTAACGATTACGACTGGGGCACCTTTTGCTTTAAGCACTTGAGTGACAAATTCGTAGGGAGTTTCGTATTCTTGGTCAGTTAGCCTGATACTCTCATCTTGAAGATCTACTTCATGGAAATCAATACCATTCTTGCGCATTACACGCTTTGTCTGATCGCATTGAGGGCATCGATCCTTACTGAAAACAATTACATCATGGTCCATGATGGCATCGTGTTTGGTCTGTGCGATATGGGTATCGGTCATAAGAATATCCTTACTATTTATTGTTGTTGATTGATTGTTCATTGAGCATGTGTAGTTTTTGAATAATGGCGTCAACGTCTTGTCGCGTATGAGCCGTGTATACGTGTGCGCCACTGCGACGCATATGCGTGATGACACGTATCTGTTGACGCCTTAGAGAGCCAATGTCGCTCTTCGTTTCAACGAAGATGGTTCGAGCGGGTGTCACCACGATCTGGTCGGGAACACCTCGCATACCGGGGGAGGTGAACTTCGCAGTCCACCATCCCCGGCGTCGACACTCTTCGACAAGGTAGCCCTCAACATAGTGTTCAGGGCGACCCATTAGCGATGACCTCCTGCTTGTGGGCAGCGTGCCATCGGATGCGTGCGCGATCCGATGGAAGAGGGTCTGACATTACTCCGCATGAACACTGGGCTCGACCCATGATATTGGTTTGATCGTCAGGGCCGACCTCAGGGAAGATTCGATCACCCCATCGGGTGAAGGGTTTCCCCTCAGCAATGAGAGTATGGCCCGGAACACGTACTTGTTTAGGCATTGTTACACTCCTTTCTTTTAGTTGAGGTGGGTGGATACCTTTAGTGTTATCGGTGTCATTTTTGCTCTGGAATCGTATTCCTCCAGTTGGACTCGTACGAGTCACAGAACATCTGGGCGTACGTGTTCAGATCCAACTGTGCGATGAGAGCTCGACGTTGATCCTCGCTCAGGCACATGAGATCCTCGTTGAGAATGATCATGTGCCACGTGGGCTCGATGCCAGTGATCTTACGGACAGAAATATCTTGATCGACCGGAGCCTGCTGGATGCTGCGCTGATGCGCAGTCATTGCATCTGGTGCATAACCGTTGGCGATCATGATCGCGTTAGCGGTTGTATCGGTGCGCACCACAGGGGCGTCGCCGCGCTTCTTGCGCGACTGGGCCACCGTGGCGTTGACTTTCCATGCACCAGCAGCACGCAACGAGACTGCGCCAGGGGTGCCAGGCTTGACGACGAATACCCGGTTGTAGTGCTGGAGCGCTCGCGGGTTGCGAGCTGCCAGCTCAGGAGAATCCTCCTGATCCACAGGGA
>ERZ773196.864-NODE-864-length-18190-cov-3.751475_pt1 | contig 18190 bp, 12 predicted proteins | sample MGYA00581009_ERZ773196 | MGnify/ENA primary metagenome ERZ773196 (study PRJEB29015, sample SAMEA2738162) | human oral metagenome | biome: human oral; feature: human-associated habitat; material: saliva | place: China | collected 2243 ... | reverse complement strand
AGACAAGCCTCGAGACTCGAAAGAGACTCGGGGCTTTGTTGTGTTTAGACGGTTGGGGGCAAGTGCGATGGGAGAGTTGAGGAGCGGGTTTGGGAGGAAGGATTTTGCCGACGCGGAGGAGGATGTTTCGGCATGCGTGAGCAGAGAGAAGCGTGGATTTTGAGGTTTAGGAGTATTTCGAGAGGGGAGATTACGTTTTTGGTGAGGTTTCGTGCTGTGTTCGGAATGTCCCTTTCTCTCTATCGCTTTCTTTTGTAAAGCCGACGTGCGAAATGTCGTGTGCGGCTTGCATATTTCGGCATTTCTCCCTACTTTCGCAGATGCCACCGACATTTCGTCATCATTTTGCGACCGCCGGCGCGCTTATAACCCAGAAACAGCTCACGAAATATGCACAAAAAAATTCTCTTCGCCTGTGCGCTCGCATTCAGTGCGCTTTCGGCTTTTGCACAACAGCAGTGGACCATCAGTGTCCAGAACGAAGGCACGGCAGGTGGATACATTCTCGACAAATTCGGCAAGTCAGTAGGCAATTATTCCTACTCGCAGTTCTATCCCTCCAAGGGATACACCCCCTGTTGGGTGGTGCGCTTCCCCAAAGGGACCTACACGATTACTTCCACGAACCAGGGTACGATGGACGTGCGGAATATGAACACCGGTTTGGACGTCATCACGGCACAATCGGCAAAGAATTTCACTTTCCGTGCACCCGAAACCGCATGGTACCGCTTGTTGCTCCGCGACGGCGTGACGAACACCGAAATGCATCCGTTCACCGTCAAATCTACCGATGTGACGGGCGCGAATGCGGTGTACATGGCCGATTGGCGCAGCATTCCGTCGCTCCACCTCAATGGTTTTGAAAGCTCCAATACCAATTTGCCCAGCGGAGATGCCTTCGACTGGATTTATGACGAAGTGCTCATCCCCACCGACGCTGATTATCTCGGTACCTATGTAGAGGCCTTCGGATTCAACAACGGCTACATCGGAATTCAGAACAACGGTCGCCTCGACAACGGCAAGGAAAATCGTACCGTCATCTTCTCCAGTTGGGACAACGGCGACACCGATAAAGACAAAGCGCTGGCTGATTTCAAACGCAGCGGTGTGATGGCGATTGACAGCACGCTCACCAATACCGTGGCCGAACGTTTCGGTGGTGAAGGAACGGGCGTGCACGTTCTCCTGCACGGCGAATATTGGAAACCCGGCAACTGGGTAAGATTCCTTCTCAACGTTCGTCCGGAAGAAATCGTGCTCAAAGACGGATCGCGCTTCCAGAACACCATTATCTCCGCATGGTACAATGCGCGCGGCGTCGATGACAAATGGCATTACATCTCTTCGCAGCGCATGGCCGGACAAGTGCAGTATTTCGGCAGTGGCTTCAACGCTTTCCTCGAAGAATTCACGCGCGGCGGCACCAGTCAAGGCATCATGCCCCACCTCGCTTACTATCGGCGTGCCTTTACTCGCTCGATGCAAGGCGGAGAATGGTACAACCGCAACAAGTTCTGGTTCGGACACACCGACGGCGGCAGCAATAAGGGAGCCAGAAATGACCGTTACCAAGATGCAGTGCAGTTCGAGGGCGAGCCCGCCATCATCATGCAGTCCGGCGGTTACATCGAGCCCAAAGACCACAACGGATGGGTAACTTTGGCCTATCAGAAGGACCCCGATTATCTCCCGGCCGACAGTGTGCTCGCCGCCTTGGTGCAGCGCGACGTCGTGCCCGCGGTGCAAGCGCAAGATGTCCAACGTATGCGCACCGCATTGCGCGACACCTATGCGGAAATCCCCCAGTCGCAGTGGAAAGTAGCCGGCTTCAGTTCGCAGGAAGCCAGTGGAGAAGATAACGGTCGGAATGGTTTGGCCAAATTGGTCCTCGACGGCAACAATTCCACCTTCTGGCACTCGGAATGGCGCAGCGGTTCGCACAACAACTATCCCCACAGCATCACTTTCTCCCACAACGGCGAGACCACGCTTGAGCGCATCACCCTGACAACGGACGCCGGACACAGCGACGCCAACCAGTATCTGGCCAGCACAGTCCAAGTGCAAACCGCCGGTAAGACGAGTGGCCCGTGGACCACGGTGGGAACCTACACACTGCCCAAAACGACCACGCAAACGATCACGCTCGATCGTCCGCTCACCCTCCCCGCCGGACAATTCCTGCGCTTGAATTTCACCAAAGGCTTCTCCAACGGGGGAAGACACTTCATGGCGCTTTCGGAAGTCAACTTCCAAGTGAAAGATCTCACCGCATTGCAGCAGTTGGTTGAGAACCACTTTGCCCATGCCGGCCAGTTCAACTATTACAGCGCGGCCGATGTGGAGAAATACCTCGGTGAGGTGCATGACAAGCTCTCCACAGCTACCGGTGCAGAACTCGAAGCGGCCTTGCTGAATTTGGCGCAAAACGCCCGCGTCATCAAGTACGGTCCGGTGACGCGTCTCGCCGATCTCAACGCTGAGCGTGCCTATGTCATCACCAACCAGAGTGGTTACGGCACCCTCACGGCCGAAGCCCAAACGGACTACCCCACTTTGCGCGGCGCTGCACCCATTGACGGCAAGCAAGCCCTCGAACTCTACAAAACGACGCCCGACCTTTCGCAAGCTAATGCCTCGTGGATCATCGTCGGAGTCGACCACGGTCGTACGAACCAGTACCTGGTCTTCAACGCCGGCACCCACCAGTTCCTCAACCCCGCGACGCAAGGCGCCAACTCCGCCAGCACGCTGAGCGATACCCCCGTGTTTGTCAACATCCGCATGCAGGACGGCCATTTCGTCTTCAGCGCTGTCAATCCCACCTCGCGGGCCGTGGCCTATGCCGACCTTTGTGCCGATCCCACTCGCGTGGACGGTGCCGCGCTCACCCAGCGGGCGCATGCCGCCGATCCGGGTAATTTCTGGACCATCAGCGACAACTTCAGCGTCACCCCCGACAAGGCGCTCATCAAGGCGCTGCGTGAAGCAGCTCGAACCGGCAAGTTCAAAGACCCCACCGCGTTGACGTCGACCACCTTGCGCAATGAGCCCTCGGAAGAACGCCTCTACGACCTGCAAGGTCGCCGCGTTCAACAGCCCGAACCCGGAACATTGGTCATCAGTAGGCACGGAAAGACCGTGGTGCGCTGATTCGCGAACCTCTTCATCGGCACTGTCGTGCGCCCGTCGCGCAACGTTGATGCCGAAGCCCCAAAAAGCCGCTCACTCCGGAGCGGCTTTTTTTGTGTCCCGCCACTAGGCAGGCGAACGGCACGGTGAAATAGTCGTATCGTGCGCGCGTTCGAACTGAAATCTCTATCTTTGCACTCCGCAACCATCCCATTTGCTCATGAATATTCTCTTTATTTGTCTCGGCAACATCTGTCGTTCGCCCATTGCCGAGGAAATTTTCCGCCAATGCGTGGAGCGTGCCGGTCGTTCGGCCGAATTTCCGCGCATTGATTCCGCCGGCATGATCGACTACCACGAGGGCGAGCTCGCCGATGTGCGCATGCGGCGGCACGCCGAAGCCCACGGCTATCGACTCACCCACCGTTCGCGCCCCATGAAGGCCGAAGATTTCGAAACCTTCGACCGCGTCGTGGCCATGGATGCCGACAACCTCCGCCGACTGCGCGCACTTTGTCCCGACGAAGCGCTGATGAACAAAGTCGTGCTCCTCTCCGATTTCCTCACGGCTCACCCCGGTCAGCACAGCATCCCCGATCCTTATTACGGGGAGTCCGACGCGTTCGAATACGTCATCGAACTTTGCGAAGACGCCTGCGCCGAACTGCTACGCCAACTCTAATTTCTCATTTGCTCATGCAAGACATCATCGATTTTCTGCGCCGCCTGGCCGCCAACAACAACCGCGAGTGGTTCACCGCACACAAGGAAGAGTGCAAGGTCGTGCAAGCGCAGTTTGCCACTTGGGTCGAAAAGCTGGCCGCGCGCATGGCTGCCGACGATCCCACGCTCGCCGGGCTCACCGCCCGCGACATGACCTATCGCATCTACCGCGACACGCGTTTTTCGCACGACAAAACGCCCTACAAAACCCACATGGGCGCCTTCATCTGCCGCGGCGGAAGGAAATCGGGCTATGCCGGTTACTATTTTCAGCTGGGTGCCGAAGACAACCGCGCCGATTTCGGTTCCTTCCACTGGGAAACGCAGCACGTTGTGGCGCCCGGACACTACTGCATCGAGCCGAAAGCCCTGCAAGTGCTGCGCGAAGACATTGTCTACGGCGAGGGCGATTTCGATCGTCTCGTGCGCAGTGCTGCCGGTGCGCGCTTCACCCTCCTGCGCGAGAATGCCCTCAAGCGCAACCCCAAGGGTTTCGACAAAGACGCCCCCTGGAGCGAATATCTTCGCCTGCGCAACTTCTGTCTGGCCTATGCCCCCACCACGGCCGAGGTCACTGCTCCCGATTTCGCCGACCGCCTGCTCGAATCCTTCGCTGCAGCGCGCCCCTTCATCGACTACATCAACCGCGCCATCGATTTTGCGAGAGAAGAGATGTAGTTCTTCGCCTGACAACTTCGCGTGCTACGCAATGCCACCGAATGTTATTTAATGCTGTAATCTGACGTTTTGATTTGCTTTCGCCGAGCTTTCGTGCTACATTTGCAATCGTAGACGAGAAAAAAATAGACGTCTGTAAAAGATTACACCGCGAGTCCTGACGAAACTCGCCTCTATTTGAAACAGAACTATCAACTAAAACTACAGGACAATGAAACTTTATCTGAATTCTCTGCTTCGCGGTTTGGCTTTCGCTGCCGTTCTCTCTGTAGGCACTGCCGCTTCGGCTCAAGCCGTCAAGGCGAATACCGGTGCTGCCAAGCAAGAAGTGAAGTCTTGCTGTGAGAAAGGTGCCAAAAAGTCCGCCTGCCAAGGTAAGAAAGCCGCAGCTGCTGCCGGCAAACAGGTGGAAAAGACCAAGAAGGCTTGCCAAGAAGGTGTCGGTTGCAAAGGAGCTGCAAAAGCCAAAGCGGCCGCACAACAAGACGCCAAAGCCGCTGCTGCCGACGCGAAAGCTGCCGAAAACAGCGCCAAGGCGGCTGTGGAAAACGGCGCAGAGGCCGTAGCCAACGACGCGAAAGCTGCCGAGGACAACGCCAAAGCCGCTGCCCAACGTGGCGCGAAAGCCGTTGAAAACGGTGCAAAAGCTGCTGGAAACAAGGCAAAGGCTTGGAGCAAGAAAGCCAAGGCTGCTGCCCAACGTGGCGCGAAAGCCGTGGAAAGCGACGCAAAGGCCGTAGCCAACGACGCAAAAGCTGCCGAGGACAAGGCCAAAGCCGCTGCACAACGTGGCGCGAAAGCCGTTGAAAACGGTGCAAAAGCTGCCGGAAACAAGGCAAAGGCTTGGAGCAAGAAAGCCAAAGCCGCTGCACAACGTGGCGCCAAAGCCGTGGAAAGCGACGCAAAGAACGCCGGTGCCAAGGCCAAGGCCGCTGCTGAGAAAGGCGCGCAGAAGGCCGGACAGGCCGCCAAAGCCGCTGCGGGTGCCATGAAACAGGCACTTCCCACGATGAATTGAGCCAAACCGGCTTCTGTTTGGATTAAAATATAAAGGACTGTACAAATGAATTGGGGTGCAGTCCTTTTTTTTGTGCGCGCTTGCGCCGCGTGTGCGCGGACCTGCGGGTAAAAACGGGGGTGTTTCGATCGGAACACCCCCGTTTTTGGGCGAAAGCCCCCAATTTTTCCTTCGCGGCTCCCCATTTTTCCTTCGCGGCGGGGGAGTGTGCGGTGTGCAGTGAGGAGCGATGCGCAGTTTCTCGCCCACCGCGTGAAGGAGGTGCCGAAGCGGCTTGCCAATGGGGGTGGCCGGCGCGTCGAAGCGGCGGGGGAGAAAAAATATGCCCGGTGGCGTAGTCGACAGATGGTGGGGCTCGGCGAGTGAGCGGCGACAAAATGATGTTTTTCTCGGGGTGCGACGAGAAAAATGTCGGTGGGCTGCAAAAAAAACGCGCGGAAAATTGTTTCGGAAGGGACTTCACAAACATAATATTTAGAAAAAGTTTGAGGCGACGGCTAATTTTCTGATAAATAGCCGATTGTGCAATTTCACATTTGCGAGATGAGATAAAATACAGTCCGGGAGTGGTTAACGATGTGTAGGTTTTTTCTCGAACTTCCGATGGATAAAGCCCTCGCGAAGGAAAAAAACGAAGAGTCGTTCGCGACTTGTATGAAAAAAAAGAGGATATATATTTGGTCGATTCGACTTTTGTGTGTACTTTCGCAGTGTCAAAGGGATAATCAAAGAGGTTCCTAATCCGAGATTCCCACTTTGGCTTTCCATTTTGAGATAGTTTTTTCATCTCTATATAAGTTCTGTGAGGGAATGTTTCGTCGTGAGACGGTTCATTCCCATTTTTTTGTGCCTCCCTCACTTTTTCGTTTTTCGGTCTCCGTGCCGTGCTGCCCTTTTGAGGCGGAAATCAGTTTTTGTCGCAACGTTCCTCTGCCGAAGGCCTTGCGAATGGGGCTGACCCCCCCCACACTGCCGAAGATGTCGGGGCGACGTGTCCGGTATGGGATGGGTGAGCGCGAGGATGGGGCGCTCGGGCTGTTTAGGCGGGCGTCGCGCGTCGATGGTGGGGATATAATGCAAAGTGTATGCACCGAAGTCGTTGGGAATTTGCTTCGAGGGCGAAAATAAATGCAGAAACGCTGCGATGCCTTGTTACTAATCACTAACTTTGCAGGCGTAATCTTTTACACAACGTCCAAACAAACATTTTCCCCCCATGAGAAAAGAACTTTTGCTCGCAGCCTCGGCCTTCGTTGTCAGCGTTGCCGGCAGCAGTGTGGCGCACGCACAGTGCGTGCTCAAAGGTACCGTGATCGATGCCGCCACCAACGAGCCCCTCGTCGGTGTGACCGTAGCACTCCAGGGCACTCCCAACAAGGTGTTCACGGACAACGACGGTAAGTTCGTCATCAAATCGGCCAAAACGAAGTGCAGCTTGCAGTTCTCCAGCATCGGTTTCGAGAGCACCACCCTCGCTTCGAACCACGCTGGCGAGTATGATTTCGGTTTCATCCCCATGGCCGGTGCGTCTATCGCCTTGAAAGACGCCGTGGTCACCACGCGTGCCGTGGCACGTAAGACACCTGTGGCGCTTACCACCCTCGGAGCAGTTGCCATCGAGGAGCGCGTCGGCACAGCCGACCTGCCTAAGGTGCTCGAAACCACACCCGGTGTCTATGTTATGCGCGAAGGTGGCGGATATGGCGACACAAAAGTCAACATGCGCGGATTCAAGAGCGAGAACGTGGCCGTGCTCGTCAACGGCGTCTCGATGAACGACATGGAGTGGGGTGGCGTCTACTGGTCCAACTGGGCCGGACTCACCGACGTGGCCTCCAGCATCCAGACCCAGCGCGGTCTCGGAGCGGCCAAGGTGTCGACGCCCTCTGTCGGCGGATCAATCAACATCGTCACCAAGACCACCGATGCACGCAAGGGAGGAGCCTTCTCCTACGGCATGGGCAATGACGGATACAACAAGCTCGCTTTCTCGCTTTCCACCGGTCGCACGGCCGACGGTTGGGCGCTCACCGTCATGGGCGGCAAGACTTGGGGCGACGGCTACATTCAAGGCACCGACTTCCGCGCTTGGAACTACTTCTTCTCCCTCTCCAAGGAGCTCAGCAAGAACCATTTGCTCACCTTCACCGCCTTCGGTGCGCCGCAGGTGCACAACAAGCGGTCCAACTACGACGGACTCACCGTGCAAGGTTGGCAGGAAGTGGGCAAATACATGCGTCCCGGCGAGCAATATCGCTACAATGCCACCTACGGTTACGACCGTTACGGACAGATTCGCCACTCGCAGCAAAACATTTACCACAAGCCCCAGCTCCAACTTCAGCACCTCTGGCAGATCGACCGCACTTCGTCGTTGAACACCGTGGCTTATCTCTCCCTCGGCTACGGCGGCGGTGAGAGCGGACAGGGCACGCAGGAATACAGCTCGGCATGGTACGGCTCGAACAACGGCATTCTCGCCACGCAGTTCCGCAATGCCGACGGCACTTTCGCCTATGGCAAGATCCAAGAGATGAACGCCGCCAGCGAAAGCGGATCGAAAATGGTGATGAGCATGAGCAAAAACCTCCACAAGTGGGTGGGACTCGTGTCGACCTACACCAAAGAGATCAATGACCGCTTCAATCTCTACGGAGGTCTCGACCTGCGTTACTATGTGGGCACACACACCAACGAAATCACCGACCTTTACGACGGCGCTTACTACATTGACCGCTATCGCAAGAACGTGAAGCCCGAAAACTTCGCGGGAGCCGGCACCGATGCCTTTGTGAATAAGAAACTCTCCGTGGGCGACGTTGTGCAGCGCGACTACGATGGCTTCGTGGCCCAGTCCGGCGTGTTCGGACAGGCCGAATACGACTTCAACAACCTCACGGCCTTCGTCGCAGGTTCGCTCAATAACACCGCACAATGGCGCAAAGACCGATTCTACTACGACGCAGCGCACGCCGAAAGCGAGAAAGTGAACAAAATCGGCTTCACCGTCAAAGGAGGTGTGAACTATAAGTTCCCGCACATCGATGGTTGGGGCGGACAGCACAATGTTTTTGGAAACATCGGCTACATTTCGCGCGCGCCCTTCTTCTCCGGCGGCGTCTTCCTCGCATCGCAGGTGTCGAACCAGGTGAATCCCGACGCAGTGAACGAGAAAATCTTCTCCGGCGAGGTGGGCTACTCCTACCACACGGCTGCTTTCACCGCCAATGTCAACGTCTACCACACAGAATGGAAGGACAAGACGATGGCAAAGATGACAGAAATTCCCGTAGACGGCAATGTTGAGCGCACTTGGATCAACATGCAGGGCGTAAACTCCATCCACGAAGGACTGGAAGTGGACTTGAGCTACAAGCCCGCCAAGTGGTTCTCGCTCCGCGGCATGCTTTCGGTCGGTAACTGGCGTTGGACCAACAACCCCGTGGGCTACTTCTACAACTCTGCCGGACAACCCATCGACAAGTTCGGACATCCGCTCGATCAGAGCCAAGGACCCGACCACGCCCGCATGCGTTTCAACCAGAAAGACGTGAAAGAGGGCGGATCGGCCCAACTTACCGCCGGTTTGGGCTTCAATGTCTATCCCATGGAAGGCCTTCGCATCGGACTCGACTGGAAGTATTTCTCCAACTACTACGCCGACTACGCCGTAACGGCCAACGACATCAGCCTCGACGGCGTGAAGACGTTCCACACCCCCTGGAAGGTGCCCGCCTACGGGCTCGTCGACCTCTCGGCCGGCTACACGTTCCAGATGGGCGGATACAAAACCACCTTGTCGGGCAACATCGAGAATCTCCTCGACCAGGAATACATCAGTCAAGCCTACGACGGCGCCGGACACGACTGGAGCACGGCAAATCGTGTCTTCTACGGTTTCGGACGTCAGATGTCTGTCAAGCTCAAAGTCAATTTCTAAACGTCGGAAGCGCTGTGCTGCAACGCACACCGCGCCGGCGGCACAGCGCATCCCCCTTTTTTCTTGATCACAATGAAATATTCTGCATATCTCGCCCTCGCCGCTGCGGCATTGTTCACCGCAAGCTGCGATTACAACGAGCAATTCGACGGATTTGTCAAGGGTCCGCAGCCCACCGACGTCAAAAAGATCGAATACACCCTCACTGCAGCCGACTACAAGGCCATTGCCGAGAATAAATCCAACCTCGCGCTCTGCACCACCAAGGCCGACAGCGCCGCACTCAAGGCGTTGGCCAAAACGCAGCAGTTCACCGAAACCGTCACCGCGGCCAAATTCCTCCCCGCCTTTCTCGCCGAGAAATGGTTCACGGCCGACGACAATAGCGCCGTGGTGGTCAACTACAATCGCCGTGAGGTGAAAGGACCGCTCGATTTCAAGGAAGATTTCGAGGGAACCGGTGCGCAAAGCACCCAGCCCGCCGTCGTGAAAGGCTGGGTGACGCTCCCCGCACTCGGCGGTGACAAGGCCGCATGGAGCACCGTTTTCCGCAACAATGCCCACTACGTGCAGGCATCGGCCTACAAGCAGCCCGATTCCACGCAAACCTATCTCGTTTCGCCCCGTTTCACCGTGACGAAGGGCTCGCACCTCACCTTCGATGCCCTCTACGGACACTATACGGCCGCCGGTGGTCGACTCAGCGTCTTTGTTGTCGATGACAACCTCAACAATGCCGCCATCCAGCACCACCTCCTCGAAGACCTCACCGCAAAGGTGAAGATCGAAATCCCCGCAGCCGGACAATCCTTCGGCACCTTCAAGCAAGCCATGGATCTCGATCTCTCCAAGTACGCCGGCAAAAACATCGCTCTCGCCTTCCGCTACGACGGCAACGGCAGGACCGGCGCAACGACCACCGTGCAGTTCGACAATGTCCAGGTGGGCAACCAGACCATCGACGAAACGCCCGGAAAAGACCAGTTCGTGCGCAACAACGGCAAGTGGGTCTACAACCCCTCGTCGGTGATCGAACTGAAAGCCGAGAAGGGCAACGCCCTCACCACCGCCTACATGCAGGCCGGTGTGGACTGGGTGAAGGAACACGTGGATGCGCCCCTCGGCGTGGCAGCCGGTGCCGGCTATGTCTCCAAGTATGGCAACAATGAAGTCTATTCCGGACTCTCGGCCTACTACGGCAACGCAGATCTCCGCCCCTCCACGGCACGCACGCAGTATGCTAAGGAATACGCTTCGATGAGCGACGCTGAAATCACGGCCAAAATGGCCGAACGCCTCCAGCAAACGCTCGGTGCTGCCCTCGAGAAGCTGAACCCCGATGCCGTGCCCGTGGCCGGACTCGACGTGTTCTACACGCTCCACTTCGGTGTTTATGACGGTAATGTCAACAAGACCTATGAAATGAAGTTCAAGGTCGTGGGCAAAGGCCGCTTCGAATACGTCAAAGACAGCTACAAAGCCCTTTGATCGCCCACACTCGGTCGTTTTGCGACCGCTTTCCCCGTCCTCGCCTCGGCGAAGACGGGGATTTTTTTGCGTTGTGACAGCCCATCGGTTCGGGCTTCAGAGTGCAGCGTCCCGTCTCTCCGCGTGCCCCCTCCGGAGCGGCGCCGTCGACCTCCCGCTGCCCGAAAAGGCACGCGGACCAAACAAGGAAAACGGGGAGCCGTGTGCAAAAAGTGGGGCGATTTCGACCAAAACTTCCCCGTTTTTTCCACCTCACTGCGCAGCTGCGCCGCGAGGCGGGCGAGCCATTCAGAAAATCGCCCCACTTTCGCCCCCTCCCCCGCATTTCTTCGTACCTTTGTAGCCACAAACTCACTTACGTGCGAGATTTTCGACCGCAACAACACGCGCGCATGTCACAACACAACAACTTTACTGAACTCGGTGAGCGACCCGTCGGCTCGCTCCTGCTGCAATATTCGCTGCCCGCCATCATTGCGATGGTGGCCTCCTCGCTCTACAACATTGTCGACGCCATCTTCATCGGCCAGAGCGTGGGAAAATTTGCCATTGCAGGCCTCGCACTCACCAATCCCCTCATGGCACTCACCGCCGCCTTCGGAGCCATGGTCGGCGTGGGCGGATCTACGCTCATGAGCATCCGCCTCGGGCAGAAAGACTACGAAGTGGCGCGGCGCATCTTGGGCAATGTGGTGATTCTCAATGTCACCATGGGGCTCACACTCGGCCTGCTTTTGCTCGCCGGCCTCACGCCCATTCTTCGCCTCTTCGGCGCGAGCAACAACACCTTGCCCTATGCCCACGACTACATGAGCATTTTGCTCTGGGGTAACGTCGTGACGCACCTCTACTATGGGCTCAATGCGCAGCTGCGTAGCACCAACCGCCCGAAACTGGCCATGTATTCCACCTTCGGCAGTGTGCTCATCAATGCCGTCCTCGCGTGGCTCTTCGTCATGGTGTTGGGGTGGGGCATCAAGGGCGCGGCTTGGGCCACGCTCATCGCGCAATCGAGCATGCTCCTCTGGCAGATCTATCTCTTCACCCGCCCCGGCGACATGATTCGCTTTCGCCGCGACATCTTCCGCCCCGACCGGCGCATCATGCGTGAGGCCATCGTCATCGGCCTGCCGCAATTTCTCGTCAACTCGTGCTCTTCGCTCATCAGCAGTCTACTGATGTTCTCGATGCAGCGCTACGGTGGCGACACGGCTGTGGGGGCTTACGGCATTTGCAACCGTCTGGCCATGTTCATCGGCTTCGTCGTCATGGGACTCGACCAGGGCATGCTCCCCATCGCGGGCTACAACTACGGCGCTCGCAAGTTCGATCGCCTGATTTCCGTGGTGAAGCACACCCTCCTGGTGGCCACGGTGATCACCACCTTGGGCTTTGCGGTGAGCCACCTCTTCCCCACGCCGATCGTCTCGCTCTTTGCCCGAGACGCCTCGCTCATCAAGGCATCGGCGCAGGGGCTCAAGATCGTCTCCCTCTTCTGGCCCGTGGTGGGCATGCAGATTGTGTCCACTGCCTTCTTCCAGAGCGTAGGCATGCCCGGCAAGAGCATTCTCCTCTCGCTCACGCGGCAGATGCTCTTCCTTGTCCCCGGCATTCTCCTCCTTCCTCACCTGGTTTCGGGCTGGCTCTCGCCGAGCGACGGGGTGTGGCTCTCCATTCCCGTGGCCGATGGGGCAGCGGCCCTGCTTTCGGGACTCATGCTCACGTGGCAGCTCCGCAAGTTCCGCCGGACGGAGGCCTAAACGTTTTGACATTCCATCTTATTCTCAACTCTTTTTCTCTCTTTTCTCCTCATGGACTTTCCTTTCGTCATCACTGTGGGACGCCAACTCGGAAGCGGCGGCCGAAAAATCGGGAAGCGCCTCGCCGAGCGCTTCGGCATTGCTTACTACGACAAAGAGATTCTCTCGCTTGCGGCGCAGGAGAGTGGGCTCGGCACCGGTGTCTTCGAGCGAAGCGACGAGCGCAAAGGTTTTCTCCGCTCGATTGTGCAGGTGGTGCAGCCCTTCTTCGGCGGGGGCGGGAATTTCTACGACAATCAGCTCAGCGACGAGAATTTGTTCACCATCCAGAGTCGCGTCATCCAGAAGGTGGCGGCCGAACGTTCGTGTGTGGTGATCGGGCGCGTGGCCGATTACATCTTGCGCCACCATCCGCACCACATCAATGTGTTCATCACGGCCTCAATGTCCGACCGCGTGCAGGAATTGATGCGCCGCCGCGGCATCGATGCCAAGGCTGCGCGCCGCATCCTCGAAGAGGCCGATGAGGAACGCTCCACTTACTATAATTTCTACTCTCTCGGCACGTGGGGAACAGCGGACACTTACGACCTTTGCATCAACTCTTCGATCCTCGGACCCGACGGCACGACCGACTTCATCGCTCGTTTCGTCGAAGAGCGCTTCGGGTTGAACAAGCCCGAGGGCAACTAAACTTGTGCTGCGCCCCGAATTTCATGGAAAAGCCCCCTGTTGATAGTTCAACAGGGGGCTTTTCGTGTGTGTGTGGCCGCCGGTGGAGGGAAAAGTGCCGGTGCGCAGTTGCCCGCCGGGAGGGAGAAGTCGGAGGGCCCGAGAAGGAGCGCCAACCGTGCGGGAGGGGGTGGAAAATTACACCATCGGGAGCTGCTGGCCGTTGATTTTGCGGTAGAGATCGAGGGCAAATACGTCGGTCATGCCCGAGAGATAGTCGAGGACGGCCATGATGCGGGTGGAAAGGTCGGGGGCGTGCAACTCATATTGCGAAGAGACCTGTTTGAGCAGGAGTTGTGCGTATTTTTTCTCGGGAGAGAGCACAGCATCGCACATGAGTTCGAGGAGCGTATAGATGATGTGATAGCCCGAAAGTTCGATGTCTACCACTTCTTTGGCGTAGTAAATGCTTTCGCGCGCCACGGCTTCGCAGTTGCGATAGGCGTTGTTGAGCCGATCGGGGAGGCAACGAATGAGCGGACCGGCGAAGGTGCCGGCCAGAATCGCGGGCTCGTGCTCCACAAAGGCCTGCACGCAAGCGCGTTCGAGGGCGTTGATCACGCACGAGCGGAGGAATTTGATTTGGTCGCCCGCGTCGGTGTCTTCGGGATAGGAGTGGCGCAGTTGTTTGCGCTCGGTTTCGTCGAAAAAGCCGAGGTAGAGTTCGATGGTGTGCTCGGTGGAGAGCAGACGAAGCTTGTGTGCGTCTTCGATATCCATGATTTCGTAGCAGATATCGTCGGCGGCTTCGACGAGATAAACCAGCGGATGGCGCGCATAGCGGATGCGGTCGCCCGATTGCTCGAGACAGGGAATGCCCAGCCGGTCGAAGATGCGGAGAAAGGTGTCGCGCTCGGGCGTGAAGAAGCCCATTTTCGGCTTATTGCCTGCCAAAGCGGCTGAAAATGGGTATTTTACGACCGATGCCAGGGTGGAATAGCTCATCACAAAGCCGCCGTCGCGCCGTCCGTTGAAGCGATGCGTGAGCAAGCGGAAGGTATTGGCGTTGCCGTCGAAGTGGGTGATGTCGTTCCAGGTGGTTTCGGGGAGCTTGTCGCGGAATTTTTGCCCCGCTCCCTCTGCGAAGAAGGAGCAAATGGCCTCTTCGCCGGAGTGACCGAAGGGAGGATTGCCCATGTCGTGCGCCAAACAGGCCGCAGATACGATGGCACTGATGCTTTCGAGGGCGGCGCTGTCGGCGGCGTCGTGCTTTCCTTCCAAAGCGCGCGCGACGTCGGCACCCAAGGACCGGCCCACGCTCGAAACTTCGAGGGAGTGCGTGAGACGGTTGTGGACAAAAATGCTACCCGGGAGGGGAAACACCTGCGTCTTGTTTTGCATGCGCCGAAAGGGCGAGGAAAAGATGAGCCGGTCGTAGTCGCGCTGGAATTCTGTGCGCTGTTCGGCGGGATGTTTGTCGCGATCTTCTTTGCCCAAGCGGCGGGAAGAGATGAGTTGGTGCCAATTCATGGGTGCAAAAGTAGGGGGTTACGGGAAAATGTGGGGGCGGCGGGGCGGAAAATGTGGTGTTTTCACTCGGCGGTCGCCTGTTGTTCGTCCAACCACTCCCGGGCGTCGTAGTTGCCCTCCGCCGCGGCGCGCGCAATGAGCTGCTTTCCGGTCGCGGGGTCGGGATGCGTGCCGCGACCTTCGCACAAACAGAGACCGTACCAGAACAAACCGTCCGGGTGTCCCTGTTCGGCGGAAAGACGTAGGAAGTGTGCGCCGAGAACGGGGTCGAGCGGGAGGTGATGCCCGAACAAGTGACACCAACCCACCACACTCTGTGCCAGCGCATCGCGGTTTTCGGCGGCGTGCCGGAGGAGATGCAGCGCGAGGGCGAGTGTTTCGGCGTCGGGGTCGTGGGTGAGGAGCACACAACCGGCGTTGGCTTCGAAACGCGGATCGGGCTTTTCGATGCGGGGTGGGAGGTAGCGCATGAGTCTTGGGGGAAAGGCGGTGCTGCTTGGAGGTCAAGTGACGGCAAGCGCGGGGAAGCGGCTGAGATTTTCGCATTTCCGAACAAATACTCGGACGGCCGAGAATATGCGAGGGAGATTATGTTCAAAACAAACCGCTTGTCGAGCGATTCATCCCCACTTTTTGCCGCCGTTTGCGGGAAACGACCGCAGACGCCGAAGCACTGCGGTCGTTTCTCTCATCGGCCGAGCCAACGCTCGGGGTTGAGCTTCTGCGTCTCGTGGCGCAATTGGAAATGCAGGGTGTAGCGTCCCGTCGCATCGCGGGCAATGGTGCCGATAGGTTGGCGCGCTTTGACGTGTTGTCCCGTGCGCACCGAAGCGCGTGCCAAGTTGCAGTAGACAGAGATGTAAGCGCCGTGGCGAATGAGGACATTGCTGAGTCCGCCCACGGAGAAAACGGCCGTCACGTCCCCTTCATACACCGCACGCGCCTGGGCCGGCGCCGCACAAGAGAGGTTGATGCCCTTGTTGTCGAGGGTAACGCCGCGCAAGCCCGTCACGTTGTATGAACCGTAGTGGCTGGTCACGGTGTAAGCTCCGTTGACCGGTGCGGGAAGTCGGCCTTGGTGAGCCGAAAATTGGCCGGATGATCGGCGATCGGCCGCGGCCGACGGCGTTTCCTGCGGGGGAAGCGGGGCCACTTTCGCCTTTTCGGCCGTACGCGTTTGGGTTTCGGCCGTGCGCTTCCGCGCTGCGGCCTGTTTGGCGCGGTCGGCCTCGGCTTTTGCGCGAGCTTCTTCTCGCGCCTGGGCTTCTCGCGCTGCTTTTGCGGCGGCGGCCGCCCGTTCCTGCGCTGCTTTTGCCTCACCGCGCTTGCGTGCTTCCTCCGCCTTGCGGCGTGCTTCTTCGGCTTTGCGCTTGGCTTCCGCCTCGGCACGGCGAGCAGCTTCGAGCGCCTTGCGACGTTCGTCGGCCGCACGGCGACGCGCTTCTTCTGCTCGGCGCCTTTCGTCTTCGGCGCGCTTGCGGCGCGCCTCTTCTTCGCGGCGACGCTGTTCGGCCTTGCGCAGTTCCTCCTGAATCAGGCGGTCGATTTGGTTGTTGAGTGCGGTGTGTCGAGCCTGTTGCGCGGCGATGGTGGCCTGCAACTCCCGTTGTTGGCGGTTGAGATCGTCGACTACCTGCTGTTGTTCGCGCTGTTGGTTCTCGAGCTTGGACTGTTGTTCTTTGCCGCGGGCCAGGAGATTGTTTTTCGCCCCGCGTTCGGTGGAAAGTTGCTCACGTTTGCCGCGAATCACGGCTTCGCGCTCTGCAATGGCCAGCCCCTGTGCACGCTGATAGCGCGTGTATTCTTGCACATAGCGGATGCGGCGATACATCTCGCTGAAGTTGCGCGAGGAAAAGATGAACATGAGTTTGTTTTGCGTGAGGCGGTTGCGAAAAAGATAGACGATGCCTCGCGCATAGCGGCGTTTGCACTCGGTGAGCTGCCTTTCGAGCACCTGCAACTCCGATTCGTGGCGGCCAATGCTGTGGTTGAGCGTGTCGAGATCATGGCGAATGCCGTTCACCACGCGCTGTTGATCGGAGATTTGTCCGTTGATGACCTGCAAATGCGCCAATCCCGATGAGACATTCCGCTGCGTCGTCGAAAGTTTGCGCGAGTTTTCGTTCATTTCGCGCTGCAAATGGGCTCTTTCGCTCTGCAATTTCCGGATGCCTGCCGTGTTGGGGGCGGATGTGCCCGACTTGGCGTTGCGTTGCGGGGAGTGCTTGGTTTGATTCGTCGCCTTTTGAGACGAAGCCTGTGTTTTGGCGGTCGTCGCCCGGCCCTTTTTCGTGGTGGATTGTGCCTTTTCCTTAGCAGGGGCACTGGTTTTTTGTGGTGCCGCGGTCGTCTTCTGTTTTTTGTCGGCCGTTTTTGTCGTCGCGGCCGTATTTTTTTTCCGTTCGTCGCTGCCGTGGCGAGTGGTCGCCGGCTTTTGCGCCGCGCCGAAGGTCGAAAGCGGGCGACCCCAGGCAAGGCACGTCAACAAGATGAGCAACGAAAGGAAGAAATGACGCATCGGGCAGTGGTTTTATTGGGCAAGTTGAATCAAACGGCGGAGCACAGCGCCGTCCATGGGCTTATAAGAGTCGGGGATTCGCGTGTTGGCCGACCAGTCGTAGCGGAGTTTCACGTTCGAGAGGGCCAGGTTGAAGCGCAGATCGCGGTCGAGCACTTGCACCAGCAGCTGGGTGAGGCGCGCCACCGGGAAGCCGTGGACATTGACCGTGTTCGAACGGCGCACATGTAGGTTGACATGCACCAGATCGCTCACCACCAGTTCGCTTTCCTCCTTCGAAAGATGCCGATCGTTCCAGAAAAAGCTCTGCACAGTGGCGAAAGTCAAGGGTCGATCGAACTGCAAAGCCTGTTGCAACTCGGCATAGGAGGTGCGGAGATAGCGCTTGTTGAGGCGGTCGAGCACCGTGATACTGTCGGGAGTGAAGACGAGTCGCGCCCCTTCGATGCCGAATTTGGTGAGCGAAAGTTGGATCACGGCGTCGCGCCTCATGCGCAGTGTGCCGCCCACGCCCTTTGTGGCGTCGGAGAGATCGGCTTCTGCCGAAACTTTGGCCACCACCGAGAGCGGTTCGTCGGGGCGGTAGGCGTCGCCGCCGCGCAAGGAAGCGCAGCTCGCGAAGAGCACGAGCAAAGGCAGCGAGAGGAGAAAAAACAATTGCTTCATAACGAGAGGGGTAAGAGCCCATCGGCGGGCGAAAGTGTGGTACCGATCGGCGTTAGTGC
>ERZ773196.862-NODE-862-length-18206-cov-7.922979_pt1 | contig 18206 bp, 20 predicted proteins | sample MGYA00581009_ERZ773196 | MGnify/ENA primary metagenome ERZ773196 (study PRJEB29015, sample SAMEA2738162) | human oral metagenome | biome: human oral; feature: human-associated habitat; material: saliva | place: China | collected 2243 ... | reverse complement strand
TTCAAGACCCAGATGGCTACTGGCTTGAAATTTTACCGTAAATTTGCCGATTTGTAGCGAATGGGCTCTTTTTCAGAGAGAAAATAGTTTGCCTCGCTTACAACTATACAACTAGAACGGATGTTAGAAATAAGAGGCATATTTTCGGAAAATCCGGCATATGGTTTAGGGCATTTGTGGAGATATGATTATGGACAAAATAAAAACTGAAAATTACTACAGAGCATTAAATAATGAAAATCTCTGTTCCTGCAACTATTGCAGAAACTATTATAAGGAGGTCAAGGAAACATATCCGGAATTGTCAGATTATCTGGCAAGGATGAGAATAGATATTGAAAAACCACTTGAAACAATGCCTCTAGAACCGTTTGAAGGATCTATTGAATACATTGCTGTTCAATATATAGCTATGGGAAATGCCACTAATTTTAAGAACGAAAATATTGAAGGTGTTCACATCTGCATTGCGGATTCACACCCTACAACTGATATAGACGAGGAGCACTATGTCATTGAAATATATCCTATTAGATTGAAGTGGACTGTATAGACAAATTCAAGTTTATCGAGGCAATATACAACTAAATAGCATTTATGAGAGGCAGGATTCTTATTCTGTCTTTTTTATGATTTATGAAGTCCATGAATTACTGTATAATTAGCTAAAATTGTATTTATAATACAAGAAAAATTACTACGAATTAATAGGAATTTGATAGGTACTTGGTATATAATTATAGGTAGGAAATGTACTTAACTATTAGGAGGTATAAAAAAATGCTGTTAGATAGTGATAGATATGAAGCAGTTATAAACTATGGTAAAGATGCTGGAAATCATGATATAGCTTTTCAAATCTGGGATAATCTTGTCAAACAAAAAGGTGTTAAGTATAGATACTTCGAATATGACGATCCAAAATATTTGGAATTTTACAAGTCAAAAAAATAAAGAGAGAAGGAAAATATATGTCTATAACATTATATGTTCACTTAAATGAAGAAATTAATCACGCGTTTGATGTTGAGAAATTTAATGAAGATATCAATACAAAATATCCCGGCACCAATATTGAAGTAAGTACTACTGCCAGGACCTTTGATATTTGCTGGGAGAACTATTCCAAACCATATCAATTTGAACTAAAAATTGATAAAAATCGTTGTACGTTTGTAATAGACTACTTTAATTCTGATAAAGAATTATATGAACTTGCAAGATTTATAGTCTGGCTTAGAAGTCATTTTAATAGAGAAAAGAATGTGATATTGCTTTATGAGATAAATTGTAGACAAATGGATTTGTCATCCGATAAGACAATTGATGATATAAAGAGGTGGCTAGGAGAAATTTTTGGTTAATACATCTAACTATTGTATAAAATATATGAAAATAATGAGGTTTTACGATAAGAGGTTTTTCCTGACGAAAAAAAATATGTAGAAGTTTTGGAAGATAAATTATTTACTAAAAATTGGAGGTTAACAAATGTATATATTAGAATTATATCAAAATAACTACTCAAAAGATTTAGTAGCATTTGATTCTTTAGATGAGGGAAGGGACTTTGTATCTAAAATACCCGGATACACTATAGAAAAGGAAGATGGTCTAGAAAATGAATATTTCAATCCTAAGAACATACCAGATTATATGGAAATTATCTATAATGGAAATATTGTTCCCTTGTCCAGGTTTATGTTTGAACCTGAAGAGAATGTTGAAATTATTTGGAAAGAAATTTCTAACCTATCAGTCACAAAAGATAAAATAATAGAGGGATTCTCAAAAATAGATGCTTATATAATCGACAACGAAGAAGTGAAGTCTTATATTGAAGAAAGAGAAGTTAAATATAGTTTGATAAAGGATTTCTTAGAAAGTAAGGGATACGAAGTAGGAAGAAGCTTTTTCGGAAGTGAAGATGGTGAAGCAATTATATACAGAAAAAAGGAAAGCGAAGAATGGCACTTCTTGTGTCACCTAGATCCATCACTATTAGATATAAAAAATTTGAAGATTAATCTTGAAGAAATACTAGTTGAAGGCCTCATATAAAGCCTGTACAAGAGAAGGTTATATAATAAGGAGATTATAGATGGAAAGAACAAAAGTAATGGGAAAAAATATAGGGGTCATCGTACTTTCTATCATAGTACTAATAATAGGCGGTATTGCAGAAAACATAGCTAAACAATGCCTTTCTGACCAGTATTTACAACTTATAATACCAGCTCTTGTAAGGATTGCAGTTACCATTGTCCTAGCCTGGTTTGTATCAGGAAAGCTACTAAAAATCAACCCAAATGAACTTGGGATTAAGTTTAGGAAGATAGATATAAAATTGATCCTGATCTCTATTGCCTTGCCAATCCTAGTTCTTCTTTTCTATGCCTATATACTTCCAGGTAAAGCATATATAGCAAGGCCGGGAAGATTTTGGATATCCCTGATAACTGCTATTTTTAGTCTAGGTATTACAGCAGGAATATGTGAGGAGCTAGTATTCAGGGGGATGATTTTTAGGTATATGGAGAAAACCCTTGGCTTAAAGCTTGCAGTGATTATACCAGCAATCTTATTTGCCTTTCTCCACATCATGAATATGCAGACCTTTGACCTTCTAGACCTAGTACTATTAGTCCTGGCCGGCTCGTCTGCTGCAGTCATGTTCACCTTTTATGCAGTTAAATCTGCATCCATCTATCCAGGAGCATTAGCGCACACACTATGGAATACCCTTATAATTGGTGGAGTATTTGGAGTAGGGGATATAGTAAATGGAATGAGCAACGAATCATATATTATCATTCCAATTAAGTCTACAAGTAAGCTACTTACAGGAGGCAATTTCGGTGTAGAAGCAGGCCTACCAGCAATTGTGGGATATATAGCAGTTACCTTGCTCATAGGATTTTTTATAAAGAAGGAACAAATGAAGCTTGGTAAGTAGTAATAGTTAATGTGAATTCTAACTAACAAGTTAGGGGGGATTGGATTTGCATAAAAATACAATTAAAGAAGTAAGACTCATATCCAATAATTGCTCTACATTTTATAAGCCAGCTTATGACGAAGAAGTGCAACAAGAACTTACCATTAATGATAAGGGAGAGGTATGCTTAATTGGATATGACCATGTTATTTACAAGCAAGAACTAGAAAAAATGAGAACTGAGGAATTTAAAATATCTGGAAAAGAGGCTGAAAAGTTGCTCGCTGGATTTACAGTTTTTTTCGATTATAAAGACATAGTTAGTAAGGCTACAGATTTTGGGATTTGGGACCTAGAGATTAGAGGTAAGGACGGTAATGTGAGTATATATACCGGGTCACTTTGTACAAGGATTGATTACGAGGGACAAGACCTATCTGACCTTGTTCGTGATGTGCTAGGTATTGAGGACTTGTTTGTATTTGATGGAAGAAGCAAGCCAGACCTAATAAATAGAATCACCTTAGACTATCTTAGAACCACAATAATAGAACCTAGCTATGAATGGGAATATGAAGAAGTGGACGAAGAAAAGAGGGAAGGCTTAACCTGGAAATATAGTGAACGATTAATTATTGATAGAAGGTCGGATACCCTTGAGCATATTCAGTATATTACAAGTGGACGTAAGGTTACTCGTAAAATTGAGTTTGAAGAGATGGTAAAAACTTTATTGGATAGCTTTAATCCAGTAACCTTATTTTCTTGCATTGAAGGGAACCCAGAAGATATTATAGACACTTTGGATGTTGAAAAGGATTATATTATCACAATTGATTGTAAGAATGGGACACGCCGTACAATATGTGGTAGTTTTGATAAAAAAGGTCTACCAGATGACTTCGGAGACTTTATTGAAAAGGTAATTGATTTAATGTATTATTATGGATTTGGAGAAATTTTCTCTAAATCAAATTACAATAGGGTTATAAGACGTAAATCAGACTACATTTATTGTAGTGTAAGCTTTAGTGGGGGATATAAGACCTACTATTATATTACGGATGATGATAGCATAGAGGTTGGGGACTTGGTTATTGTTCCAGCAGGTAGGGATAACCATGAGACAGTTGTAGAGGTAGAGGAAATTGAGTATTTTAGTGAAGAAGATGTTCCCTTGCCTATAGAAAAGACAAAGAGGATTATTAGAAAGATATAAATCAAAATATAGATAAGGATAGATATAAATATGCATGATTATGAAGAAATAAAACCAAACTACTTAGCCATTAAATTAGGTCTACCTCTTATGGTAATATTTGCCTGTGTCTTATTTTTATTCAGCTTGGCACGCAATGATGATAATTATACAAGCATAGATGCTAAGGGGGAAAGAATTAAATACAGTATTTACTATAAGTACGATGGTAAGATATATGCCATGATTCCAAGTGGAGGATACTACCAAGTAGAGGGTGCAGATGCAAAAACCTTTAAGCTAGTTGATTCTGACCCTATTTATAATAATAGCGTAGGTGTTGATAAAGACCATGTATACTTTGGAAACCAGAAAATAGGTGACCTAAATGCCAAGACTATTAAGTATATAGGTAATGGCTACTATAGTGACGGTAAAAATACATATTTTTGCTCTAATAATTCTGTAAGAAATCCAAACTTACCAGTAATTGTAGAAGCATTTCAGTCAATAGTCTACACTCTTACAAATAACAAAAAGCCGCAATCCTACATATATCCATATCAAAAGCTTGAAGGAGTGAAGGATGTTGTGAAATTTGATAAGCTCAGTTTTTTTGCAAGGTCGGGTAATAGGCTTTACTATATGGGGAAGGCTTTGAAAAATGCAGATCCTCATACTATAAGGACGGTCTCAGAAAAGGGAGAGTTTTTCTGTGATGCAGAAAATGTATATTACAAGGATGAAATTTTACCTATAAAAAACTCCGATCAATTGGAGTATTTGGAAATTCCACAGGAAGATTATTTCCTATACGACAAAAAGACTGGTCATGTCTTTAATGGAACATATATGTTTGACAAAGACCATGCCCCATATAAGTACATTGGGAATAACAGCAAGCATGCCCATAGTATGTTTTTTACATCAAAGGATGGACTATATTTCTACAACTCAAAAAAACAGAAAATAGAAAGGTCTGGGGACAATCCATTTAGTGGAGATGTAAGGGCCTTAACTGATAATGTTTTTGCAGACAATGACAGGCTCTATTACCTAAATTCCTTTGAAGAAGTTAGGTATGGCAAACACCGAATACCAAGGGCCTATATTAAACATACAATCCTAGTAGCTTTTGATAAAAAGGATGGATGGAAAAAAGTTGGGGATATAGACCATGGAATAGTAGGAACACTTTGGGAGAAAAATGGTCAATATTACTATTTTGACAACCTAGGCAATAGCCAGCTTATAAAGGATACGGTATATAAGGTGAGGGATAAAAAAGTCCTTGATCTTATGCTTTTAAACATTAAGGGTGAAAATAATGATAATATCACAGATGATTGGGTCAGAAGTGCCATAGAAGATAAAAAGATGGAGCCTATTTCAGGTGAAACCATATCTGATGCAGGTGTAACTGTTTATGGTACTAAGAGTAAGATTTTAAATATAATTTATTGTACTTTAGGTTTTGGTCTATTAATCTTAAGCAGAAGGTATTACTGGAAGTCTAGAAAATATTTTTCTTGATTAAGACCCATAAGGAGGCCTTTTAACAAACCATTTCATCATTAAAACTGTATTTTAAAGGTAGGTCTAAAAGAATTGCCTAAAATAAAAACAGTTTATTATGCTTATTTTGTGGTATTTATTAAATATGCTGACTATTCTGTAAAATAAATTCAGATTAAGAGGACATATCCACTAAGAAGCAGGTGATGAAATAGATGGAAAGAAGAGTTAAAAAGAAGGTAAAAAGATATAGGACTATTGACGGGGCAGGAGTAAGCCTAGTAAGAGTCTTTGGTAACCGGACAGCTGCTAAATTGACTGAGGGAGACAGGCTTACTATCAAGAAGTAGATTATTAGATAGGTAAAGTATACATTCGAAGGTTAAAGAACGAGTAAAATAATGATAGAGGAGGTAACTTATGAGCATTACAAAATCATTAGAAAAGAGAAGGACATATTATAATATAGACAAGAATATACCAGTTCTAGAAAAAGAAATCGAAGAGAAAATCAAGGAAGTTACTGAGCTGGTTCCAGATGCATTCAATATGAAGAGTGCAAGGGTAGTAATTGCCTTTGGAGAAAAGCATGACCTCTTATGGGATGAAATATATGAGGTATATGGAGGAAAGGTATCTAGAGAAAAGATAGATTCATTTAAGGCAGGAGCAGGTACAGTCCTATTTTTATACGACGAGGAAACTGTAAAAGGCCTACAAGAAAAGTTCAGTGCATATGCAGACAACTTCCCAGTTTGGGCAAACCAGGCAAATGGAATGCTACAGCTTGCAGTATGGACTGTTTTAAGGGAACTAAAGGTTGGGGCTTCACTTCAGCACTACAATCCAGTGATAGATGATAAGGTGAAGGACTTATTTAATATACCTAGCCAGTATAGGTTAGTGGCCCAGATGCCTTTTGGAGGAATAGTTAGTGAGCCCGAAGAGAAAGATAAGGAAGATATAGACCAGAGGGTAAAGATTGTAAGATAGGTCTAAGATAGTTTGAGTAAAGATTATGAAAAATAATAGGTATTAAAACTAAAAATAAGGGGTCAGCTTAAAATAGTAAATTCTTAATGAGATACTAATTTTAGCTGGTATATTTAAAAACAATATGTATTTAAATATATAAACAGATAAAATATATGATATAATAAATGATAACTAAGGAGTGATATGATTATGAACAAAAAAGTTGATAATATAATTATTGGATTTGGTAAGGCAGGAAAAACCTTGGCCAATTACCTAGGGAGCAAGGGTGAAAAGACTATATTGGTAGAAAAATCTCCTAAGATGTATGGTGGAACTTGCATTAACGTTGGGTGTATACCGTCTAAATTCTTAGCAACTAAGGCTGATAGAAGACCTTTTAGTGATATAAATAATCGAGACTATTATAAAGAGTCTGTGGTAGGCAAAAAGGCCCTGATAAGTAAGCTAAATAAGGTTAACTACGACAAGGTTGCAAGTAATGAGAATGTGGAAGTAATAGATGGACTTGGTTCTTTTATAGACGACCATACTATCAATATAAAGACCGATGGTGGTGATTACCAGGTGTATGGTGAAAGGATATTTATCAATACAGGAGCAAGGCCATTTGTACCTGGTGTAGAAGGTCTAGAAATAAGGAATAGGATCCACTCTAGTGAAACACTGATGGATTTAGAAGAATTTCCAGAGTCACTAGCAATATTGGGAAGTGGATTTATAGGCCTTGAATTTGCAGCGTCATATGCTAAATTTGGTACAAAGGTTACGATAATAGATATGGGAGACAAGATCTTGCCAAGAGAAGATGAGGATGTGGCTCAGGAAGTATTTGAATCTTACAAGTCACTAGGAGTAGACTTTATTTTCAATGCTGGTATTGACAAAGTTGACCAGGATGAAAAAACTGTTAGAATTGAGTATTCTGTAAATGGCAAAAAAGATGAGATCGCTACAGAGGCCCTTTTAGTTGCTACAGGAAGAAGGGCAAATACTGAAGACCTTAACTTAGGAGCAGCAGGCATAAAGGTATCTGAAAGAGGCTTTATAGAAGTAAATAAGCACCTGCAGACTAACAAGGACCATATATTTGCCATGGGAGATGTCAATGGTGGACCTCAGTTTACATACGTATCTTTGGATGACTACCGTATTGTTAAAAGCTATCTAGACGGCAAGGGTGAATATACTAGGGATGACAGACAGCCAATAGCTTTCTCAGCATTTTTACATCCAACATTCTCCAAAGTTGGTCTTAGTGAAAGGGAAGCAAGAGAGGCAGGATACAAGGTTAAGGTGGCAAAGCTGCCTGTAACTGCAATTCCAAAGGCAAAGATTCTAGGAAACCAGACTGGTATATACAAGGCAGTTGTAGACGCTGATACAGACCAGATTTTAGGAGTTGTTCTCTTTGGAGAAGAGTCCCATGAGGTTATCAATATTGTTGTATTAGCTATGATTATGAAACAGCCGTATACTTTGTTGGCTAATCAGATATTCACTCATCCGACTATGGCTGAGGCACTAAATGATTTGTTTGGGATGATTAAGTAGAGGGATTTAAATACTAACTTTATACAAAGAATAGAGTATATATTTATAGGAAAATTTAATTAAGGTGAATATTAAAATTGGTAAATTAATATTATGTTTTATTTATATAAAATTTAAAGGGGGATTATCCTATGGATTTTAATCCGGGATTAAGAATTGGACAAATAATAAATAATCGCGAGTTAGTTGAAATTTTTAAGTGTGGCATTATGGGAGGGATGCGTAGGTCAAAAGCAACAAATACTCTTGTAATAGTAACGGACCATACAAAAAAGCTTTACAAAGACAAATGGAAGGATGGAGTTTTATATTATACAGGTATGGGAAAAGTTGGAGATCAAGATCTTTATTGGGGACAAAATGCAACACTTGCAAACTATTCTAAGAATGGAGTCGATGTACATCTTTTTGAGGTAATGAACAGTGGTGAGTACACATACTGTGGGCCTGTAGAGTTGGTAGATAAACCATATGCTGATACTCAGACAGATGAGGATGAACGAGAACGTAAGGTTTGGATATTCCCAATACGCCCGATTTCAGATAACAATTTTATAAAAACCGGTAAATGTACTCATAAGGTCATAAATATTACTGATAAAATCAATAAGCATGAATATAGTGTAATGGAAGCTGAAGATAATAATGGGTATGATAAATTTATATATAATAATACTATTAAGAGTGAGTTAGAGGTGGAATCAAAGTCGCAAGTAATAATATTCGATAAGTGTATAGGTAGGCAAATAAAACATAAACGATTTGGAATTGGAACTATAAAAGAAGTAGAAAATAGTGATATTGTAGTTGACTTTGAGGGCAAAGGTAGGAAGAAGTTAAATTATGAACTTTGTTTAATGGAAGGATTTATAGAGTTTATTTAGAATAATGAACCAGAATAATAAAGGTATAAATTTGAGATCCTATATTACTTATACTAAAGATAGAATTAAATTTACGACCACCAGCATAGCCTGGTGGTTTTCCTTTTTTTTCACTAGAAATAACCCAAAATTTAGAATATAATTATACTTATAAACGTATATTATAATTAGAAATAAAGACTAAGGGGACCTTAAAGGAGGGATGTAAGTGAAAATTAAAGGGATAATATTTTACATTTTTCTAGTGATATTTACAATTCTATGCGAGACCTACCTATTTCTAAATAGGAATGCCTGGTTGGGACTAGGTCTTGTCCTTGTAACATCAATAGTATGTGGTATATATAGGCATAAAACAAAAAGAGGTGGAAGAGCTTTTTTAGGCCTGGTCATCCTATCAGTTTTGGCAACATTTATAAGCCTACCAAAGGAAAAATTGGTACCTGCTACATATGAGGGAGCCAAGGAAACTAGCCAGATAAGTGTAGCTGAAGGGAAGCTGACTGGTGTTTACAACAAGGATGAATCCGTGGAAGTATTTGCAGGTATACCGTATGCAAAGGCTCCTGTTGGTGACCTAAGATGGAAAGAGCCACAAGACCCCGATAAATATGAAGGACTTTTAAAGGCCGACCACTTTAAGCCTATGGCAATGCAAAAGAGACAAAACAACCTTATTTCAACAGCTAGTGATGTATTATTCTACCATAATGTAACTAGGACTATAAAAAACAGGTATCTTCCAAAGATGAGTGAAGACTGTCTATACCTGAATGTTTGGAAGCCTGCTGGGGACAAGAAAAACCTACCAGTAGTATTCTATATACATGGAGGGTCACTGACTACTGGCCAGTCTTGGTGGCAAGATTACAATGGTGAGTCATACGCTAAGAAGGATGTAATTTTTGTGACATTTAGCTATAGGCTGGGTGCCTTGGGCTTCTATGCTGATGAAAATTTAGCTAGGGAGTCAGCAAATAATACGACTGGTATGTATGGATTTTTAGACCAGGTAAAGGCGCTTGAATGGGTAAATAAGAACATAAAGACTTTTGGTGGTGATCCCAACAAGATAACTATAGCAGGTGAGTCTGCAGGTTCGTCTTCAGTTAACGCTATGTGCGTATCGCCACTAACAAAAGGCCTATTTAGGTATGCTATTTCAGAAAGTTCATCTATAACTGGTAAAAAGCCTCCACATTCATACAAGGACTTTGCAGACGCTATCAAGCAGGGTAAAACTCTTAGGGATGAGTTAGGAGTATCTAGTCCTGTAGATTTAAGAAAGGTTCCTGCAGAAAAGATTGCAAATACGAGTACCCTGTATGGTACCCTAAATGCTATGACCAATGATGGTTATGCCTTAAAGAAGTCGCTTTATGAATCATATTTAGTAGGTGAACACAATGAAAAGGCCTTATTGACAGGCTATAATAAGAAGGATGGAGATCTTTTTATGCTTGTAGATAAAAAGACTAATAAGGATACATATAAAGAGAGTATTAAGGCAATATATCCAAGGGCCTATAGGGAAATTATCAAGGCATATCCTGCAAATACGGATGAGGAAGCAGAAAATAACCAAAGGAAAATTTATAATGCGGCTACCTTTGGCTATGGTCATGATGTTTGGTCTAGGCTAGCTGTTAAGGATGAGCCTGTCTACAGGTATTATTTTACTAAGGAAAATAAGTCTATCGGATCAAACCATACTGGCGAGCTACCATATGCCTACGGTAACTTGTGGACAGCACCCTACCTATATGATGGGACTGACAGAAGTCTTTCTAATACTATGGTGTCCTACTGGCTTAACTTTGTGAAGACAGGGGATCCTAATGGTGGTGGGCTTCCTAAGTGGGAACCATATACCAGTGGAAAAGTAATGGAATTTGGTAGCGAGGTCGGTATGATAGAAGATCCAAATGAAGGCCTTTATAGGATTTTTGATACAGGCCTATAAAGCTAGTTATGAATCAAGCGAAAATTCAAGCGATATATAATCTTTGTTTGATACAAGAAGGAGTAAAATAGATGACAAAAGAGGAAAGAGCGATAAAATGGTTTAGTAAGGTGGATCAAAATCAGGAAATTGATCTGAAAACTAAGATGAAAATATGCGATATGGCTGCTATGATAATGCTGTTAATAATATTTTTAGTATTGGCAATAGAACTATCCCTGCTTGTTGGATTAGGTGGAATAGAGGTCATAAATGCCGCTACAGATTTTCTTAATAGTATTTCCCAGGGAAGACATACAAAGATGACTAGAATATCAGTAATTATAGCTGGAGGGCTAATCTGTCTACCCCTATTTATATTACCTATTGGACTTGCAATCATTTTTAGGAACAAGTTGATTAGATCTCAGATAAATAAAATTAAATAAGCTTACCTATCTTATAGAATATAGTGAGTATAACAATATTAAAAAAGCCGGGCATTGTCCGGCTTTTTAATATATTAGCATCATAAGAAAAATATTAACGATATTCTGGAGTCCACTTAAAATCACGTACGGCTTTTGCCATATCTTTTTCTTTAGATTGTGCAAGTCCTTGCTCCTGTGCTTTCTTAGCTACTGCTTCAGCTACCTTTAAAGATACTTCTGCGACATATTTAAATGGTGGCAATACAGGTGCTCCTGGTTTAGTCATATCTATAATACCACTCAAAGAATGAGCAGCTTCACCGATCATTTCATCAGTTAAAAGGCTAGCTTCTGAAGCCAACATTCCAAGTCCTAGTCCTGGGTATATTAGAGCATTATTAGCTTGACCAATTACATAGTCAACTCCCTTATAAGTAACTGTGTCTGCAGGTATACCTGTAGCAACAAGAGCCTTTCCATCTGACCATCTAATCAAATCCTCAGCCCTTGCTTCTGCCAATTTAGTTGGGTTTGAAAGAGGGAAAATCATAGGTCGGTCTGCATTTTGACACATTGCTTCCACAACTTCTTTAGTGAAGGTATTTGGTTGGGTAGATGTTCCTACCAAAATAGTTGGTTTAACGGTCTTTATAACCTCTAAAAGGCTAGTAAGCGTGTCTGTATTGGCAAAGTCAGCACGATTTTTTGCAAAAGGTCTCTGTTCTGGTGTTAAATCATCCATATCATCAAATAAAAGACCCTGTTTGTCTACCATAAAGAAACGTTTATAGGCTTCTTCTTCTGAAAGACCAAGAGTGACCATTTCACGATGGACCCTAGAGGCAATACCTGCACCAGCAGTTCCACCTCCAAAGCAAAGGTAGGTTTGGTCTGTCAGCTTTTCTCCGGTAACTGCAAGAGATCCAAAGATCCCACCTAGTGTGACTATACCAGTACCTTGTATATCATCATTGAAGGTAGGAATTTGTTTGCGGTATTTTTCAAGTATATTTGCAGCATTAGATCGGCCAAAGTCTTCCCAATGAAGGTAAAGTTTAGGGAAGAGTCTTTCTGCAGTGTTAACAAAATTATCGATAAAATTATAGTAACGATCACCACGTATGCGTTCATGACGATTACCTAAATAATTTGGGTCATTGCGTAGTTCTTCACGGTTTGTTCCAGCATCAATAACCAATGGTAAAACCATTGAAGGGTCGATACCGGCAGCACCAGTGTATACCATTAGTTTTCCGACTGATATATCTACACCATTTGTTCCCCAATCGCCAATTCCTAGAATTTCTTCTGCATCTGTCACTACAATAAGTCGTATTTCTCGACCACCAGCAGCATTTATCAAGCTTGCTTCAATATCTTCAGGATGATTTATATCTAAATAGCCTGCATATTGTGGATCAACAAAAAAATTACTATATCCTTCTATAGTTTCTGCAATTGTTGGATCATATACTATAGGATTAAACTCTTCTAAATGTTGAGAAAACAAGTAGTAGAAAAGCCTGCGATTGGTATTAAATATTTCCATAAGGAAAAGTCTTTTTTCTAGATCACTTGACTTTGTCTGCAACTGAGCATAAGTTTGAGTTGCTTGTTCTTCTATAGTTTGAACATACGGTGGCAAAAGACCTATTAGTCCTAGCTCTTTTCTTTCTTCCATAGTAAAGGCAGTACCCTTATTAAGGAATGGATCGTTTAAAATTTTATGTGCACTCATATAGTCCACCTCCTTTAACAGAATTATACTACTTTTTATTGATTAAAAAAAGAGTCTTAGGGTAAATATAATATAATGCGAATATTACTATTTTATTTATTTTTTTAAATCAATACTGTTTTTGAACAAAAGATGTTAAATATATACTGATTGTAATAGATGATAAGTAATATCAAAAGCTTAAATAATATTTATTACTAGATTTTGGTTGCTTTATAAAAGTTACTTTCTAAGTTTTTTTGTTTAATTTTTGTAAATTCAACACACACAATTAAATGATTAAAAGTTTAGTTTATTTGGCTTTTAAAATAGAAAAAAATAGGAGGAGAATCATATGTTTAAAAGAAAGGATAGGTTATCAAAAAGAACTTATGCAATTGGTACGACATCTGTTGTTGCAGGTATACTTTTTGCCTTAAGTCTAAATGGTAACGAAGTTTACGCTGCAGAAGATGCTAGTTTACCTTCAACTGGAGGTACAGCAGTATCTAGTGCACCAACAAGTGTCAGTGCACCAGCAAGTGCAAGTACACCAGCAAGTATAAGTGCACCAGCAAGTACAAGTGCACCAGCAAGCACAGGTGCACCAGCAAACGCAAGTACATCAGCAAGTACAAGTGCACCAGCAAGCACGAGTGCACCAGCAAGTGCAAGTACACCAGCAAGCACAAGTACACCAGCAAGTACAAGCGGGTCATCACGTGTAACTGTAAGTGGTGATACAGCCACTTTACCAAGTATTCCAACACCGGTAGTACCTGGTTTATATGCTGATAAGAAGGAGTCATCTGCAGTAGATTTTGATCCAGATAATGGAAATGTCGATGTAGAAGAAAGTGTATATTATACAAGGTTAGGTAATATAAGATACAAAGATAAGACGACTGATGCAGACGTTGGTGGCAGAGTAACATATAATAATGACCCAATTGATGCTACAAAGGCAGCTCCGACTCCTTTACCAGCATTGCCAGAAGGGTATAAATTCGTATTTAGCAATTCAGCTTCAAAACTTCCTTCAGGAAGCATAGAAAAAGTTACACGTACTCGTAATATAGATAAGGACGTGGCTGAAAAATGGAATGGGCCTGTTATTGTTACTGGATCAGAAAATAACTATATATTCACACCAATTAATGATGAGGTATCTCCATTTGTTGCAGGTGTGCCATTTAGTTATAGTCAGGGTAATAATGTGATTTTCTATATTGAAAAGTCTGAACCGCAGCCGCAGCCGCAACCGCAGCCGCCGTCCTCGGAAGGGACGGTGTTGGCGTCGACCAGCTTGAACATCTGACGGTCAGTCATGTCTTTTCCTTATCCTTCGGCCCGACGGGCCATTTCAGCGAACCTTACCCAGTGTAGGCATGCCTCAGCCGCGCCCGCGCGTTCACTTAATGAGGAACTCGGCCTCGACCTCGACGCTGACGTTGAGGGGCAGGGCGGCGACGCCCACGGCACTGCGCGCGTGCTGGCTGCCGAAGATCTCCCCGAACAGCTCCGAGGCGCCGTTGATGACGCCGGCCTGACCATAGAAGTCGGGGCGCGAGGACACGAATCCCACGACCTTCACGACACCCGCGAGGTTGTCGATACCGCCCGCGACGGAGGCCGCAGCAGCCAGGGCGTTGAGGGCGCACACGCGCGCCGCGTCCTTGGCGTCCTTGGGGTCCGCGCCGTCCTCGCCGACCGCGCCGATGCACACGGGCTCGCCGTTCACGACGGGGATCTGGCCGGAGGTGCGCACGACGCCACGGTCGATGACGGCGGGCACGTACGCGGCGACGGGCGTGGCGACGGCGGGCAGTTCGAGGCCGAGCTCGGCGAGCTTTTCGGAGGGGAGCATGAGGGGTCCTTTCGTTGTCATCGACGAGGCCGGGGCCTCGTCCGTGGATCCCAGTGTAGTTGGGCGTGTCGAACCGATGGCAGGCGGGCGCATGGGGGCAGGGGGTGGGCATTCTTGACTTCTTGTGCGCTGTTCCATAGAGTGTGAGGAAGACTTGCCGACCGGTAGGGGAGGAACGGTGCCTGACTTTTCCATCAATGACGAGCAGATCAAGGCCGTCGCAAAAAAACTGAACGACGTCGTGGACAGCTTCGCAGCGGACAAGGCCATTGGTCTGTTAGGCATAAGCATTGGGGGATTCGGTTCTCTCTCACTCACGCTCACGTACACGGATTTCATGACCAAGATTGGGAAACGCCGCACGACTATCGAGACATGGCATGCGTCGACCGATACTGCCCTGCACGATACGGCAAAGCAGAGCAAGCAGAACGATCAGCAATGGGCTGCATTGTTCCGCTCGGACCTCAAGCAGCCACTGTAAGGGAGCCATCGTGACCGGATACTTTGAGTCACTGATCAACGACGTCCCCGGAAACGCCGATTTTCTCACCTCGCTCGCCGCCGAGTGGGATACCTACGGCAACCACTGCGACGGCCTCGCCGACGACGTGATGTCCTCGGCACACCTGGCACCCGAGTGGGCAGGTAGGGCGCGCGAGGACTTCGACAAATCACTCGAGCGCCAGCGGAACCGGTACATCAACTTGGGGGGTGATTGCACGACGGCATCCTCGGCGATCAGCGTCTATGCGGGGGCGGTACGCGCGGGGCAGAAATACATCGAGAACCTGCGGTATCAAGCGTCAAAGCTCGACGAAGAGGTGGACAATGCTCCTATCCCCCTGGCGGCCAGGGTGGAAAACATGCCCGCAGCCAGCGTCCTCGTTTTAGAGGCGTTCATTCGAATCGAGTCCGTCAAGCGGGCCGCCGACAGGTGCGCGCAGGACCTCGCGCGCATCGTTCACATCGAGCCCGTCCAGGTTAACGACAAGAACCCCACGGAAGGCGGGCAGATGAGACAGCTGTCGGCCGACGAGAACGCCCAGATCCAGAAGGACCTTGACGCACTCAAGAACGGGACGTTCAACTGGGAGGGAATGAAACAGGGGCAGATCGGCGACTGCTACTTCCTGGCCTCCATGGCCGCCATGGCCCAAACCCCGGAGGGGCAAAGAAGACTTGCTTCCATGATTAAGCCCCACTACGACGAGCACGGCAACGTCGATGGCTACCTCGTTCGACTCCCAGACGACCCCGCTCACCCCAACGCCTCACCGGGGCGTGAGGTCTTCGTGCACAGCAAGTACATTCACGGCGCCACCCAAGGGGGGCGCGTGGGCGTCTACTCCATCCTGGAAGCCGCGTGGGGACAAAACCACCCAGGAGGCACAAACAGCGAAGGGAACAAGCGGCCAGGCATAGGTGGTGGTATGCCGGCCGACTCTTTCAAGGTTATGACGGGGGAATCTGCTACCACACTGGAGTCAGACGGAAGCGAAGGCAGCTACGATCTTATCGATCGAATTAGAATAGTCGCCGCCTCGAAACTACAACAACCCATGGTGGCCAGCACAATCAACACTGACGCCACCTACACACAAGGCATGGCCTCAGTTAATGCGACGGTCAATGGGCAACCCACTCAAATCAAACTCTACGAAGGGCATGCGTACACCATTGTTTCCGCCAACACAAATGGGGTAACCCTGTGCAATCCACACGGCTTCAACCCCAAAACAGGGGGTGGAAACGCGCCCGCCACCTTCACTCTGTCCTGGGACGACTATGAGAAGTACTACGGCAACACCGCAATCGGAGAGCTATAGGCCATGCGCAAGGCTTTCCCACTCCTAAGCACCGTCGTGTCCACCTGCATGGCGGCAGGTGTCCTGCTCACGGCATGCCTCCCGACGCCCCACACGCCAACGCCGACTCCCTCACCAACCATCACCACCGCGAGCCCGACGCCCGCGCCGTCACCCACGAGGAGCACACCCATGCCAGAGTGCAACGGATGGATCACCACCGTCGACGAAACCGCACAATTCGCCCCCGGAAAGAACCCGAACGAGCCCACCTTCGTCATCACCGACGTTGGCATTGAGAACGGCACCATGTACGCCTTTATCGTCGGCGGATGGCCCGAGGGCTACCCCGGCTGGATCAAAGACAGCCTTTACGTCGGCGAGCCGAAGCACGTCCCAACCATCGGCACATTCACCCTCCTCGACATCACGACCGCACAGGCCGTCTACGGCCACGGCTCGGCCACCTTCTGCTTCGAACCCGACCCAGACTTCGAAGTCTCCCGCACGATCTAACCCATGACACACACGCTCCGCCAGCCCCTGTACACCGTCGCGGCAACTTGCGTCGGTCTGTCCCTGCTCCTCGCCGCCTGCGCGCCCACCACGCATCAGGCGGATCCCACACCGACCAGCACGTCAACCAGCACACCGACCAGCACGTCAACCAGCACACCGACCGCAACGGACGGATGCGCCGGATATCTCCTCAAGGCTCAGGAGGAGGCTCTCGTGCGTCCGCGCGCCGCAAACACCGACCCGGCGTACTATTTCTACTCTTCGCCAGATGACCGGAACCAGGAGCGCACGTCTCTCAAAGGTGGAAATGGGCAAGGGCCTTACTCGTGGGTCAATAAAGATCTCTCCATCGGCCAATCTGCCGTCGTCGACGGCGTCGGTACCTTTACCCTGCTCGCTATCACACCTGGCGCCCGCACGTACGACCGCCGGTTCATCACCTTCTGCTTCGAACCCGACCCCAGCCTCGACCTCAACAAGGAAGAGATGAAGAAATTCTCAGCACGCTAGGCGCAGCCACAGACGCGTGCTGCGTTCCCTCCCATCGACGAGGCCGTGGCTGCCTCCCGCTCGTGGGTGGCCTCGTCGGGTGGGCGTATCCCGCGGATGCGACTGTGCCCCGCGTGTTGGACGAACACGCGGGGCACAGTTGTTAGAGGGTGTTAGTGTCCACTGACTGGTGCCGTTCCTGCGATTGTCAGGTCCGGCCGTCAGGCCGGTGCCTCACCGGCTGCCAGCTCCGACCGCCCGTCGAGTCTGGCCGCCGTTCGCGGGAACCGCCGACCGCAGAAGCGGTCAGTTCTGGGGAGCGGTCGGGGCCTGGCCATCAGCCGGGGG
>ERZ773196.857-NODE-857-length-18257-cov-17.726184_pt1 | contig 18257 bp, 21 predicted proteins | sample MGYA00581009_ERZ773196 | MGnify/ENA primary metagenome ERZ773196 (study PRJEB29015, sample SAMEA2738162) | human oral metagenome | biome: human oral; feature: human-associated habitat; material: saliva | place: China | collected 2243 ... | reverse complement strand
TGGCTTCTTCTTTTTTAAGGAGACTATTTAATTCTCCAGCCTTGGTCCAAGCCTCCCTGTGATCTTTCTTTTTAAGTAATTCTCCCAGTTCATTCGTGACTTGAGAGACTTTTTTTTCAAAAATAGTTTTAGTGGCCATTTCAATTTCCTTTCTAAATGTTTCTTGGTTTTCTTTGATGGTCTTTTGAATATAAGAAATGAGTGAGGGGCGCATTTTTTTATTTACGCTCAACACTTGACCATCTAAAGTAAAACAGGCATGTTCATAGTTATAAAACTCTCTACTATCTGGAAGATCTTCTGTACACCTGCCAGCGCACTCATAGTAGAAGTCCTTGCCTTTTCGTAAGAGGATATACATATGCCAGAATTCATGTTCTGGAAGAAGCAGAAAGTCTGCTTGATAAATCTTCTTCAGCATCTTAAGAAGCCTCAAGCAGATCATCGTATCCTAGAGCTTGGTAGATAAAATCTGAATCAAACCAGAGCCAGTCATTGATTTGTCCTTCTGTTGGTGTATCACCAGAGAAGATATCTTCACAAATGACAGTTAGGGTATCTACTCCACCACGTTCACGGACAGTATTTAAGGTGGTTAGTCCACCAGACCAAGCTTTAAAATTTTCTAGTGAATTGATTTGAACTTTGTATTCCATATAGCTTTTCCTTTCTAGTGTTCATAGTGTTTATTGGCTTTGAGAAGTCGTAACATGGCTTTTCCTCGATCAGTGATCTCTCCGCTATTCTGAATCATCTTCATGTATTCTGTTTGGAGGATCTTGTCTGCTTCAGTGACTAGTGCAAGAGAGTTCGCAACTTGATAGGTTAGCCAGCGAATCGTTCGCTCAATACTGTAAGTCTGTGGGTTAGTGGAGAGCTTTAAGGGTTCGACTCCTCCAAAGAGCCGTTGCCATTTTTCATCGGGTTTATAGGCTCCAAATCGAGTGAGACCATCATAGACTTGGATTTCTTTATTGACGATGCCTCGTGCGATTTCTCCGAGATCTACACCATTGATGTATTCCTCCACAATACCTTGAGCTTTCTGATCTGAGAAGCGGAGTTCATAGCGATTCCAGATACCAAAAATCTCCAAGGATTCGTCCAAGGAGATGTTTTCCATTCGAGCAATTTCATAGCGCTTTTCATAAAAGTTGAAATAGAGTTGACTTTGACGACTTCCAAAGTAAATGGACAAGCCGTGATTCGCTTCCATGTCTTCATTATCTGTGAAAGATCCACCACCCGTGATATTCCATTTCTTGATCGTGTCTAGGATAATCTCTTTGGAATAGAGTTTATCAATTAATTTGGGAATTTGAATTTGTTCGTCCTCGTGACCATAACCCTTATAGAGTTCATCTAGAGCAATATCGAGTCGCTTCACCCGAACATCTTCATAGGAATAAAGAATGTTTTGAAGAAAGATCTGCCAAGTGATTCCCTTGTCTTCTAGAAGCAATTCCAACTCACGGCATCCTTGGCCAGATAATTGAAGACAAGTTTGGTAATCATTGGTCACAGACTTATCAAAAAAATCAAAAATCCAGATATTCCCTCGTTGCCACAAGTGGGTATAGTTCATAAGACGAGTTTCTTGGTCTGTAAATTCACTTAGGTGACAGTGAAGAAAGTTTTCACAGAAAGCATCTAAATCTTTTAATCGAGGAAAGGTCAATCGTAGATAGTCGATTTGAGCCCGAAGACTGTTTTTATCGCAATCTTGATAGTAACCAAGTCTTTCTTTAAGTTCTCTAAACTTATCAAGCGTCAGTCCTCTTTCGCCAGCTTCATAAGACCGATAGGTTCTAGTTGGAAGATCCACAGCTTGTGCAAATGCTTTTTGGCTAAGTCCTGTATGTTTTCGGAATTTCTTGATATGAAAAGGACTAATCTTGTTCATTCATTTGACCACCTCTTTCTAACAAAGTGACACACTTTTTTGACGAAAGTGACACATTTTTTAAAATTCGAAAATCCAACTCCCACAAGGAATGAGGAGGGGTTGGTATGGCGTTTTTGCCAATTGTAACCCCCCTATTAGAAAACGGGGGTTCCTTGTCATCATGAGCCAGGAACGGCGAGCTTCGGTCTTCGCCTGACCTGCGGTCAGGCTTGCCCTTGCCCTTGTCCTAGCCCATGATGACTGACAATCGCTTCAATAGCTTTTGGATAAGACTTGCGTCCATCTTCCTCAAATTTAGCGATTGTCTCAAGAAGTAACTTTTCTTGGAAAGGTTCAATGAGAATAGCGGAATCACTCCGTTCAAATGAGATTCCGTGCTCTTCCATATAAGGGATAATTTTTCGAAGAGTTTGCATCTTTAGATCGTGCTCATCCGCAAATTCTTTGAGTGTTCTTTTGTTTGGTTCGTTTCCTATAGCCTCCTCTTCCTCTATAGGATCAATTATTTCAACCGGTGGTTTATATTCTTCAAATACTGAGAACTCTTCTCCTTCAAATTCCATGATAGGGATTTTAGCGTATTCATCATAGAAGGAAAAGCCCTGGTCAAGTGGAATATAAGGTGAATAAAATTCACCAGCTAGATTCCCGCTTGAAGCAATATAACCACGACCGACTACTTTCACTCCATTAATTTCGTCCAGTTTTTTAAACTCTTTGGTTTTATTGGCATCCCCAAACATCATGTCATAGCCTGTTGATTCCAAATGACCTACAGAAAGACGCATCATGAAGTTGTCCCGAAGAGAAGTCTTGATATATTCCCCATCAGGCCGTTGCATGGCAAAGATCACGTAGACTCCAGCTTGACGGCCCTCTAGAACGATTTGAGTTAGATATTCCATGAGTTCCGACTGTTGGCTATAGTCACGGTCAATCTTAGCCATGAGAGCTGCCCATTCATCTACTAGAAGAAATTTAGGTTTTAAGTTGTAATGGGTGTAATAGGTACCTGGTCTATAGTCTGGAAAAGATGTTAAGACTTCGTAGCGCTTTTTCATAAACTCGACATTTTCTCTAAAACAATTGATGATATCCTCTTTACTAGAATAGACTCGACCGTGGAAGACTGGAAGTTTCTTTAAAGAAGCCAAGTCTGAGTTTTTAGGATCGCAAATATCTATGTAGCCGACTTTTAATAAAGCATAGATGATGGACATGAGGGTAACGGTTTTTCCTCCGCCAGTTCCCCCACCAACAAGTAAGTGGGAGTCTTTGACATAGTCCCAGTAGACATCTTTCATAAGACGAATTTTTGAGCCTTTGACTACAACTTGATCAATTGAAATGCGACTCTCAATCCGATTGATGGCGATTTTGTATTTTATAAATCGTTTATCAAAACTCTTGTCACGAAAATCTCCGTTAAACATGACTTCAAGAGTAGAACCAAGATTTAAAAATCGATCTTGAAATTTATTCCCTTCTAAGATGAAACTGACTTGAAGCTCGTAACGACTTTGTTTGAGATAGACTTTTGGAAGTGTGACCTTTTCAACTATGCCTTTATCTCGTTTGACTTTCTTGACCAGATACAAGTTGTTCTCTAGTAAGAAACGCGAGAGAATTCGAAGACTGTTGAGTTTTTGAAAGAAGAGAATCTTCTCATAACAAAGCCAATTAATCCCCAAAGTTAAAAGAGCTGACAAAAAGATTAACACCCCAATGAAATAACTTTGAGGTAAAGGGTGGACCTTTAGTTGTTCAAAATGAAGAAAGACATAATAAGAGAAAACCAATAAAAAAGGAAACCACCAGATAAACCATGTGATTCCCTTAATGTTTCGATGAAAAGCGTGAACTCTTTTCCCACGATAGGTAAAGAGTTTCATGAGTGATCACCTCCTAATTATCTTTCTTGTTTTCTGTTTGTTTCACTTCCTTAGTTTCCTTGACTGGAGTAGCCCCCCCTTTCTTTTTGATTTTTGAGGCGAAGAGTTTAAAGATATCCCGATTATTCACGTGAATATGGGCGAAAACAATATCTTCTAGTTCAACCTCTTCACGGTATTTAATGCCCAGGTCTTCAATTTCAGACTCTGACATGTCTGCGATAGTGAAAAAGAGTGTTTCGTGCTGGACAGAAGAATGAATCCCTACAACGATTCCACGGATCTCGCCTGTATTGACTTGGACAAATGATCCGTCAGGATTTCGTTGCGATTGATCTACTTCAAAGATGACTTCAGGACCTTCAATGCCTCGGAAAGTCAGTTTTCCAAGGATTGCTGGGACATCTAGTCCATCTGTAATGACACGATAGGTTTTATCCGCAATTTGTAGTTTTTCTCCGTAGTTTAATCCAATTTTAGCCATGTGATTTTCTCCTTTTATATCTTATTTTTTAAGTACCAATTTTTCCGCAAAAACATTGCGGTAAGGTGCAACATTCTTACCATTTAAAATAGTGTCTGAGAAAAAGATTGGGTTAACCGCTTCTACTAGAGCATCTTCTGGAAAGACCGTTGTAGAGGCTGGTGTGATGACATGAAAGGCGCCGTGCTCTGCACTGTTTAGAATGTGACGTTGGTATTTTCCTTTTTTACCAAATACAGACTGAGGAGCTTTCCCCAATTTTTCATAATAAGCTTGACCAATAAATTCTGGTTTCATTTTTAGTGTTTCTGGAATCATAGGATTCTCCTTTCAAATTTTGAGTAAAAGAAAAAGAGTTAAGCTAGTTGCTTTACTCTTGAGTAATAGTGATTAAAAATTTTGCGTTTATACATGCGACTATAAAAATCAATATCTCCATAAGCAAATCCTGTTTCTTTTGCCTTAGAGACTAAATGATCGATATCTACTAGGGCTTGACTATATAGTTTAGCTAGTAGACTTTCTGAACTATCAAACATCCCATAGGTAAATAAATAGTTTTCATAGAGTCGTTTACATTGTAGTGCGAAAAAAGTTTGTCATATCATTCTCCTTTATTGTAATAAGTAAAAAAAGCTACTAAGTGAAAAAAGGAAAGAACTTAGTAGCTTGAGAGTAGGTCTATCTTGTTAGATAGACAGCAGTAAAGAAAAGTTATTTGGTTGAAGGATCCCTCCTTCACGGTGACAACGTTTAGCAAGGTGCTTTGCGTCAATTACCATCGCTTTCCCAGCCAATCTCTTCAGGTAGTCCTCATCATACCCAAGGGATTCTCTTACGCCCTTTGGCGAAGCCAGTTCACTTTACTATTCGGAAAAGTGCGAAAGTCCGAAATGCGTGGAAGCCCACAAGAATTGAGTCTTGTTTTCTATCTTCACTTCAACCATAAAACGGACTTGACTTTACCTATCAAATATATTACAATAAAGTTGCTAAGTTAATTGTGTGATTTGATAATCAGTCCTCTGGTTGTCAGACGCACTTTTTATTTAATTTTCAATGAACAGTATTCGACTTAAAAGTCTATATTTTTTTGAAGTCGTATACATCATGTTTGATGTACTTATATTCTACATCATATGTGATGTAAAGTCAACTGTTTTTTTGAAAAATATTTAATTTTTTGAAGGTAAATAATTATGGAATTTGGAGAACGGTTGAAAACATTGCGTTTGAGAGATGGTCTGACTCAAAATGAGATAGCAAAAAAATTAAACATTAGTCAGCAAAGTTACGCACGTTGGGAAAATGGGAAAGTAACACCATCACTAGATAAATTAACTCAAATAGCAACTACTTTTGGAGTTAGTACTGATTACCTTACTGGAAAATCAGAAAAAGAAAAGTCAGATGACAGCTTAAATAATATCGAACTTCTATTTCGTATGAATTCAAATGGTTTAACTGAGGAAGAAAAAGAGATCTTCAAAAAGGAATTGATTGATTTTATGGAAGAACGAAAAAAATTATTTAAAGGGGAGAAATAATGTCAAATAAACAGAATTTGGAACCCAGTAAAAGAAAACTAAATAAGAAGCACATAGTTCAACTAATGTTAGCTAGCATAGCAATAATATTAGTTCTTATTTTTCATTATATTTTTCATATTCCTTTTGAGGTAGCTGTAATATTAGATATATTAATCATGGTTTTCATGATGTTAATCTTACTAATATTAAATAACATATACAAACATCTTCCAAAAGCACCATTCACTGGTTTGATGGCCTTCTTACTTGCTTTATCTATCATATTTCCCTTATTTTTTTCCATCTTTAAATATAATAATATTCCAGTTTTAGTTAAGGGATTTTTTTCGATTGCGGTAACTATAGGAGTAAATTCTGCATTTGATGGTTTATTTAAAATTATTGAAACTAATTATAAATCAGAAGAAAAAGACCAAGTAGTCAGATATGGAGGAACAGTTAAATTTCTTTTTAATAGTGTGTATATTGCCACTCTTTTAGGAGTTATAACTATTAAAACAGTATTATCAATTTGCAAAAATGGAATTTCAATTTTTTCTATAAAATTTAATCCGCAAGCAGTATGGGCAACATTGTACCTTTTTACTATTTTCTATCTTTTGATAATATGTTTATTTGGTTCTTTAATATGGAAGGCTATACAAAAAGAAATTAAAAACAATGACGTTGCAAACATAGAACAAATCAAAAGAAAAATTATAGAAAAGAAACAAACCATTTCAAATATCCAGAGCCAACTTAACACTATTGATGAAGATATTTCCATTAGATTAAAAAACCTAGAGAATAAACTAAATACTGAATTAAAATCCTTAGATTCTCTAGAATAACAAACAAACCCAAGTTAGATTTTTTGTCGTATAACTTGGGTTTGTTTATTTGCCTTATATTAAAAGTTTTAAATTTGACGGAAAGCACTATAGACATCCTATGGTTTAATTTTGTATAATATACTAAACCAAATTGGTTGAATTTCGATAAATAATAAAGGGAGGTGTCACAATCTGCATTCGTTATACAAAGAAGTTAGCAACTCCACAAAACAAGTGTTATATCAGTTTATGAAAGATGAAGATATATCAGTACTAAATTATCACTTCAGTTCCTTCTTCACTCATTGTATTAAAGAGAATCATATAAAAGTAGCAAGTCATCACTTCTCAAATAAAAAGATCGAAGGATTAACTATAGTTGATTCGTTAGGTACTACTTTTTCCTATGAAAAAGAAAACTCGAAAGCAAAACAGAACTTTACACTTTGTCATGAATTGGGACATTACATTTTAAAACATGATGGAAGTTATTTTATGAAATCAGTTGATAATCAAGAAAAGTTAGTAGAGAGAGAAGCCAATATCTTTTCTGCTGTAACTCTGATGCCAGATATCGTTTTACTATCCAAGCTCTACTATAATTGTGAGTCTTTTCAGAATGTACAAGATAGTTTGGAAGTTTCAAAACAGGCTCTTTACTTTCGTCTCCTAGACTTATTACGTGTCTTTTTTACAGACAAAGATACTTACATAAAGCAAGCAATTAAAGATTATATGGAAGGTCAAAACGCACCACTTCTGCTATTACTACACGATATTAAAGATGATATTATCGGAGAGTTTAACAAGTATAAACCATGCCTTCTAAATCAAATAAAGAATAAAATTGGAACATTAGGTTTTGTTACCAGCCAAGATATTCCAGAATTATTAGATCAGAAGCAATGGAGTAAACTACAAAATAATACTTCATATCTCAAGATATGGTTAGTTTATAACAAAGGAAAATCTATAGCTTATGTTTGGGATAAAAACAAGTTATCTGAAAGCGAAGCAAGAAAAAAAGCAGAGTTACAACTGCTATTAATGTGAGGTAAATTATATGTATCAACCAGACAAGCTAAAAGCTCGTAGAAAAGAATTAAAGCTGACACAAAGAGAAATTGCAAATAAATTGGGGATTTCTTTCCAATCCTATTCAGCATGGGAACGGGGAATAAAGAAACCATCTAAAGAAAGAGTGAAGAAATTAGAAGAAATTCTAAAGGTCTCTAGCGGATATTTTACAGAAACCGAAATCATCCAACTATATAATGCCCTTTCTAACCCAGGACAAAAACAAGTTTTAAAGTATGCTCAAAAATTAGTTCATAAAGAAAAGAGTCAAGCTATTAAAAAACTCTATGAGTATCATGTATATGAAAAGATGGCTGCAGGTATCGGATCAACAATCTATAACGATCAAAATTATGATAAGGTTTATTTCGATGAGCAATTGACACATGATTTTGCCTCATGGGTATCTGGTGATTCGATGGAACCTAAATATCAAAATGGATCTGTCGCACTGATTCGTGAGACTGGATTTGATTATGATGGTGCAGTATATGCCGTAGTATGTAACAATAAAACATACATTAAACGTGTTTTCCGTGAAGAAAAAGGCTTACGTTTAGTTTCTATCAATCCGAAATATAAAGAAATTTTTCTTCCCTATGATGAAGATCCTCGTATCATAGGAATCATTGTCGGAAATTTTTTACCTCTATAAACAGACTCAATCAACTCTTACATTTAATTAAAAAATATTCTGTTAAAATACCTCTTCCCTATCAATTCCTAGATAGGGTTTTTCATCGTGAATAATGCGTTTCAAGCAATCTACACTTCCTTGCAACATAAAAAGTTTAGAGTCTCCCAGTTGCTCAATAGGACAATTTTGGATAGCCTCACAGTGTCTCTTAATATGCCAAATAGCATTTTTTATATTTTGTTCTTTTAAATTATTCATAACCAAATAATATCAAAAAACATGTATATTCTGTTTTATAAATCCTAAACGGTTAAGACTTTACAGCTATTCTGTAAAGAAATCAACTATCTCCTAGTTTAATTGTTAATTCAACTAAAATCAAAAAGAGAGCTAGCTGCTCTCTTTATTAGTACGTGACTTTTCTTAGTTCCTGTTGTAATATATACGATGATTTTCTATTTGGTGATCCAATAATTCATCTACTGTCACTAAAGTATATCCTTGAGATTGTAAATACTCTATCACCGTTGGAAGAGGATCGATAGAAGTCTGATGAATATCATGCATGAGAATGATTGATCCTGGTCTAACTTCTTTTTTCACTTCCTGTAGGATTGCATCTGTATTGTGACTCTTCCAATCCAAGGTATCGACATCCCACATTATAAAGACCTGATCTACTGCGTATTGGACAGCTTTATTAATAGAACCATATGGTGGGCGAGTAATATTCGTTTGAATCCCAGTCACTTTTTGAATAATATCCTTGGTATCCATAATTTCATGTTTAGCTTCATCTAAAGGTATATTCGTTAAAACAGGGTGATTCCAGGTATGTATTCCAATTGCATGACCATCTTTATGAACCTTTTGTACAACCTCTGGATAGGCAGAAACATTCTTCCCTAACATGAAAAAAGTACCTTTGACACCATATCTCTTTAAAATCTCTAGAGCTTGAGGTGTTGTGTTTGGATCCGGACCATCATCAAATGTCAAAGCAACCATTTTTTTATTTCGTTGCTCTTGGTAAACTTCATAGCCTTTTAAATCTTCAGGCTGGAGTCGGTTTATGTCGATAACATCATAAAATTTTGACAACGGAACGTCAAAAGTTCCCATTCCTTCTATTTCTACTGGTAAGTCAATGAAAAAAGTGCCTTTATCATAAGTAAACTCCCAGTTTGCCATATCTGATTCTGAAACAACCTGCAAAACTTCTTCAATAAGTTCCTCACTTAATTGAAGAAAAACAAGTTGTGATCGTAATTCAATCAGTAATATTTCCTTTACTGCATCACTATCAGTAAACAATTGAGTAAACTGAAAAGCATTTCCGCTATCATCCAAGTAGAGTAAAGACAATTTTTCTGATTTTTCACTAATAAACTTAGCATCTTTCCATTTATAACGGATACGGTTAATCTGATAAGGATGAACGCCTATAAAAGGTTCTGTTAAAAGTTCAGCATGATAAAAAAGTAATTTCTTGGGCTGTATATCTTCTATCACTTCTTGAGGAAGTTCACCTACATCCGCAAGAATTCTATCTCTCACAAGGCCAATAGGTTCTCCAGCTATTTTAGGATAGTAAGCCTCTAAATAGTTTTCCCCAACCATACCTTTTCGAATGGCAGTATTCTTCGCTTTTGCTCGTTCTTTTTTTTGTAACTTTTGAGAATTCTTGAGTATAATTCTTAATTGCATTTTTCTCTTGAATTTTTTGGTATGTAATAATACCAGCTCCAATTAAAAAAAGATACACTTCTATTTTACAAGTTCAACTTAAGAAAATCCAAATTACAACCATTTAACAAGTAATATAAAAAGACTCTATAATTTCTGTAGTGAGTAAAACTACCGTAGGAATTATGGAGTCTATTTTGTTGTAAAAAAAAGCCACTTTTATTCGTCACATAATGATGAACTTGATGCGATTTTCCTTTACACTTTCACGATTTTTCTTTGATTTATTTTATAAACTTGAGTAACAATTTCTGAAGCATAATGATGTTCTACTAAAATGATAATAGCATCAGGTAAATAGTTTGAAATATTTTCAAGTATCATGCTTGAATCGTTTTTACTAATATGAGAAAACATTTCATCTAATAGTAAAATTTTAGGTTTTTTGTTCAGAGCTCGGGCAATTTTTAATTTTTGTAATTCTCCTGAACTAAATTCATTAACAATATTCTCCATGGCAAAATCAAATAAATTTTCAATTTTCTTTAATCTTGATGACAAATTAACAATTTCAAAGATATGCTTGATCTCTTCAGTTTCAGGTATATTTTCAATTAGTTTGCCTCCAACAAATCCAAGTTCATTAGAGACATAAACAATTTCATTACTTAGTTGTTCTATCGTTTTTTCCTTTATATCAATACCATTGAAAATAATATCACCCGAAAATTCATTTAGATTAATCATAGACTTTAGAAATAACGATTTTCCACTTCCGTTATCTCCTTTAATCTGTATGATATCTCCAGATTTTAATTCTAAATTAATTGATTCTACTATTTTTTGATCATCAACAAATAGATTCACATTTTTCATAATCAACGTATTAATTGTAGATTTTGTTGAAAAACTAGTATTAATATATCCATCGCCAGATAAAAATTCAGTAATTCGTGTATGATAAACCGAATTCAATTTTATAGTAGTTATTGTCGAGATAATAGCTGTTATAGGAGAAAATAACATCCCTATATAAGCATTAAAAGCAATTAAATCACCTACTGTCAAAATATTATTTTTAACTAAATTAATACCAATAAAGATGGGTAAAAACGTTGCTGATGTAATTATCAAATTAGATATAATAGACACAATATTAGAGTATATTTTAATACGTTCAAGAGTAGTTGCATTCTCATTTACAACTAGTTTAAATGATGTATATACCAATTGAAATAAATTATATATTTTTACCGTTAGATGGTTGTATAATATATTCACAGTAGTATGAATAAGATTATCTCGATTGTTTTTTGCTATATAAGTAAGGTTTTTTAATTTATTACTAATAAAAATTATCCAAAAAACATACACTGGTACAAAAACAAGACACACCATACCTAACCAGAAGTTAATCTGTAGAATAATAGTTACACATCCTATGATTTTTAATAGATTTGATAGAAGGGCATAAAATATGGTGAGTATATTTGAAACATATGTTTCTATATCATTCAAAATTATCTCTTGCGCTCTACTTTTATCATCATCAGATACGAATCTTTTGCTTAGAATGGATATTATAATTTTTTGTCTAATAAATTTTATTAAGTCTACTTCTATTTTAGCAGTTACTCTAGTCAAAAAGTTGCTTGATATAAATTGAAGGAATAAAAATATCAAAAAAACAATAAAAACTAGCTCAGTTTTTTCATAGTTTCCTTTACCAATTACATCATCAATTAGAAATTTAGATATATATGGTAAGGGAATTGCTAAAAGCGACTCTAGAATTATCAATATAGATAATAAAATTAAAAGCATTTTTTTTGTTTTAAATAAGACTGTCTTCATATTACCACTCAAATTGCTTTAGATTAGCTTCTATTTCTTTTATCTTCTTTGGATCTAGTTGGTTTTTTTTTAAAATCTCACTATCTAAACTTGATAAATATCCAATATAGTAATCAATCAGCATTGTATACTCGTGGAAATTTAGTACCTTCATTTTAGATTTTATGAAAGAATTGACTTCTAAAAATCTTTCAGATTTTAAAAGATTTTCTAGATATATTTCTCCTTTAATTAAATTTCCCTCCTCATCCTCTACAATACCTAAATCAAGTTGACTAACTTTTAAATTCAAGATAGTTCCAATCATATTAGAAACACCTTTAAATTGGCGCATCAACCAGTCATCGTCATTCATAATATCACACCGCCACTATAAGTTTTTGCTAATTGAGATAGACTCTCAACCTCAAACATTTTATTACTTTTCCAATAGTCCAATTCATTTGCATAGCCTTTACCATTACTATACAGTTTTTGGTATTTTTTAAAATTATATTCTTGATCGTAGCTGAATTCCAGAGCTCCTGATTCAATTTTTTTAATTACAAGTGCAGATTGAACATCTAAAATATTTTTTATAGCTTCCTTTGTATAAGTATTCGTGATAAAACCTTCTTTGCAAACAATTGATAGTCCCATAGTTCCCATGATATCGTTTAAATAGTTTAACGTATCTTCTGCTCCACTATTACTAGAAATTGAAAATAACGCTCCATACTTACCACACAATCTAAAAAGATGTGTCCAGTGAGCAATCCTGTCTATAAATGTCTTAATAGACCCTGAGACAGTATTTGCATAAACCGGCGAAGCTATAACAATCAAATCTGACGATAACATTTCTTTTTCTAAAAAAACCATATCATCACTTGACTGAGTTTTCCCGGTTATAAAAGGCTGTATAGACCCATCGCAAAATTCAATATGATAATTCAATAAATTTGCATAAAACACAGTCACATCTTCATTACCATGTTTTATTAATCCTTTTATGAACTCTTCAACAACAAAATTTGTTGTTGAAGAATCATGTCCAATCGCTCCAGTACAAACGAATACTTTCATTTCCCTCTCCTTTGCTACTATACTTCCATCAAATGTATTAATGGTCCACCACCTTTACGAATTAATTCCATTGCATAAATACTACCAGACATTCCCAACATAAAGGATTCCAGATAATGACTTGAGCCCCTTGTCCATTTAATCAAGAAGGGATCTGAGATAGAGTTCGATACAACATCCATACAATAATCTCTCACGTTTTTATTGAACAAATTACAAATTCTATTTAATATCAAAATATTTCCAACGTTACCATGACATAATGAAATACTATTTAAACTTAATAAGTTCTTCACATCGTCAATAGTTAATCGGCCAAGTTCCAATTTACAGTTTTCTGAAAAGGCGAAATTTTCTTCAGCAATTCTATAGAGAAATAAATAGTAACCCATCATACCTCTACACCATGAATTACTTTCCTTTAGTAAATCAATATTAGCTTTTACTGATTTAAGAATCTCTTCTATTCTGTTTAAAATATGCACTGAAGGATGTATTTTGTATAATGATAACAATGAAATGCCTTCTCCTATTATTCCATGAGAATAAGAAAGATCATTTGTTTCTAAAAACGACTCTTTTACTATCTCATATAGAGTATCCATGAGTTCTGAATCTACCAAGTCACTTTCCTTTTGATAGATATTAGATAGGAGAGTTAGTAAACCAACTTCACCATTAATAAAATCATTAAATTTATCTACTTTTATTTGCTCATATTTTTTCTTAATTAGAGACTGTAGTTCCATTAAAGTATTAAGATATTCTTGACTTCTTGTCTTATTATAGAATTGATATGTAAGATAAACCAATCCTCCCAAACCTGTAAAAACTCCTATATTTATCTCATTTTGCGGATTTCTTAAATATGATAAAGCTTTTTCTTTTATTGTGTCATACAATTTTTTTGCAGTTTCTTGAGACTTACTATTATCTAAATTAATCAGAGTAAGCACTATTCCTCCAGAATTATATAAGCCAGATTCTATACCTTCAATAAACATTTTCTCTTCACCATTTAATGAATTGACTTGAAGTGTATAAAGCTCTAATCTATCTGGTGCATATTCAACACTTACATCAGAAATATAATCAATGAACTCATTCGTGATTTCCTCAATTTTTCTCTCTCTTTTTCCACTCTCATTAATTGGATGAAAAAAATCAGTTAGGGGATAATAGGCTGCAAGAGATAACTCAATATACCTAATTTGTTTTTCAAGGTCTGGATAATCTAGCAAGTCCAATCTCTCAAACAAAGCACTTTGATAGTCTTTTGAGTAATAATCTTCGATAATAATGTCGTTATTATTATAAAGATTCTTTGAGTTAGAATACATATAGAAACAAGGTACATCATCATTCTTTAATTGCCTTATCTCATCCTGTACCCTAAAATATCCTAAATTACCTGGCTTGAAGTTTTCTAGTAAAACATTAAATAAATTATCTCTAGCATCAGATGAAGTCAAGTATTTATAAGAATTAGACACTTCCAAAAATTTACTATAAACAACCGTTGGTCGCAATACTTGTCGAATTTTTATAACTTGCTTAAAGCCATCATTCAATATAGACCTAATTATATCTTTATTTTTAAGAATAATATCAAGACCTGTTGTAAAACCCGCTTTTATTTCTTTTTCGACTTGTTCCGGTAAAACCTTCTTTCCATTGTAGGATAGTTTTTCAATCAAATGAGTTGCTCTGATTTCTCTTTGAACAAATTTCCATTCATTTACTTCAGAGATTTCTAACTCATTGATTATGGTTGTTTTTGAATTTTTTGTATCTGGAAATAAACCACTTGCATTAAATAACATTATATCTTTATTAGAAGGTATAGGTAAGAGATAGCTGTTTAAAACACTTGTTTGCGGTAAATCAAATTTAAATATAGGAAAACCTTCTGAAGCCTCTCCCAATCCAAGAACTTCTAAGTCAATAAATACTGGTGATTGATTTTTCACATGGATATTCTCGTAATGTAAATCACAAGTGCCAAATAATAAAAATACAGACAAATAGATACCAGACAGATAATAAAATTCTGAAACTGATTCCCAACTGTTTAATGGACTATCTTCAATAAATTCCTGCCATGAATGATCATCAAAGCTAATACTCCATGGAATATAAAATTTTAAACTACTATCTACTTCCTTTAGGAAATTTATCACAGAGTGTAGCATATTATCTGTGGCTAAAGAACGAGGTTTGTAGACTACTTTCTCACCATTTAATAACTCGACAATTCGGACTGAAGCACCATTATGAGTGTCTCCTTCTGTATCAGAAATTGAACTAATAGTAAAATCTTCAATTTCAGTTACTTCACTTATTGCCTGTTTATCTTTTTCTAAATTAGTTATAATTTCGATAGAATAACTAAAAAAATTATTTATTTTTATATTAATTTTATCTTTTAGAATAGGATACTTCTCAAGGAAAGAAGATATACCACTATATTCACTTAACTTTGATAAAAAATCTTCCGTTCTATCAACATAGTTGTCACCATGTAAGATATGATTTTTCTTGTAAAATTGGTATTCTTCAGCTAAAGCATTTGAAATTAAATAAAAAATACTATCGTCTAGCTGTTTTTTTAAACGAGAATACAACTCTACCGTTCCAACTTTATTACATATTTCAATAAGTTTTGATTCGTGATAATCCAAGTCAAAAATACTGTAAATTGCTTCCAATAATGAACTCTTATCAACTATCTCATATTCTCTCATAATAACCCCTATCTATGCTTCAATATAAAAAATGGAGAGTAGCACTACTTTAATTAAATTATAATTTACTTAGAAACAACGCTTTTTGAAAGTTACAGTAATTATGGTAACAGGAGCACATAGGTGCGCTGTTAAAATAAGTGTAAGAGGAATTGTTGTAATAGTAGCTTGTGGTTCAACATCCCCAATTCTTTGATTACTATTACCAATTCTTGATAGCTCAGCTAAATTTGCTGTATCAACTTGATATCCATTCATAATTTGCCTCCAATCTTGCTACTCTCCACTTTGTATACTAGATACAATTTTATTATACGCCTTATCAAATGAAAGCGAAATCATTGCTAATTTTTAAAAAATTTAGTATATCTCCTTATAATTCCGATGTTATTCTCGGTTTCAACCAAAAACGATTTCCATAACAAGTTTTTTTATTATACCTTTCATTCAAGCTTTACTTATCGCCAGTTTTAGATGGATTTAACAGCGAAATTATCGCCTATAACCTTTCTACATCGCCGAACTTAGAACAACTGAAATCTATGTTAGACCAGGCTTTCGATGAGGAACATTACGAGAATACTATTCTCCATAGTGATCAAGGATGGCAATATCAACACGATTTTTATCACAGGTTTTTAGAGAGTAAGGGAATTCAGCCATCTATGTCACGTAAGGGAAATAGTCCAGATAACGGTATGATGGAATCCTTCTTTGGCATTCTTAAGTCTGAGATGTTTTATGGTCATGAGAAGACGTTTCAGTCACTTGAGCACTTGGAACAAGCTATTGTCGACTATATTGATTACTACAACAACAAACGAATTAAGGTAAAACTAAAAGGACTTAGTCCTGTACAATACAGAACTAAATCCTTTGCTTAAATTAATTGTCTAACTTTTTGGGGTCAGTACAATCTGGTTGCTAGGGCTTTATTATGCTATATCTTACTAGGGATGATGATCTTTTTCAGGATTGCTCATAATATGTGTAAATATTTCTTTATATTTATATTTCAGATATTTTTCGTGTAGAATGAATAAAGCTACGTAAACAATCATAAAAACAATAGATAAATACAGCGTATCAAATGTGCTATGTCCAAAATAAGTTGCTGATTCATAAGATCCAATAGCTCCTAAGATCAACCAAGGAATATACTTGTAATACTTAGTTACCATAACACAGTCCCTCCTTTAATTAAACTAATGAGAATATCTAAAACTGAAAGTCATACCTGTACTTGTAGGATTATAAGGATCTAAGGTTATCAAAAGATCAATTCCCCAACCTCTTGCAGCAGCATATTCATATGATTCAGCGTTTACGATATAGAGTTTTTCAATTAAAGAGCCATATTTTGGAATTAATTTTACTAAACTACCAATTGTTCGAAATTGTCGTGCACATTCTTTAACTTCCGAAGGACTTAAATGTCTATAAACATTAGTTACGAGAGCTCGAAACATAGATCTTGACTGTTCTTCATTAATTTCTTTTTGTACTTGTGTAATGATTTCCTTAGATATTATTTCTTTTTCATAGTTTGACAGAGACGTTCTGTCTAATAATTCTTGTAATGTATATTGCTTACCTTCTTCTAATCTTAATTTGGAGATTTCTTGTTGCAAAATCTCAATCGGAGGAGCTGACTGTTCTTCAGACAGTACAGTACTTAAGGGAGAGAACGAAGAAAAAATTAACAATAAGGTACAACTACCTTTAATAATTATTTTATGATATTTCATAATATCACCTTCCTTTTGTTTTTTACTTAATAATATGCTTCTATAAAAATAGGCAATTTCTCGAAGTGCTATATTCTCAAACTAACTTCTACCGCCAATAAACGTGGAAGTTAATTTGTCAAAACAATGCTATTAAAAAATAAAAGGGAAAACTTTTTGTTAAATAAGGTTATCATTACTATTAACCACATATAGTTTTTAGCCAACCAACTATATGTGGTCTAAGTAATGGGATTAAGAATAGACCTACAAATAGACCTAAAATAAATATTAGAAACATTTTTTTGAAGCTTCTTTTGTTCATCTATGGACAGATTCCCGAAAAGTATATTTTTAATTTTTCTAAGTACGTCTAGACGTTTTAAAACTCATGTTGTGATTGAATTACGTTCAATACTTCTTGCATACTTCCAGCCTTCCAATTTGCCTTAGCATTAAATAAAGGCAATGGGTAATCGTAACATCCAATAGTATCAATACCAGCACTAGTTGATACCTGTATCCCTGAGTACGAATCTTCAATAGCAATTGTCATCCGAAACAATATAATCAAAATAATTCTTCAAATCCAGTTTTTCAAGACTTATTTCTATACTTTTTCTTCCTTTCTCTGTGAAAATCGCAAATTTTTCCCACTTTTTCTCAATGATTTCAATACTGAAACAACATCTTTCCAGAACTTCAATAATTTCTTTTTATGTTAATTCATTATTTAACTAAATCTTTGGAGGTAATATGTTTTCAAAGCTACTTTTTTACCATAGATTTTGAGCCTTCAACACATATTACTAAGCCAAAAATG
>ERZ773196.856-NODE-856-length-18273-cov-3.759414_pt1 | contig 18273 bp, 13 predicted proteins | sample MGYA00581009_ERZ773196 | MGnify/ENA primary metagenome ERZ773196 (study PRJEB29015, sample SAMEA2738162) | human oral metagenome | biome: human oral; feature: human-associated habitat; material: saliva | place: China | collected 2243 ... | reverse complement strand
CAAAACAGCAGGAGGTAAAATTTATGCCCGGCATATCTTCCGGAATCCGCGGTGACGCAAATTTATTGAACCTGAGGGAAATTCCCGTCGCCAACATTCGCCCCGAACTTACTATGTTTCTCATTCCGGGCGAAAACATCACCCAGGCCTTCCAGACCATACGCGATCAGGTGGTCTTCACCAACAAGCGGCTGATTGTCGCAAACGTGCAGGGCCTTACGGGCAAGAAGGTATCTTATACCTCCTATCCCTACTCGAAGATTCAGTATTTCAGCGTGGAGACCGCAGGCCTCCTGGACATTGACAGCGAACTGCTCCTCGCCTTTTCGAACGGCGCACACCTGCAGCTCGACTTCACTTCAAACGTGGATATCAAGCGGATATGCGCGAACATCTCACAGATGGTACTGTGATTCCTTCGAAATTGCTTTACATTGAGAAGCAAACGCTATACAATGCGTTTGAGGAGGTGGTACGATGGCACAGGTAAATGTACGGGTTGATGATTTAGTAAAAGAAAAAGCTGAGAACGCTTGCGCTGCCATGGGGCTCACAGTTTCTACTGCAATTAATATTTTTCTCACTAAGGTTGCAAATGAGAAACGAATTCCGTTCGAAGTTGCCGTTGATCCATTTTATGATTCGGAACACATGGCTATATTGGAACGTCGCATCGCTGATATGAAAGCCGGACGAAATGTACATGAGCACGAACTTATCGAAGAATCATGAAAAAGATTTGGCATGACGAAGCGTGGGAAACATATGTCTTTTGGCAAAATCAGGATAAGAAAACACTCAAACGGATTAATCGTCTTTTGAAAGATATTGACAGAAACGGGTATCGTTGTACGGGAAAGCCTGAACCTTTGAAGGGTAATCTCTCCGGCTATTGGAGCGTTCGGATCGACGAGAAAAACCGTATTGTCTTTCGGATTACAGGTGATATTTTAGAAATTGTCGAATGCGGATCTCATTATGGTGATCACTAAAAAAGCGTGCCGTCTCTCAATCGTTTGAGACAGCACGCTTTTTTACATATTCTTCTGTAGCCAGGCTTCCCGGCTGAGTAATGACACCTGCTCGGTACGTACTTCTTTTAAGAGGGGGACATCCACCTCCCTAAGCGTCTTCTCGTGACGAAAGCCGAGCTTTTCCTGCACGCGCTTTGACTTTTCATTGCCCTCGAAGTAGCCGCACCACACGCGCCGCATGCCGAGTTCCGTAAACGCACGGCGAAGCAAGGCTTCCGAAGCCTCTCTCACAAGTCCCTGCCCCCAGAACGGCTTTCCGATCCAGTAGCCGAGCTCGCATTCATCTTCCCCCTCCGCAAGACAATCTCCGTTCGTCGACAAGGCAATCGCGCCGATGACGCGCCCATCTTCTTTTTTGCAAATCGCATAGCTTTCAGGACCGTTCAGCACCAGGCGTATGATGTTACGGCTCTCTTCCACACTGCCGTGCGGCGGCCATCCGGCAGCCGGGCCCACCTCCGGGTCCTTTGCGTACTTGTATAAATCCGCCGCGTCCGCCTCTGCAAAGGGGCGGAGTAACAGACGCTCTGTTTTGATTTGCATTCGCTTGCTCTCCTTTCAACGAAGTCTTCATAGTGCCCAAGCTCTGTCCTCCCAAAGAAAGCTCAGCTATCTTCATCCTTAAGGAGAACATGCTCTGTAAAATGCGCCCTGCCTTCTCTCACATCGTTTGCGATTCCGTTCAGATATCTCATATTGCTCTCGGAATAAAAACGATCCGCCGAGACATCGAACGGGATTCTCCGCTCCCTAGTCATGCGCTTCGCAAAAATCGTAAAAGCAGTCGTCATAGACATCCCCAGATCATCGCAGAGTTCTTCCATATTGCGCTTGAGTTCCGCGTCCATTCTGTCAATCTTCTATTCTTACTCTAGCAGTAGTATGACAAAAAACAAGCATTTCTCTGCGATATGAAAAGAATAGGTCCGGCCAATCACGAGGAAAATCGTCTTCAGAAGGAACCTTTGAGAACCTGCTTCCCCTATATATCAAGGCAAAAATGGACATCCCCCTTACCTCTATTCATTCAAAGAAAATCTCTAATGATTCTCGCCGCAATATTTTTGCCTTCCCGATGATCACTACCGGTCTGAGAAATAGTAGTCATATATCTGTCATCTCTCGGAAAAGATATCTTGTAATGCTTCCCCCCTTTTTCAACCGCAAGTCCAAAATCTTTCAAGCCTTGTTGCAGGCTCGGACTCATATATGAATAGCCGCTAAACAGTCTTTTTACCTCATTCTTTTTCTTTTTCGTAAGTCCTTGATAGCCGTTGCACTCCAAAACATCGGTATAAACATCCTTCCTTCGACTCTTCACCGGCGCCTTATCTTTCGCCTCGCACACGAGATCCAGCACCATTTCCCGAATCTCGTTGGGGTATATCTCGGACTCATTCCCTTGAAACAGAATGGGGTACTTTTCCTCGGAGACCGCCAACTTGGTTCTGAAACCATGATTTTCATTAATAAGTGCTTCATTCTGCCTAGTTAGCCGCTCAATTTCGCTCCTCAGGACATCGTTCTCCTGACTCACCATCTCCAAAAGTTCGTCGGTCTCCTGCCTCGTTTTTTCAACTTCCGTTTCCGCCGCAACTCTACGTTGGCGTTGATGGCTCCACTCCTCCTGAAATACCGCGCTCTTTATCCCCTCCCAGGTATACAGAGGTGTCACACGCTTCGCATTACTATATTCCACTACATTTCGAATCACACGCTCCATCAGAGCTTCATCATAGCCATCCAAAGGAATTTTCGAAAAGAAACGCCGGTGAGACTCTGTCTGCGAAGGGTAATATACCCCTATTGTCCCATTGTATTCATTTCGATTATTACAACGCTCGCGAAGTATGTTGTCCATAGACTTATTCGCCTCGACAAAAATATGAGCTACTCCCTTAAGGTGTTTTGCCAACAATTTCACATGCACCGGAAATTTATTATCCCACTTCCTTGACACATAGATAACCGGTAAATAATATGAACTCGATTGATTGATAACATCAATCAATCGCTCAATCCCTTCATGCGTAATCTCGATAGGCTCCTCTGAAACCGGCACTTCTCCGTCAGCCTCAAGATAATCTCCCCTCATCAGATTGCTGATGAAAAAAGGAGGCATAAAAGCTCTTCTCGGCTGCATTGCATCCTCGTCGAAGCTTCTGTCCAGACGTACCGCCAGCTTTCGCTCTTTGAAATTTACAATATAGTCCGTATCCCAAACAGTGCCATCAGCCTCTACATTTTCATAGCGACAGGCAATCACCTCATCATCGTTATACGATTCAAACTCTAACCAACTCGTATCGCTGCCATAACGCTCTCGATATTTCCCTCGCCATTCAAGATTCGGAATGACATTTTCTTCATGTGGACTGTTCTGATTCCACTCCATAACGAGTCGAATGAAGTCTTCTTTGCCCATCTTTTCATTGATTGCCAACATAGTCGAAAAAAGTAACATGTCTTCCCCCTCTCTTGCCCGCCCACAGTACCCAGTCTTTAACCCCTTTATTTCTCATCATAATTGCTATCGTACACAAGCTCAATTACTTTTCACCCTCTTCTTCATTTCTTTTTCGGCATGAAAAGAACCGGCGCATATCACGATACGCCGGTTCTGTTTTCTTTTCCCAAACTACAAAAGTCGCGTATTTAGCACGATAGCATTTTCTGCAATTCTTCATAGCTGTCCACATGCTCATAGTGCACGCTTCCGTTTGACAGCTTTTCAAAGAGCCGCTTTGCGCAGCTTATCTTTGCCTTCTCAATGGGTCTTAAGTCCAGGCTGCTCATGCTGCCCTTGGTTTCGGCAATGAAGTACACATGCTTTACACTGCCCTCACGGAATACAATGGCCCAGTCCGGCGAGTAATTGCCGACCGGGGTCGGAATTTGGAATCCCTTCGGGAGCTTTGCATAAATCTTGACCTCTTCCGCCTTATCCATCTCTTCCGCAAAGCGGCGCTCCACGCTCTTTTCGGCACTGCCGTCAGTGAAAACATAGTCCTGAATGGCCTTGTCGGCTTTGAAGGCCATATCTAATGGCACCTTGTGCGCCTCCGCGGTAAAGATATCGCTGTCATACCTTCCCTCCAGCGTATCATAGCGGATGTGCTCCACAATCATGGTCGCCTTCTGCTCGTTAATCAGCCGTATGACCTTTGCAATGAATTCCTCGGGGTTCTGCCGGTACAGCGCAAAGCGACTCGCGTCTATGCCCTGCAAAATGGCCGCGACGGTACGTCTGGTGAGCACCGTTCCCTTGGCAACCGCGCCGATTAAATCATAGCGAAGGGTGCTCTGCGGTGCGGTCCGAAGTGTCTCGGTGCGCGTTTTTGCCGCGAAGAAGCTACTGCCTTCCTTCACCTGATCCGCCGTGATTTGCTCCGCCTGACTGCCCGCGGTGACCGTATACTGCAGTCGGCTCACATAGAGCTCGCTGTCGATGTGCGCAATCGCCTTTTGAATCAGCTCCTCGGAATTAAAGTCCACCGTATAGGCATACTTATGGTTAATGGCCGTCCAGAGCTTCTGGAACTCCTCTTTGTAGAAGCGCTCGTTCAACGGATTCTCATTGATTTTGGTCTTATTGCCGTCCGTATACAGCGCTGCCAGCTGAGACGGATCGTAAAGCGCGTGCACCAAGCGGTGAATCTCTGTCTCAATCGGCTTTAACTCTTCTTTGACCGGCGCATATTCCGCAGTCTCCCGATAGAGCGCGGTCACATTGGCATCGTCATCGATATAGTCGTTGCGCAAGAGATAATTGTAAATCTGCCGCGCCTGCGTCTCGCTGAGCTTCACCGGCTTACCGTCCACCTGCACGGTTCTGCCCGCAAAGTACTCCTGTGTCGCCTTCTTGGGCCGCTCCCGAAGTTCTTCTGCGGTCTTCTTTTGTAAATCGTCCACGAAACCCGCATAGCTCTCGCTCGCAATGACCGTCAGGAGATTAATCTTCTGGACATTCTCACCGAGTACAGACCAATCCATGCGGTTGCCGCTCCGATCCACGGAAAGGCGCAGTCCGCGCCCCACTTCCTGGCGCTTATTCGTCGTGTTATTGCTGTGCTTTAAAGTGCAAATCTGAAAGACATTCGGATTGTCCCAGCCCTCGCGGAGTGCCGAGTGCGAAAAGATAAAACGAGTCGGTTCCTCAAAGGAAAGCAGCCGCTCCTTGTTCTTTAAAATCAAGTCATAGGCGGAAATATCATCCGAGAGGTCCGAGCCGCGCTTCAGCGCGCTGTCCACGCAGTGTCCCTTTTTGTCGATGCTAAAATATCCCCGGTGCACCGAAGCGGCATCCGCCGCATCGAGATAGGCTGTATAGGCGGGATCCAAGTCCGTGCGGTACTGTGGCAACAAAGCGCGGTACTCTTCTTCAAAGATGCGACCGTACTCGCCCAGGATTTCATTGCCCGCCTCATCATACTGCCGGTACTTGGCCACTTCGTCGATGAAGAAGAGAGACAAGGTCTTGATGCCGAGTTTAAACAGCTGCCGTTCCTTTTCCAGGTGGGAGATGATGGTCTCGCGGATTTGCAGGCGGGGCAGTTCTTTTGACTCGTCGCCGACCAAATTTCCCTTCTTCAAACTCAATCCGTTTGTGAAATGCACTTCTCCGGCAAACGCATCGATCTCCGAAATCACCAGTCCCTTGTACTGTTCCATCTCCTTGGAAATATAGTAGAGGTTATCGCCCTGCCCCAAGAGGTGCAGCTCCCGCTTCACCCCATTCTTATGCCGAACCTCCAGCTCGATGCGCGCACTCGGCGGCTTTTTCGCCGATAACAGAAGGTCCTCGAGGTAGAGATACTGATTCGTACCGGGCAGGTTCTTCACCTCAAAGCCCTTTACCTCAATCTTCTTCACCAGACGCTGATTGTAAGCATCCAAGGCATCCAGTGCATAGACCGCATTGTGATTCGTTTTATGAGTCGCGGAATAGTAAAGCGAAAAGAGCGGATTAAAATTCCGGAGCGCCTTCTGCGTGACCGAATCCTTTTCGTTGCCCATCTTCTGCGGCTCATCGAGAATTAAAATCGGGCGGTTCGCCGCAATCACATCAATCGGCTTGCGGGAACCGAAGCTATCCCTCGCCGTAAAAATAATGCGCGCCGTCGCATCGCCCTTCCGGCCATCCACATTCTTATCTTCATTCAGTGAAGCCGCAAAGGCCTGGGTGTTGATGATCATCACATTGAGCCCGGCATTGCTCGAAAAAGCATCCAGCTGATTCAGATTCGAACTGTTGTAGACAAAGAAGCGCGCCTTCTTGCCGTAGCACTCCATAAAGTGCTCGGCCGTAATCTCAAAGCTCTTCTTAACGCCCTCGCGAATGGCAATGCTCGGCACCACAACCACAAATTTGCTCCAACCGTAGAGGCGATTTAGCTCAAACATGGTCTTGATGTAGACGTAGGTCTTGCCCGTGCCGGTTTCCATCTCAATGTCCAGACCTAAGCGCCCCTGCGCCGGCATCAGTGAAGCAGATTCCTGCAGGCCGTTGCCGCGCTGCACCGCGCGGATGTTCTCAAGTAGCTGTGCGTCCGTGAGATGCAGCTCTTCGTTCTTAAAGCCGGCATCGTTCTCCAAGTCCTCGGTGCTCAGCATATCCGGCGCATCGGCACTGCCGACCAGGCTCAACTGCTGCTGCGCCGCCGGAAGCGTGCCCAGATCCCGGCGGTAGGAAACCGTGCTGACAAAGGGCTGCCCGCGAAATACTTCCGCAACCGCATTCACCGCGTCGGTCTGATATTGCTGAATCTTGAAATTAAATTTCATCATCACAGCACCTTCCGTTCGGTCTCCGGACTGTAGCTCGCAAAGATCTGCTCAAAGTTAGTCGCAACACTGTCCGACGCCATGGAACTGTCGCGGAGCACCGCGTACTGCGGCTTTTGCTTTGCGATTTCCGTGACCACTTCTTCCGTGACCGCGCTGTCAAAGCAGGCAAGTAAGAAGCCCTCTCCCACATCAAAGACCTTCTTCCCCGCAATGTCGCGCTCCGAAATCTTTGAGGAGAGCGGAATGCCCATGTCCAGCATGACCTGGAACAATAAGTCCTCCGCCGTGCGCCCCTGCTTCACATTGTCCACCTGCGTGAAAAGATCCTGCTGTCCAAGCTTCTCCGGCTCGTAATAGACATCCTCCATATTGCTGCTGTCAAGGCGCAGGCAGCGGAAACCGAAGTCCTGCAGGGCAGCCGCCTCTCCTGCCTCCTCGCGTATCTTTCTGCCCGCGCGGCGGATGCGCTCCTTGCCGATTTCGCAGATATTCGGGTAACCAGCCTTGAAGGCCTCGCTCTTTTCATCCGTCTTTTCCGGCAACTGCACCAAGATAAATTTTCGATGACCACCGTCCTCCGCATTCAGCTGCATGACAGCATGAGCTGTTGTCGCGGAACCGGAGAAGAAGTCGAGAATGATGTCCTCACTTTTCACATTGCAAATCTGTATCAATCCTCGAATTAATTCCACTGGCTTCGGATTGCTAAAGATATTTTTAGCGCCAAATAACTCTAACATACACATGTTAGCGCCTTGGTTGTGACCGAATTGCGAACAATCCCACCAATTCGTTGCACATTGTCCTTCTGCTTCTCGTTCAAATTTGAAATACTTCTTTCTCGGCATACCATCTCCGCCTTTAGGAAAGAAAATCCTATTATCTTTTAGCAACTCCAAATAAGTCTGCTCCTCTCCCATCCACTCTTCTTCGAGCAATTTTCCTGTGGGGGTCTTTATAACATATCTACTTCCCGATTGATCGGATCCCGTCTTCCATGGCTTGGATGCCCATGCTCCGCGTGGGTCGTTATCTGGATTTGAGAAATCTCCCGTCAAATCTATTTTCCCCACTCCAGAAATTCTAAGTTGTTTTCCATTTTTGGCGTAAACTAAAATATGCTCGGCAACCAATCCTATCATCTTTGTCTTATCATTGGGTTGGTTATGTCTTCTTCTCCAGTGAATGTGACCTTCAAAATTTGAATCACCAAATAATTCATCACAAATCTTTTTAATTTGCGCAAGTTCATTGTCATCTATACTAATACAAATTACACCATTATCTGCCAGCAGATCCTTTGCAAGCTTTAATCTCGGATATATCATATTGAGCCAGTCCGTGTGAAAGCGACCGTTGCTCTCGGTATTCGTGACCATACGATTTCCCGCTTCATCGTACTGCCCGCTGCCCGCAAGATACTCGGCTGCGCTCTGTGCAAAGTCATCCTCATAGACAAAATCATTGCCGGTATTGTAGGGCGGATCGATATAGATCATCTTGACCTTGCCGAGATAAGTCTCCTGCAACAGTTTCAGGACTTCCAGATTGTCGCCCTCAATGTAGAGGTTCTCACTGTCAAAGCCGCCGGACGTGCCATCCTTCCCGACACTGTCCGTGCGTACAGGGCGGAGGGTGGAAGTAATCGGTGCATTTGCCGCAAGCACGGCCTTCCGCTTATCCGGCCAGGTGAACTGATAGCGCTCCTCGCGCCCCTCCACAATGCTGTCCGATAGCTCCTGCCGGAGCATATCAAAATCAATGGCGCACTCTGTCCTCCCGTCGCGCAGCACCTCGGTCACCGCGTTCGGGAAAAGCGCCGCGATAGCGACGATGTTCGAGGCGACCTTGTCGAGGGAGTGAAGTTTTAGATGGGTCATGGGGCCTCCTTAATCTATTTTTTTGACACGTAATTTGAGCTCATGGTGAGTCTCAGCTCCAACTTTTTGGGAATCCTCTTTGTAACTTGTGATGTAGCCTATGTTTTTAAGATATTCGGCTAACGCATATGTCTTATCTGTCTTCGGAATTCGCACTTCACGTGCCTGATTCCGCTGCGCTAGTTTTTCATATACACCACCAATTTTAGCAAAGTATCCTTCCAGTTCATCCGCATCTAACAATTCATAATAATCAAGCAACAGTTCTTCACATTCCGCATTTGTTGAAACAGCGCTCCAAGCAGATTCGAAAATAGCCTTCGTAACCGGTACCCCTAACACTTTCATTTTTGTCGCAAGTGTCATAGTCATATATCTCTCGGCATACTTAGTGAACAGCTTATCCTTGTACTTTTTCTGAAACTGATTGTTCAAAATAAGCTGTTCAAAAAGATTCTGCGTGATACGAATATCTTCCATGATTTGCATGAATTCTGTCTGATTTTTTAATACAAATTCCAGAGCAAAGTTAGACGCATCTGAGACCTGATCCACTTTACTCACTTCTTCGAATGTATCTGCTGTGAATGCAAAGTAACTACAAGCAATCATAGCTTGCAACACCCGCTCATCCAACGAAGAGAGGCTTAAGTCGAACTCTTTCAACCGCAGAACAGGCAAAAGTGTATGCAGTACAGATATTTCGAATCCTGCATTGATGAATTCCTTAATAAAGGCTTCATTTTCAGCATTAAAATCACTTCTCGCAAGAATTTCCGCATGCTCCGCTACATACTTTTTCAGTTGCTTGCTGAAATGATATACTTCCCAATAAGAAAGCGTATTCTCCCAAGTTACCGTAACCACATCTCTTTCGAGTAAAGCATCCCAGACCGGTTGCCAAGTTTCCGGATTTGCACGAACTTCTTCGCCTGCGCAGTCATCTATCCTCTCAAGTTGAAACACTTCCTTCTCTATCAACTCCTTTTGCAATTTAGTATTTTTCTCTAACCGAAGGAGCATATCTACTATGTCCTCTGGCCTATCTGAAGTATGTTTTTTTGTTAAAATACATCTTTCAACAAATCCCTCAAAATTCTCGTGAACATAATCAATCAGATTCTTATTCTTTAAATCAAGGACCGCAGAATATGGCTGCCGTTCCAGTTGCTTAAGCAAATCAGGGTTTTTGTGCGAAAACAGCGCCTTTAATACTGAATCATTTAAATGGTAATAGCAACCATCAAAGATAATATCCAGCATATATTTATCTACTTCATCAACCTCAATACTATTAAATTTTACATCTAATATTTTAAGCACACTCTTGAAATGGTAGTAATCGTAATTTCCGCAAATCTCCATATTTTTGAGTATGTGACTATTCTCCGACAGATAGTTTCCTAAAACTCCATCTACATTCTGCTCTTTAATAACGTCTGTATGGCACCACCACAACACTTCCAGCAAAATTCTATCCCGTTCATCCTCATTAATATCTAGGCATAACAAACAGAGATTCTCATCATAATAAAGCCCGTCATCGCAAGAGACTTCTGCATCAAAGTCACTATACAGGATGTCAAGCGACTCTTCATCAATAGGATAGCCTTTCTTCCCTAAAATATAGGAAGCCATATCTTTCCATTCAACCGCCAGCAGACGAATCAATCCCCAGTCATAATCAATTGGAAACTCGTTGAAAAAGCATATCCAATCAGAACTCTCTGACGCCCACTTTGCAAAGCTTCTGATAAAACTCCGTAGTTTATTATCTATCAATCCATTGCGAGAAAACAACTCTCTAGAAAAGAACCCATATTGTGGATCATCTTTTTTCGGCAAATTGACCTCGAGCATATAGAGCATATAATTTAACAAATCGTAATTACGCGCTGCATCTTCTTCCAGATCAACTACTTGTAGTCTATCAAGTATATTTTCAACTTGCTTGAGTGAATAGTCTGCCGATAATGGAGTTCTGCTTTTTATGCTCAATACAAAATTCATATCACTAGAGCTCAAGCTGATCTTCCTGCAGTTATTTATATAGCTATCATAATCCTCACCTATATATCCTCTCCGAATCAGAAAGCACAACAGTTTATTATCCTTTAATGAAGGCGGAAATAGCTCGATAGCCAATGGATTATCAAACATCTCTGAGAGACTCAACCTTGCCAATTCACTCTTTTGTTTCTTGATTAATTCAATTTTCTTTATAGCTCCTTTAGTTCCCTCTGTCTCTAACCTTCTTAGTTCAGCATACCGCGTGATGAATGGCTGAAAGTCTTCAGGTGTAATGGATTTAATTTCATATTGATTTGAACTACAATCCACATAACGGATACTCTTATAGTTGTCTGATATAAGCTGATTCATGTCATACTCATCTTTCATCAGCTCAGTGAGTCTTAATACCCGGCCACTCGAACCTTCTTCGAATTGCTCAAATTGATTCACTCCATTCATAAGTCGGCAGAGCATTGCCCACTTTACTTCCTTAATTGATTCACATGTTCTATCTCCATGTCTTTTAATCGCATTTCCTAATTCATCAATCTTACTTTGAAGCCTTTCTTCCTCTCTCTCTATAATTAATTTTCTTTGCGAAAGCAGTTCAGTTATACTTCCTCCCCCTTTCTGCAACTCATAAAACTCACTCGGATAAGTGTTTTTGAACACCATCATTGCGAAAATCTTTTTGTCCTCGAGATTTAACTTCTGTCCTTCTCCCAATGTTTTTTTATACATCAAAAATTCATTATACACGCTTTTCAAGGTTCGCATATCAGAAACAAAAGGCTCTATATCAAATATAAACTCTTTCGTTATATTATATCCAACACCTTTTTCCTTAGCAGACTCTAATCTTTCAAGAATCACTTCCCCGGAATTTGTTGAATTAACAACTGGAATTACCGGAATAATTAAATCGAAAAACTTAGCCCTATCTTCCGCCACAAAAATATTATCTTTGACAGCGTAGACAAATCTAATTACTCTCTTGCTGATTGTTTCATCGTTATTAAGAAGATAATTCAGTTCACGCAAGTGGACAAATATTTCAGGAGTATCCAGTCGATCCAAGTCTTCAAAAAACACAGCGTTGTATTTTGTGTTTTCAAAAAAATACATAATCTCATCTAAATCTTTATCAAATATGTGCTCCGAATCCTCTCCACTGTCACACACTGTCGCATTGGATAATACATTAATTTCTTTAATGCGCAACCTTATCATCGAATTGCCATAAATCCGTATAATACCAAAAGCTACCACCACAACAAAAGCGAGGGATTCTATCAACCGCATTATGGGGATTTTAAAGAATTTGCACGCAAGAAATTTATCAACAACAAAGAAATAATTCTTATAAACTTCAGGTTTAATAATCACAGCAACTATAGCAATAAGCAGTAATAAGAAAAACACAGAAAGTCTAATGTCAGTCAGTTTTCTCGGAAACAACTTTCTATAGCGGCTCTGCGGAATTTTCCCAGCATCAACTTTGTAAAATAATTGTTTGACAATCGCCTTTTCGATGTTCTTTTCACTTATCTTGATCTTTCTGTTTGTAGGTTCTTCTTTTTGACTATCCTCCTCTACTTCCAAAGCGTGTTCAACTTCAAATGTTGCTAATGAAACTCGAATTGAAGATTCTTCTATTTCCGGGTGTTTCTTCAAAAAAGTCTCAATGATACTGCTCTTCCCGGAACCATACGCTCCCGACAAAGCAATATTTTTAACTCTCTCATTTTGAAACGCCCAATTTAAAGCCTGATTATAAGTTTCAAAATTCTCAACATTATCAATCGGTGCCAAGTCTCTGAGTTCGTCCGTCCAGCTCTCTGGTTTTAAATCAACGTGATCTTCGTTTTTTTCTTGCTTCTTTTTAGGCTCCCCTTGTTCCTTATTATCAATCGGTGCCAAATCCCTAAGTTCGTCCGTCCAGCTCTCTTGCTTTAAATTCTTTTGATCTTCGGTTTTCCCTGGCTTCTTTTTTGATTCCTCTTGTTCATTTTTTAGTATCTTACATATTCTAGCTTTTAACTTATCAAATAATCCCGATGTTCTGGATTCCATATTATCCCCCTTCCTATCTCTGTTCCTGCAGTCTCTTCCTCTCCTGCACCAATTCAAACTTCCTCTTCGGCTGCTTTTCCTTCCGTATCTTTGCATCCAACGCCGCAAGCTGCCGCTCCAGCTTTTCTTGCTGCGCGGCGCTCTCTACGCTCTCTCGCAAATCACTGCCCTGCGTTCCCGTGAGCACCGCCCCCGCAATTTGCCTCACACAATTTTCATAGACCGCATCGATATCCAGTCCACAGAGTTCCAAGCGGAGTTCCGCTTCGCTCCCCCATTCGGTCGCATAGTAGCGGTTCACTTTAAATGCGGCCGTACCTGCCTCTGCCGCTTCTTTATAGCCGATTACAGCTTTGTACAGTCCTTCGTATTCCAGCAGAAACAGAAGGTGATACGGGAGTTCCCGGTCTATCTGCCGAAGTACCCGCTCATTCAGTTCCCGCTCCTTTAGATGTATGAGAAACACTTCGAGTTCTGTGACCTTGGTTCCCGGCTGCAAATTGAGCGTATCCGGAGAGAGCTTGTTGACCCAGCGAATCTCTTTGATTTGTTCCACAAGAGCCCGTTTGACCTCCGGTGAAACCTCTATCTTGTCATAGAACTTCTGCTTCGGAATTTTCTTGCCAAATTCCGTGGACTTCGGAAGGTTCAGCACACTTGCTCCTCTCTCATTTGACAACCAGGAAACAAATCAATTCAAAATCGCCGAGTCCGGAGACCTGACTCTTTAAGGCGGTCGTGCCGCCGGGCGTGAAGAGACTGTCGATATCACTCTCTTCTTTAACCTGCAAGATGGAATCAATCGCCTGTCCCAACAGCGTTGAGACTGCTTTCATATCGCGTCCGTCCTGGGTCTCCCGGTTAAAGCGCGCGCAGAGTTCCTGCAGGGGTTCTGTTCTTCCCTTGCAGAGCAGGCGCAGATCGCCGAGCAGCTGCTTTGGGTGCAGGTAGTCGCACACCACGCTGCCATCCGTCTTAAGGTATACCAAGTAGAACGGGTGAATTTGATTTCGCCCGTCTATGTTCACACTGTCCTGAATGTTTTTGAGCACAAAAATGACACCCGCCGGGAGTTCTTCCGTTGCGGGCACCAGCGCGTGGAGTCCGCGCGGCTTTGTCTCGATGGCACCGTCATGTTTCATGTATTCCATCAAGTCCAGACGGTATTCATTGAGCCCGAGATCCATAATCGAAATGCCGTTCGAGCTCTCTTCTATGTCAACGACCTCTTCCTGCATACGCCGAAGCTGCGCCTTCCGATATGCCAGATCTCCTTTTTCCTCGGCATTGATGAGATCATCGTCTCCGGTCGCCGTCAGTATGGTTGCCTTCATGCGGCTCTCCACCCGGGCTTTCAGATTAATGTATTCGTCGAGCGATACATCCGGCCAGAAGTTGACCAGCTGAATGCAGGCGTTCCGGCTGCCGATGCGGTCCACGCGTCCAAAGCGCTGGATGATGCGCACCGGGTTCCAGTGGATGTCGTAGTTAATCAGATAGTCGCAGTCCTGCAGGTTTTGTCCCTCGGAGATACAGTCGGTCGCAATCAAAACATCGATATTCACCTTGCTGTCCGGCATGAGGAGTTCTCTGCCCTTGGAAATCGGAGAAAAACAGGTGAGCACGTTGTTGAGGGTTGCCGGAAACTGTTTTACCGTGCTCTTTCCGTCAACGCTTCCCGTAATGATGGCGGTATCCAGTCCGTAGCGTGTTTTCACAAAGACACTGACTTGTTCATAGAGATACTCCGCGGTGTCGGAAAATGCCGAGAAGATGAGTACCTTCTTGTTGCCTTCATTAATCGGGTGCTCTATTTTTTCCGAGAGCAGGTGAAAGAGTTCCTGCAACTTGCTGTCGTGCGCGGGCGTAAGCTCTGCTATCAGCTGAATGAGCTCGTTCAGAATCTCTTGATCTTTTTTAAGCTCCGCCCGCCAGCTGACCCAGTCCATATCCGCAAGCGAAATGTGTATTTCCTTGCCCACCTGAAAGAGGTCATTGTTTTCATCGTCAAGATCGAAGTCGCTGTCGTTTACAGCATCTACAATGCTATCTTCTCTGCGTGTGCTGTCATAGCGATCTATTTTCTCGATGGTCGTGTCCAGAGTGTCCTTAATCCGCGTCAAGGTTAAACGAAACGCATGTACCGAGCTCTCGAGGCGCTTTAAGAGATTTATGCTCATGAGCCTACAAATACCCTGCTCACGCCCGCTCTGCGTGAGATTCTCGCCCTTATTGTGCGTTAAGTCCCTGTATTTCCCGAGCTTACTGGGAAGAATGTACTTCGACGGCATATAAATACTGAGGGTTAGCTTCATGAGCTGCTCTGCGATTTTCCGGTAGCTGATGTCCAGATTCAAATCCGTGAGCCCCGGACGCACGGAAATGGGCTTTAAGCGTGTGGGGAAGGTCCCGATTTTCGCCGTGTCGTAGTACTTCTCAATGTGACGCCTGGAGCGCGCTATGGTCACGCTGTCCAAAAGCTCAAAGAAGTCGAAGTCCAGGGCGGAGAGCAATTTTTCCGTGCTCCGCTCTTCGGGCTCTTCCTTACTCCAGCTGTTAAAGGCCTTCTGGGCTTGGCGGAAGATGTCGTCAATGCTCTTCTTCGTCTTTAACTTTTGATCGAGTTGTCCGGCATTGCCCTCGTAGGCAAGCGCAAGTTGATTCTTTAAATCCGAGAAGTTGTTATTGACCGGTGTCGCAGAGAGCATTAAAACCTTGGTCTTTACGCCCGCTCGTATCACCTTCTCCATGAGTTTTTGATAGCGGTTGTCCTGGGTATTGCTGTGGGTACCGATGCCGTTCCTAAAATTATGGGATTCATCGATCACAAGCAAGTCGTAATTGCCCCAGTTCAGACGATCCAGATCCAGCCCGTTCGACTGTCCGCTGCTGCGGGATAGGTCGGTATGAAAGAGTACGTCGTAGTTCAGGCGATCTGTCGCAATCGGATTGTTGACATAATTGTCCTTATAGGTGTTCCAGTTCTCCGAGAGCTTCTTCGGGCAGAGCACCAGCACGGATTTATTGCGGCTCTCATAGTACTTGACCACCGCGAGAGCCGTGAAGGTTTTTCCGAGTCCCACACTGTCTGCCAGGATACAGCCGTTGTAGGTCTCAAGTTTATTGATGATGGCAAGCACCGCATCGCGCTGAAAGTCATAGAGCAGGCTCCAGATTTTACTCTGTTTAAATCCGGTCGCCTCGTTCGGCAGCACATCCTCGGAGATATCATCCAGAAATTCATGAAACACGTGGTAGAGCGTCATAAAGTAGATGAACTCCGGCGCATTCTCCTCATAGACGGAGCTGATTCTCTGAATGACCGCCTCGGTCACATCCTGCATTCTACCCCGGTCGTTCCAGAGCGACTCAAAGTTCCGGACAATGGACTTGGTAATCTCTGTCTCCTGTCCCACTTCTTCTTCCATGCGGACTATATTCTCAACAAGACGGTTTCCGCGCTCTGCCCCCAAATCGACGGTGGTAAATTCCTGAAGAGAGGGATAAACCGTGGTCGAAAGAGAGGACTCTATCGTCATAGAGCCGTTAAATCTTCCATCTCCCGCATTTGCTTTGAATTTCGCCTTTTTCCGAATCCACGCCGCACACTCTCTTGCAATGCCGCGCTGCGTGAGTTCGTTCCGGAGTTTAATCTCGAATTCCGTCCCGTAGAGACCGGTCTCGCCCGAAAACTTCGGAATATAAAATTCCTTTCTCTGCTTTTCTCTGTCTCCCAGCCCTCCCGCACTGTCATCCACAAAACTCGGCGCGGTATAGAGAAAACGGAATTCTTCAACCCCTTCCAGTTCTTTCTGCAAGGCCTGATAGGCATAGATGGAAAAGCAGGCAGCCGCAATCGAGACCTTGCTCCCCTTGCGTATGGTATCCTTCAAATCATCCAGAAGCTTCTCTGTCGTATTATTCAGAACTTTGACCGACGTAGCCACGTTTCCGACTCCCCCCTACAGCATTTTCTCCAAGTGCGGAATTCATTTCTTACGTTTTTCTTACGCATTTTATACATCATAGCACAGCGGAAGGGGGTTTTACAGACAAAAAAGACCATCCGGAGATGGTCTTCTTTGTTTTTCACTCATTTGAATTGAAATTGCAATGCCCGCATCATTTCAAACAGATTGCAGCATTTTACCCCGAATTTCTGTGCTTCATCCGGTATCTTGACACGACCAAGTGTTGACGCTCCGAGAGCACCGCTTGGACTTTCAAAACTAACCAATGTGTAGCCCCTGGCTTTTGCGGTAGCCACCAACCAGGGATCCGCAATGTCATTCTGTGACCATTCATTCAATGCCTTCGCATTGTAAAGCGGCTGCCCCGTGTGCGTTTTGGCTTGCTGAATATCATTTAAAATTTGCTTATATACAGCCAGTATATCCGCTTGTCCTCGTTTAAGGCATTGCGGTGCTACACCGGAAAGCCATTGACTCAAGTCATCCTTACTCTTGGTAACCTCATTATAAACCACATCCAACAAGACAATGTCCCCGGTTGCCATGGATTGTTCCAAGAAGACCCAGAAAGACGGTGCCAAATCAAACGGATAGTATGTCCGATACGGTGAGATAAAGGCATTCGTATCAATCAGAAAAATCTCCCGCTTCATACGCGCTCACCTTGTACCTTCTCAAGCAGCTTATCAAAGGTAACTCGGTTTGTATTTGTCAGGCGAAATGCCTCCGTATACAACGTTTTGCCTTCCTGCACGCTTGCATCCAACGCCTGTAAAAAACGATGATCCATTCTGCTGAGCTGTGTTCTGTAGTAATCACCGCCGCCACCGCGTGCTTTCTTTGCCAGCATGGTCGCCTTCGCAATCAGTTCTCGGTACTGTTCCTCTGTGAGGTATGCCTCATCCAGAGCACGGCGTGCAATGACGGACTGGCTACAGCTAAAATACTTGCTCAGTTCCTGCACTCTTTTCTCTATTGTTCCTGCTGTATTCTCCCACGCACTGCAAAAAGCACGGCGCGGTACCAGGACCTCTGCGGCAACCGCATTGCAGAGTGTCTCTTCCGGTCGGACAAATGCCATCTCGCCTTCCCGCGCATTAAAGAGACTGTTTGTTCCGAGACCGATGTGCACAAACTCGTGCAAAAGCGAAAACACTCTTCCGCTCTCCGAATCCGCGGCATTGATAAAAATGAGCGGCGCGTATGCATCAATCAGCGTGAACGCACGGAATTCCGAAACATCGAGTGCTCTGTGCGTATTGGCCCCGACAATGCCGTTCATCATCACCAGCACACCCACTCTGCTAATTGCTTCTCTGAGAAGTCGAAACGACTCTGCACCGGACTTTACCGCTTCGTACCAATCGCTTGGCAAGGATAAGAACTCCCGCACCAACGCAGCCAATTCCGCTATGCCCTTTTTCCCGCGCAACGATCCGACGTAGCGGTTTTCTTCGTTTTCGCCCGCAATCATATCGTCTCGCATCCACTCCTGAATGCTCTCCATTTGCCGAA
>ERZ773196.852-NODE-852-length-18311-cov-7.219544_pt1 | contig 18311 bp, 12 predicted proteins | sample MGYA00581009_ERZ773196 | MGnify/ENA primary metagenome ERZ773196 (study PRJEB29015, sample SAMEA2738162) | human oral metagenome | biome: human oral; feature: human-associated habitat; material: saliva | place: China | collected 2243 ... | reverse complement strand
GCAACCATTTGTTGGCTCCCGGTGACGTTCTGCTTCTTGACACGGGCAGTGTTCCATTCACGAACCAAGGCATTGCCGTGACTCAGCGTGAGCTTCCCTCCACGAAGGACAAGCTGGAGGCCGTGCCCTTCCCCAATGGCACCAAGCTCTACGTGTACGAAAAGTGCGCGGACCGTGAGAAAGACTTCAGGGATTACCTGGGTCTCTCACCCGAAGAGGTAGCGGAACTGCTCGACAGCCAAAGTTCGGGCAGCGAGACGAGGATTGCTTCTGAGCTTTCTATCGAGGCTGAGGATGGTCAGGAAGTTATCTCCTGGTACGCCGTTGTGACCGACGAAGAGTCTGTTGAAGACTCCGATATCGCTCAGGAATTGGCCCCGACCGATCCTGTTCTTCTGGACGACCACCAGAACGATGTTGCTGAGCGTACCCGCCAGCTTGCTGAGAACCTCGGCCTGGCGCCGGAATTCTCCGAGGCAGTGGAACTGGCGGCAAAGTATCACGACGAGGGTAAACGTGACCTGCGTTTCCAGCAGATGCTAGGTGCGGACCTGCAGGCGGACGCTCTCGCAAAGAGCGGCCACCGTTCCGTGGCAGAGGCGTACCGCGCCCGTAGCCGTAGCGCCCTGCCGAGGGGCTGGCGTCACGAGCAACTGTCTGCACTCATGGTTGCGGCCTCGCCCGAAAAGGTGGGGGAGCACCGCGACCTGGTATTGCGCATCATTGGCTGCAGTCACGGTCACGGCCGGTTCTCCTTCGCCCACGACGCAGGCTTCCTGCTCAAGGAAGGCTACCTGCCCGAGGGAACGGACTACGAAGCGCTCAAGGAACAGGCGACCCGACTCTTCAATGTCGGTTACTGGGACACCCTCATGGAGCAGACGAGCCGCACCTACGGCCCGTACGCTACCGCCTACCTTGAGGCTGTTGAACGCGCAGCAGATGCCCAGATTTCACGGGAGGGACACTAATGGCAACGTTGACTATTGCCGGTGACTACACCTCGGCATTGACCCATTTTGCCCTCTATGGGCTGTCCCTGATGGTCGAGCAGAAGCACCCCGGAACCGTCACTGTCGGTTGGTCTCAGGAGGGTCAGCCTCGCGCCCAGATGCATGCTGAAGGCGTGTCAGAAGAAGAAATTGCCGAGTGCGTGCACTCCTACGTTTCTTCCCTGGCTGCTGAAGACAGCTGGGTGAACGTCGACCAGTCCTACGGTGCGGGTAAGGAAGCTGCTGTTTTCTCCCCGTTCTCCCCGCGTATTCGAGGAATCGACGCGGAGAAGTACCCGGATGACTGGGCTTCTCACCAGAAGACCCGACAGGCTCATCTGGATGCGCTGATGGAACGTGACGACCTGCTGTCCCTGCTCTGGATCTCTGGCCTGGGTGAACCGGCATACTGGCGTTTTGAAGCCAAGGCCCCTCGCCCCGACCACGGTGCATCCCGCTGGGAGATGAAGACTCGCAATAAGGGCCAGGAGTTCGTTAAGGACCGCCTGCGCCTGATGTGCGCGGACCTGGCCACCTGGGAACCTTCCGCGATGCTCAGCGGCATTACCGGGCAGACCCTGTACGACTCGCTGGATAATAAGCCGGAATCCCGAACCGGAACCGGTTTTACTGTCCCGCAGCCGACCGATACCGCGCTCGCCTTCTGTGCGCTGGTGGGTATTGCGAATTTCCCGGTGATTCACCAGATTCACCGGATTGGCGTGACCCCCGGTGCCTACCCGTACAACGCTTTGCACCCGCGGCTCATGGTGCTTCCGGTATCCTCCGGAAGGGTTACGCCCGCCCGGCTACGAACCGTGCTGCGCAGCCACCCCTATCGTAGGGTGGTTGACGAGGTCGGTAAGGCGATGGAACGCGGTTCCTTGAGCTCTGACATTTTCGTGTCCGAGCTGGCGGATGAGAAGGCGATCCTTCGTGAGAAGGGCGTTCAGGCGTTTGTTGCTTTCCCCATCGCGAAGGTGGGTAGTGACTCGGCTCCTGAACGTCAGGTTCTGAAGGGTAGCGCGATTCCGCTGGGCTAACCTAGCCGCTTATAGGAGCGGGCAAATATGCCCGCACAATGCAGAGGAGGGGCCCTCCGGTCGTATTGCCGGAGGGCCCCTCCCTTTGTGCATCGTTCAGCGGATATTCGGTGGCTAGCTCTCTAGCGCACTAGCGTACCCAGGGGAGTACCCCCTACGCTGCCGCCGCTACAGCTCCCTTGGCTGCGGTGCCGCTTCGGGTCCACAGCAGGAGCGCCGCCACGCTGTTGATGATGTAGAAAATGTATTTGCCGACGTTCGCGAAGTTGCCCTGGGTCAGCGCCTTGATGCACTGCACGGTGTTGTACGCGAACCAGAACTGCCACTGCATCGTCAGCTTCAGTGCGTTCAGAATGTTCGCTGACAGGGAGAGACCAAACACTGCGGTCGTGATCCAGAACAGGAACGAGGTCTTGCCGCCGTAACCGACATTGTTCGCAATCAGATAGTAACCGACATAGTTCGCAATCAGGGAGAACGCGAACGAACCGACCACAATGCCGCTAATAATCAGCTGGCCCTTCTTGCCGGTCGGCGGTTCCATCGCCTTGCCGCGTTCGGAGTTCTGCCACCTACGAATCGCGAAGGTGTACACGATGAACGTGACCGGGTAGGTGATGATTGCTGCCTTGTTGCCCAGAATGTAATCAATCGCGCCAGACAGTGCCGTGTTAATAATGCCGAGCACGTTGCCGATGTTTGAGAGGCGGCCGGTCAGGCGGGTAGACATCATTGAAATACCCACGTTAATCACGGAAATTACGCCGAGGGGAATGAAGTTCGTGATTGGGCCCCAGTCGACGTATTTAGCGAGGCTGGTGCCCAGGTATCCTGAGGCGATTGCGATGGCGATAACCAGTGCCACGCCGAAGATGTCGGCGTACTTGGACTTGGCGAAGAAGAGGAGGGCCTTCTCGATTGAGAATTCCTTGGCCTCCATGGGTAACTCCTTTGTTGAGAATATAGGAACAGTGATAGGGTACCAATAACTATAACTCTTTGAAAAGGGGTTGAATTGGCGTGTCACACATAAAACTTCAGAAACCCACATATTCCACATCTCGGAACACCGCGGCATTGGGTAATTCAAAATCACCCCATCAAAAACCCATACCAACTTCCGGCAAACTTTGCCAGATAACGCCCCTACTTCGTTGAATACCGAAAATGGGCGTAAAATCACCGCCGTTTCGTCTTCGCTTTAAAGGGGACCTTAAGGTACGCTAGATGACTGGGTCAGGGAACCGTGCCGGTCTCACTCACCGCGCATCCGCCCGACAGACACCCGCACCCCGGTATGCTACGTCTCACTCACGCACACAGGGGAGGGAACCCAACGTATCGGCCTCACTCACCGTTTACGCCGCTGTCCGCGCATCCTGCCACCCGTAACTCACTCAACTCAAACAAGAACTGAATAGGACAATCATGCCCTTGCTTACCCATCGACTCTCACGACGATTCTTCGTAAAGGGTGCTTCCGCTGCCGCCGCTGCAGGCGCACTTGCCCTGCAGGCACAGGCTGCTCATGCAGACGAAGCTCCCGCAAACCTTGCCCCGGCAACCGAGGAAACTAAAGGCCCGCGCCTCGTTATTCAGCGTGCCACCATCACTGAAACCGGTATGACCGTCAACTACACTGCACACGGTCTGCGCAAATTCCTCACCGAAGGCACCACCCTGACCGTACGCCACGGCTACGTTCGTAACGACTCTTTCGAAACTCTGCGCTCCTGGCCGCTCACCCCCGAATTTGACGGTGACGCTGACAGCTTCAGTGGTAGCGACCAGTTCCCCATCGAGCTGATGCAGGGTGAGGGCGTTGATCACGCCCTGCAGCTGGATATTTGCTCCGACCCGTGGGGTCAGGAGGTTACCCACCAGATTGCTGCGCGCATTCCCGTGGCTGAGACTAAGATCCTGAAGACCTCTTTCGAGGACGTTCCGGATAGCCACCCGTTCGCTGAGGATATCCGCATGGCGAACCAGAAGAAGTGGCTGATGCCGAACCCGCAGTCTGGCGCGTTTGAGCCGGACCGCCCTGTGACCCGTGAGGAGCTCATTGCTCTGCTGAACCACGCTGCAGGTCACGCTGGCGTGAGCGAAAACTCGGATGTTGCACCCTTTGCGGATGCGGCAGGCCGCCCGACCGCGAACGCGCTGCACTGGGCTCGTGACCGCAAGATTACCGAGCCGCTCACTGGTGGCGACAAGATTGACCCGACCGCACCGGTTTCTCACGAGGAGCTGGCGGCTGTGCTGTTCCAGTACAACGCGGAGGTTCAGCTGACTGAAATGAACGAGGCTGCTGGTTCTCGTTTCCGCGACGTGCTCGGTGCCGGTACTCTGCACCGTTACGTTGCGTGGGCTGGCGCGAACGATATCGTGCTGGATTCTTCGGGTGTGTTCAACCCGACCGCGCCGACTACTCGCGCGGAGCTGGCTCGTTTCATTCGCCGCTACAAGCTGCAGAACCTGCTGTTCACTGACTTCTCGTATGTCTCCTAATTTTTAGTCACCTCGGCACCGTCTGTTGGGGTGTGTGGAACCCCCGTCTTCTGGCTTTGCTGGAGGCGGGGGTTTTGTCATGCCCCGTCGTGCCTCGCTGCTGTATTGCCGCACCTCGGGGGAGTTTTAGTGACAGGCTGTGCCTGGCATATGAAATTTTGCGTCATATATACCTAAAATCTTGCAAAATCCTGTGCGCTAAGTAAGTATTACCTAGAAGGTAAGTTAATGGTTGCCTTACTAAATACTGTGTGAAGACTAGTTTCCTTCCTCGTGGGCCCACGAAACCCACACCAGAGAGCAGGAAAAATGCGGCGCCTCACCACCCATCGGTGGGGGAGAGAAGCACCTCCACACACCACCCACGAAAAAGGACATACATATGAACCTCGCTTCAAGCAAGGCATTCAAGGGTCTCGCCGTTGGATCGCTGGCACTGGCAATTTCCGGCGTTGCCGCCATCCCCGCATCGTTCGCGGCAGAATCCACCCGGGCAGCAAGCCAGAGCAGCGACGCTCGCACCATCACCGACAAGGCGATGGCAAAGATCACCCAGGGCCTGCCCGGTCAGTTCCAGGTCGCATACTCCAAGAAGACCAACAAGATTTGGGTTGCGGGCACTGCAGACCGCGACGAGCACGTTTCTACGATTGCTCGTATTGACGCGAACTCCCTGAAGATTGAGGCAGTTGCTGAGCTGCCCATCGTCCAGGACGCGAAGGGCTACTCCTACGAGGGTGCGTACGGTATCACCGTCGATGACGAGGAAGGTACCGTGTGGGTGACCAGCACCCGCGATAACTCTGTTGCCGTGTACGATCAGGCGACCATGAAGCAGCTGTGGACCAATGCGGGTCTGAGCAAGGACGACCCGAACTGGATTGAGCACCCCCGCGAGGTGCGTGTCGATCACGAGTCGGGTAAGGCTTTCGTGACCGGTCGCTTCTTTGTCTCGGCTATCGATCTGAAGACCAAGCAGGTTGAGAAGATTCAGCTTGAGGGCGCACCCGATGGCGGTACCCGCTACATCAGCATGAACATTCTGGTGGACGGCGGTAAGCTGTACGTGCCCGAACGCACCGGCGGCAAACTCTTCGTGATCGACACCAAGACCTTCAAGGTCGAGAAGACCATCTCTGTGAAGGGCGATAAGGACGGCGAGGTTCGCCCCTCCGACGTGGCTATTGACCACTCGCAGAACGAAATTTACGTCTCTTCGCAGGGCGTGAAGGGCGAGAACTCCGGTGTATCCGTGTACGATGCGACCACCCACGAGTTCAAGAAGTTCATCCCCTTCGGCACCCAGGCGCTCTCGCTCGATAACGATGAGGCCAACGACCTGGTGTACGTGACCGACTTCGGCACCGGCAAGGTCGGCGTGATTGACGGTGGCGCAGCGGACAAGCTGATTGCCGAGGTCGCCATGAACGGCGGCAAGGCAAACGACCTGGTCGTACTGCCCAACGGCTCCGTAATCGCTGTGGACAAGCAGGCTGGCGCAACCGCAACCGTGCCCTACGTCCTCGACGGCACCACCGGCACCGTCAGCACCTCAGATAAGGTCACCAGCAAGCCTTCTAAGGACAAGCAGGGCAACGACGTACCCGCAAAGACCACCGATATCCAGGCGAACTCCATCCTGAAGTTCAAGGTCACCGCAACCGCAGGCGACAACTCCGAGGTCAAGCAGGTCACCCCCGAAACCCGCGAGTTCCAGGGCTACCCGGCAACCGCCACCAAGACCAAGGCGGCCGACAACAACGCAACCACCCCCTCCACCGAGGCACACCGCACCGTGGATGCAAACGGTAGCGTTGCAAACATCATTCAGGGTCTGCCCGGCCAGTTCCAGGTTGGCTACTCCAAGAAGAACCACAAGCTGTTCGTACCCACCGTGGGTGCACGCGGCGGCCTCGCTTCCTCCCTGGCACGCGTGGATGCAGACACCCTGCAGACCGAGGCATTCGCCGAGCTGCCCGTGAAGAAGAACGACAAGGACCAGTACGGTTACACCTCCGCATACGGCGTGACCGTTGATGACGTGGACGGCACCGTCTGGGTCACCAACACCACCGACAACTCCGTGGCAGTGTACGACCAGCAGACCCTCAAGCTCATCTGGACCAACGAGGGCGTGAAGAAGGACGACCCGAACTGGATTGAGCACCCCCGCTCCGTTCTGGTTGACCACGAGTCCGGCAAGGCATTCGTGACCGGCCGCTTCTTCGTATCCGCAATCGACCTGAAGACCAAGCAGGTTGAGAAGATTCAGCTCGAAGGCGCACCCGACGGCGGCACCCGCTACGTGAGCATGAACCTGTTCCTCGATGGCGGCAAGCTGTACGTTCCCGAGCGTACCGGCGGTAAGCTCTTCGTCGTGGACACCAAGACCTTCAAGGTTGAGAAGACCATCCAGACTCAGGGTGAGGACTCCACCGTTGAGGTTCGCCCCTCCGACGTGGCGGTGGATCACTCGCTGAATGAGATTTATGTTTCTTCTCAGGGTGTGAAGGGCGTCAACTCCGGTATCTCCGTGTACGACCTGACCACTGGCGCGTTCAAGAAGTTCGTCAAGTTCGGCACCCAGGCGCTCGCACTGGAGCACGATGAGGATCGCGACCTGGTGTACGTGACCGACTTTGGCACCGGCAAGGTGGCTGTCTTTGACGGTCGCGCTGACGAGGTCATCGGCGAGGTCGAGATGAACGGGGCAGCCGCGAACGACGTGACCCTGCTCAAGGATGGCTCCGTGCTGGTTCTCGACAAGAAGGACCGCGACGAGAAGGTGACCCTGCCCTACGTGCTCAACGGCACCACCGGCGAGATCACCACTGCCAGCGAGTACACCACCCTGCCCGGCAAGGACCGCCAGGGTAACGACGTTCCCGCATCGGTTCAGCAGCTGAAGGCTAACTCGATTCTGAAGTTCAAGGTTGGTGTGAAGGACACCGACGCGAGCGCAGCTCCGGTGGGCATCACTCCGACTTCGTTGCAGTTCGCGGGTTACCCGACGGTGACCGGTGTGAAGGCTGATGAGTCGAAGCCTGCTGATCCGAAGCCTGCTGACCCGAAGCCTGCTGACCCGAAGCCTGCTGACCCGAAGCCTGCAGATCCGAAGCCTGCAGATCCGAAGCCTGAGGATAAGAAGTCTGACGCTAAGTCTGAGAACACCGCAGAGGCTAAGGATCAGACCTCCAAGGACCAGGCATCTCAGTCTGATTCGAAGTCTGACGCTAAGACCGGTGCACAGGACTCCAAGTCTGCTCCGGATGCTGTGAAGGCTGATAAGTCCGGTTCGGCTGTGAAGAATGGCGGTTCCTCTGCTGATGGTTCCGATAATTTGGGCGGTGGCTCCTCGGTAGCTAAGAGCGACGCAGGTTCCTCGCAGGCTGGCTCTTCGCGTGGCGCTCTGGCGAACACCGGTGCGAACGCTGTGATGCCGCTGGTTGCTTTCGCTTCTGTGGCGCTGATTGCTGGTGCTGCTCTGGTGATGCGCCGCCGCAAGGCATAAAGCGTAGCGTTTAGTTTTCGGGCGTAAATGCTCGATGTAACGCGTGAGAAGGCGGGTATTTTCTCTTTCGGATTCTTCGAATCTGGGGGAGGGGGTACCCGCCTTTTGTGTGCCTGCTTGGGCTAATGCTGGGTAGGGGTTTTAAAACATATTCATATATGTGCACTTGTCTGTAAAAATATAGGTTTTGAATGTCGAAAAAATGTGTGGCCCAAGGTGAATGTTGCTGGCGCGCCTCACCTAAACTTTTACATTAATGTGTAAATATAAAAGCATCACAATACCCCTAGTGACCAGGGTTTTTGCTCGCAAGAGCAAGGAAAAACCCTGGAAACAGCTCAACCTTCACGTGATACTGAAGGCGAATTAGGGGCTCGCTCATAAAAACACAAAACACACCCACGTCGCTGCTTGTATTTTCCTGGGAAAACACTGAGGATTAGAAGGTAGGTAAATTTATGCGTTACCTACATTTCTGCTTTTCATGCCGTCGAATATGTCACTGCATATTCACGGGTGTCTCGTTAGCATTCGCATGCGGCATGTGAGCACTTCCGTTACACATTTGAAGGACACACATTGAACCTCACTCCCTCCTCGGGCAAGGCATTGAAGGGGCTCGCCGTCGGCTCCCTCGCGCTCGCAATCTCCGGCGCAGCCATGATTCCTGCCTCCTTCGCAGCACCGAATACCGCAAACCAGACCGCCGCCTCCAGCGCATCGGCTCCTTCCACCGCATCGCTGAGCCGCGTTGTTGACACCTCCGCATCCGTCGCGCAGATTACCCAGGGTCTGCCCGGCCAGTACCAGGTTGCCTACTCCAAGGCGACCAACAAGATTTGGATGGTCGGCGTGGGTGCCCGCGGCGACCTTGCCTCCACTATTGCTCGTGTCAACGCAGACACTCTTCAGATTGAAGAAGTGGCAGCGCTTCCCTTCGAGCTGGATAAGAACGGCGAATTTGGCTACGTTTCCGCGTACGGCATCACTGTTGATGATGTGTCCGGTACCGTGTGGGTTACTAACACCACCGACAACTCCCTGTCTGTGTTCGACCAGAACACCATGGAGCAGATTTGGACTAACCACGGCATTGCCGAGAGTGACCCGAACTGGATTGAGCACCCCCGCTCTGTGCTGGTGGACCACAACTCCGGCAAGGTGTTCGTGACCGGCCGCTACTACGTGTCCGCAATCGATATGAAGACCTTCGAGGTCACCAAGCTGCAGCTGGAGGGTGCCCCCAATGGCGGTACCCGCTATGTTGGCATGAATATGACCGTTGACGGTGACAAGCTGTACGTGCCTGAGCGCACCGGCGGCAAGGTCTTCGTCATCAACACCCACACTTTCAAGACCGAGCAGGTTATCCAGACCCGTGGCGAGAACTCCTCTGTTGAGGTTCGCCCCTCTGACGTCACCATTGACCACTCTGAGAACGAAATTTACGTCTCCTCCCAGGGTGTGAACGGCGTGAACTCCGGTATCTCCGTGTACGACCTGACCACCGGCGAGTTCAAGAAGTTCGTCAAGTTCGGCACCCAGGCGCTGTCCATGGAGAACGATGAGGCGCGTGACCTGGTGTACGTGACCGACTTCGGTACCGGTAAGATCGCTATCTTCGACGCTAAGACCGACCGTGTAATCGGTGAGGTTGAGATGAATGGCGGTAAGGCTAACGACCTGACCATCGCCGAGGACGGCTCCGTCATCGCAGTGGATAAGCAGGACATCGCCAACACCACCGCGGCTGTGCCCTACGTACTGAACGCGAAGACCGGCGACGGCTCCCTGACTGACACCTACACCTCCAAGGCGACCGTGGACCGTAACGGCAAGGCTGTTCCTTCCTCGCAGCAGAAGCTGGTTCCGAACTCCATCGTGAAGTTCTACGCTGAGGTTTCCGAGGGTGAGTTCACCTCCACTGCGACTATTAATCCCGCAAAGGTTCCCTTCCAGGGTTACCCGAAGCAGGCTACTGCAGTGCTGATTGATCCCACCCTGAACTTCGCTGAGGGTACAGTCGACATTACCCGCCCCTACACCTTCCACGTGTCCGGCTACGACTATGATAAGCCGCCGGCCGAAGGTCTCCGCCTGTTCCTCGTCAAGGAGGGTGAGTGGTCGATGGGTTATGACAAGCTGACCGATAGCGAATTGGCAAACATTCAGAAGGTCTCCACTGTCGTTCCGGCAAGCGCGTTCGTCTACAATGCACGCACCGGCAAGTACTCCTTCGAGGCAACTCTGCGTGTTCCGGCGAACACCATGCAGTACAGCCAGGGCTACATGCTCGGCACCGTTACTGCTGGTTCTGATGTTGCTACCAACCGCAATTATGATTCGGCTGTTTCGCTGATTGTTAATGATGCGAAGGATGCCGGCAACGCAGATAACCGCAATGAGGCTGATGAGCCGGCATTCCCCGCCGCTGCTTCGGCGTCGCCTTCCGCGTCTGCACCTGCAGTAGCAGAGAAGCCTGCGGCTGAGCAGTCGAAGGGTGAACCTTCGAAGACCGAGGAAGCTAACGACCAGCTGGGAACTACTACGAAGACCGCGCCGCTGAAGAACTCTTCTTCGGCGAAGTCTGACTCTCAGCCTAAGAGCTCCGGCGTTGATTCTCAGGTGAGCGCTTCTGCGACCAAGTCTGCGCCTCAGAGCAAGGGCTCGCTGGCTAAGACTGGTGCTCAGAGTGTTCTGAGCCTGGCGGCTGTCGGTGCGTTTGCGCTGATTGCTGGTGCTGCTGTGATGGTGCTTCGCCGCCATAAGGCATAGTTTTTTGCTCTAGTTTGAGCGGATGCGCCCCGTACACTGTGCGGGGCGCATTTTTGTGCCTTGATGCCGTGGTGTTTTGTGAGGTGTTTATTGGGTGGAGGCGGGGTGTGGTGGCGGTGGAAGCTGCCGGGGGAGTGCCTGGTGTAGCTGGAAAGGAGCCTAATCGGTGGCCTTGCACTCAGTGTAAAATATGTGACTCAATTCACCGCTTTTCGATTTGGTTGTTTCCGGGAACCTCTGTATAGTTATATGTGTTGCCAGGGGGACCTGGTAAAAGAGATGTAAATCTCACGGCCCCATCGTATAGCGGCCTAGTACTCCGCCCTCTCACGGCGGCAACACCGGTTCAAATCCGGTTGGGGTCACACTAGGAAAAAGCCTTGATTCTTCGGAATCAAGGCTTTTTTGTTCATGTCTGTGCCGATGGGAAGATCTCTTAGATTCTATGGTGCCGCCGTGAGCCTCTCACGGCGCCGCTCCTTACGTCGCGGCACTCCGGGGCATGATGGATTTCCTCGCGCGCTCGGCATCATGCCCCTCCGTCACCTGTTCACATCTGGTTGGGGTCACAACTAGGAAAGAAGCTCTCCAGTCGAAAGACTGGGGAGCTTCTTTGTTTATCAGGCAAAAGAATAAAAGCGAAAAGCCACATGTGTTTCGAAAAGCCACCATGATTGTGGCTTTTCGAAACACATGTGGCTTCTCGGCGGTATAGAAATTACTGTGCCGACGCCTCAGCAGAAGCAGTAGTAGCCTCCGCCGAACCTGCAGCGGTCGCCTCCGCAGAAGCGCTCGGGCTCAGCGACGGAACCGGCGAAGCAGACGCAGTACCCGGAGCACGACGCACCATACGCCACGTGCCGTCCTGGTAGTGCGCCACAATCTGACCGGCCACCGGCTTACCCGGGTACTTGAAGACCTCGGTTAGCGGCTGCACACGATCATTAGTCTTGCTGTACACGCCAGCACCCTCAGCACCATCAATCACCATCTCGGATGCCCACGTGTAGTAGCCGGTGCGAGTGTCCTTAGTGGGGCGGTCAGCAGTCAACGACAGAATCATCGGACGCTCCGAACCAATAACCCAGCCGCTCTCCGAAGCGTACATGCTCTGGAAGAACTCAGCCACAGTCGAGTAGTCACCGGTGTGGTCAATGTTCGTGAAGCGGGTACCGTCACCGGTCAGCAGCAGGTAGTTCAGGGTAGCCTGCCAGTACGCAATGAACGCGTGCAGACCCTCAACACTGTTCTCACGCAGCTTCGCCGGCTCCACGGGGATCGCAACGTTCACTGCCTTGTGCTCCTTGGTGCCGGGCTCAAAAGTGCCGGTGGAGGAGTAGTCGGCAAGAACGACCTCACCCTTCATGCTGGGGCCAGGCTCAACGGTAGTGGTTGCCTCCGCGGTGGGGGAGACGGATGCGGTAGCGCTCGCGGATGCCGAAGACTCGGGTGCGGATGCGCTCGCGGTTGCTGAAGATTCGGAGGACTTTGAGGAACATGCGGCAAGAAGTGCAGCGGTGCCCAGGCCCAGTGCGGTCAGGGCGGTGCGGCGGGTATACATGGTAGACATGGGGCTCTTTCTGAGGTGAATAAAGTATGTGCCGGTATTGAACTAATTCCAGAATATCGCAGGGGAGCGGCCAGCCCAATGTTGTGTGCGCCTTCAACGCCGTAAAAGCGGCGGTAGATGACGAAAAACACGGGGCACAGAGATTTTTGCACGACTACGATATGACCGGGGTTCTAAATGGAGGTGCCGGAGCTGCTCGCGCTTGAGCTGGGTGAGCTCGTTGTAAGTTTGGCTGGTTCATTCCGAACCGTCCAGGCGCCATCCTGATACTCCAAGATAAAGAAGAACTCATAATCACCGGGGCCGCTACTCAATGAAGCCATGGTGAGTTCCCTGCCATCTGTGTAGTGAATCTTTGCTTCCTTGTTATATCGGCCAACACCCAGCCAGCGGTACTGTTGTTCGTCAACCTTCTGCGGAGCGTCCTCGGTCAGCTCTGCTGAGAATGGCGCATCAGTACCGTACACCCAGCCAGTGTTCTTCTCATAAAATTCGACGAAAGGTTCGGCCTTGTAGATATCGTTTCGGTTTATATCCACAGCCTTAAACGGCTCAATGTCGCCGGTAATCATAAGGTAATTGAAAGAAGCCAACCAGTAGTTTATGGCGGCGTACATGCCCTCCGTCGTTTTGGCTTTCATCTCTGCAGGAGGGACAGGCTTGGGCGGATTCTCCGCCTTCTTCGAGCTGGTTGCGGGAACGTAGGTGCCGCGCGATTCGTAGTTGTTATACTTCAGCTCACCCTTGTAGGAGCGCTGCGCATCGGCTGTGCTCGGGTTGCTGAGCGGGCGGATATCGCTGGCGCAGGCGGTCAAGGAGGTGAGCGCGGCGGTGGCGGCGATGCCAAAGGCGGCGCGTCGGGTCACGAAGGTAGACATAAGGTACCCTTCAATAGATTATCGGTGTATCTATTTCAGGGTATCTTAGTGCATTTGGGTATGTTTATGATTTACTCGTTATCAAACCTTGGAAAATGCTACAAAAGCTACGTTAGCTAATGAAAAGTGCCGTTTACTAGGGGAAAGTGTCATCATCTTCCTGTGCTGCAGCTTTCCTACACCGCCGCTTTCCTGCGTCCGTATTTTCCAGCGCCGCCGCATCCTAAACGTTGAGGCCAGAACCGCTTCCGCCCGAGGAACCGGGAGAAGTCGTCGAGGAATTCTTCGTCTCAACGGTGACCATCCACGCGTCGTCTCGATAGTTCAACACAAAAGTGACCTCATCGTTACTGGAATCACCGCTCGACTCACCCACACGAATGTCCCTGTCCTCGGGTACGTAATGGAGAACAGCATCCTTATGGCCACGGACAATACCCTTCCAACGGTACTGCTGATCGTCAACCTTCTGTGGGGTCTCCTCGGTCAGTTCAGCCATGAGCGGCGTCTCGGTGCCGTACATCCACCCTTCACCCTTTGCATACAACTCTACGTACGACTTCATCTTCTGCACGTAGATACCGTCCAGGTCCACGTCCTCGAGCGGTTCAATATTGCCGGTAACGGTCAGATAATTCAGGGACGCGACCCAGTAGCCAATAGCAAGGTACATACCCGAGGTTGTCTTACGCTCCATGCCCTTGGGAGGGGTGGGCATGGGCGGGTTCTCCGCCTTCTTCGTCGAGCTTGCGGGGCGATACGTTCCAGTGGACTTGTAGCTATTGAACTTCAACTCGCCCTTGTAGGGGCGCATCGGGTCGACCACGCTCGGGTCCTCCAGCGGGCGGATATCGCTGGCGCAGGCGGTCAAGGAGGCGAGCGCGGCGGCAGCGGTGACAGCCAGGGCGGTGCGTCGGGTAATGAAGGTAGGCATGAGAACCCCTCAATAGTTTGTTCGTGTGCTTTTAAGCGTACCCGAGCAGGTTTGGTGACACGCTCGAAGCCTGCATCTGCTCGTCTGGGGAAACAACTCAACACGGCAGCACGCAGGCTATGCAAGCAAAAGCTATGCACACAACAAAAGCCGTGCAAACAAAAAGGGGAAGCCCCCGCACGCAATCTCAACTACATGCGGGAGCTTCCCTTAGATCTAAAAGTGACCGCCCGTAAGAGGCGTTGGTGTTCTAGGCCTTAGACTCATTCTTCTTGGAAGAATCCACATCCGAGGAGTCCTCCTCGCTGACCATGAACCAGGAGCCGTCCTTGTAGTCCATCGCAAAGTTAGTCGCTTCGCTCTTGGAAGATCCCTCCTCGACCAGGGGAGTGGGTTCCTGGCCTTCCATGTGGAGCTTCGCCTTGGGGTCCTGGATGAAGCGTCCGATCCAATCGTAGCGGTTGGGGCCACCAGCGACCTTCTTCGGGGCATCGGTCAGAAGTTGAACGGTAACCGGTGCATCCGTGTCGTACACCCAGCCCTTGCCGGTGGAATACACAAGAACAACATTGTTGTGATCGTTCGCAAACTCGCCGGCAGGGTCAGCTTTCTTGAGCGGCTCGTAATCACCGGTCATGAACATGTAGTTGAAGCTTGCCACCCAGTAGCAGAGGAACTGGTACATGCCCTCGATGGTCGCCTCGTTCATCTTCTCCGGAACAACAGGCTTGGGCACGTTCTGTGCCTTCTTCTCAGCCGTGGCAGGAACGTACTCGCCGTTCTTCTCGTACTTGTCGAGCTTCACCGTGCCCTTGTACGGCTTCTTAGCAGACTCAGTCGCTGAAGCAGATGCTGAGGCGGATGCGCTCGCAGACTCAGAGGCGCTGGCACTCGCCGAAGCCTCGCTGGAAGCGGAGCTATCAGCCAGCGGACGAATATCGCTAGCGCAAGCACTCAGCGCCGCAGCCGCGCCAGCACCGGTAGCAGCTGCTAGTGCCGCACGTCGGGAAAGAAAAGTTGCCATGAAAAATCCTTAAGTAATGTGTAGGACAGGGGAGGAAGCCCTAGACCTTATGAAGCCTGTGAGCGAAGTATACCCCCGCCCTAAGGTGAACTCTGCAAAGATGCTCTAGGCGGTCTTAGAATTAGCATCATCGGATGCTTTGGTGCTCGGGCTCGCAGTGCCCTGTCCGCGTATCTTAGTGGGGTAAGTGAACCATTTACCGTCCTGATACGACAATTTCAGGGCGGAAAGCTCAGGCTCCATGGAAGTGTTCTGGTACATAGGCCTGTTTCCCTTACCCTCAACATGCATCATCGCCTTAGAGTCCTTGGACAGCGTGATACGCCAGTAGTAGAGGGAGTCGCTACCCGATACCTTCTCAGGTTGCGGGGTCATCATCTCAGCCTGAAGCGCATGCTCCGAACCGTAAAACCACCCCTCATTGGACTCATAAAAAGTCACGTAATCATGGAAAGACTTCACATCCCTGCCGGAAGGGTCAGCCTGCTTCAACGGCTCATCGTCACCGGTGAGCACCAGATAGTTGACGCTGGCAAGCCAAAAACTAAAGGCAGAGTAGGCACCATCAATGCTGTTCTCATGCATATTCGCCGGAGGGAGGGGCTTGGGCACATTCTGCGCCTTGCGCGTCTCATCCGCAGGGATGTACTCGCCTTTCTTCTCATAGTTGTCGAACTTAACCGGCCCCAGATAAGACTTCTCAGAAGAACCACCCGAAGAGGTGCTAGCAGAAGGGCTCGCAGACTCAGAGGCGCTGGCACTGGCCGAAGCCTCACCGGAGGCGGAGCTATCAGCCAGCGGGCGGATATCGCTAGCGCAAGCACTCAGCGCCGCAGCGGCACCGGCACCGGTAGCAACTGCTAGTGCCGCACGTCGGGAAAGAAAAGTTGCCATGAAAAAAATCCTTAAGTAGTGCGTATCAGAAGATGAAGAAAATTAGCTGTTGTTATCCAGGAGCATGCGCCACATGCCTTCCTTGTACTCCATGATGAACTTGGTCGTGCGAGGAATCGTCTTTTCCTCCTCAACGATAGTCGCATCAGGCTCACCCTCAATGTGGTACTTAGCGGCAGGATCATACGCGACGGTTACAAGCCACTCATAACGGTCCGGCTTATTAGCAACCGGCTGAAGCTCATTCTCGGCAATCTCAATCTTGTACGGCTGATCCGAACCGTAAATCCAGCCCAGACCCGACTCATAGAGCCTAATCATGGTCTTAGAGTTCTTCAAAAAGGCCTTCGCCGGATCCGCCTTCATTAGCGGCTCAACGTCGCCGGTCAGAATCAGATAATTCTGGGAAGCAAGCCAATAACCCATCAGCGCGTAGGCGCCCTCGGGGCTGTTCTCCTTCATCTTCTCCGGGATGAGGGGCTTCGGCACGTTCTGCGCCGGCGCATTCGCACTCGCCGCAATGTAGGTGCCGTTCCGCTCGTAGTTATTGAACTTAATCGGGCCAACATACGAGCCGGGAGTGTGATCATCAGTGGGCGAAGGCGACGCAGAGGCGCTCGCAGAAGAAGAAGCCGCGCCAGAAGAAGCAGAAGCAGCAGAAGGCGAACCGGAGGAACCGCCGGAACCCTGCGCCCGCGAGTCCTGCGACAGCGGGCGAATATCGCTAGCGCAAGCAGTCAGCGCCGCAAGAATACCGGTCGCACCCACACCCAGGAGAGTACGTCGAGTGAAGAAGGTAGTCATCGGAAGCCCTTCGTTGGAGCCAATACAAAGCAAATCACGCCACACACCGTGGTGGGCATACGCACCCCGTACAGGCCTATCAGTACGTCAATGTATACACATTTAAGGTTACCCGAGAGGCACCAGATCGCCCTGTGACCACCTCGCATGTTCAGAAAATTAAGACCCCACACCCAGCGTTTTACCAGATGCGGGGTCGTATAACAGAGAAATCACCGCGAGAGGAAACCCTCCGCCAGACGGCAACTAAGCGGCGCTAGACAGCTCCCACTTGTCGTCCTTGTACTCCAGACGGAACCTTGCCACCTTCTTCTTCGACTCATCAGCGCTCGCCGGTTTCTCGGGCTGATTCTTATAATGCCGCACCATCTTGGGATCCATGTAGAGATAGCCTTCCCAAATAAAGCGAGTATTATCGCTGCCCGGCACCTCACGAGGGGCATCCGTTAGTAGCTCAACAATATACGGAGTTTCCGTACCGTACACCCAACCAGCACCCAACGCATACAGCTTGATTGTGCTCTGATACTTCTCCCAGCCGTAGCCCTTATAGTAAACCATCTCAATCGGCTCCGGGTCACCCGTAATCATCAGATGGTTCAAGCTTGCCAGCCAGAAACTCAAGAAAGCGTACGCACCATCAACACTGTGCTCCTTGAAGTTCTCAGGAGGCGCAGGTTTCGGCACATTCTCAGCCGGATTCGTAGCGGTCGCCGCAACATATTTGCCGTTCTCCACATAATTCTCGAAAGTGATGATGCCCTTATACTTCCTGCCCGAAGAGCGAAGACCCGAAGCAGCAGAAGCACTCTCAGACGCCGAAGGAGAAGCGCTCGCAGACGCCGACGCGGAGGCAGTTTCGGAGGCGGTCGCCGCCTCCGACGGAGAAGCCGAACCGGTGCCGCCAGCCAGCGGGCGAATATCGCTAGCGCACGCAGTCAACGCAGAAAGCGCGCCAGCAGCAACAACACCCAGGGCAGTACGTCGAGTGAAGAAAGTAGTCATCGGAAGTCCTTCGTTGGAACCTTCACCCCCAGAGCCGTCAGCACGGGCTCACAACCTGCAGGTAAAGACCACATGTAGTACGTCAATGTATATACGTTAAGCGTACCCGAGGCGCCCTCCGCCGAACCCGAACATCCGCGGGGTTTTCCCCTGGGTGTTCCCTGGGTTTCCTACCCTGGGGTTCCGCAGAGTTTCGGCAGAGTTTCGGCAGAGTTTTGGCAGAGTTTTGGCAGAAAGAAACCCCGCCCACGGCGCATTACCGCGGGCGGGGGAGAAGCTCAGCTCAAGCTGTTATGCCTGAACCGTTATGGTGGGGTCTAGACAGAAGACCTAGGCAGCAGAAGAGCTAGAAGAAGCGGAAGCCGACGAAGAA
>ERZ773196.847-NODE-847-length-18391-cov-3.450153_pt1 | contig 18391 bp, 16 predicted proteins | sample MGYA00581009_ERZ773196 | MGnify/ENA primary metagenome ERZ773196 (study PRJEB29015, sample SAMEA2738162) | human oral metagenome | biome: human oral; feature: human-associated habitat; material: saliva | place: China | collected 2243 ... | reverse complement strand
GCTTTCGGCTTCAACTACTATCCAATCAAGCAGATTGTTGTGAAAGGCGAGTATTCTCACCGCTTCTTGAAGAGTGCTTACAATAATGAGCCATCGGTTTCTCTTGGAGTTGCCTACGAAGGTTTCTTCCTTTAAGGATGAGAAAAGATAAGAATCATAAAGTAGGTATATACCTATTTAAATAAGAATAACAAGGAATCTTAACTTAAAATAAAAACAGATGAAGAAGATTTTCAAGTATGCCATGCTATTTGCCATGGCTTGTTCACTGACTACGAGCATGACTTCATGTAGTAGTGACGATGATGTTAAACCGTCAGGAGAGCTTAGTGCGGGCGACAAGTACCTTCAACAAGTACTCAGTAGCTATGTAGACAACACTGTAAACCCTACATATAAGGCGTTAGCTGACGAGAGTGAGAAGCTCTATAAAGAGTTAGAAGCCCTTCAACCAGGTTCAATCACACAGCAACAAGTAGATAATGTATGCAAGACTTTCCTCGAAGCACGTGGTAACTACGAGCGTAGTGAGGCATTCTTGCTTGGTGCTGCCTCTCACTTCCTTATCGACCCACACATCGATTCATGGCCTCTCGATTTGCAATCACTTTATAACTATATCAAGGCTGATAAGAAATACAAGATCGATGACCAAAGTATTCTTGGCTTCCATGGCATAGAATTCATCCTCTTCCGCGACGGACAACCTCGTAAAGCAGCTGAATTGAATGGACATGATACCTATAATGTTGGTACAAACAACTTCACTATCTTCACTGGAGCGCAAGAACTTGAGTATGCAAAAGCCGTAGCTGAAGACCTACGTAATAGCGTTTATCGCCTTGAATGCTCATGGAATGAGGATGCAACTAAGGCACATAAGGATGTTCTTGACGAGTTGGAAACGAGCTATACTACCGATAAAGGTAACTCGTATGGCTACGAAATGAAGCATGCCGGCGACCCAGTTAACAGCCAATATGCAACAGTTAAAATCGCTGTTAGCTCAGTATTGAGTGGTGATCACAGTGCTGCTGGTATTGCAGATGAGGTTGGTAATACCAAGATTAATAACCCATTCTCTGGTAAAGACGAAAGTTATATCGAGTCACCTTATAGCTATAACTCTCTAACTGACTTCCAAAACAATATCCATAGCATTGAAAACGTATGGTATGGTGGCGTACAAGGCAAGCGCAGTGAATATAGTTTTAGCAACTATTTCAAGAAGTATGACGCTGCAACTGGTAAGCGTGTTGAAGACGCTATAGCCAATGCATTGAAGCAAATCGCAGCAATTAAGGCACCATTCGTTAAGAATATCAAGGATCCTCAGTGCGCAAATGCAATCAAAGCATGTCAAGAACTGAACGATGCACTTACTGCTGCCTCTGACTTTATAGGCAAAAACAATAAGTAAACGATAGTTCTGCCGAGGCAGACGCTAAGTAATACGGACATGAAGGAGCCTTTTCTTCATGCCCGTGTTTATCGCTTTATAACATAATATGCGTAAAACAAAAATATTTATGATAATGAAAATGAATTTCGGAAGGCTTTTTCTGCTTGGCACAATGGCTTTAGCGGTAACGGCTTGTAGCGAAGATGATAGTGCTAAGCCTTACAACCCAAATGATAATGTCGGTAAAAATATTGGCAACTTTACTTCAGCTGAGTGGTATCCTGGAGGCGAAAAGGGAACTACTTCGAATGAAGAGGGCTGTTATAGTAACCCATCTCCCGAGATAGAAGAAGCTGGATTATCCCAGACTTTCAAGCGCGGTGAAACCTTCTTTGAGCACAATTACACCTACTTTACACGTCCTTATGCGGGCTTAGGTCCTGCTTATGTGCGTTCAGGTTGTGAGTATTGTCACCCTTCTTACGGTCATGGCAAGCGCCAAAACAAGTATAATGCCGACCAAATGGGTAACGGATATCTGCTTGTTATCTATCATCCAACGGCAGGAACTGACCCTGATGGTGTGCAATATGCTGCCAATTCATACATCCGTCAGGTAACGGGTATGCCACAAACTAAGGCAATGTATCCATTCAAAGCACCTGTTGATGAGCGTGGAATCCACATGCAATGGAAGACGCTTTCAGGCACTATGCCTTCTGGTTTGTCTGCAACTCAATTCCCTGATGGCGAGAAATATGAGTTATCTTATCCTGAAGTAACCATCGAACAGAGTGCTTTCAACACTAATCCTAAGCCTACCAACTATGAGGTACGCCTTGAATCTACGATTGGTATGTATGGTTCTGGCTTGCTTGATGCTATTGATCAAGATTCAATGAAGGTGCAGTATGCACGTGAAGCAGCCAATCCTCACGTGAAACTCAACCCTGGTATGTGGGACACGGCAGCCCAAGATTGGGCCGCTTCAGCATGGTATAAGCTGGCAGATGGCACAAAGCGCATCAAGAAGTTTACCTATGCGATGACTCGTGCGGCTCTACTTGACGGCCCAGGTGTCAATGCTATTTGGAACATTACCAACGTTACACGCAGTGATCGCCGCTATCTCTACACCACACCAGCATGGGCTAAGGCCATGAGTGAAGACGAAAGTGTTATCAAAGAGATACAAGAGCAGGGCCAAAATCCGTCATCTTTGCTTCATCCTTACTATGGAGATGGCACCAAAGCAGGTATAAAGAAGTTGGTAAATGACTTGTTAAGTCTCAACACTCCTACCGAAGCAAACAAACAAAAGTATAAACAATACTTCGTAGATATGGCACCTTGGAACGGACAAGACGAGATGCAAGACGAAGATTACTATGCTTTTTCGGTATGGCATAAGGGACTTGGTGTGCCACAGGCCCGTAACCTCGACTCAAAAGAGGTGCAACGAGGAAAAGAATTGTTCTATCAAATGGGCTGTACTGCCTGCCATCGTCCTTCATGGACTATCAAAAAGGACAACAGTTGGGTAGATCCTATCAGCCGTAGATATGCTTCTATAGGCCATGGCCTACCAGATTACAGCGGCACTACTATCTGGCCATACACCGATTTGGTGCAACATCGCCTCTTCATGGTTAATGATATCCGCACAGGATGGTGCAGAACAACACCTCTTTGGGGTCGCGGCTTGTCGACACAAGAGACAGGTGAGGGCTCAAGATTACACGATTGTCGCGCTCATAATGTAATAGAGGCCATCATGTGGCATGCATATAGCAAGCAGAGTGATGCCTACTTTGCCGCTGAAAAGTTCTATAAATTGAAGAAAGCCGATAGAGATGCTGTCGTAGCTTTCATCAATGCAATTTAATATTACCCACACTCGACTCCTCCCCAAGGGTGGGGAGAGCGAGTGGAGTGGGGCTAATGGTGATGCAATACATAATTCATTAGCTGTCAACTCGTTATAAACAAGATTTTGAAATGTGCCATTTTGCAGTGCTAAATGCATCATTTTATCCTGTAATATGCACCATTTCGCGTTGTAAAGTGACACATTTTAGATTCTTATCTCATAGGTATTATACATTAATCTGTTTTTCTTCATGATTCAACTACATTTCAAACCTCTTACATTTGCATTGTTATTTCTTTCCATTATCCTCTCTTCGTGTAGCGAAAAGGGTGGAGATGATGGTCAGCAAAGCAACAAACTATCCCTCGAACAGGTAATAACGAACGATATAGATGGTGTCATTCGCGCGCAATATAAAGTGTTGGCAACGAATACTTCAACCTTTTATGAGGCTCTATCTGCACTTGAAACGTCGACAATGACGCAAGAGCAGTTGGAGAAAGTGTGCCAACTATTTCTCAAAGCTCGTGGAGATTATGAGAAGAGCGAAGCCTTCTTTTTTGGTGCTAACGCCCACTTCACGGTGGATGCTGACATTAATTCGTGGCCGTTAGACCGCGTTCGGTTCCAACAACTCATGCAAAGCAGTGACCCACTTGACGATAGTGAGCGTTGGGCTTCAGGCATTGTGGGCTGGCATGGCATTGAATATGTTATCTTTAGAGACGGAAAACCACGCCCTGTTGCAGACATAACGGCTCGTGAACTCAAGTATGCCAAGACCTTATCTGCCAATCTTCGACTGCGTTGTTACCAGCTTTATTGCGGATGGAATGCCAGTGCTGGCACCGAGTTTACAGCCATTCTTGATGCTGCAAACCTATCCTATCGTGCGCCAAAAGGAGCCGATTATCGCGACTATTTCCTTGCCGTTTACACGCCACAACGGGCAGCTCAGGTTATACTTACAGGCGATAATGGCATGATGGGGCTATCAGATGAGATGGCAAGGACTAAGTTTGGCGACCCGTTTGAACATCAAGATGCCGACTATATTGAGTCACCTTACAGTCACACTTCATTGGAAGACCTTCGCGATAACTTGCAAAGCATTCGTAGTTTGTGGTTTGGTAATGACAACAATGCCTTCGATGCATGGTTTAATGTGCGTAATCCGGCAATCTCAAAAGCCGTGAGAGAGGCGTTCGATAAAACGCTTCAAGCCATCAATGCAGTGCCCGAACCATTTGTAAAGCACTATAATGACCCGACCATTAAACAGGCTATAGCAGCTTTAGACAACCTAAGTAAACAGCTTGAACAAGCAAACGACTTTATACAACAACATAATGATTAAGAAAATAACATTCATTTTCTATGTAGTTTTGATTGTAGTGATGGCAGCGGCCACCATTATTGAGCATCTTAATTCGACTCCCTTTGTCTCGCAATATATATATGGTGCGTGGTGGTTTAGCCTGCTTTGGGCTCTTCTTGTGGCTGTAGGTGTGGTTTATATTGCCAAATCTCATCTCCGGAAATGGAATCTTTTGTTACTTCATTTGTCGATGATAGTCATCCTTGTTGGAGCCTTTTTAACGCATACAACGGGCTTTAAGGGGATGATACACCTAAGGGGTGACCAGCCAACTAACGTCTATACAGAGATGGTTTCCATGTCAGAATCGCGCACACATCGACTGCCTTTTTCGGTTCGTTTGGACCATTTCGACATACAATATCACGACGGAACACAAGCTGCTTCGGATTATATGACTCACTTTGTCATAACAGATGGCGAGACGATTACACGTGCAACCGTGTCGATGAATAAGGTATTTTACTACCATGGTACACGTTTCTACCAAGCGAGTTATGACACAGATAACCGCGGAAGTTACCTCAGTGTGAATAGTGATCCCTATGGACTTCCGGTCACATATACGGGTTATGGTCTGCTGTTCTTTTCGCTTTTGTGGCTTCTTATCGATGCAAAAGGAACATTTAGGCAGTTGCTTCGCAGTCCGGTGCTTAAGAAATCATTAGCTACTTTGTTGCTAATCTTTGGATTTTCAACAGCCATTCATGCTGCCGATGAATCCATTTCAGCCCCTGTAGTGGCTCAACCCGTAGCCGAAAAGTTTGGAGATCTCTATATCAACTATAACGAACGAATCTGTCCTTTGCAGACTTTCGCCCTTGATTTTGTGAAGAAAATCTATGGCAAACGAAGCTATAAAGGCGCTGATGCCACTCAAATCTTGATGAGTTGGATATTCTTTGGCGATGCGTGGAATCGTGAACCTATCGTGCAAATCAAGAGTAAAGAGATGCGCGAAACATTCGGATTACCCGAATATACGAATGTAAAGGCATTCTTTCAAAATGGAGAATACGTCCTGGGTCAATATGCTTATGATTATCAACAAGGTCAACAGGACGCACTGCACAAGGCTTGTTATGACATGGATAATAAGCTTCAAGTCATCATGTCGCTGCAAAAGGGAACGCCACTTGCCCTATTTCCGCACACGTTTCGACATGGAAAGACGCAATGGTTCTCGCCATTTGAGCAGTATCCTAAGCAGCTTCCGAAGAATGATATCCTGTTAATCAAGAGCTACTTTCCTGCACTCTATCAAGCCGTTGCAGCGAATGATGAGGCCAATGCCATTCAACTCATTGAACAACTGCGAAGCTATCAGCAACACAATGCAGGCGAATCGCTCCCCACCGACATGCAGTTTAAGGCAGAGAAATGCTACAATAACATTCCTTTTTCCACTCTACTTTTCATCTTAAACCTATGTCTTGGCTTCTTCACTATGGGCTTAGTGATTCGCCGATTGACTTCCTCCAAGACGCAACTTCTTGGGCTTCGTCCGTCAATACTTCACGGATTGCTCATCCTTTTGCTCGTCATCTCATTCTCAGCACTAACATTTGCGCTGGCCTTACGATGGATAATTAGCGATAATATCCCTTTAAGCAATGGCTATGAGTCCATGCTTTCCGTTGCGTGGTTTAGCATGTTGATTACTATAGTGATGGCTTTTGCAATGCGTTCTCTGCGACTTCTCATCATCACCTTTGGCTTTTTACTCAGTGGTTTCTTTCTTTTGGTGAGCCATATCGGTCAAATGGACCCCGCAATCGGCCATATTATGCCCGTGTTGAATAGTCCGTTACTGAGTGTTCACGTGAGTATCATCATGATGAGTTACGCACTTTTGGCCCTAACCTTTATCTGCGGACTCACTGCTTTGATTCTTTCGGCGTTACAACGCATGCGTGGTTGTCCCCAAACAGGACTGGAACAGTCTACGGCTTTAATGACTTTGAGTCGCATTTTCCTTTATCCTGCCATGACAACGCTGGGACTTGGCATCTTCATTGGTGCCATTTGGGCCAACATTAGCTGGGGAAACTACTGGTCATGGGACCCAAAAGAGACGTGGGCGCTTATCACTTTTATGGTTTATGCGGTGCTTCTTCACTTGCAAAGTGTACCTGCTTTGCGCACGCCTAAATACTATCACATCTATACAACGATAGCTTTCTTGACGATAGTCATAACATATTTCGGTGTAAACTATGTGTTGGGAGGCATGCACAGCTATGCTTAAATGAGGCCTTTTCGCCTTTTTCTTACGAAGAGATGAGGCAAAACCAAGGGTGAAAGCACTTGCGTGATAATGAGAATACAAACTAAATAGAGAATAATTAATAATAGCTTATGATACAGAAAAATACTCAAGAGGAGGGTTCTAACCTCACTTCTCCACGCAATTCAAGCCTGCCGATGCCCATTTCTGAGGGTCCAAGCGAGGCCTTTCGCACCAAGATAAATGATGAAGCCTCTTTTATCATCCATGCATCCGACCCAAATGCTGCCTTCACGACACAGCTTCAAGAAGTCATTTCGCGTTATAATGAACTGAGAGATAAGTTGATTCCCGGCGCAGAGGCCGTCATGAAACGTTACTTTCTCAGTGATGCTGCCAATCAAGAAGACGAGGTTTATGCCACCGATGAATGTGATTGTGCGCTCTCTGTGATTCAACAGCCACCATTAGATGGTACAAAAGTGGCGCTATGGGTATATGTTTTAAAAGGCATAAAGAATCAAAACTGCGCTCAAGGGGTGTCTCGTGTGTCGCACGGAGCATACGAACATCTTTGGATTGCAGGTGAAACCATATCTTCATCCAACTCAAAATATCAGACAACTCGATTGCTTGAAGACTATGTGATGCGTCTGATTGAGAACGAATGTACGTTGAAAGACAACTGTGTTCGCACCTGGTTTTTCGTCAACGACATTGATAACAACTATGAAGGTGTCGTGAAAGCACGCAATGAAGTGTTTGTAACTCAAGACCTAACTGCCAATACACACTACATATCGAGCACTGGAATAGGAGGTAGAGTGGCTGATTCGAAGGTGTCAGTATGTATGGATGCCTATGCCATTAAAGGTCTTTTGCCCAACCAAATGACTTTTCTCTACGCGCTTGATCACATGAATCGCACGAGCGAATATGGCGTAAGCTTCGAAAGAGCGACGCAAATCGACTACGGAGATCGCCGACATGTCTTCGTGTCGGGCACTGCAAGTATAGACAATAAGGGGCAGGTGGTCTACCCGCGTGATATCAAACGTCAGGTAAAACGCATGTGGGAGAATGTTGATGCCATACTCAACGAGGCCGAAATGCACTTTGATGATATCACCTTTGCCCTCGTTTATCTGCGTGACCCAGCTGATTATGCAGTGGTTTCTACGATGTTTCACGAGCAATTCCCCCATACTCCTTATGTCCTTCTCCATGCTCCTGTGTGCCGACCAGGCTGGCTTATTGAGATGGAATGTATGGCAGTGAAGGCTAACCACGATGAAAGATTTCCGAATTTCTAAGGCTTTTATCAGTTTTTTTGTATCTTTGCATCCGAAGAAAACAAACAAAATAATGAAAAAACTGATACGAACAACTGTCCTTTTAGCATTTACATTGCTAACCATTACTACTGCTTGTGGCAGTAATGAAATTGCACCAGAGAAGAAACCAACACCGAAACCCAACACAACGCCTATCGAAGAAGGGGTGAAATACGTAGGGGGTGACATCTCACTGCTACCGAAATATGAACAGGCACATGCCATTTATAAAGACAAGGGCACACCAACGAGTCCGCTTGCACTATTTAAGAAGGCTGGCTGGAACACCATGCGACTTCGTCTTTTCGTAAATCCTGCCGACTATCAAGGTGCAGATCGCGATGCAAACGCATGCCAAGATCTCGCTTATATCTTGCCTTTGGCGAAACAAATCAAGGCTGCTGGCTTCAAGATTCTACTCGATTTTCATTACTCTGACACGTGGGCTGACCCCGGAAAACAATGGACTCCAAAGGCTTGGGCAAGTCTGAATGATGCACAATTAGCTGCAAAGGTCAAGACCTATACAGCGGAGGTGTTGAAGAAAATGAATGAAAACGGCGTTTCACCAGAGTTGATTCAGACGGGAAATGAAATCAGTTATGGAATGCTTTGGGGAGTAAACAAGGCATCAGCAAAGGTGTGTTACCCCACATCTCCACAGGAAAATTGGACTCGTTTCACGCAACTCTTGCGGGCAGCAACCACTGCTTGCAGAGAGATTTGCCCCAAAGCAAAAATTATTTTGCATACCGAGCGCGTGTCAACTTCCCAACAACACGACAACGCTAATTATCAAGCATTGATGAATTTCTATCAACAGATGCAGTTAGCCAAGATAGATTACGACGTCATTGGCTTGAGTTATTATCCTTATTTCCATGGTTCAATGAACGAACTCGACGCTGCTATATCGCGCTTAGAGCAGGCTTTTGCGAACAAAAACATTATGCTTGTTGAAACGGGTTATCCTTATAAGTGGGCTGTTGGAGGTTCAACTTTCGACTATTCTAACCAATATCCTTACTCACTTCAAGGCCAACAACGTTTCACTTCAGACCTCGTCACCATGCTAAAGAGCCATAAACATGTGACAGGTTTATTCTGGTGGTGGCCTGAATTTAATGCGTTTAATACGCAAATGAGCAATTGGTACAATGCACCTCTATTCGATAGTGAGAGTGGAGAGGCTACACCTGCCTTGTATGAACTAAAGAAATTCGCAGAATAACAATACACATGATTCGTTTCCTCCATACAAAACCTTGTGTGAGGAAACGAATCTTGTGATATGTTTAACGCTCATGCATGATGTAAATGATGCGGAATATCAGCAAAATAGCCCATACTATAGCAAATATAGCATCTTTTATTATCTTCTTTTTCCGCTTTTTTTCGTTTTCAATTTTTTTGTCTCCAACGAATAGATCGTAAAGCCTTACGATGAGGGCCAAGGCAAAAATAATGGCTGTAATAATAGAACGAGTCATTTTTTAGTTACGATTTAGATTACACTTCTTTGTTAATTGTAGTGCAAATGTAGGTAAATTTACGCATAAAACCTCATGTTTGTTGCTTTATTATGAATCCTGTTGCACAATGACACGCGTTACTTTTATTCATCAAAAGCCTTTCTTAGAGCGTTTCAAGCCTTGAAATGTTTAGGTAAATGCAGGGCGCAAATGAAAGGATTGCTGGCGAAGTGCAATGATAATCCACTATGCCAACAGCACAGAATCAAATCATTCATCATCTATTTTGTGTAATTCCATGGCGGGATAGTGATTAGTTCACGCCGCGATATGCCTCATTTTATCGTGTAATCTCCGTCATTTCATCGCCTGAAATGCGTCAAATCACCCGGTCGTTTGCGTCATATTATTTTCCTGTTTAATATCAACAGGTTCGTTATTCCCAATTAGCCCTCAAACGATATACATTCCATTAGTTGTCAGTGCCATTTGTGTTGTTATGGTTTGGCAATGAATGTATTTGTTATAGTGAATGTTGCGGCCATGTAATGCCGTAGGTATTATGCTGGTATTCCAATGAACGAATTTGCCATTGCGAATGTTGCAACCACGCAACGCCGTGGAAATTATGCCAATATTCCCATGAATGTATATTCCATTATGAATGCCCTCATGGTGCAACGCCGTAGGTATTATACCAATATTCCAATGAACGAATTTGTCATTGCGAATGTTGCAACGACGCAACGCCGTAGGTATTATACCAATATTCCCATGAATGTATATTCCATTATGAATGCCCTCATGGTGCAACGCTGTAGGTGTTATATCAATATTCAATGAACGAATTTGTCATTGCGAATGTTGCAACGATGCAACGCCGTAGGTATTATACCAATATTCCAATGAACACATCTATCACTACGAATGTTCTCATCTCGCAACTCGGTACGAGTTGTTCTTTTGATAGCCCGGGGTTGGCGAGGAACGAGCCTACCCCGGGTAAACGTTCGCAAGGAGATTCAACGCCATAGGTGTTGAGCTTTTTCTATGAAGGCACGCTTACAATGAAACCTTTCATGGCGAATTAATCAAAGAAACCGCAACACCTATGGCGTTGGTCCACGCAAACCATACATTAACCCAGGGTAGCCTGCACTATCGTTTGGCAACCCTGGGCTATCAAAAACGCAACACCGATGGTGTTGAAACATATATTTCGCAATATGAATTACGTTATCTTGCACCTGGATTTATGGCGGATTACGCTTAGAAAGCGCAACACTTACAGCATTGGGAAAATCACATTAAATCATTATTTGTGGCGCGTTTCATTGGAATATCAATGGTAACGTGTCATAAACAAGCCACATATATGTTACATTCTTTTATAAAATGCACGGAAAATCACGGCTTTCTATGTCATTTATCGTGTGCCGTCACGTTTCTTCCAATCGTCTTTCTCATAGCTATTTGGGTAGGTTGTAGGGTAGAGAACTTGCCCTCCACGCTCACGAATGTAGGTATCGAACTTGCGTTGGCCTTCATAAAGCACGATGATGCGTGCGCCATTACGGAGATGATTGTACTCCGTGTTACCACCAGAAAAGCGGCCATGCGCCAAGAGTACATGGTAATACATCAGTGAATAGTCGTTGTCATGGTCATGACCACAAAAGACTCCCATCACATCGCCCATTGATCTGAGGGCTGAAAACATGCCACTATTGAGGTTAGGTGCGTAAGCCCGTTCCATTCTTGTACCGATAAGAGTCACTTGGGTGTTGGCAACGGCATCGTTATATTCGGGTAATGGATAGTGCATAAACATCAAAGCAGGTACTGGTTTGCCTCCATTCTCACGCTTGAATGAGGCAGCCCAGTTGCGATAACGGCTGATTTGATTCCACGTAAGCCATTGATATCCACCCACACCAGGCATCTTACAGTACTCATGTGTATCCATTCCATAAATCACTGCGGCTGTCTTTGCGCCGTCAGACGACTTGATTGGCAACGCGAAGTCAAGTGCGTTTCCATTGCGTTTTGGCTGTACACAGTAGGTGTTTTGTTGCGCTTGGTCATACAATTGGGTTACAGGCGTGCCCTGTTCTGGGTCATGATTGCCCAAGAGATAACAGAAAGGAACCTTTAAATCAGACATGATATTGAGGATTTGTTGTAGGCACATATCTCCCGGTTTGGAATAGATTACGTCGCCAGTAAGGACGATTAAGTCGGGATGTTCAGCCTTTACAATCTCATAAAGGCAATCGGTTGCCTGACGAGATGCAGGATTTCCTAACTTATAATGTAAGTCGGTAAACTGTATTATCTTGAATTTTCCATCCTTAAACTTTAGGTTTTGTGCGCTCACTGCTATCACAAAACACATGAATAACCAACCAATAATTGTTCTTTTCATCATAAATCAATACTTATTTCTCGGTAAAGTTATAGCTTTTTTCGGTGTAGTGAATCATTAATAGGCTTTTTATTACTAAATTTGCACTATTATAACAAATCGCAATCCAAAGCATGACAAACGACCAAATGATGCAAGTCTTGCAGAAATGTCCACTCTTTGCGGGCATGAGTACACTCAGTATAGACCTCGCATTGGGCAATATCAGCTACCAAATCATAAACTTTGCACCGCGCGATGTGTACACTTTGGCTGGTATGCCCTGTCGGTTTGCCGACATAGTACTTAGCGGAAGTCTCATCTGCCGTATGGTTTCACTCAGTGGAAAGCAAGTGGAGGTGACACGACTTCGGCCGGGTAACCTCATTGCACCAGCCTTTATCTTTGCTAAAAACAATAGTATGCCCGTGAGTGTAGAGACTGATTCCGAGGTGACACTACTGAGAATGACTCCCCAAACACTGAAAAAGCTTATTGATGATGACGCAGATATTCGCATGAACTATATTCGTTCGTTGTCGAATATCGATGTATTCTTGACGCATAAGATGAAGGTTTTGAGTCTGTTTACAGTCAGAGAAAAGGTTGCTTACCTGCTACTTGAGCGAGCAGGAGAGCAAAACTCCAACACCATTCGCCTTACTCGAAGTCGTCAAGAGATAGCCGACTCGTTTGGAATACAGAAGTTTTCACTCCTAAGAGTACTCAGTGAATTTGAGAAAGAGGGTGTTATTCGCGTAGATGGAAAGACAATTGAGATAATCGATCGAAGCCGTTTGAAATGATATTCCATCCACTTGATGCCTCAACGCATGTGCTTCCGGAACGCATGAACAATCCGTTCTACTATAAACCAGATGCGCTTTGTCGTGCAGCAGCAAGCGAAGTGCAGCGCGAAATAGCTGCGTCGGCACCTGAATTCAAAGCCGAAATAGACCAAGGAAAGATGTTTGGCGTGCTGATTGTAAAGAAAGGGCGCGATATTGGCTATCTTTCGGGCTACAGCGGACAGATTAATGGCCGAAGCGATTGGCCCGGATTTGTGCCAGCAGTGTTTGATTATTTGCAGCCAAATGGCTATTTCAAGCAACACGAAGCTATGATTTCAGCACTCAACGAGCGTATTAATGCCCTTGAAAACAGCTGTGAATTGGAAGTGGCAAGGCAGCAATGGCACAACGAAGTGGATGAGGCAGAAAGGGAGATTGAGGCTTTTAAGATGGAGATTAAACGCGAAAAAGAGGGCCGACCACAGGTGTTGACGCCCGAAATGATAAGGCGTTCGCAGTTCCTAAAAGCCGAATTGCATCGAAAGAAAAAGCAGTTCGCCCAACAAATTGCAGAAAAGAGCGCTATGGTTGAAGCCATAGAAGCCGATATCAACGCCCTAAAGACGGAACGACATCAGCGGAGTGATGCGCTACAACGATGGCTTTTCAGTCATTTTCTGATGTTTGATGACAAAGGAAATCAAAAGAACTTACTCGATATTTTCTATCCAATGGTGCCGCCTGCAGGTAGTGGTGAATGTTGTGAACCAAAGCTTTTGCAATATGCTTTCCGTCATCAGATGCAGCCAATCAGTATGGCTATGTTCTGGTGGGGAGCCAGTCCACGGGAAGAAATACGTCATCATTTGCAATATTATCCGGCATGTAACGGCAAATGTAAACCGATATTGCGGTGGATGTTGCATGGAATTGAAGTCGAAACCAACCCATTAGAGCAGGAGACGCATCAGACTTTGGAATGGATTTACGAGGATAATGACATCGCAGTTGTGTGTAAACCCGCGGGGATGTTAAGCGTTCCAGGGAAAAGTCAGCGTGAAAGTGTGCGCTCGCTTGTGTTGCATCGTCATCCCGAAGCAACAGGTCCACTGATAGTTCACCGTCTCGACATGGCCACAAGTGGGCTACTTGTTGTGGCACTTAATGTTGAATCGTATATCAATATGCAACAACAGTTCAAGCAACATCACGTGGAAAAGCAATATGTTGCCTTGCTATCGGTGCCACACAAAGGGGCAAAGCATGGGCAGATTTGTTTGCCGTTGCGTCCTGATTTGACTGACCGTCCACGGCAAATTGTCGATAAAGTGCATGGCAAAGAGGCTGTAACTGACTATCAATTTATGGACGATTGTCGTGTGAAGTTATATCCGCGAACGGGTAGGACGCATCAACTTCGCATGCATTGTGCACATGCTGAGGGGCTCAACAATCCCATTCGAGGTGATGAACTCTATGGAACTGGGGCGCAAAGGCTTTTTCTTCATGCAGAAGAACTGGCATTTGATCATCCAAAAACAGGCAAAAGATTGCACTTTGAGCGTCAGGCCCCATTCTGATATCCATGGTATGATGGCGTGTTGGGCAGCATATAACGGTGTGGTTTGAAACAACAGAAGTCATGAACTGACATTAAAATGTGGGTATATCGTCACATTTGTTACTATAAAATCATCGGCATTATAATTGCTGAAGACATATATGAGAAAAGGAAATGACCTCAACGAGGTTATGAAAACAAAGTATTTATCTATTAAAGTAAATTTATTATGGCTACAATTGAAAAAGGAAAAGTATTTAAAGCAGCAGAAGTTATCGATTATACTAATGGTGGTGTGGTCAGTAAGGAGTTCATTCATAGTAACGCCGGCACTGTAACCTTGTTTAGTTTTGATGCTGGTCAGGGACTATCGGAACACACTGCACCCTTCGATGCGCTTATACAAGTCATAGAAGGAGTAATGCAACTGAACGTAGAAGGACAGGTTTTCAACATTAAAGCGGGTGAAACATTCATCATTCCAAGTGGTGCTCATCACTCGGTTAAAGCTGAAGAGCGCTTTAAGATGATGATAACCATGATTCGCGGATAAACGAATGATGAAGGGAGGAACGGCGTTTTGTCTTGCTTTCTGCATTGACAGACGCCGTAATATAAAGTTTTCAAGATATAAACTAAAAGGATTTTAAGATGAGAAAAGAATGGAGAGGTTTCAAAGGAAACAAGTGGTTATCTGAAGTTAACATACGAGATTTCATTCAGAATAACTATACCAGCTATGAAGGGGATGAGACTTTCTTAGCAGGACCGACCCATGCTACTGAGACATTGTGGCAGAAACTACGCGCACTTCAAAAGGAAGAGCGGGCCAAAGGCGGAGTTCTTGACATGGAAACTGAAGTAGTTTCTGGGCTCACGACTTACGGACCAGGTTACATTGACCCTGAAACGAAGGACTTAGAACGCGTAGTTGGTTTGCAAACGGATAAGCCATTGAAGCGTGCTTTCATGCCTTATGGGGGGATAAAAATGGCCGAACAAGCTTGTACTACCTATGGATATCAGCCGTCAGAAAAGCTACATCACATCTTCTCTCAATACGTAAAGACCCACAATGACGGTGTCTTTGACGCGTATACTGATGAGATGAAGCACGTGCGTCATAACCATATACTTACTGGTTTGCCTGATACGTACGGACGAGGACGCATTGTTGGCGACTATCGTCGTGTTGCTTTGTATGGTATCGACTATTTGATTGCAGAGAAAAAGCGCGACCTTCAGAACATGGGTGACCGCGAAATGATTGATGAAGTGATTCGTCTTCGCGAGGAAGTAGCCATGCAAATCCGTGCATTACAAGGCTTAAAGGAGATGGCTTCCATATATGGCTTCGACATTTCTCAGCCTGCTAATGACGCAATTCAAGCCGTTCAATGGCTCTATTTCGGTTATCTTGGCGCTGTTAAGACTCAAAACGGCGCGGCAATGTCCGTTGGTCGCATCTCAACCTTCCTTGATATATACATGGAACGAGACATTCGGGAGGGTAAACTGACTGAAGAGGAGGCACAAGAACTTATCGATCATCTCGTGATGAAGTTTAGAATGGTCAAGTTTGCACGCATTCCGTCTTATAATCAGCTGTTCTCTGGAGACCCAGTTTGGGCTACTCTCGAAGTAGCTGGTATGGGAATAGACGGTCGTTCGATGGTAACAAAGAGTGACTTCCGCTTCCTTCACACCCTCGAAAATATGGGACCATCACCTGAACCGAACCTTACGGTGTTGTATAGCAGCCGACTTCCTAAGGCATTCCGCCTTTATGCAGCGAAGATTTCGGTTAAAACCAGTTCGATACAATATGAGAATGACGATGTGATGCGACCCATTTGGGGAGACGATTACTCGATATGTTGCTGTGTAAGTGCTACGCAAACAGGTAAGGAAATGCAGTTCTTCGGTGCGCGTGCTAACCTTGCTAAGGCACTGCTTTATGCCATAAATGGAGGCGTAGACGGTCGAACACGCGAACAAGTTGGGCCTGCTTACCGACCCATTACAAGTGACATCATCTCGTATGATGAGTTCCTTCCCCGCTTCGATGATATGTTAGACTGGCTTGCTGGCATTTATGTTAAGACATTAAATCTTATCCATTACATGCACGATAAGTACTTCTATGAGGCTGCAGAGATGGCACTTATCGACACAGATGTACGCCGTACCTTCGCAACGGGTATCGCAGGCTTTAGTCATGTGGTTGATTCTATCAGCGCAATCAAGTATGCTAAGGTGCATGTTATACGCGATGAGTCGGGTTTTGCCAAGGACTATAAGACAGAAGGTGACTTCCCTCGTTATGGAAATGATGACGAACGAGCTGACGAAATCGCTGTATGGCTGTTGAAAACCTTTATGAACAAGATTAAGAAATACCACACTTATCGCAACTCTGAGCCTACAACCAGCATCCTAACCATTACTTCTAATGTCGTATATGGCAAGTATACTGGTAACATGCCCGATGGTCGTCGTGCCGAAACTCCATTGGCACCAGGAGCTAATCCATCTTATGGCGCAGAACAAAATGGCTTGTTAGCTTCGCTGAACTCTGTGGCTAAGCTTCCTTATGAGTATGCTCTTGATGGTATATCTAATACACAAACCATCTCACCCGATGCCTTAGGACACGATGATGAGGAGCGTTCTCGCACGTTAGTTGGCGTGATGGACGGATATTTTGACCAGGGAGCACACCATCTAAACGTTAATGTCTTCGGCGTAGATAAGTTGAAAGATGCGATGGAACACCCCGAAAAGGAAGAATATCAGAACTTTACCATCCGCGTAAGTGGCTATGCTGTGAAGTTCATTGACCTCACAAGAGAGCAACAACTCGATGTGATTGCACGCCAGGCTCACGGCAGACTATAGACCAAAACTTCTCAATAGGGTTACTATATGCGCCCTCTGTCCTTTCTGTTCAAAGGGAGTGACGGAGGGCGTCCTTTCAAATTAGGACATAAACATTTTGAAATCATGAACAAGGATAATGCACTTCAAGGCTCGTCAACACGCTCTTCACAAGGTCATGTGGGTTATGTTCACTCCATAGAGACCTTTGGTTCTGTCGATGGTCCAGGCATTCGATACATCATTTTCCTGCAAGGCTGCCCCATGCGCTGCCTGTTTTGTCACAATCCTGATACGTGGAAACAAAACAAAGTAAAGCCCATGACGGCCGATGAACTATTGGATCAGGCCGAACGTTATCGCACTTATTGGGGCGAAAAGGGTGGAATTACGGTCAGCGGAGGCGAGGCTTTGCTGCAAATACTTCTTAATAGAACTCTTTGAGAAAGCCCACGCACGACAAATCAATACTTGTCTTGACACATCGGCCCAGCCATTTACACGCAATGGCTTATGGTTCACGAAGTTTGAACGCCTGATGAAGGTCACCGATACGGTGCTATTAGACATCAAACACATTCGAGATGAGGAACACCGCAAGCTGACAAAGTTCACAAACCATAACATCCTTGATTGTGCCCGCTATCTTTCTGAGATTCAAAAGCCTGTTTGGATACGCCACGTTCTTATTCCGGGAATCACTGACAACGATGAGTATCTGCACGAACTTGCCGCTTTTCTCAACACGCTTCATAACATTGAGCGCATTGATATCTTGCCTTACCACACCTTAGGTACGTATAAATACGACGAACTTCACCTTGATTACCCCCTCAAAGGCGTTGAACCTCCGACACAAGAGCGCATTGATAACGCAAATAAAATTATGGAGTCGGCCCTAAAATAGAAACACATGAAGAGACGAAAACGATGTGTTCTCCTAATAATCTCAATGCATAAGGTGTTGATTCTCCTTGCGGATGCTTCCCCGGGGTAGGTAAACGATAGCGCAGGCTACCCTGGGTTGAGGTGTTGTGTGTGGGGAACAACGCCATAGGTGTTACGCTTTCTAAGC
>ERZ773196.842-NODE-842-length-18422-cov-23.382153_pt1 | contig 18422 bp, 15 predicted proteins | sample MGYA00581009_ERZ773196 | MGnify/ENA primary metagenome ERZ773196 (study PRJEB29015, sample SAMEA2738162) | human oral metagenome | biome: human oral; feature: human-associated habitat; material: saliva | place: China | collected 2243 ... | reverse complement strand
CGTAAGTATAGCGTTTTGTATTGGCGGCATTATAATCGTTATCAACCGACAATTCGGCTTCAGTACCAAAGTTATCGTGTTTTGCAATGTAGCTTAATGGTGGGAATTTGTATACCACACTGCCCCTTGCCGGATAGTTAGCACCCGATGTATAAGGTTTTAACGAACCGTAAGCAGGTATCATATTGATGGAAGAAGGCACAACTTTAGTAGCCGAACTGGTCTCTGTAGGCACAGCCATCAGTAGGAACTGCGTTTTAGCAACACGGTTTACGGTGTAATTAGTGCTTGTTGCAGATTCTGTATTATCATTATACAGCTTCACAGCTTGTGTTTGTGGAGCCATCCAAACATATATATAGCTGGGTGCTTCGCTATTATTTGGCACATTATCGAAGTTGTTTCCCGTTGCATCTTTTAGGAAAGTGTGGTCGTAATAAGTAAGTGCTGTATTGAATTTCTTACTTAAATCGTTATCAGCCTTAGCATTATTAGCCTTCTCTTCAGCATAGTTTGCAATGTATTCGCCCTTAATACGGAAGTGTTTTTTGGCAATAAGACCATCTGATCCTATCATTGCGTTGTCGGTTAATGGGCGTTGATAGAACTTAAAAGCCTTGAAAGCATCTTGGAAAGAGGACGATGTTGCCGATGCAATATTGTTATCTTCTGTGTCAATTAAGTCGGTTGTTGGAACCTCATCAAATACTTTTAAGTCGAACTGACCGCACAAAATGTTGCTTGTTATTATGCGAATGCCATTGTATTTAAAGCCAAATCCGGTTTTGTTAGTAACCTTTAGTCGAACAATTGAGCCAAATTGTTTAAAGCGAACAGGGTCTTTTGCCTTAATAGTTTTATTGGTTTGGTTGGTTTCTAACATACGCCAGCTGAACACGTATGGTATGTTTGCACCCCATTTAACCTTGTTTCCAGCAACATCTCGTGCCACATGTCCTTCCACAAAACCATTAAACTTTACCTGATTAACACCAGGAAGAGGCTCTCCACCCAGTATTCCGCACACAAACCATGTACCTTTACTAAGGTCGGTACCCGCCTTCATCTCGAACGTTTCGGTTGGTTCGAGCGTTAAATTTCCCCCTTTTGCGTAGGTCCATTTGGTAATAACCTTTGTTACAGGCTGTGTTGTGTCGGTGCTTTTAAATATTAATAGCACTGGCACTTTGGTACCATTGGCAAGCTCTGTGCCCTCGTTTGTACCCTTGTTGTATATACCTACGGGAGTAGGAAAGCCAGTGTTGTCGTCTGTTTCGTATCCAATGGCGTTGTTTGGAGGGTCTGCTCTAGTAGTAAGAGCAGGTTTGTCGGCTTGCATATTGCCGTCCATTGCCATCGAAACAGTAATACCTGGTAGGTTGTTTTCGTTGTTTGTATTGTCTATAATGTCCTTATCTGTACAGCTTGCAAATAGTAATGCGCATATTGCAAGGTATGAATAGAATAATTGTTTCATAAAAAATAAGTTGTAAAAAAGTCTTTTTGCAGGAGGATTTTCGCCCTCCTATAGTTACAAAATTCTAGCAAAATTGGTTCGTTAAGGGTCTTGATCGTCTATTCCTCCCGTATTATCTTCAGGATCAGGTAGGTCTTCCCCTGGGTCTAAGTTCCCATTGATACCACTTCTTGCGTGGAAACCACCCTCCAAAAGCTCATCGGTGTAGAGGCTTAATACCTCAAATAAGGGCTTAACATACAGTTTTTTTGTTACCATAAATGTTGTTTTAAAATTCTTTTTTAAGTTATTTCCGTTAATCTGAATATACAAAACTACTAATGTTAGTGGTTTGAGCTTCGTTTAAGGTCGTGGCTCTTTCTCAACAAAAGTTTGCTTCTATAGTCTCAGAATTCGGTGCAAAGTTAGATATTATATTCTCTTTTTCAGAACATTGGAATTTGTTTTAATGATAATTAAAGATGATTTTATAATTTTGTTTCGTTAATATTCTATAATAGTATTGTGTTTTTGACACTCCATTAAGATATATAATGTATCTTTGCGATATCAAAATGATATTATAAAACATACGAAAACGGATTAAAATAATACGACTATGGAAAAGAAAGAATTTGCCTTTAAAGGCACAGTAGTGAATGGTTTTGCTATGCTAAGCCTAACGCTTGCATTGCTGTTGTGTGGCATTGCCAGTGCCATATATGGTTTTGTGCAAGTAGACAACAATGCCAACGGAGGCTTATTTGTTGGTTTGGGTGTTGCATTAATAGTGTGTATGATATGCGTAATGTGTGGTTTTGTGAAGATAGAACCTAACGAAGCTCGTGTAATGGTGTTCTTCGGACAATACAAGGGTACGTTTACCACTGTAGGTTTCCACTGGGTGAACCCCTTTATTAGTACAAAACGACTATCGTTTAGGGCACGAAACATAGATGCTGCCCCCATTAAGGTGAACGACAAAACAGGTAATCCGGTTTTAATTGGTATGATGTTGGTGTGGCGATTAAGGGATACTTACAAGGCAATATTCGAGATTGACTCTGAAGCAATGGCAACATCGGTAGACGAAAACGGCAAAGTTAATCCTGTAAGCAATATTATGATGGCATTCGAACGCTTTGTTCGCATACAAGGCGATGCGGCTTTGCGACACGTAGCTGGTCAATATGCATACGATAACACCGACGATGACAAGACGGCACAGACACTTAGAGACAACAGCGAAGAGATAAACAAACTGTTGGAACAGACGCTTGACGAACGATTAGATATGGCTGGAATAGAAATTATAGAGGCTCGCATTAACTATTTGGCATACGCTCCCGAGATAGCAGCCGTAATGTTGCGTCGCCAACAAGCCTCTGCCATAATCTCTGCCCGCGAAAAAATAGTGGAAGGAGCGGTTTCTATGGTAGACATGGCACTGAAAAAACTAGACAAAGAGAACGTTGTGGCTTTAGACGACGATAAGAAAGCGGCTATGGTGAGCAACCTTATGGTGGTGCTATGTAGCGAAAACGCCACCCAACCAGTGGTAAATTCGGGCACACTGAATATGTAAACCAAACATTATAGAGGCACTCTGCCCACACCTTATATATATAAGTGCGTGCCGAGTGCCGTGCCTATGCACTGTAAAAACGTGTTGTTGGCATAAGCTAAAACTATATGGCAAAGAAAGAAAATAACACAAAAAGCTTTATTCTTAGGGTAGATGCTACCACAATGGGGGCAATAGAGAAATGGGCTGCCGATGAGTTTCGCTCCACAAACGGACAGTTACAGTGGATAATAACCGAAGCTCTGCGCAAAGCACACCGCCTTCCAAAGCAGCAACTAAGAGACAAAGCCGAAACAACAACAACAAATACAGACAATGAAAACACCAATTGAAAATTTACGTTTACCTCGTACTACCGAATCGACACTATACGAAGTGGTGTCGGCAATTATGCTTCTGCTTGCATGGATAGCAGGCGTTATGGCAACAAATGCACACAGAAAGAATGGAGTAATTATTACTGTGCTACTTGTTTTTACTATTGTTGCGGCAATAGCACACTACATTTCGTATCGGCCAGGTATGCGTTGGGATAACAACAACTTCCACCCTGCAAACGTTCGAGAGGCTATAGTGGTATCAAAGTTCTATCGTGTGTTTGCCATAGAACTAACATCGTTAGGTTTGGTTATGGCTCTTATGGCGTTGTGGGATATGAAATTCCAAGAATCGTCCACAGTTTTCACAATAGTTACACTTGCTATTATAGTGGTAAACTATATGCTTACAGCAAGAAAACTAATGCGGATACGTGATGATGAGTGGCGAAAACAACAACAGAACAACCACAAAGACTAATGTAGTTCCCCCTTCTTGCAATGCAAAAAGGTGGTTTTTGCAATGTAAAAGTATGGTTTTTGCACGCCAAAAACCATACTTTTGCAGCACAAAAAGGTGGTTTTTTGCAAAGCATTGTTATACAAATAGTTACGCAATATTGTTTTTCTCATATTTTGTTTCCACCGTAGGCGTTGCAATTCGCATCATTTCGATACATTAAAACCATTTGGTTTGGATTGAAAAACGGGCACGATGAATCGGTCCCTACGCCTTTCGGAATGTTCGCTGCGTATATATTGTGTAATGAATAAACCTTTGCGGAATACACGCTGCCGTATATTTTACACAACGAATAAGCCATTTTGTTGCAGAACAGAATAACTTATTTGCCTCAGTATTAATGCTTAACCATTGTTTACTTCTTCTTTTTCTTTCTCCAATGGAACAACTCTTTAAAGTTGGTAAAGTCTTTTTTCATAATCACACCTATGCCTTGTGTATTGAGAGCGTTACGTGTAAAGTATCGATCGTTGGCTCTGTTGTAGAAGTTTAGTGCTATATTGCCGTTGGGCAGTAGTAGATATTTAATATCGAAATCGCCAATGAAGGCAGATGTATTGGTAGCAACGTTGTCGCGATATCCAAATTCGCCGTTTATAAGTAGGCGGTTGTTAAGCAGACTTCCCGATAGTATGCCTTCGTATTCGGCATTGCTAAAGCCATCGTTACCAGTGGCAATGTTTGCTCCAAAGTTCCAATGATTGTCCTTAATAACGTTAGAAAGCACGGTGTTTATTTGTTGCGAGATAGTTCCAGACAGTATGCTTTGCATTACGAGCGATGCTTGTTTGGGCTGATTGGGTGTGTTTGGATTGGCATTGTTGGCAGTTTGCGGATAGAAACGCCCCACAGCCAGTAGGTATAACACCTGTTGGTTAAGGTCTTGTTCGGAGTTTAGCACCGATAGTACCATTTGTTTAGCATCGGCAGAAAGCTCTGGTAAGTTCAGATTAAAGGTAACAGAGGGAGCTTCTGGTGTACCATTTATGTCTAATAAGCAGTCTACCTTCGTGTTGCTGGTGCGGAACGAACTACCCATTTGCAGGTCGGATAGAGGCACAGAGTTAAGCGTATATCTTCCTTTAAGTGCGAGAGTGGCAGCATAAGGGTCGCCTCCGAATGCTATAAGCGAGCCTTCGTCGAATGCGAACTGCCTTTTTATAATGTTCTGAATGGTGAGATTGTATGCTCCACGACTCACATTATAGTTTCCAAAAATTTGGAAAGCCCCTTTGTTATAGTAGGTAGCACGAATAACCCCTATACCATTTAGCGATATATTATCGCCAGTAGCCTCGTCCATTAGAACGCCCAATGTAAAGTCGGGAGTAGTGTTTATGAGGAAGTTAATGTGCAAATCGCTTGCTAAATTCTTGTTATATCCGTCTTCTGCAGGTCGTTTCAGCCATGTAGTGTCTTGCTTTAGAGAGGCTTGTAACGAGTCTGGTGTCATATCGCGCCATCTAATAAACGAGTTTTCGTCTATGGTGTTTTTTGCCGCATTGTATGTTATGAACGAGTTACGGTTAGGCGTTATATCCACATTCATAGTAATTTCGTGGTTGCGACCTATTATTTGGCATTTGCCAGAGGCATATATACGTCCCCAAAAAGTACCCGATGATGCCTTGCGAGCAAAGTTATAAGTAAGCAAATTGTTGGTTTGCACATCAATATCGAACGTTAAATGTCGCAAAGATTGGTGGTGCAATCCGCCCGTAAGCACCGCTTTGTGTCCTTCAGGGTCGGCAATGGTAATGTTGTTGAGGCTTATTTCGTTAGGAACAAGCGTAACCCTGCCATCTTGTACAATATATGTGGTGCCCAAAGGAGTTATGCGTACCGAGCCAGAAGCCAGCATATCGCCTTCGAGATTAACGTTATTAAGTGGTCCAACCACCTTTACCCAGCCATTTCCACGTAGGTTTATGTTGTCCATAAAGGTTCCACAGAACTTCTTTAAGAAGGTTAGTCGTGTGTCGTTTGCATATATTGGCAAATTTATATAGCTATGTCGCAAGTCTATATACCCCTCAATGTTAGTTGAAGCCCCCTCGTCTATGGTTTCAGCATCTATGTTTATGCGTCCTTCAGCATTAGAATAGTTAGCTTTTGCATATAGTATTCCCATATCGCCATGCTCAAATTGAAACTGTTTAACCGTGAGATTGGCATTGGCTTGTAGGTTATGGAAAACCGATTTAAGCACAACATTGCCCGAAGCAAGCCCATTAAAGCCCACGCTATGGAAGTTTGCAATGTCGAGAATGTATGGAACATCAATGTCTTTAAGCTGTACGGTGAGCGAATCGGCAGGGTTTCCCGATGTTAAACCATTAACAATAATGTGTTGTTCCTTATTAGAAAGTTCGAAATGTTGTATATTTAAATGGTTCTGAACATACGAAATTTCTGATGGTTGTACCTGTAAATCAATTGTATCAATGCGTATCTTAGATGGCGCAAAGTGTAAATGAGTAGCCAGTTTGTTACCCCTTTGTCGTTCAAATTGTGCAGAACAATCTATCTGTCCACGGAAAGTTTTCTGTGCAAAAGCATTGAACGACGATAGCGTATTTAGTTCGTTGTGTTGTGCAGTAGCTATGGTTTGCAGTGCAATACGCCGTCCTGCGCCATCTATCCATTCGCCTTTTATGCCAATGTTTAGTGCATTGTGGAGAGTGGAAAGTGCAAGAGAGATATTCTCGAAACGGTATTTTGCATAGTTGGCACGTGGTGCGGCAATGTTAAGCGCCACGGTGTTGTTAGCCTCGTTTACGTCGCCTTTAAGCTGAAGCGATGGCGAAAGACCAATTTTAAGTCCTGTTAGTTCGTGTAAAAGCTGTGTGTTTGTTATGTTAGCCTCTATGTGGAACACATTGTTAGCAGTGGTTTTGTTCCATCGGTGAGGTGTTTCAACGAGTGCAGGAAGATATGTGCCCACCACATTTTGCACACTTTGCACCATAGAAGTATAGTTGAAACGTCCTGAAATGGCGAGTGTTCCAAAGTCGGACAGTAGTTTTATGGACCTACCAGCAAGTTTATTATCGGCATTAAGTTCCAGATGGTTTAGCTTAAAGCTACGGTTGTTCGCCTCTTGCATTACAAAATTGTCGAGCGTAAGTTTACCAATCAGGTTGTTAAGCGTGGTTCCACTTCCAGCTAAAGTAGTGCGAAACGAGAGTGTACGATTGCCCAATGCGTTTGTAATGTGCATATTGTGCAGGTTTAAACGTTCGGCATTAATGCGTGCATTCACCCTTATTAATCCCTTTTTCTCTATAAACTTGCGAATGTTTCCCACCATACCATCAATGCTAAGTTTGCCATTGAGGTCGTTGATAGATGCTTTTCCGTTGAAAGTATCGTTAGTATAATCGCCATTTACGGCAATATTTCGGTAAGTGTAACCATTATAGTCGAAACGAGGAACAACTCCTTTTGCATTGATATGATGCAAATCGGACGTAGCTTCTACCTTTATATCGGCAGCAATAGAGCCAAGTTGCGATGATGTAAGAATGTTTCCGAGTGTGAAATGCGGTGTATACAGTTCGGCATTAATGGTTTTTCCACGCTGTAGAAAGTTTATGTTGGCATTGCCATGTGCAAGCAAAAGAGAGCCCTTTGCGTGTCGGTAGTTTCGTGTTCCTTGTGTTTTTCCTTTGAAACGCACATCTCCTAAGCGCATAACTTCGGCAGGCAACTTTAGTTGGAAGGCACTGTTAATGTGCTGAATAAGTTTACTTTTAAGAACCACCGACAGCGAATTCAACTTCCATTCTGGTTGTTTGGCGAGCTGCGAGAGCATACCTTTGCAGCTAATAGCAGCCTCGTTGTTTCCATAATGCAGTGCAAACGTTTTAAGTTTCAGCTGGTTAGCTGTTCCCGAAACATTTGTATTGAAATACAATTTCTGGTCGAAAGTAAGCAATGGAGGTAGCAAACAGGCAATGTCGGCAGGTGTTATATACGATTTTTCTGTGCGTAATTGGTGATAAGCAGTAGCAAAATTAAGTTTTTTATACCTATTATTAAAGCGCACAGAATAGAAAGGTACATTAATTTTAGACTGTGGCAGCTGAACAAAGAGCTGAGTTATGGTAGCTAATTGTTTATTAGCTTTCAGCTTAAAACGTAGATTTTGCACATTTAAACCCTGTTTTTCGTTGAACGAAAGACTATGTATTTGGGTGCAAATACGGCTATCTGTAAGCGTGTCAATATCAATATGCCCCGATATTTCGGTTACATTCAGGTGGTTAAGGTTTAGTTTATTGGGCGTGTTAGGAGCCGAAAGAAGGTCGTATCGCACGTTGCTGTGCCGTATAATAAGACTTTGAAGATTAAGGTCTAATGGAGTATGGCGAGTGGTATTGCGCGATTTTAGCGAGTCGATAAGGAATTGGAAGTTAGGTTTTTCGGTAGGAGAAGTTTGGTAGAGTAGGGCATTCAGTCCAAAAATCTGTGCCGACGAGATGCGCACCTTCCCCCCATTGATAAGCGAAAGAATGTCTATTTTGGCAGCAATACGCGATGCTTTCGCCATTTGCTTACCACTTTGGTCGTTAATAACAAGTCCGTCTACAATGAAATGGTTAAGAAACCCCAAGTCTACACGCTCTATTTTAACCTTTGTTCCTAACTTTTTTTCAAGTGCACCAGCAACCTGCGCACCCACGAAATGTTGCACAGACGAAAGGTGTAACAGTATAATTATAAGCAAATATAGCCCTATGGCTGTCCATACACCCCAACGAATAAGAGTCTTTAATATCTTCAAAGCGAGTGCAAAACTACTATTTTTCTGTTGCATAGTGAAATTAATGAAGCGAAAAGTTTTCTAAACTGATTAAAAATAGCTATATTTGCACACTCATTTAGTGACGTTTTCATTATTTAAATTTATGACAAAACAAATAAGGTTGCATAAGGGGTTAGACATAAAACTCAAAGGACGTGCTAAGGAAACGACTATGCCACAAGAATTATCGTCGGTGTATGGACTTGTACCAGACGACTTTGTAGGAATCATTCCGAGGCTAAAAGTAAAGCCAGGCGACCATGTAAAAGCGGGGGAGACGCTTTTTGTGAATAAGAATTCGGAGGAAGTAGGCTTTGCTTCTCCTGTAAGTGGTACCGTAAAATCGGTGGAACGAGGCGATCGCAGAAAGGTTTTATATGTAAGTATAGAACCCGATAGAGAGCAAGAATTTATTGATTTTGGCGTAAAAGATGTGCAAACACTCGATGGAGAAACAGTGAAAAATGCACTTTTAGAGGCAGGTTTGTTTGGTTATATCAACCAATTGCCCTACGCAGTGTCTACCACTCCCGACACAAAACCCAAGGCAATATTCGTATCAGCGCTAAGAGATAAGCCGTTAGCGGGCGACTTTGAATACGAATTAAAAGGACAAGAAGAAAGTTTTCTGGTAGGATTAACGGCACTTTCTAAGATAGCAAAGGTTTATTTATCCATTGGAATACAGCAGAACAGCGATGCTTTAACAAAGGCAAAGAATGTAGAACTGACTGTATTTGATGGACCATGCCCAGCAGGAAATGTGGGTGTGCAGGTAAATCATCTATCTCCAGTAAACAAAGGAGAGGTGGTTTGGACGGTAGATCCAACGGCTGTTATATTCTTTGGAAAGCTATTTCTTACAGGAAAAGTAGACCTAACACGTGTTGTTGCCGTAGCAGGTAGCAAGGTGAAAGACCCAGCTTACGTGAAAGCATTAGTGGGAACACCCATTAAAGATATTGTTGCAGGACGACTAACAGGCACAGAACATGTGCGTATTCTAAACGGAAACCCACTAACAGGTACTATTGCAGACGATAAAAGTTTTCTTGGAGCACACACATCAGAGGTTGTGGCAATGCCAGAAGGCGACAATGTGAATGAATTTGCAGGTTGGATAATGCCTCGTTTCAACCAGTTCTCAACATCTCGAAGCTATTTTAGCTGGCTCTTTGGCAAGAATAAAGAGTACGACCTCGATGCGCGCATCAAGGGAGGAAAGCGTAATATAATTATGAGTGGTGAGTATGACGCTGTGTTACCAATGGATATATATGGCGAATATCTTGTTAAAGCCATTATAACAGGCAACATAGACAAGCAAGAAGAACTGGGAATATACGAAGTAAGCCCTGAAGATTTTGCTTTGGCAGAGTTCGTTGATAGTTCAAAACAACCATTACAACAAATTGTACGCAATGGTTTGAATACACTACGAAAGGAGAATGCGTAAATACACCTTATATTATAATAGAGAATTAACAACTTTAAGAGATACAATATGAGCTTAAGAAATTGGCTTGATAAGCTGCGTCCGCAATTCGAAGAAGGCGGAAAATGGCATGCTTTCAAGAGTATCTACGATGGTATGGACACCTTTCTGTATGTTCCAAACGAAACATCAAAGAGCGGAACATCTATTCATGATGCCATCGATTCTAAGAGAATAATGAGTATTGTGGTTATTTCGTTAATACCTGCAATGCTGTTTGGAATGTACAATATAGGTTATCAAAATGCATTAGCTGCCGGCAAACTGGGCGAAGCAACCTGTATGGGAATGTTTCTGTATGGCGCTTTAATGCTGTTACCAAAAATTTTAGTATCCTATATTGTGGGTCTGGGAATTGAATTTGCCTGGGCACAGTGGAAAGGCGAAGAGATTCAGGAAGGCTATTTGGTAAGTGGTATTCTTATTCCACTTATAGTTCCCATAACATTACCCCTTTGGATGTTGGCTTTAGCAGTGGCTTTTGCTGTGATATTCACAAAGGAAATATTTGGTGGAACAGGTATGAACACCTTTAATGTGGCACTTGCTGCACGTGCATTCCTCTTCTTCTCTTATCCAGGGAGTATGACTGGCGATAAAATTTGGGCAGCTACTAATCAGATTTGTGGGCTTGGCTACACGCTTCCTGACGGATTTACAATGGCAACACCATTGGGCGAGGTTGCTCAAGGTGCCTCTGTAAATGCTTCAGTATGCGATATGGTGCTTGGATTAATACCCGGTTCGGTAGGCGAAACATCTGTCATCGCCATCGCTATCGGTGCTATTATATTGATTTGGACGAACATTGCAAGTTGGAAAACTATGTTTAGCGTGTTTGTTGGTGGCATTGTAATGGCACTAATATTCCATTCAACAGGAGCAAGTCCACTGCAATGGTACGAACATATAGTATTAGGAGGCTTCTGTTTTGGTGCAGTCTTTATGGCAACCGACCCTGTTACCTCTGCAAGAACAGAGCAAGGCAAATGGATTTATGGCTTCTTAATAGGTGCTATGGCAGTTATTATTCGTGTATTGAACCCTGGTTATCCAGAAGGAATGATGCTTGCCATACTCTTTGGCAATATGTGCGCTCCTCTAATAGACTATTGTGTGGTTCAATCTAATATAAACAAGCGTGCTAAACGTGCTAAAATGTAAGGAGAGAATACCAAATGAAGACTAATAGTAATTCGTATACAATCATCTATTCTGTTGTTCTTGTGCTTATTGTAGCATTCTTGCTTGCTTTTGTTTTTCAGGCATTACGCCCACAGCAAGATGCTAATGTGCGCTTAGACCACCAGAAACAAATTCTGTTTGCACTAAATCAAGACCGTAATATGTCTGATGAAACAGCACAAAAGCTTTGGCATCAAATTATTATTGCCGACGATATTATAGACGCAAATGGAAAAGTAGTGAAACAAGGAACACAAGGCGGTGTAGATGCAGGCTTTAAGCTGAATAGCAAAGATGCTAAAGAAGGTAAACTGGCGCTATTCCGTTGTAAGGTAGATGGACAAGATAAGTATGTTATACCAGTATATGGTAACGGACTATGGGGACCTATTAACGGATTTATAGCCCTGAATGGAGATAAAACAACCATATTCGGTGTGTACTTTAACCACGAAAGTGAAACTGCCGGACTGGGCGCAGAAATAAAAGATAACAAATCTTGGCAAGATAAATTCAAGGGTAAAAACATCTTAGATGCACAAAAACAACATATAATTTTTAGTGTAACAAAGAAGGTAGAACAGCCAAACAATCAGGTAGATGCCGTTACTGGAGCTACTTTAACAAGTAATGGCGTTTCTGAAATGTTCCACAACGAGAAAGGTGGACTAGCCCCATACATTAAGTTTCTTACAGAAAAGTAATATTGAGAAATAAATTAATATAAAACAAAAAGATTATGAGTTTGTTCTCAAAACAAAATAGAGAGGTTTTTATAAACCCATTAAACCTCGACAACCCTATACTTGTTCAAGTGTTAGGTATATGTTCGGCTTTAGCTGTAACCTCTCAATTAAAGCCATCTATAGTAATGGGATTAGCCGTAACCATTATTACGGGCTTCTCGAATGTGATTATTTCAATTATCAGAAAAACCATTCCTAACCGCATTCGTATTATCGTTCAGCTGGTTGTTGTGGCAGCTTTGGTAACCGTTGTAAGCCAAATATTGAAGGCGTTTGCCTACGATGTTAGCGTGCAATTGTCGGTTTATGTAGGTCTTATCATTACAAACTGTATTTTGATGGGACGTTTAGAGGCTTTCGCTATGACCAATAAGCCTTGGCCAAGCTTCCTCGATGGAATAGGAAATGGGTTAGGCTATGCGCTCATTTTGATATTAGTAGGAGCCTTCCGCGAATTTTTTGGACGTGGAAGCTTACTTGGTTTTAAGATAATTCCACAAAGTTTCTACGATATGGGATATGTAGACAACGGTATGATGGCTATGCCTGCAATGGCGTTGATACTACTTGGTTGTGTAATATGGGCTCATCGAGCATTTTTCTATAAGGGAGAAGGAAAATAATTATGGAACATTTAGTTAGCTTATTCTTCAGGTCCATCTTCGTGGACAATATGATTTTCGCATTCTTCTTGGGAATGTGTTCATTCTTAGCCGTATCTAAAAACGTTAAAACATCGTTCGGATTGGGTGCAGCCGTAACCTTTGTGTTGGTTGTTACAGTGCCTGTTAACTATTTGTTACAGACTAAAGTACTCGGACCCGATTGTTTAATAGAAGGTGTAGACCTCTCTTATCTTAGCTTTATTCTCTTCATTGCCGTTATTGCTGGTATTGTGCAGATAGTAGAGATGGCTGTAGAGCGATACTCACCATCACTATACGGAGCATTAGGAATATTCCTTCCGCTCATCGCAGTGAATTGTGCTATCATGGGAGCAAGCCTCTTTATGCAGCAACGCATAGGTCTCGACCCTGCAAGCTCGCAATATATAGGCTCTGTTTGGGACGCCCTCATCTACGGACTCGGCTCTGGCATTGGCTGGTGTTTGGCAATTGTGCTGATGGGAGCTATACGCGAAAAAATGGAATACTCTGATGTTCCAAAACCTTTGCAAGGACTTGGCATTACATTTATCACCGTGGGACTTATGGCTTTGGCTATGATGTGCTTCTCAGGACTTAAAATTTAGAATACAAAAATGGCAGAGTTTATATTATACAGCATTGCTGTTTTCTTGGTTACAATACTTTTTTTGGTTGTACTTCTGCTTGTTGCAAAGAAGTATTTAAGCCCCAGTGGAAAGGTTAAGATAACCATTAATGGTGAAAAAGAATTAGAAGTGGAACAAGGTGGCACCATTCTGGCTACACTAAACGAAAACGGAGTGCACCTGCCTTCAGCATGTGGAGGTAAAGGAAGCTGCGGTCAGTGTAAGTGCCAAGTACTGGAAGGAGGCGGAGAAATACTCGATTCGGAACGCCCACACTTCTCTCGTAAAGAGATAAAAGACCATTGGCGTCTGGGCTGTCAGGCTAAAGTGAAAGGAAATCTCTCTATAAAAGTACCCGAAGCCGTATTGGGCGTTAAAGAATGGGAATGTACTGTTATCTCAAACTCTAATGTATCGTCGTTCATTAAAGAGTTTAAAGTGGCATTACCTCCAGGCGAACACATGGACTTTGTGCCTGGTTCGTACGCACAAATACGCATTCCAAAGTACAATTGCATAGACTACAACAAAGACTTCGATAAAGAACTCATTGGAAAAGAATATCTTCCAACATGGGAAAAGTTCAATTTGTTCTCGCTAAAAGCTAGCAACCCCGACGACACGGTGCGTGCTTACTCTATGGCGAACTACCCAGCAGAAGGCGATATAATTACGCTTACCGTGCGTATTGCTACTCCGCCATTCTTGCCACGTCCACAAGTAGGATTCCAAAATGTACCTTCTGGTATTGGCTCATCATACATCTTCAGCCTAAAACCTGGCGATAAAGTAATGATGAGTGGTCCCTACGGAGAGTTTGCACCTAATTTCACATCAGGAAAAGAAATGATATGGATTGGTGGTGGAGCAGGTATGGCTCCGTTGCGTAGCCAAATTATGCACATGTTGTGCACGTTGCACACTCGCGATAGAGAAATGCACTTCTTCTACGGAGCACGTTCGCTAAGCGAAGCATTCTTCCTTGACGACTTCTGGAAACTCGAAAAAGAATATCCAAACTTCCACATGCACCTCTCGCTCGACCAGCCAGACCCTGTAGCCGATGCTGAAGGCGTGAAGTATTATCAGGGATTTGCAGTGAACTGCATACGAGACACTTATCTGAAAAACCACGAAGCACCAGAAGATTGTGAGTATTATCTATGCGGACCTCCTATGCTTATTAAGACTGTTACCGACTATCTCGACAGCCTTGGCGTAGAGAAAGACGCTATTCGCTTCGACGACTTCGGATAAAAACAAAACATTCAAAACGAACTTTTAATTTTTTCATACATATTAAAAGGTGTCTGCATGCGATATGTAGACACCTTTTCTGTTTCTCACCCTCCTCCCTCTTCGTTCTAAAGCATTAGCTTGTAACTTCTTAAGAAAACTACACACCCTTCTTCCTCAAACAACTAACCTCCCGTAATTGTTCCTCATAAGTTTGCTACCCACAATGTTTAGTCATTGTAGCCAAACAATAGAAACCACAATACACATAGCATTACACCTTTTTTTTATAATTCTCATCTCAATAAATCTCTTTCAGCTGCAACAACCCCACGTAATAAAGGCTGAAACTTGTTGTTACGTCTAATTTGGAAAAAACAGATATCTGAAACGCAACTGACAGATATCTGAAACGAGTGCGACAGATATCTGAAACAAAAGATACTACCGCCTGGCTGAGTTTTCCTAATTTCTGAGAGAGCTATTTTATTTGCAAATACCTGCAAACATAGCATACAAATTATCTATTTATGGTAGTCTACTAAAAAAGTGTGTAAGCCCATATTTTTCTTCTCTTTGCATTTGAAAACAACAAAATACGAGAAACGATAAAGCAAAATTCAATCAAAAAAAGAATTTTTGATAATAAAACAATGAAATATCAGAGTAAATAACTACATTTGCAGTTGTGCACTTTTGTTTGACAACGTACAAGGTAATTCTACAACTAAAAAATCCGTATCTGATGTTGTTACACGTCAAAGACAAAATAGAGACAAAACTATTAATATAACCGTTCAAAAAAGAAATAATGTCGATTGGAATTATGTGGTAGATAGTAGTGGTAATAAAACAACTGTTGGTTTATGAAAAATATCATGTTTTTACTGTTCTCTACAATCGTTTTTGTTGGTTGTGCAAATAAAAACAACTATACTAACGAAGTTTTCTCAACTACACTCCAATACAATGACAGTGTTATAAATATTGATCTGTTTTGGATTGAGAATAAACGAACTCCTTTGACTGGTGGAATAGTGGTAGAGGTTAGTAATGCCGTTAGTATTATAGACATACAGAAATATATATTTATCCAGAAAGACTGTCAAATTATATTGAGTAGTGAATCTGAAGCGGATATCTGTATGCTTAACTTAACGCCGTATTCAGAGGATTCCATAAGAATTAGTAATATCAACGCACCAATATTCTATGTAAAATCTGACAGTCTCGTGCTTTATAAAAAGAAGTGAAGTGAAATATAATATATGAAGTTATTAAAAACAAATGCGGCACGCAAACGGCAAGCCACAATAGTGATAAATAACAGAATGTATAACATTAAAACTGCAAGTCTATGGTAAACCACATATAGATTGTTTGAACTTACCCATACAAGGGTATGTCCCAACACCCTTATAAGGGTGTTCATCATTACCCTTATATGAGTATTAAAAGCCGTAAGCAATAAACAGGAAAGAAAGCCGTTAAATAATTGATAACCAAAAACAATAAGAAGTTATGATTGAATTTGAAGTAAAATCAAAAAAGCAGCATATATCGGTGAACATAAGAGACAGACCTAAGACGAATACCGTATGCAGGCAATGAGGCTGATGGTGTAACCGTAGACTATAAGGCAAAATATAGTCAGCAAATGCAATCCATTAAAGACAATTACAAAGCGTTTGACCAACCTTATAACGGTAAGGACAATGACGACTACGTAAACGGTCAGGTTTGTCTAAAAGACATTGTCGGCTGCACTCGGGAAAGCTTGAGCAAGCTCACTTTCCTCTCGTTTGCACAACAATTCTGTTGTGAAGATGGTACGCCCGAAGCTGCGCAGACAAGGGCGATGGTTGGTGCGAAAGCTGCCAATGACAACTTCCATGACAAGGATGCGTACGAGAAGATGCAGTTCTACTACCACCCTGACCTTTTGGGTAGCAGTAGCTACATCACCAACCTTGACGGAGAAGTATCACAGCACATTGAGTATGTACCGTTCGGCGAAGTATTCATTGAGGAACGCAACAACACGTGGAACACGCCTTATCTCTTCAATGGCAAGGAGTTTGACGAGGAGACAGGTATGTACTACTATGGTGCGAGATACTATGAGTCGAGGTTGAGTTTGTGGATGAGTGCGGATCCGCTTGCTGAGGAATATATTGACATAAGTGCATACACTTATTGTCATAATAATCCAATAAATCTATTTGATCCTGATGGTCAAGGAGATTATTATACAGATGCTGGTAAATGGCTTGGTAGTGATGGGAAACAGGATAATATGGCATATACAGCAACTGGTGTACGTAAAGAAAAAAACAAGAATGGCTCTCTAGTGAATGTATTCGAACACCCTGTTAAATTGTCTATTGGTCAGAAAGAGCTTAATACTTTGGCATCAACTATATATGCAGAAAGTTCTATAGGGTATGGTATATTTAGCAAAGAAGAAATGTTTGCAATAGCTTCTGTTCATGTGAACAAGAATAAAGTAGCGTATGGTAAAGACTCTCCGAGTGCAAAAGCATTTAGAAGAACAACGTTAAGCAAACAAACAAATGCAATGCAAACAGCCAATGCCGCTGTTATAAATGCATTTACACCAGGTTCTATAGATTATAGCAATGGAGCAGATCAATGGGATGGTGCAGAACAAGCAATGATTCCTAAGGAGTTTCAGAATAAGCCATCAAATGGTACTTTTATGTATAAAATGAACGTCATGGGGTGGAGTATGCGTGATAAGGAGTATGCATCGTGGAAAAATGCTGTAAATAAAAAATTTGGTAATGGATTATTTAATGTTCCGCAGAAAAAAAACTGCAGGATACAATTATGGAGGTATGAAGAATAAGGGAAGAATTAGGCTTACTTCCACTGCACAATATGGATTAACTATTTTTTGGAGGACTATAAAATGATTTTATTTTCAAATTTATGGCTTCGAAGAGCGTTTTTTTGCATTTTACTTTGTTCTTGTCTGCTAGATAATAAAGCTCAAAATGTCTGGAAACTTTATTACAATACAAAAGAAGTCCAGATTAGGAGTTATACATCTAAAGGACAGTTGAGACATCTTGTGCAAAGCGATAGCTATGGGAATAAGGCCGATTCTGTAATTTATAAAAAGAATATTTATGTTTATTCTTTTGCAAAAACAAAAGTGTACAAGAACTCTGATCTTCGTGTCATAAATTTCTATTCTAAATTTAAACTGCATAAGGAGACTTTTTTGTCTCCTTATGTTAAACATGCATTCCTATTAGAGGAGTATATTTCTGATTTGCAAGACATCTATGAATCCATTCTTCCGAATGGTGATGAAGTTTCAAATCATATATCGATTTCTATAAATAAAAATAGCACCCATGTAACATTTCGTAATCTGAATTGTCGTTTCAATGTTTTATTTAGTCCTGTAATATTACAATCTTATTTGTCCTACAATACAATAAAAGACATAAAGCTATATATTAAATTCGGAAGGCTCTCAAAAATAAGTTATATTTTGGAAGGGAATATTCTCAATATCTTTTTTAATTATAAACATAATTCAATTAAGATAGTAATAGAATCATTATCATCCTATGATGATAGAAAAGATGAATATATTTATGAATGGAAAAGAGATACGTAGGGTCTTGCTAATTATATAGTCGTTCCTTAAAAACTATATTTCAGCATAAAGCTTGTACTGACAAGCTCTATGCTGATTCTTTTTATAAGGTCCAAAAGAACTCTCATAGCTCTTTTGAAGTTATATGCTGCTGCAGCTAATAATACA
>ERZ773196.841-NODE-841-length-18439-cov-3.624021_pt1 | contig 18439 bp, 15 predicted proteins | sample MGYA00581009_ERZ773196 | MGnify/ENA primary metagenome ERZ773196 (study PRJEB29015, sample SAMEA2738162) | human oral metagenome | biome: human oral; feature: human-associated habitat; material: saliva | place: China | collected 2243 ... | reverse complement strand
AGACATGATAGAAATCCAGCTTCCCGAGTCAGAAGCGGCGGCAAAGATAATCGTTGTAGGTGTTGGTGGCGCAGGAAATAACGCAGTAAACCGAATGGTGGACGAAGGCATTGCCGGAGTTGAATTCATCGGGGTAAATACAGATAAGCAGGCTTTACAGTCCAGTAAGGCCGCTACTTCCATGCCCATTGGGGAAAAACTGACGAAGGGTCTCGGATGCGGAGGAAAACCTGAAATCGGCACCAAAGCTGCCGAGGAAAGTGCGGAAGAAATTACTGCCGCACTGCAGGGCGCGGATATGGTCTTCGTCACCTGCGGAATGGGTGGAGGTACCGGAACCGGTGCGGCACCGATTATTGCAAAAATTGCGAAAGATATGGGGATTCTTACGGTGGGAGTTGTCACGAAGCCCTTCCGTTTTGAAGCAAGACAGAGAATGAAGAATGCCATGATGGGAATAGAAGCGTTAAAGGGCGCGGTAGATACCCTGATTGTTATTCCGAATGACAGACTCTTGGACATTGTCGAGAAGAAGACTTCTCTTCCGGATGCGCTGAAGAAGGCGGATGAGGTTCTGCAGCAGTCTGTTCAGGGAATCACGGATTTGATTAATGTTCCGGGTCTTATTAACCTTGACTTTGCGGATGTTTCCGCCGTAATGAAGGACAAGGGTGTTGCCCACGTGGGAATAGGAAGAGCAAAGGGAGATGACAAGGCAATTGAAGCGGTGAAGACCGCAATTTCCTCTCCCCTTCTGGAAAGCACCATCGAAGGCGCGACCGATGTCATCATCAATATTTCCGGAGATATCAGTCTAGTTGAGGCAAATGACGCCGCATCTTATGTGGAAGATTTAGTAGGGGAAAATGCCAACATTATCTTTGGTGCAATGTATAACGAAGATGCGCAGGATGAAGTTTCCATTACGGTTATTGCTACGGGAATTAAAGAGAAAGCCGCAAAGGAAGAAGCACCGAAGATGAGTCAGCAGACAAGCAGCTTGCAGAACGGTTTACATGGCAGTTTGCATAGCGGACTGCAGAACACAGCTATGCCGCAGAGCTTAGGCGGAACAAGCTTTTTAAATAATCAAAGACCTGTTGCTCCGGTTCTCAGAGAAAGACCCGAGCTTTCCTCTGAGCCTCAGCTTGGGGCACTAAAAACGGGGGAAAGCTTGGATATCCCCGTGCAGTCGAAACCGCGATATGAGAAGGAAAGAAGTTTGGAAATTCCGGATTTCCTTCGCGGAAGAAAATAAAAGAGTGAGTGCAGGCTATGTCCTAAGGGCATAGCCTTTTTTAAAGACGGGGAAAGTTCGCATTGCGCATTTTTCTCGTTTACTTGATTCATAACGAGTATCGTGCGCAAAGCGTGCGATATCTCGTTTAGGAGGCACATGGCAAAGTTAAGAGAAGAAATAGAGAAGAGAAGAACCTTTGCGATTATTTCTCACCCCGATGCGGGAAAGACAACCTTGACGGAGAAATTTCTTCTCTATGGAGGGGCAATCAATCTTGCGGGAACCGTAAAGGGGAGAAAGTCCGCAAAGCACGCGGTTTCCGACTGGATGGAAATCGAGAAGGAAAGAGGGATTTCCGTTACCTCTTCCGTTTTGCAGTTTAATTATGACGGAAGATGTATCAATATCCTGGACACGCCGGGACATCAGGATTTCTCGGAGGACACCTACAGAACGCTTATGGCAGCCGACAGTGCTGTCATGGTTATTGACGGCGCAAAGGGTGTGGAGCCGCAGACCATTAAGCTCTTTAAAGTATGCGTGATGCGCCACATTCCCATCTTCACTTTCATCAATAAGTTTGACCGAGAGGCAAGAGATCCGTATGAGCTCTTGGACGAGATTGAGGAGGTACTCGGAATCCGTACCTGCCCGATTAACTGGCCCATCGGCTGTGGACACCATTTCAAAGGAGTTTATGATAGAGAAAAGGAAGAAGTGGATCTTTTCCATGCTGCGGGTGGCGGAAAGAAGGAAGTGGAAAAGGAAGTCTATTCTAGGGATGATTCACGCTTGGAAGGCATAATCGGAAAAGAATATTTTGATAAATTGCAGGACGATTTGGAACTCTTGGAAGGCGCTGCGGAAGCCTTTGATGAAGAGAAGGTGGATGCAGGACTTCTGACTCCGGTCTTCTTCGGTTCAGCTCTTACGAACTTCGGCGTGGAAACCTTCTTACAGCATTTCCTGAAAATGACGAAGTCCCCGCTCCCGAGAATGTCCGATCAGGGGCTCATCGATCCGGTTGAAGAGAAGTTTTCCGCCTTTGTCTTTAAGATTCAGGCCAACATGGATCCGAAGCACAGAGACAGAGTGGCTTTCATGCGTATCTGCTCCGGCGAATTTGATGCCGGAATGGAAGTAAACCATGTTCAGGGAGGAAGGAAGGTGAAACTTTCCCAGCCCACCCAGATGATGGCGGATGAAAGAAAGATTGTGGAAAAAGCCTATGCGGGAGATATTATCGGGATCTTTGATCCGGGAATTTTCTCTATCGGAGATACGCTGGAGCTTTCCGGAAAGAAATTCGCCTACGAGGGCATCCCGACCTTTGCGCCGGAGCATTTTGCAAGAGTAAGGCAGATTGACACCATGAAGAGAAAGCAATTTTTAAAGGGAGTATCCCAGATTGCCGAGGAGGGTGCCATTCAGATTTTCCAGGAATACAATACCGGTATGGAGGAAATCATCGTCGGCGTAGTCGGAAGCCTCCAATTCGAAGTCTTGACCTATAGACTGAAAAATGAATACAATGTAGAGGTTCGACTGGATATGCTTCCTTATGAGCATATTCGTTGGATTGAAAATTATACGGAGATTAGCGTAAACGAAATTTCCGGTACTTCCGATATGAAATTGGTAAAGGACTTAAAGGATAGACCTTTGCTTCTTTTTGCCCATCCCTGGTCTATCGGTATGGTGCTGGATCGGAATAAGGATTTACACTTAACGGAATTTTCCAAGAACTAAGCTTGGAATGGTTCATGCGAAGCATTTCGAATAGAAAGGAAAAGCTATGGATAAGACGATTAAAGAGTGGCTTCTCGAGCATGAAGAGGAATTTGTACAGGATTTATTCACGCTGGTTCGGATTCATTCCGTAAGAGGAGAAACGAAGGAGGACCTTCCTTTTGGAGAAGGACCGAAGGAAGCTCTGGATGCAGGTTTAAAGATTTGTGACCGCTACGGTTTTTCTACAAAAAATTGGGATAATTATGTCGGGACAGCGGACTTTTCCCCGGAACTGCCTCATAGCCTGGATATTCTCGGACATCTCGACGTCGTGCCTGCCGGAGAGGGCTGGGAAGTGACAGGGCCTTTCGAACCCCTTGAAAAGGATGGCATCCTTTATGGAAGAGGAGTCAGTGATGACAAGGGTCCGGTGCTTGCTGCACTCTACGCCATGCGCGCGGTGAAGGAGCTCGGGTATTCTCTGAAGAAAGGGGTTCGCCTAATCATGGGAACCAATGAGGAAACCGGATCGGCTGACCTCGAATATTACTATAAGAGAGAGAAGGCGGGGGAGATGAGCTTCACGCCGGATGCGGAATTCCCGATTATCAATATTGAAAAAGGGGCTATGCACGGCACACTCCGAAAGAAGAGAACGGGAGAAGGATCCCTCCTTTCCATGAAAGCCGGCGTTGCGATAAATGCCGTTCCGCAGAAAGCGGTAATGGAATTTAAGAACTTGTCGGATGAAGAATTTAATGCGGCAAAACTTGCCGTTGAAAAGGAATGCAGTGTACAGATTCAAAAATCCGGAAATACCGTGATCGTAATCGGCATAGGTGCGCATGCCTCCACGCCGCATCTCGGAAAGAATGCCGGACTTGCGGCTTTATCCTTTGCACTGAAGCTTCCTTCCCTCGGAGAAGAAGACAGAAAAGCCTTTGAAGCGGTACTCGCCCTTTTCGCTTACGGGGTAACGGACGGTTCCGGAATCGGGACGAAGTTGCAGGATGAGGAAAGCGGAGAGCTTACCTGTACCTTGGATATCTTCGAGGTTTCGGATAAGGAAATGCACTTTATTTACGACAGCCGTATTCCTATCTCAGGAACAAAGGAAAATTGTGAAGACGTGGCGAGAAAAACCGTAGAAGAAAAAGGCTTTCTTTTTGAGACGGAAGGTATGGTTCCGCCGCACCATGTTCCGAAGGATTCCGACTTTATCAAGGCTCTTCTTTCCTGCTATGAAAAGGTGACGGGAGAAAAGGGAGAGTGCCTTGCTATCGGAGGCGGTACCTATGTACACCATGTGGAGAACGGAGTCGCTTTCGGGGCAATTCTTCCGGGAGTGGACACCCATATGCATGGCGCGGATGAGTGGATTAAAGTAAAAGATCTCCTTCTTGCGGCTGAGATTTATGCGGAGTCGATTCTCGCACTTTGTCGCTAGATTGATTTATGTCTTAAGGAGCAAAATGGAAGAAAATATCATAGCAATACAAGGTTTGGGAAAGGTATTCCGGACCGCTTCCGGAGACTTTACGGCTCTGGAAGACATTCATTTAGAAATCAAAAAAGGACATATTCAGGGAATCATCGGCCTTTCCGGAGCCGGAAAGTCTACTTTGGTTCGTTGCATTAATTATCTGGAAAGACCGAGTAGCGGTCAGATATTCTTTCGCGGGAAAAGCTTAAGCACCATGAAAGAAAAAGAAATTCTTGCCATGAGACAGAATATGGGCATGATTTTCCAGCAATTTAATCTCCTCGAACAGAGAAATCTTCTTCAGAATGTTTGTTTCCCCTTGGAAATAGCGGAAAAAGGAAACATTTTCGAAAGAATCATGCAAAGAGGAGCACGAAAGAAGAAACGAGTGGAGAGGGCGAAGGAGCTTTTAAAGCTTGTCGGTCTGGAGGGAAGAGAAAAGAGTTATCCTTCCCAGCTTTCCGGGGGACAGAAGCAAAGAGTCGCGATTGCAAGAGCGCTGGCTACGAGCCCGGAAGTTCTCCTCTGTGATGAGGCAACTTCGGCACTGGACCCGAAAACTACGGAGCAGATTCTCGAGCTTCTGAAAAAAATCAATAAGGAAATGGGCGTTACCATCATTATCATTACACACCAAATGAGTGTAATCGAGTCCATCTGTGATGAAGTGGCGATTATAGACCACAGTAAAATTGCGGAGGATGGTCCGGTGAAGGAGATTTTCCGTTCTCCCAAGACGGAAATCGGAAAGCGACTTATCCTTGGAGAGGGAGAGAAAGAAGCCTTTTTCGGCAGCGGAAGACGTTTTCGTATCGTTTTTGACGGGAAAAATGCACATGATCCGATTCTTTCGGAGCTTATCCTTGCCTTGCATACTCCGGTAAATATCCTCTTCGCCAATACCAAGGAGGTAGACGGCATGGCAGTAGGGCAGATGGTGATTGAACTTCCGGAAAATATTGAGGATATCCTTCATGTTACGGAATTTATGAAGGAGCGGGGAATTCCCTTTGAGGAGGTGCATGCATAGATGAGTATTAAAGAATTACTTCCCATGTTTCAGACGGAAACAATAGCTACACTCTATATGGTGAGCATTTCCACTCTGATTTCCTATTTAATAGGGATTCCGCTCGGCGTCATTCTGGTGGTGACGGAAGATGGTGGGCTGTGTCCGTTAAAGATTGTTCACGGAGTGCTGGGATTTATCACAAACATTTTCCGTACCATCCCCTTCCTCATCCTTCTTGTTATGGTTTTACCGCTTACGAAGTTTTTGGTGAAAACGACTTTGGGGCCGAATGCCATCATTCCTCCCTTAGTTATTGCGGCAGCACCCTATATTGCCAGAATGGTAGAGTCATCCCTAAAGGAAGTGGATGCCGGTGTTATTGAAGCGGCTCGCTCTATGGGAGCCAATAAGATGCAAATCATTCTTAAAGTGTATCTTCCTGAGGCGAAGCCGAGTCTCTATATCGGTGCCGCCATTTGCATTACTTCGATTCTTTCCTACTCCGCTATGGCAGGCTTTGTAGGAGGAGGCGGACTCGGTGCCATTGCCCTGAACTACGGCTATTATCGCTACAAGACGGATATCATGATTATTGCCGTTCTTGTGCTGATTATCATTGTGCAGATTATTCAGGAATTTTGGATGAGACTCGCCAAGTACAGCGATAAAAGAAAAATAGTGTAGGCTATTCGAAGGGAAAACCTTCTTTAGCATAGAAACTCGCCGATGCTAAGCATTCGGCATAACGGTTTTAGGGGATTTTCTTTTACGAGGGAGATCTTCTAAGCGGAATTGGAGAAACAAAGGAGAAATTATGAAAAAAAGAGTAGTAGCGCTGCTCCTTGGCTTAGCGGCTGTAACCCTTGCCGCATGCGGAGGAAAGAAGGCGGAAACGAAGGCGGAGACCAAGGTGGAAAGCGAAGCGGGAAGTGAGAAAGCGCAGGAGTCTGAAAAGGCAACGGAAGCGGCGAAAGCTGAGGGAGAAACGGTAAAGATTAAGATTGGAGCAACACCGAGCCCGCATGCGGAGATTTTGGAAGCCGCAAAAGATGCTTTAAAGAAAAAGGGCATTGATATTGAAATCGTGACCTATAATGATTATGTGCAGCCGAATCTGGCAACGGATCAGGGACAGATTGATGCGAACTACTTCCAGCATCTTCCCTACCTTGAGGATTTCAATAAGGAAAACAACACCCATGTTGTTTCCGTAGGTAAGATTCACTATGAGCCTTTCGGAATTTATGCCGGAAAGTCCAAAGATTTAAAGGCAATTCAGGACGGGGCAAAGATTGCGGTTCCGAACGATACCACAAACGAAGCCAGAGCACTTCTTCTTTTGGAAGCAAACGGCATCATTAAGTTAAAGGACGGCGCAGGCCTTACGGCAACGAAGCAGGATATCGTAGAGAATCCGCACAATGTGGAAATCTATGAAGTAGAGGCGGCACAGATTCCTCGTTCTTTAGATTCCGTAGACTTTGCCTGCATGAACGGAAACTTTGCCCTTCAGGCAAACTATAAGCCGAGCGATGCTTTGGCAACAGAGAATGCCAAGTCCGAGGCGGCACAGACCTATGCCAACATCATTGCCGTATCCGAGAAGAACAAGGATGCGGAATGGGCAAAGACTCTGGTAGAAGTTTTACACTCTAAGGAGATTCAGGATTTTATCAATAAGAAGTATGAAGGCGGAGTAGTACCTATCGAATAAATCCGTTTGAAGAGCTGTGGAAAAGAGGAGGAATCCGTTTCGGCGAAGGAGCGGAAATTTCTATTTGCTTTTCCGCGGCTCTTCTTATACAGTGGAAGTAAGAAAAAAAGAAAGGGTTATTAAGAATGAGCAGTAAAGACTTGAGAAGATTTGCCTTGGAAAAATGGAAGAGGAATTGGCCGACTATTCTGGCTTCCTTTTTCCTCCTTTTTGTAGCCTATATTGCTCTGGCAATATGCTTTTCTTTTATTCTCGGCCCTTTTCTTGCAACGACCATTATGTTCGTTTTAACAGGGGTGAGGAGCGGAATCAATCTCAGCATCTTCGGCATCCTGATAGCCTTTATCTTTTTTTCGTTCATTTTCTTTTTACTTCTGGGGTCTTTTTCTTTTATCTATATGGCACTAAAGATGGTAAGAGGAGAGAAAGTCAGTCCCTTTGCTATATTCTTTGCCTTAAATTTAAAGCATTACCCGATGCAGAGGGAACTTATCGATTACGGGCTGTATTATGCAGCCGTGCCGTGGTCTATCTTAGGCTTATTTATCCTTTTTCTCGGCTTTGGTCCTTCTCACCCGCTTGTGGACATCCTTCAGGAAGTTTTCACGGACTTCTGTATAGGGCTATTTTTGCTTTTGAATCTTTGCATCCCCTTCCTTCTTTTGGAGAGAAAGGCACAGAGTCTAACGGATGCTTTACTCATGAGCTCTGCTCTGATGCATCATGAAAGAATGCGCTTTTTCGGGCATGTTCTCTACTTTTTGGGGATTCGACTGGCTGTTCATGTCATTTCCGGCATGTGGAGTTTTATCTTAGAGGATTCCTTCCTCCCCTCTGTTTTGAGCCTGCTCTTTTTCTCTTTATTCTTAACACCGTACTATATTCTTCTACAGGCAAGTTTCTATCAGGAAATATTGGATAAGAAAAAGAGACTGGTAAAAGTTGGTCGCGACTATGCGGTACTACGGAGCGAAGAGGAAGAAGAAGCCATAGCGGAAGCTTTTTCCACATTGATGCAGGATGTCGGAACAGAGAAGGCGGAAACAGAGAAGCCAGAAACGGAGAAAGTGGAAACAGAAAAGACAGAAACAGAAAAGACAGAAACAGAAAAGCCTGATGAGACGAAGACAGAATGCAGGAAAGAGGATGAACATCCAGAAATCGAGGAAGTCGGAGAAGAACCGGAAGAAAAGCCGGAAGATAAGGAAAAGCTGAGCTTTGAAGAAGCCAGAAAATACTATACGGATTATGCAGAGGCAGAAGTAGAGGAAAAGCAGAAAGAGGAAGGGGAGAAAGAGGAATCATGAAGTGCCCGTTTTGTAATGCGGAAGATACCCGTGTAATCGACTCCAGACCTGCGGATGAGAACACCGCAATCAGAAGACGGAGACAGTGCGAAATCTGCGGTAAGCGCTTTACTACCTTTGAAAAAACGGAGACGCTTCCCTTTATGGTAGTGAAAAAAGATCAGAGCCGTGTGCCCTATGACAGGGCCAAGCTGGAGGGAGGAATACTGCGCTCCTGCCATAAAAGACCGATTTCCCCTCAGCAGATTTCCGAGCTTGTGGATGATATTGAAAACAATATATTTAAGCACGACAGTAAGGAAGTCAGTACGGAGGAAATAGGAGAAATGGTGATGGAACGTTTAAAAAATCTGGATCAGGTTGCTTATGTGCGTTTTGCCTCCGTGTACAGAGAATTTCAGGATATCAATACTTTTATGGAGGAAATCGGGAAACTTCTGACCAATCGCGCCAAGGGAGAAGATAAGGAGTGAAGAAAGAAGAAAAAGTGAAGAAAGAAGAGAAAGCGAAGAAAGAAGAGAGAGTGAAAAAAACGGGAAGCAAGAGCTTGTTTCCCTGCTATTCCCTATCTTCCGTATATACGCTTGATTTTGCACGGCTCTATAAAAAAGGCTATCGTGCCGCTTTCTTTGATATAGATAATACTTTGGTTCTTCATGATGAGCCGGCAAGGAAAGAAACGAAAGAATTGTTTTTTAAACTGAAGGAAATCGGTTTCAAGACGGCGATTCTTTCCAACAACGGGAAAGAAAGAGTGGAGTGCTTTGCCAAGAGTGTAGGAGCGGATTATTATCAGGAAAATGCCGGAAAACCGAGCCCGAAAGCCTACATTTCGGCTGCAAGGTTCTTTCATCTGGAAAAAGAACAATGCCTTTTCTTCGGGGACCAGCTGTTTACGGATATTTTAGGAGGGAATCGGGCCGGAATTCCAACGGTTCTGGTACGAGCAATGGGGAAAGAAAAGTATTTTCATATCGTATTAAAAAGACTCCTGGAAAAACCGTTTTTGTTTCTTTATAAAAGACGACATGCACTTTGGAAAAATGAGCCTTAGGAAATAGCCCGAAAGAGCTACCCGGAAAAAAGAGTATTACAAAAATCGGAAGTGAAGAAAAAGCGGAAAATGGAAGACGAGCTGAAGATTGGATGAGGACGAAGATGGGAATGATTGTACCGATACAGGGAAAGAGTGAAAAGGATTGTTTGGCTCAAGTGCTGACACTGAAAGAGCATCCGTGTTTCCCCGCGATTTTTGCGGTAGAGCTCCGCTATGATCTCTTAGAAAAGAGAGTAGAGAAGCTCTCCGATTTTTTACGGAAAATAAGGACCATTATCGGAAAGAAGAAACTCATTTTCACCATACGAACCGATAGACAGGGAGGAGCCTTTCCCTTCGGAAAAAGCTATTTTCAGGTAAATCTTCTTGCCATGGAAAGCGGAGTGCCCGATTATATCGACTTGGAAGTAGAGTTAGGGGAAGAGGGACGGGCACCGTGGAAGGAGTGTATAGCCATGGTGCAGGGCCTCGGGGGAAAAGTCATCGCGTCCTACCATGATTTTCATAAAACACCCGGCCTCAAGGAATGCGAAGAAATCCTGGAGAGACTTTCCTCTTATCCTGTGGATATTGTGAAAATGGCGCTTATGCCAAAGAATAAGGAAGATGTTTTACATTTGATGCTTTCCGGAAGAAGATGGAAAGACAGACATGGAAAGACGGAGCTTATCACTATCTCTATGGGAGAAATCGGGAAGTTGAGTCGGATATTACCGGAGCTTTCCGCATCCTCTCACAGCTTTGTCGAGGCCATAGGTGCGTCCGCACCCGGACAGTGGAAGATAGAGGAGTATATGGAGCTTAGGAGGAAACTTTCCGGGAAGAAAGGGATTTGCTTAATCGGCTTTATGGGAAGCGGGAAATCCACGCTGGCTCCTCATCTTTCCGCACTTCTTGGAAGAGAATATTATGAAATGGACAAGCTTTTGGAAGAACGCTTTTCCATGTCCATTGAAGCATATTTTCGGAAATACGGAGAAGAGCGTTTCCGAAAGGAAGAAGCGAAGCTTTTGCAAGAGCTTTCCGGACAAGAAATCATCCTTTCTCCCGGTGGCGGTGTGGTTCTTAGAGAAGAAAATCGTAGTTTTTTGAAGGGGAATTTCTTTACCGTTTATCTTAGGGTCAGCCCCGATACGGTGCTGGAACGCCTCTCCGAAGGAGAGAATCTCCGCCCGCTTTTGGAAGGAAAGATGAATAGCAAGGATATCGGAGAGATGATGGAGAAGAGAAGGGCTTTTTACGAGGAGACGGCAGATTATCTATTGGAGGGAGACGGAAAGAGTATTCCCGAATGTATAGAAGAGCTGAAGACCGTTTTTTTGGAAAATGGATTTTTGAGAATTTCGTAAAAGAAAGTTTAAAATTCAAGCTTGAAGAATCCGGATTCTATACTGTAATGTAGATATTGAAAATAAGTTCTTTTTTAGCTATTTTTTTTGAAACTGTAGAAATATAGGCGAAAAGGGCGAGTAAATAATTGGCTTTATAGCATGAATGGCATGTAGAAATTAGAAAGGGATAATTATGTTTAAAAAATGGCTTTTACCGGCGGCAATTTGTAGCCTGACTTTGCTTAGTGCCTGCGGAAACAGAGCGAATAGTAAAACGGCGGAGATGAGCAGTGCACACGCGGAGGCGGAAAAAGAAGGTGCAAAGGAAAGCGAAAAGGCGGCTGAGAGCGGAGAAAAGACAGAGGACTTTACCGTTTCCGAAGATGCACTTAGCTTTACGGCAAAAAATCTGAATTTAGAGGATGTGGATGACTCTATCTTTAAGGATAAAGACCTCACCGTATTAAATATATGGGGAACCTTCTGCGGACCCTGCATTAATGAGATGCCGGAGCTTGGCGCATGGGCAAAGGAAATGCCGGAGAATGTGCAGATTATCGGCTTGGTAGCGGACATTACCGGGGAGACGGACAGTAAACAAATCGATACGGCAAAAACGATATTGGAAAAAACCGATGCGAATTTTCAGAATATCATCCCGAATGCGGATTTTTCACCATTGCTTTCTACAGTGGTGGGCGTTCCGACAACCTATTTCATTAACCGGGAAGGAAAGATTGTAGGAAAGCCGATTGTGGGAGCACAGGTACCGAAGTATAAGACTTTTGTGGAAGACTATCTTGCAACGCTGTCCTGATAGGAAGCTTAGGTTAGGGGATAGCAGGGGGCTTTAAGATTCACACAAGAAAGGGGCTGGTATGAAAAAGTTCATTGTTGACGAAGGATTCTGGGAAATTTTTCCGGAGGCGAGTATTGCTATACTTACTGTTAAAAATGTGCAGGAAGCAGCGGTCTTAGATGATCAAAAGGGAAGTGAAATAAAAGCGCTCCTGAATGAAGCCAATGAAGGAGCTAAGCGTTTTTTAAGCAGTGAAACCATTTCCGAAAACGAGGTGGTGAAAGCCTGGAGAGATGCCTATTCCAAATTCTCTACGAAGAAGGGAGCACGATGCTCGCTAGAGGCGCTGTTAAAGAGAGTTTTGAAGGGCAATCCGGTCGGAAGTATTGCTCCCACAGTGGACATTACGAATGCCATTTCTTTGAAACACGCTTTTCCAATCGGAGCAGAGAACATGGATGCGTTTCAGGGAAACCTGCATCTTGGCATTATGCAGGGGGGCGAGGATTTTTGGCCAATCGGCTCGGATAAGTCTGAACCGCCGCTTCCGGGAGAAATTGCATACTATGACGAAGAAGGCGTGATTTGTCGTTGTTGGAACTGGCGCGACGGACAGCGTACAGAGGTCAGGGAGGATACCACAAAAGAATTCATTGCCATGGAGTGTGTTGAGCCGGAGCGTGTAGGAGAATTGCAAATTGCTCTGGATGAGCTTGCTGCTTTGCTTTCTAAATATGTTGGTGCGGAAGTTATCAATAAACAGATTGTGAATAGAGAGAAGCGAGAAGCGATTTTGGAAGACGACTAAATAAAAGTACACAGGAATGATGAAGGCAATCATTGCGGGAATTATTTTATGTATAAAAAATCTTTTAAGATAAGTATGGAAAGATAAAAAGATAAGTATGGAAAGATAAAAGATAAGTATGGAAAGATAAAAATATTATTGACAAAATCTTTCCGCTTTAGTATCATTTACTGGTCGCCAAAAATGGCGACTACGGGGTCTTAGCTCAGCTGGGAGAGCATCTGCCTTACAAGCAGAGGGTCACAGGTTCGAGCCCTGTAGGCCCCAGTATTCGGTCCGGTCTGCGTATTATGCGCAGCCTGGGTCGGACATTTTTTTCTAAGGCGAGATAGCTCAGCTGGCTAGAGCACACGGTTCATACCCGTGGTGTCGAGGGTTCAAGTCCCCCTCTCGCTACGAAGGAGCTGGAACATTCTTTAGAAGATTTGTTTCAGCTCTTTTTTTCAATATTTTACACGGTAAAATGCCTTTATGGACAAAAGATAATGCATCGTCTTTTTAGCAAGTTTGGACAGTCTAAAGATATGGCAGGTCAGAACTTCCTTTTTCAGGGAAAATGAATTGGGAAAGAAAAATGGAAAAATTTTGGAACAAGGTATATAGCAAATATAAAAAAAGCGGTTTTCGGATTTTTGTGGAGAGACATCCGGCTTTGCACGGACTTTTGTCCCTGCTGTATCGTTATCGGCATGCTCAGGTGCTTTGGATTGGACTCATTTACCCCATCTGGTTTAAGTCACTGGAAAGCCGCATCACCGTGAGCACGGGCTACCATATCATGCACACGGGGATGGACGATCTGATTCCTTTCTGTGCCATCTTTATCGTGCCGTATTTTTTGTGGTTTATTTATATCTTTGCAGGACTGGTCTATTTTATGTTTACGAATAAAGAGGACTTTTATAAGGTCAGTCTTTTTCTCTTTATCGGAATGATTGCCAGCCTTGTTATTTGTGAAATCTATCCGAACGGAACGGATTTCCGTCCGGCATACTTAAGCGGGAAAAATATCTTTCTACTTATGGTAAAAAGTCTCTATCGAGTCGATACCCCCACCAATGTTTTTCCAAGCATCCATGCTTATAATTCCCTTTGCATGCATATCGCGCTTATGAAAAGTAAGGAGCTTCGCGAAAAAAAATACGGAAGAGTTGTGCGCCGGCTTTCTTGTTTCCTCTGTATCTTTATCTGTATTGCCACTTTGGTCTTAAAGCAGCATTCCGTCCTCGATGTGGGCGGAGCCATCCTTCTTTGTTTTATTACTTACGGTTTTGTCTACGGCTATCCGAGCTTTACACTTGGAGAGTATTGGGAGAAGTTGACGGAGAAAAGGAATTAAAAAATGAATTTTTGGAAAAATACTGTCGGGCACTTTAAAACGATTACAAAGCATAAGCTCCTCGTGATGCGGTATTGCTTTTCAATAGGCTTATATAAGCAGGGCTTACTGCACGATTTATCAAAGTACAGTTTTACGGAGTTTCGTACAGGAATTCGCTACTACAGAGGGTATAAGAGTCCGAACGGTGTAGAGAGAATCGAGACCGGGACTTCGGAGGCATGGCTTCATCATAAAGGAAGAAATAAGCATCACTTTGAGTATTGGTGTGACTATGACCTTAAAAATGTGCATAGAATGATTGGCTGCCGTATGCCCTACCGTTATGTGGCGGAAATGTTCTGCGACCGTATTGCGGCGTCCAGGAATTATCAAGGGGAGAAGTATACGGATGCGAGCCCCTATCTTTACTATGAAAAAATGATTGGCAGCCCGCTTATTCACGAGAAGACACGGGAAGAACTGGAATTTCTGCTTCGTCTTTTAAGAGATAAGGGAGAGAAAGAGGCCTTTTCTTATCTTCGGAAAGAAATCAAAAGGAGAAGGAAGGAAAAGGATTTCTTTTAAAAGAAATGGTTTGGATATTATTGTGACTGAGCTAAATATTTATGCTAAGTAATGATTCTGACTGAAGCCCAAGAGAGTAAAGATTTTGTCGGTTGAGGCCAATAACTGTCTTGAAGAAAGCAAAAATTAAGTTTAAAATAAAGTCAACTTATGTTTTAAACTTAATTTTTGGAGGGCAATATGACATACATTCACCGATCTTTGGAAAGAAAGTTTTTGAAAATGAGTTCCGCTTTTAAGGTTGTTATGCTGACGGGGGCGAGACAGGTCGGTAAGTCCACCATGTTGAAAACCTTGGCAAAGAATACGGGTCGGGTCTGTGTCTCTATGGATGACGCGGACATCAGGGAATTGGCAGAGAGGGATCCGAAACTTTTCTTTCAGATGTATAAGCCGCCAATACTGATTGATGAGATTCAGAAGGCTCCGGCTCTCTTTGAACAAATCAAATTACTTTGTGATGAAAGTAGCGAAAGAGGGCAGTTCTGGCTTAGCGGCTCTCAAAGTAAAAAAATGATGAAGCAAGCGGGAGACTCTCTTGCCGGAAGAATCTGTATTCTTAAAATGTTCGGCCTTTCGAAAAAAGAGCTTATCGGGAAAGCGGAGGATATACCGGATGATTACTCCCTTTCCTTTTTTTTAAAAAGAAGTCAACATTATCCCGTAAATACTATTTTGGAAATCTATCAGCAGATTTGGGAAGGCGGAATGCCCGATATGCTTTACATGGATGCCGAGCTTCGACGCAGCTACTGGAATTCTTACGTGGAGGCTTATCTAATGCGGGATGCGGTGGATGATAACGGGATACAGGATACGGAGGGATTCCGTAAATTTTTAAGAGCCTGTGCAGCCTTTACGGGAGAATTGTTAAACTACCACGATCTTGCCAATGCAGCCGGAGTATCCTCCGCTACTGCGAAGGATTGGATTAAAGTATTACAGTCTATGGGAATTATTTTCCTGCTGGAGCCCTTTTATAACAACGAACTTAAGAGAATGATTAAGACACCGAAGCTATATTTCTGTGATACCGGCCTATGTGCCTTTCTTTCTTCTTGGACTAGTCGCGATACGCTCATGAATGGTGCTGCATCCGGACATTATCTTGAGAACTATGTGGTTTCCGAGCTCTTGAAGAATGCTTCTTATGGTGAGAAGAGCCTGAGCCTTAACTTCTATCGGGATACAAATCAGAAAGAGATAGATTTGATTCTGGAGATGAATGGAAGATTGCATGCTTTTGAAATCAAACGTGCAGCTTCCCCGGAGCGAAAAATTATAAAAAGCTTTTCGCTCCTTGAAAAAAGTGGAAAGGAGATGGGAGATGGAGGAATTATCTGTATGGCGGAGAAACCGTTTCCGCTGGATACGTCCCATTTCCTGTTGCCGGTGAATCTACTGTAATAAGAGGGATGGCTCATCAGCTAAAAAATGGACAAAATTGTGAATCAAGATAAAAACGGAGCGACATTAAAACCAAATAGGGATTTTCAACTGGTAATGAGAAAGAAGCATGGTATAATAGCCGTTATGGCAGAAAGAAAATTCATCTCTGAGCAGGAATCACTTTTTACATAAGCGTTATCTTGTTTCAGGGAAAGTAGGAAAAGAGGCTAAAATGAATAGAGTAGGGATAAGAGTAGCGATGTCCGGAGTTCTTCTTTTGACGGTGTGTGCTTTGTCCGCGTGCAAGCCCAGCTACGGAACAAAAGAAACACCGATTATGACCACAGCGGCTCAGGAAGTGGAGATTCCCATGGATTTTGACCAGATTCATAACGATGTTCTGGAAGATATTCAGCCTAAGGATTTCCCGTTTGTGAAGAATCTTGTGATATCCGGCGATAACGGCACGAAGACGGTAGATATTCAGGTGGATATTACGGAAAATGTGAGTGACGAAGCACTTTCCGTGTTCCTCGATAAAGTGATGGCTAACATTGCCAACGAAGCGGCTATTCAAGACTTCCGCTATACGAAGTCAACCGATACGGAGTATGGCAGCTTTTTCCAAAAGTATGCTGTCCACTATACGATTACACAGGATGAGAAAACCGTAAAGGATGTTACGGTAAACCCCGGTGAGAAATTCCCGTTTAAGGCATAAAATAAGAGAGACCGATTAGCTATGGAAAATGAGATAAAGAAAAAGATAGAGGGCTTTCACCTCGAGCACTGGCATATCATTGCGCTCGGGCTTATGCTTTACGATGCCCTTGCTCTGGGGCTCTCTTATTTAATTGCCCTATGGCTCAGATTTGACTTACGATACAGCATGATAGAACGCCCGTATATGGAGGCATGGGCGGCATTTCTGCCTTTCTATGTCCTCTTTTCCCTGGCGGTTTTTTGGCATTTAAAACTCTATAAAAGCATATGGCGTTTTGCCAGTTACTCCGAGCTTCTTCGAGTAAGCCTGGCTACGGTAATTTGCTCCGTCTTTCATATCATCGGAATTACTCTTTTTTTTCGGAGAATGCCGATTTCTTATTATTTTATCGGAGCAATGCTGCAATACTTCGCTGTGCTCGGTATTCGTTTTTCTTACCGCTTAATCCTCTTGATTCGAGGGGTAAGAGCAAAGGGTATACAGTCCAGAATCATGATTATCGGTGCAGGCTCTGCAGGACAGATGCTGATTCGGGATATCCAAAGAGCGAGAGAAATTAACGGCGAAGTAGTTTGTATTATTGATGACAATCAAAACAAATGGGGAAGACTCATTGACAATATACCGGTTGTCGGGGGGAGAGAAAGCATTTTAGAAGCCGTCGATAAGTTTTCCGTGGATCAAATCTTTTTGGCCATTCCTTCTGCGACTGTTGCGCAAAGAAGAGATATTCTGCAAATCTGTAATGAAACAAACTGCGAGCTGAAAAACCTTCCGGGAATGTACCAGCTTGTGACGGGCCAGGTAACGGCTTCCGCCATGCGAAAGGTCTCCGTGGAGGACCTTCTCGGGAGAGATCCCATTTCCGTGGATCTTCAAGAGGTTTTTCAATTTATTCACGGAAAGACCGTGCTCGTTACCGGCGGGGGCGGCAGTATCGGTTCGGAGCTTTGCCGACAGATTGCGGCGCACAGCCCGAAAGAGCTTATCATCTTTGATGTTTATGAAAATAATGCTTACAGCATCCAGCTGGAGTTAAAGGATCGTTTTCCGAATCTGAAACTCACTGTTCTTATCGGCTCGGTTCGGGATTCCCGGAGAATGTTTCAGATATTTAAGGAATATAGGCCGGAAATCGTGTATCATGCGGCGGCGCACAAGCATGTGCCCTTAATGGAGGACAGCCCCTGCGAAAGCATCAAGAATAACGCTTTAGGAACTTACAAAACCGCCTATGCGGCTATGGTAAACGGTTGCAAGCGCTTTGTGCTGATTTCCACGGATAAGGCGGTGAATCCTGCCAATATCATGGGAGCCAGCAAACGGCTTTGTGAAATGATCATTCAAGCCTTCGACAGCAAGATTAAGGCGGGGAGGGCTCAGGACATTCCCCAGCTTTTCACCCATAAGGGTATGGAGAATGCGGATAAGGACGGCACGGGGGCGGTATTTCAGGACATTCACACCGAGTTTGTGGCGGTGCGCTTCGGTAATGTCCTTGGTTCTAACGGCTCTGTCATTCCCATTTTCAAAAAGCAAATCGAAAAGGGCGGGCCGGTAACCGTAACCCATCCCGATATTATCCGTTACTTTATGACCATTCCTGAAGCGGTAGGACTAGTACTGGAAGCCGGAACCTTTGCCAAAGGCGGAGAAATCTTTGTCCTTGACATGGGAAGCCCTGTAAAAATCGATACTTTAGCCAGAAACTTGATTCGTCTTTCCGGCTTTAAACCGGACATTGATATCAAGATAGAATACAGCGGACTCCGCCCGGGAGAAAAGCTTTATGAAGAAAAACTGATGGCGGAGGAAGGGCTGGAAAAGACCTCCAATGAGCGAATTCACATAGGAAAGCCCTTAAGTTTCGATATTGATGCCTTTCTTGGTAAGGTGGATGATTTAATGGAAGCGGCTTACAAGAATAAGTACGATATC
>ERZ773196.840-NODE-840-length-18485-cov-31.798101_pt1 | contig 18485 bp, 21 predicted proteins | sample MGYA00581009_ERZ773196 | MGnify/ENA primary metagenome ERZ773196 (study PRJEB29015, sample SAMEA2738162) | human oral metagenome | biome: human oral; feature: human-associated habitat; material: saliva | place: China | collected 2243 ... | reverse complement strand
CCCACCTTTTGTTATTTTTAACCCACCTTTTGTTATTTTTAACCCACCTTTTGTTATTTTTAACCCACCTTTTGTTATTTTAGATTTAAAAAACCTTTTTATATCAAGGTTTTTGAGCATTTTTATTTACTCACTACTATTACTGTTACTGTCACTTTTAATAAGAGGAGGATAAATAAAGAGACTTCTCTTATCATACTTTGATTTAATCATATTTTTCTGTTATCCTAGTATTATATAAAAAGAGAAGTTGAAAATACATTATGAATAAATTAGAAAAGAATTATCAAGAACTGGAGCATCTTTTATCTCCAGATATTCAATTATATCTGGACTACTTTTTCACTACTAATAAGAGAAACACTTCTAGTTATTACAAATTGCTGGAGCTGAAAAAGTTTCTGGAATTTTATGCTGACAAGCATCTAAATAAATCCATCAGTGAAATAACTATGAAGGACTTAGAGCAGACACCATTAGAATTAGTAAATGATTACATTTTATCTTTAAGACTTCGTGCAAATGGAAAAAAACAAGTCTTTAAGATTTTAAATGGTTTCTGGCACTACTACACCGTAGCATCCTTCTCACTTGATAAACAAGCACCTCACTTCTATCGTAACGTGATGAATGAGTGGGACGTAGTTTATGGAATCGCTTCTCTTTCATCACCTATTAAGCCTAAATCGAGCGATAGCTATGTAGAAAGTTATGATTTACAAGAAATGCTAGACTATCTGGAAATGATTGATAATTCTCTTGTGACCTACTTCTCCACCCAAGCTAAAGCAGATAATTGGGAGAGAAATAAAGAGAGAGATCTAGCTATTGTTGCCTTGCTTGCTGGTACTGGACTAAATATTGAACAATTAGCGCAAACTAGTTACCGAGATATAGACCTACGAAAAAGAACATTGACGGTTGTTAGCCACAGAGGAGAACATATTCAAAAATCTATCATTAAGGAATTTATTCCTTATATCTCGCCTTACGTCAAGGAACGTAAGAAATGGTATAGTGCTGATGCTACTATCAGTTCACTCTTCTTAAACTTCAAGAAAAAGCCTTTATCTTCCCAAGGTATAGCATCCGTGATCCATAGAATATCAACTATCGCTAAGAAACCTTTATCGGCTATCATTTTAAAGCAGACACATTCAGTCATTCTATTTGAGATGAACAAAGACCTGTCAGACTTAACTAGGGCAGAGTCACGAAGATTGACAAAGAATATAAGAGAAAGTGAGAAAGAAGATGAATAAAAACAAGAATAGGGGGTGTGGGTTCGGTTGTATCGCTAATTTCTTTATCGGACTTCTAATTATCGCTTGTGGATTTTGGTTAGGAGATAAGGTTGGAGTAAGTCCGATTGACATTTTCAAACAAGCCTCATCCTTTGTAAAAAACTCTGGCGCTATCGAGGAATTCAATAGTGAAGCAGATAAGGTTAAGAAAAAAGTAGAAGGTGCAATATCAGATAATGAGCATTCAGAGGGTTCAAAGGATGCTACTAGCACTACTAATGTTACTTATACCCCTCTAGCATTTAATGGCAGCAAACAACTTGAACTAGGGGAGTATGATAAGCTAGGACGTGCGACATACTCTCACATTCAATTAAACATCAAGGACGCACCAACAGAGGAACGAGAAGATAAAATCACCTACAATCCTGTTGGTTGGCATAACTACAAATTTCCCACCACTATTAACGGTAAGAAATCAGAAAACTGGCTCATGAACCGAGGGCATCTAGTAGGTTATCTGTTTTCTGGCCTGAACTCAGAGGGGAAAAACCTTGTCCCAATCACACGTTATCTCAACGCTGGCACAATGGACGATAAAAAGATAGATCGCAGCAACTACTACTCCATGATTTTCTATGAAATGAACCTCAAAGAGTGGTTACGTGATAACTCAGATAAATACCTTGACTATTATGTAGTCCCTATCTACCAAGGAAATGACCTACTACCTAATAAGATTGCTATGTACTGGACTTCCTTTGACAAGAATGGAAATCAACAAGCTATTGAGTTAAAAAACAAAGGTCAAGCAACCACCGAGGGCAATATCTCGTATGTAATACTGGATAACACGTCACCTAATGCTACAATCAACTATGCAGATGGAACTGCACAAGCTAAATAGAAAATCTCGAAGGTGAATGTTTTACGCATTCATCTTTTTTTATTTATTAAATAAATAATAGTTATCCATTATTTATCCGCTTTTAATTTATTTTATAAATAAATCACATCCATTTCAAAGGGTTTTTGTATAGGCGATAAATTAACCCCTTTTTCTTAAAATTGCGTACAGGTGATTTTTGGGGCAAACAAGTAGGAATTTAAAAAGGAAAAAGCACTTTTTTTCAAAATACAAAACAGTGTTTTTCGTTTCTCTTATCAACTTGATTTTTATAAAAGAAAATGCTATAATTTTAATAGCATTTTATGTCACAAAAGAGGTGTAACAGGTAAAGTCAATAAGGCTTAATTCTAATTGTGGATAAGAAAGGAAGTCCAATTTTTATGAAAATGAAAGAACAAGGTCGTGGTTTTCTTCGTAAAAAAGCAGGGAAACTCGTTTCAGGAATTATTCTTGGTACAACAGTAGCTTTGGCAGGGCAAGTAGCTTCTGCTGATGAAGCGAAAGCACCAACAGATGTAAAACCTGTAGCAACAACAACTACAGAAACGCCAAAAGCAACTGGTACAGAAACTCCAAAACAAGAAGTGCAATCAGAAACTAAAGAAGCACCTAAAGCAGAAGAAGTGAAAGACCAAGCAGGGTTGGATAAAAAATATTCAGACCTGAAAGAAAAAGGCAAAGAGCTTGATGTTGAGCTTAAAGAAGATAAAAAAGTTACTCATAAAACAGTAGCAGACGCTTCTAAAGACCTTGACGAACAAGGTAAGAAGGTAGAAGAACTTGCTAAAGGTCGTGATGAAGCCAACGCAGAGCTACAAAAAGTGGTTAAAGAAGCACAAGCTCTAGGGATTGATGTGAAATTTGATGACAAGGTAATGTATGATGACCTTGATAAAGCAAAAGAAGATATTGCAAAACAAGTTCAAGAACTAAGTGCTTTAGTATCATCAGTTAAAGAGGTTCAAACACGATTGTCTAAAGCTGTAGAAACAGCTCAGTCAGCAGGTGTGAAATTTGAAGGCGTGAAAAACATTGACCTTAAAGAAGGCGATTTAGAAGCATTTGCAAAAGAAGTGGCTGACGCTGAAAAAACACTTAATGAAGTTGCTTTACAACAAAAAACAGTACGCGCTGAATTGAATAAAACTATTGCTGACGCAAAAGCTAAAGGTGTGGATGTTACAGTTGACGGCGAAATTGTTGTTGAACCTAAAGACGCACAAAAAGCACTTGTTGACGCAAAGGCTAAAATTGCTAAAGCACTTGCTGACGCAGAAGCAAAAAACAAAACGATTCGTGAAAATAATGCTAAAGTCACAGAAGCTAACAAAAATGCAAAAGCAGAACTTGTAAATGGTTCAACAGCAACTAAAAACGCTGACGGAACTTACACTCAAACACTAGCTGTTAAAAATGAAAAAGCAGGAAGTAAATGGAGTGGGAATGTAGCAAATACTGGAAGCGCTGAAATTGTTTCTGTTAAATTGGTATCTCCTTCTGGTAAAGAAACAGTCTTTGCAAATGCTAAAATTGATTCTTCTAAGACACTTGATGAAGTTGGAGAATATAAACTTGTTTATACTTTCAAAGCTAAAGACAATAACGCAGGTAATATTTCAGGAAAACTTAGTGTTGAAGGACAAGCAGGACAGACTGGTAAAGCAACAGGAGATATCACTTTTGAAACAAAAGCCCCTGTTTTAACAAGTAAAGAAGATCAGTTTGCCCCTCTTACTACGGATCATGTTTATGACTATTCTTCTTCTAATGCACGTAAAGTAAAGGATTCCTTACTCCTAAGTAAGAAAATTATCGAAGCCAATAAGAATCCACAAAGTCGTCACATCTTGCAACTTTACCCCGATAATTATGGTCAAACTTCGTATCATGCTAATACTCATAAATTCTTTGTAGAAGTGGTTGGTCTATCTACGAAATTATTGACGAAAGAAGAGGCTTTATCTATAATTGATGGTCTTTTAAAAGTTAATGCTCCAACTGAACCTAACCCAACTTATACAAATTATATACATTACTTCAAAGCATTGGCTGAAATTTTAGGCGATCATCGATATCTGAATGAAAGTTCGTCTGACTCAGTACCTTTTGAGGATATTGTAACAGAATTGACAAAACCTACTGATACAATATCTGTCATTCAATATACAGATGGTTGGATGGATAGTGGTGCTAAGAAAGAAGTTATGGACCAGTCATTTGCAAATTGGGCTAAAGGACGTGCTAAGACATTTATGTCAGTCATTAACCGTAATAAGGTGTCTGATGAGGACACCAATACTATGCAATCAATCAATGAAATGAAAGCATTAGGTCACCCTAATATCTATGATATGACTGGAAAAGACCCTAAGACAGTTGAAGCTGAAGTAATCAAACAGTTCATGGAAACTGCAACTGAACGTATCAAGGTTAGCAAAGGGGAAGTTCCAACAGTAAATATAACCATAAGTGGGAACGGAGTTGTTGTTACAAAAGCAACACTTAAAGGGGCTTCTAATAAAGAACTTGCAATCTCTAACGGTAAGGTGGAATTTTCAGAGAAACTTGTAGAAGGTAACTATGTTCTTGAATATGAAGTTACTGGAAACGGAACAGCTACAGCAGTTGTTAAGTTTGATGGTAAAGAAGTAAGTAAGAAATCAGTTGAAGTTAAATCTACAGCAGGTTCTAAAGGTTCTTCCAATGCTAAAGAAGATAACTTGCAACCTTCTAAACTAGGCTCAACAACAAACGAAGTTAAGCCAGAGGCAGTAAAAGTAGCTAAAATTACTTTGAAATCACAAAAAACACAAGTAGGTAAGGTTGAAGCCAAAGCTCATGCAGTTGGTGTATCTACAAAAGTACACCCTGTTGATGTAGAACAAAAACCAGTTGTCAAGCAGGCAGCAAATATCCTTCCGAAAACAGGCTCAAGAACCTCGGTAGTACTTGTTATGGCAGGTATGGGAACATTGGCGTTGTCAGGTGCAAGCCTTAAAAAGAAAAAAGACTAATATAAATATGTTTCTCTTTATTATTGGGCGATTGTTAATGGACAATGCCCTCTAATAAAGAGGAAGAAAGGAAAAGAAAAGGCTCTTTGTCAACTGTAGTGGGTTGAAGAAAAGCTAAGATCTGGAGAGGACGATTGATGTCCTCTCCATTTTTATATTCAGAGCGATAAAAATTCGTTTTTCACTGAGTTTACGCCTATTCTGTTGGATGAGCTTCCAGTAAAGTTTGATTGCCTTGTATTCGGTCATAGAAATCTTTTCAATCAGAATAGAACATTAATCATCTTTTTTATTTATCAAACGAATAATAGTTATCCATTATATATCCATTTTTGATTTAATAAATAAATCAAATCTATTTATTTAATAGATACAGAATAGATAGCCATTCATCTAGTACAACTATTAACTACGCAGACAGAACTGCTGAAGCTAAATAGCAAATCTCAAAGATGAATGTTTAACGTGTTCGTTTTTTATCCATTAAATAAATACTATTTGTCTACATTATATCTATTTTATATTTACTTTATAAATAGTTTCAATCCATTGGGTACACAAAAAGTGGATAATTTTAATCCATTTTTTTGACAATTAAAAATACTTCTGCTATAATATATCTAAATCAATCAAAGACTGGAGATAAAATATGAAGATTATTTCATTCAATGTTAAGGCGGGAGGGGTTGGAAAATCTACCCTATGTTTCAATACTGCTTTCTTACTTGCAGAAAAAGGGAAACGTGTCTTAGTTCTTGGAACAGATACGAACATGAACGTGACAAAACGTTTTGTTGGATATTACGCTAGAAAATATGGATTAAGTCAAGAACAACTGCTTTCTGAAATTAAACCAGAGAATACAGTTGAAATGCTTTTTCAAAGCTTACCTTTTACTCCTATCAAGATCACTGAAAACATTGACTTAATAGCTGAAACAACTACTCTTTATGATTTAAAAGATATAATTGAATCTTCTCTTATTTATTGGTATTGGGATAATGAAAAGTACCTTACTAGTAATTACGACTACATTCTCATTGATACGCACAACGATGACCAAAAGCCGACTAGAGCTACTTTCGCAGTATCCGATATAGTTGCTGCTGTTATTGACGAAACCAACAAAACACATGACGTAATGCCTGCCATGCGACAGACGCTTACTGAAATCAAGGACAAAAACCGTGATAGAAACGGTAGCTTAGTAAACGCTAAGATTGTTTTACTTGGAAATCGTTTATCAACTAAAACTACTCTAGGTAAGAAAATGAGAAATGAACTTAATAAGTTAATGCGTGAAGAACCAGATGCTTGTGTAGGGTATATTGATGAGCGCCAAAGCGTTAAAAATGCCGAGGAAGTGTATCTACCCTTGACTGAGTACAAGAAAAAAGAAAAACTAGATGCAAGTCTGGAACGCTTTTACCGAGAAACAGAGCGTACTTTATTAAGATTAGTTGATATGTAAAACATTGATACAAATAAACTCTATCCAAACAGTGTACGTTAAATGGATATTATATAAATAATAAGTGGATAGATAGTAAATATTTTATATCCAAAAAGTAAATAAAAAGAAATAGGAGAATATTATGCCAGCAAATCGACCAGAAGGACTTCAAACAAGAACTACAAGTAATAAAATTGTAACTACAACATTGGATGAGTTAGGTATTTCTAGTAAGTTGACAACAGAACAAACAACAGCACTTGGTAGAAGAAGCGTTGAAAATGAACCAGAGCTAAAAAATATAAGACCGAAAAAAATCCCTGCCTTACACTTGAAACCAGATGAACAAATGTATGACGATATGATGGCTATTATGGAGTTGTTAGGTATGAAAAACAACAAAACTATGACTATTAGGATGGCACTATCGAATTATCGACAACAATTAGAAAAAGAAAAAGGTAGTCGTTGATTTTTCGATAATGGATAAAATAAATCCAAAAATGGTATTTTGTTTATTTATAAAATGGATAACTTTTATCCAAAAAGAAGATATATATTATCCGATTCAATTATTGGACAGACAGGAGAGAAAGCATGGTTTTTGTAGTTCCAAGTGTAGTATTGCTATTTACACTCATTGGAATTTATCAGAAAAAAATTAAAATTGGCGCATTAGGAGTAGTTCTTTTACTCTTTGTGATTGCCCTCGTTTTTGAATATATTTTTTAAAATAAAAAGTACATCCCAAAGGCAAATTTTGCTTTTGGGATTTTGTCTATCATAGCTTGCCTTTTTAGGTGGTTAAAGGTTAAAATATAGAGTATAGACAAATAAATTAAACTTTAGGAGATGATGGAGATAATATGTTACCTTTAAAATTGATACACAAATCGCACCCAAATGCGACTTATGCAACCCAAGACAATAAAAGAATCCGTGATATTATTATCGCAGATAAAAATGATGACGACGAATTCTGGTTTGACTACAACAAGAAGGATGAGTTGCATTTAGAGTTTATTCCAAAAAATTTAGTTGCAGAAATTAACGAACTAGCAAGACCATCTATAACTGATAAAAGGCCAAAAGTTTATCTTGACAATATAGCGCGAGGCAAAGTGATCCCTACCTTGATCGAGAGTGTAATCGAATCCATGCCTACACCTCACGAAACTGACGATAGTAAAATCGTATTTATTGACTATCTTGTTTTAGTTCCTTTAGATCCTGTCTATTCAGAATTGAAAATCTATGTTCCCTCAAATAAAGCCGGTATGACTAGACTTCCACGTACTAATGTAAGAGATATGGTTGGACGGTATGTAACTTGTAAAATAGTCAATCTTAAACGTTGTATCTTACCGCATTCATACGATACCAAAACAATCTGGAATAACTACTACGCTGAAGGGAGCATTGAACGTGCTGAACAATTAGCATGTGCTGATATAAAATCTACGATTACAGAAGTTCAGCGAGGAGAAGTAAAAAATAGTATTGTTCTCAATCAAAGAGCTGTTGAACGCTTGAAAGAAGAAAGAGCTAGTTTGTTATCAAGTATTTTTAATGGCGTTATCGCTCAAACAAGTAACCGTGGTATTTATGTAATTTGTACGGAAAAAGATTATCATTATTTCACCGTATATATCCCTAGAGGAAGGATTAGCTACTTATACGAATCAATAGTTCCAAGTTCGACTTCCAAATTCAAGGTAGGAGAACAAATTCGTTTCAAGCTAGTAGAAGAACAAACCTATTTAGAGGGGAAAGGACTTGAAAATCAAATTCTCGCTGATTCTAAATGCTTAGAAACACCACCAAGAGAACAAATCCTTAAATTGATTGACGAAAATAAATTGGTTGGTTCGACTCACAAGGCTTACGTGGTAGCTTACGACATAACACGAGGTCACAGAATCGAGTTAGAGGACATCGCAGGAGCAATCGTCAAGTTGAATTCTGATGCACGAATTACACCGGATTTTGTAATTAAAAGAACGCCTATCTTTGTTAAAGTTGAAAGAGCAAGAAGATTTCCAGGGCCAAGTGATGATCAGAGATATACTGTTTACTGTTCTTATATCGCAGATGCAAGCTCAAGGGAAAAAGCCGTTAGTGCGTTCGAGTTCTAATTAAGCCAAAAACGAAACAAAGACTTGTTTCGTTTTTTTGAAAGGAGTATAAGGAGTATCATGACACACAATATTATTTCATGGATAATTTTATTTTTCCAAATCGTCCCGTGGATAGTAGTAGTGGGAGGATTGCTTATTTGGTTTATCAATAGGCAGACTACGAATATCAAGTGGAAATATCTATCATCACTTTGGGTGATTATCGCTTTAATTGTCATTTACTTGTTTAGGTTCATACCTTTACTGGTTATGTCTTATCTTGAATCAATGAAAGTTAACTCTAGTGACGCTTCTGAAATGTTCAAGGGTATGCTTACCGTTATCCAATTCTTGATAGTTGCAGTTATCTGGAAATTTGCTCAAATCCAATCGACTATATTCTACTATCAGCAAATTATAACAGAGAATGAAAAGCATAGTAGTGGACTTCAAAGACGGTTCTTTCTTTTCGGAGGAATTGCTATAACTGTATTGACCGTTGGCATCATTGAAATGCTAAAATTCATCTTGTAGAAAGGAGAGGAAAGCTATTGAAATTCATTCTTAAAAGACTTCCATATTCAATAAATGGAAAGGCTAGTTTTGATTATGTACTTGTCGCTTTGAGAGGTACACTTGCATTCTTTTTTGTAGCAAGTAGTGGACTAGCATTATTCTCTTTAATCACCCTTATCTTTGGTTACACAATATCAGACGCATCTTATATGGCTCTATTTTTCACTCTGCTGGCTTTTACAAGCGTTCAGCTATATCTGGGTGTCTGGCATACTAGGATAACGAGCAGGCAGGTGTATGAGCCTCTAAAGCGTCTTAACAAGGTCAAAGAGGTTAAACGTGTTGAGTTAATAAAAAAAGGATTACTTACCTCTTTCGGAGGAGCAATAATTGCACAGTTAAGTTTAATCATTCTGACGATTAGCAACTATGTTTTAAAGACTTTATCATCTACTTATCAATCAGCAACTCTTTTCAGTTCACATACAGAAACTTTTTTAGGTTACAACAACCAAGAAAGTTTACTTGCTTCACCGATACCATTTTTAACACCAGAATTGTATAATGCAGTTCTAGTGATTGCTCCTATCTTTATCCTAGTTTTCTTATATGCAAACTCTTATATTTTTGATATTAGAAAGTATCACAAATTAGTTGAGCAATGGATAAAAAGACGCTTTTATAGAGACGCTTGTATCGAACATTTAGTATTTGATACAGAAGCTAAAGGGGTATTCTCTTTGACTATTGGTATCCATTCTGAAACACAGTCACCAGTCATTATGGATCCAAGCACTCTAGCCTTAAATACTGCATTCTTTGGATTGATTGGTACAGGTAAATCATCATCACTTGCTAAGCCTTTTGTTATCTCAGTTTCGAAGAACTTTGCTATCTATCTACGCGAGTTTGGTAAGTATGTTAAGAGAGCAAAAAGAACGGTGAAACGACTTCCTATTTCTGATGAAACGAAGAAAATCAGAGAGAAAGAAATGATAGAGGAGTGGTTTACGAAAGGATTAGGAAAAGACCTCGTAAGTGGTTTTTATCTGAACGAACCATCAGGAGACTTAGTAGGTGATAGTCGCTATATTTTGGAAAAGGTAGGAATACCTAAAAAAGCTATCTGGGACATTGATCCGTTAAATCCTTACACGGATGCAATCAATATCTTTGACGCAGATATAGAAATGGCATCATCACTTGCAGCTGACCTCTTCAGAGATTTCTCGGAGGGGAATAACAGTAGTGGTAATAGTTTCTTTCTTAACTCAGAAGAGGCACACACAAAAAGCCTTGTAACGCTTCTGATAGCCTCGTCTAAAGTACCAGACCTAGATATCAATAAGCACTTAAACGGAGGTGCGCCGACCTTCTCAGAGTTCTACCAACTACTTACAGATAACAACTTCATATTCTCACGTGTCAACATTCTACGAGTAATCTATCAGAAAGAATTGAGAGATTACAATAACTGGAAAGCTGACTACGATATAAAGTATGAAAAAGCCTTTGATGAGTGGGTAAATTCTGGAAGAGATAAAGAACTCTTTAGAGGAAATCAACCACTAGAATTATGGAACGAGGGGCGTGAGTTAGAAGATAAATTCTCAGAGATTAGCAACCTAAAAAGTGCTATTGACTACTTCACTAAAAATTACTCTATCGACCATAGAACAAATAAGCCGATGTTTGATTTTGATGCGAATATCCAAGGTCTAGTTGCAACTATCCGTAGGCTTGCAATGGATAAACGTGTTAGACGTGTTTTCTTTTCTCAATCAACTAAAAACATTGATGTATTATTAAAATACGGAGGGGTGCTATTAGTCAATTCTGCATCTGCTGAATTAGGTAGAAACAATAGTAAAATGGTTGCCCAAGTTGCTGAAATCATCATGCAAAGTTCTGCCTTTAGACGACCACCAAACAAGTATTCTTTATTCCCATATATCCAAGACGAAAAGAACACGTTTTTAATGACAAGGGATAGTGATTTCCTTAATCAGAACCGAAAATTTAGAACACCAGTCATTCACTTTTATCAGAACTACGAGCAAGCAATTGCCACCGTAGGAGTAGAAACTGCAGACGCACTTTTCCAATCTTACCGAAACGCATTTATGTTCCAACAACAAAGCCCAGCAACAGTAAAATTCCTAAGTGATCGTGCAGGTAAAAAGTGGTCGCTATCGTCAAGTTTTCGTGGATCAGAGGGAAGATTTTTAGCTTCCAATGACGATAATAAAGAGCAGCTAAATGAAACAATCGAAGAGGTTGACCAAATCACACAAGCTGTCGTTAGCAAGCTAGAAGAAATGGAATTTATGGGTATCATGGTAGTTGAAAACGAGGTAAGCGAACCAATGAAAGTTACCTCGATGCCAAGTTTTAAAATGCCTATTTTCACAGATGAAGATTATCAACCAGATTTTGATATTTCTAAAAAGAAAGACAAAGAAGTTTTTGAAATCTGGCAGAATTGTGTTGATGAGTTTTATGTCGAAAATATCAAAAAAACATCTTACCATGAAGATGATTTTACACCAGAAGAGTGGCAAACATTGTTGAATGTTATCAATCCTATCAATCTATCTTTATCGTCCTTTGACAGCGAAGATGAAGAAGCAAATGCCTTTGCAGAGGGAGAGGAAAGAAATAACAGAACTAAAGAAAATATCGGAAAAAGAGATGATAGAAAAGGAACAACTACGGATTTGAACAAGGCTTCAAAATCAGAAACTTTAGACGGAGAAGAAGTACAAATAAGTGAACATAAGGAAGAACCGGAAGAAGTAAAAGAAGTCGTTCCAGAGGTTAATAAAGAACAACCAAAAGAGGAGATCAATCCAGTTGATATAATACAAGAAATTGCTACAACTATCCGTCCAGAGCAACAAGGAACAGTTGCTCAAAACGTTCAATCTTATACCGAATTAACAGAAGTTATTGACGAAAAAGAAGATATGTTTTAAAACAAAAAGCTAGTGTTAGATCACTAGCTTTTATTTTATCCTTGATGATTTTGTTGATGATTTTGTTCTTGCGATTTTTGGTTTTTAATCGCTTGTTTTTTATTCTGAACATCCCTTGAAATGTTCTTTAGAATATCTTCAACAGTTAAATCTTTGTTGTCTAAATTGACAAGTTGAGCATAGGCTTTACCAATCTGTAATAGTACGCCTTCCTCATACTTTTTGCGTTCCTGCTTAGTCTTTTCAATCTGCTTTTGTAGCTTCTGAATATCACTATCAAAAGTTTCTAAAGACTTATTTTTTACTGCCATGTTTTTTCTCCTTTCTTTATGACTATTTCATTTTATCATAGTTTTAAAAAAAAGAGAAGTTATGATATAATCGTAGAAAAAGTACCAAAATTTTGGGAATAGACTTTGGTGCCTCACAACGACCTCTAACCCCTTGATATGACTGCTTGTATCCAGTTTTTCAAATGCCCAGACAAACGCATTGTGCATATGGGAATATGCTTTTTGTGATAAAAAACGCTCTAAACCCTTGATATGACTGCTTGTATCCAGTTTTTCAAGTGACCCGATAAACCTGTTTTGTTTTGGGAATAGACTTTGGTGCCTTACAACACCCTCTAACCCCTTGATATGACTGCTTGTATCCAGTTTTTCAAATGGGGGGACTTATCTGGTAAATTTTGGTTGTTTTTAATAAAAGTATTGATGAAAGGACAAAATAAGTGGCTAAAAGTATGTATAGTGGAGGTAGCATGGAAAAGAAAATCGACACCATTCCTAAAGATGCGATTGCTTATTATCTACCACACCCAAACGGAAATAAGAGAGTATTTTTTACCAAAGATACGCTCTTACTTATGTATCATTTAGTACGTCTGAAATTCTTTTCTAAAGAGATGATTTTAGACCAGTATTATATTCTAACAGGTAAGAATTTAGGACATAGAACTCTTTACTCTTTAATCGGTAATAGCAGAATGCCTATCTGTTATTTTAACACTAGCTATAATATCGGTAACGCTAAATTTATGTATGTTCCTAGAGTGTTTGCGACATGGTTGTTGGATATTATCCAAGAGATACCAGACCTTGCTGAACTGACAGAGGTAACAGAGTTCAGAGGTTCGCATTATAGCCTCATGACAAATAAAATGAGTGGAGGAACTTATGGTATCAAGAGTATCAATATCCACGATCTAAATACTCGTAAGCTGACACTCAAAATTGGCAGACGGATAGTAGAACAGTCTACGGATTTATCACCTAGAGAATTAAACATTACTTGTTTCTTTCCTACCAATCCGAAACTCATATCACTTGTCCCTGATGCAGTAATTTTTGTGAACGGTCAGAGGTATTTTATTGAGTACGATAGGAACACAGAACAACATTATAAACTCCTCGGAAAGATATTGGGATATTTTGAAGAGAAGTATTATCGAGGAGATACAATCTTCTTTGTCTTTGATAATATTTCAGAGCCAAAAAATAATCGTCTGCATGTACGCATTACGAATTTCATTCACAATTTATATACCGTACCTTTTGGAGATAGTGGTTTTTCTTACTATGAGAAAGCACAAGGGAATAACGTGACCTTGTTTGCACTTCCAGAGGTCAATGCTCTATCTCAAATTTCAGAGACCATCATGCACGATACAGTATTGGACGATAGCAAAGAAAACGAAAGACTGTTAGACAAATGTAGGACTGAAGATGTCTTGCCTTACGATGTAGTATCGGCTGAATTAGTGGAAGATCCTGATAGTCCATTCTCTTTAATCTTGACCTACATAGATGATTATTTTGATAAAGAAAAAATGCCACTCATAAAACTGAACTATGGTGATGTTAGCAATCCTGACTATTTTGAAAAACTCTACGAAAGATACAAAGATGAGTATGCTATGATTGGGTTATTATTCTCTTCTGAAATCACGAAACAATACTACATAATCCCTCACAGTGAATTTCTCATGGCTCTCTATATCAGATAAAAAAATACCACCTTTCCATTTTTTTGCTTTTTTAAAAAATATCCGTTACAATGTAAATATAAAGCGATAAGAAAGAGAGAAAAAACATGGTATATGTTCACAGATTTTTAGGACAATGGCTTGATAAAAACATGACAACTAATAAAGCTGATACTTTGCAAAAGGGGTTGGCTTTAGGAAGTGGAATTGACGAGTATCTAAAACAGATAGAAGTCCGAAGAAGGTTTACGTTGGCAGTAGAGCAAGAAAACTATTTTTACAAAGTTCCTAAAGAGGTATCTATCGGAGATACCAGAGCAGATAGGTACTACCGTCTGGAAATGAAAGACTACGAAAGTGTAGCATCTAGTACCGTCTTTTACGGTAACGGAACATCGATTTTAGTTAAAGCCTTGTTCGAGGAAAAAGGAGAAGTAGTGTGTCTTTATGAATACGAAACCCTTGACCTGCTTATAGAGGATTTAAGAGAGGAAGTAGCTATCACATTTAGTTGTGTTTATAAACCTTGCTACGTTCTTGCAAGTAACTTTGAAGAGTTCAAACCTATACTTGATCTAGGGAAACTTTATTGTGGCTATGCTCACGCGCCTAGCTATCGCAAACCAATCGCCGAAGTAGATATTTAAGAAAGAAAAAGGGGAACCAATTATGGCAGAACACAAACCAGCACCAGCGAACGCACCCCATGAAGAACAAGAAAAAGTAAACTACTTATCTATGCGCTTCATCGATATTCTGGAACTACTCCACAAGGAAAACAAGCGAGCAATCGACATCACTTGTCCTTTAAAAAATGGTACAGACGTTATCGTGTCAATTTCAGTTAAAGAATTAAATGAGCAGGGAGTGTTACATCCTGTTCACGAGGACAAGACTCTCATGTATATACTTGAATTATTATCTGAATATCGTGCGCGTGAAATCGACGTTACAGTTCCACGTTTGAACGGAGAGGTAGTAGTAGCAACTATTAAACTCAGCGTTAAAAAACAGACAGTCGCTTAATAAAAAGAAAAGCAGTGAATTTAAGATCACTGCTCTTTTTTATTTAAAAAATCGTGTTTTGTTGTTCTAATCGACTCAGCAATGCTTGTAAGGTCATTTTCTCTGATCGATAGCCTTTAAGACTTTCAATACCCTTTTCGTATTCTTTCAGCATTGCTTGGTAGTCCTCTTCGTCGTCCATAACATTAAAGCCGATAATCTCATCCCTAGTAGGACGGTCAGCATCCACATAGTCCACGATAAACTCACAACTATCATTGTAGAATGATTGGTATTTAGCAAAGACCATGAAATCATCACCAAACAAGTCTATGTCGGCCAGGCAATTCTCGATTAGTTCGTCACTATCGTAGGAAACTGTAATATCATCAACAGACCATTTTTCTTTCTTTGCTAGTGTCTGGAAAGCATCCCAGATATCCTCCAGTGTTTTACCTTTTGGTAGGACACCATAACTGATATAGTCAGTGATTGCTACACAGAGATTTTCAGGAATATAAAGGTCATAAGACACTTCATGTTCCGGGTAACTTTCCTGCAACTTGTCCGTGTATTTTTTTGATATTTCTTTACTAATTGCGTGTGATTTTTTCAGATTGTCAATAAACTGTTCTTTTGTCAGCATCTAGTCACCTTCACTTCCCATTCTTGTCAATCCATACTTGCACCTTTTCAAGTGTTTCAACTGTAAAATTTTTAAAAGAGCGTTCCTTATTTCTTAATCGTATGATCGTAGAAGTGGGGATGCCCATTTCCTTTGACAAACGATAAGCAGAAACAGTCTTATCCATTAAGACTGCCTCTACCTTAGTAGTATTTATTTTCAAATTATTCCCCCTTTATTTCTAGTAACTCTGGATTTTCGTAGATGTTGCCGATGATTTCTCTTGAATTAGCCACATTACATAATCGTTCGAAATTATTGTATCTGTTATTGTATCTGATTAAACTATTAGTCCACATTCCTAAATCAGTTCTGTACTCGACTACACCATTCAACAATCCATCTTTTGTACCAAGAATATCCCCCTCAAAGATTTCTTGACCATTCTTATCTTTCAGTCCTGTTGACTGCATGAGGTGTTCATCAGGAATTGACCGACATTTTAAATTTCTGCATGGAAGTCCCTTGCTTTCGTCCAAATAAACATTGCCACCCCAAATAATCAATTCATTATTAGAAAACATCTTTTGTCCATGTGTATCCCACGCGCGAAACTTCAGTATCATTTTTCTTCCCCCTTAATCTTCTTCATTCATAATTTCATTGAACTGTTCTTCGTCAATAAGACCTCGTTCAATCATTGTCTGGACTGTCAGTTCAATCTTAACCAGTCTGTTTAGTTCGTTGTTTGGTAATGTTGCCATAACTACATCTTTCATGTTCTATCCCCTTTTAATCATTTCCAAATTTTATGTAATCGTATAGCGCTTGTAGTTCTCTAGTGTTCAACTTATTTAAGTTTAGCTCACTCAAAGCTTTTCTTGTTTTTATAAGTAGTTCAGTCCGTTCACATTTCAGTAAGCATTCTTGCCCGTTTTCTGGAGTTAATTGTTTTAACCGAGTTCTCTTGTCTTTTTCCATGTTATCACCTTTTATCCTTTTACTAATTCTTTAAGTTCTGGGTTTGCATACACATTCCCAATCACTGTTACCTTGTAATCTTCCACCAGTTCCTTGACCGTCATAATAACAAGGTAATTATTATCGACTTGATTTTCTTGTATCTTTTCGATAAATGACACAAGGAAACAAGAACAATCATAGTCAACCTCAGCGTAGGTATCATTGATTTTAAGGATATCCCCCTCAAAAATCTTGACACCGTTCTGGTCTTTGCATCCAGTTGTGCGTGATAGGATAACCTTGTCAGCAGCAACTTTCTTTTCTGGTAGACCTTTAGCGTTGCTTAACCAAACCTCGCCATTATTGATCCACGCTTCACGTGGCTGGTACATGATATTTTCTGTACCAGAGTTACCCACGCTCTATACTTTGGAATTTCCATTCTATACCCTCATTCTTTCTCAACTAGCTTAATCTTACTACCATCATAGAGATTGATTACACCATTCTCAGCAGATTGTAGTAGTGTTGTAAAGGCAAACTTCAGCAAATTGCTTGCTTTCTAGGTTTTGTCTGATTGCTTTTTTAGCATCTTCAATACCATTTTGGAGCATAGTTTTTGTAATCATGATTTTACCTTTCTTATTTTTCCAAATTTTTCTTGGTAGTGTTCGTTAATATTTTCTTTTAAATCTTTGATATATCGTTCTTGAATACGTCGCCCTACTTCATCCTTTACAATGTTTTCTGTTTCTGAGAGTAGTTGGTATATCTCACTAGATACTTCTCTTGCAAACTTAGTATGACCTTCCATAACAAACTTCTGAACTAGCGCTCGTCCTTTATCAATTTCAGTAGAATGTTCATCTACTACAAACTCTAGTTCTTCTAATCTAGCGTTGTGTTTTTGACTATCATATCCGTCATTGATATTTTTCACATATCCAGAAAGGAAGTGGTAGTCCTCGTCACGTACTCCTAATAACTGTTCTTTTAAAACAAACCAAGATAGCAGTATATCGTGGTGAGCGTGTCGCCAATCTTCTACAGTTTTGCTTTGAACTAGATTATATCCTATAATTTTTTCAGCTTTTTCGATATATTCTTCAATTTGAGAAAGTAGGACTTCCTTTTGATAGAGTTCGTTTATATATTCTTTGAGTTCGTCTAAATCATCTTCAGTTTTATCTGTTGACAAAGCAAGGGTGCAAAGTGGGTGAAACAAGCAACGTAAAACAATATTTGTTTTACGTTTAAGAATATACGTTTTTAGCAATGCGCGTGCTTTATCTTTTTCATCAGAGAGGATAGTGGTTGTGATTTTAGCATCTTCTAATTGAGTAGTATGTTTTTTACAATCATATGCTTCACTTACTGACTTAATGATATTAGAAGTGGTAGCGTAATCTTCTTTTACCTTACGATTCTTTACTTTAACAAGATAACCCCAGTCTAATAAGACTAAAGCAAGCGAACACAAGTGTTCTCTTGTGTATCGATCCTTTTCATTGATATTATCATCTATACCATAGCTGATAATCTTTTCGGCAATTTCAATAGCATCATCTATTGATAATTCTAATCCTGATTGTGTTGCCATTTTTTCTTCCTCTAAGGCTTGCGCCCTTCCTTTCTCTCTATAAGTATTATATCACAATATATGCCATAAGGCAACT
>ERZ773196.829-NODE-829-length-18714-cov-6.186612_pt1 | contig 18714 bp, 16 predicted proteins | sample MGYA00581009_ERZ773196 | MGnify/ENA primary metagenome ERZ773196 (study PRJEB29015, sample SAMEA2738162) | human oral metagenome | biome: human oral; feature: human-associated habitat; material: saliva | place: China | collected 2243 ... | reverse complement strand
TAAAACGCGGGGCAGAGTGCTGATCCATTGATGACTCCCAGACGTGCAAAGATTATTTCCGTCCTATGATACGTGATTCACTCCCCCAAAATGCAACTTTCTCCACTTCAATTTCATTCAATTACTTCAGCCACCTGTGTCACGTTATTCACAAACGTTTCAGGCGTTAGACTTTTGGGGCACTAGGATGAGTGTTAACGAGTGAAAACGGGAGGTGACATGGCTCGTTCTAATCGGCGTCAAGGCGCGCGTCGCGGGATACCCCGTCGACATTCTCCTAGCTCCCATGCTCGGGCTCTTGAGCACCGTTCGAGTGACTATTCGACCGCGCCACTTGCTTCCGAAGATCGTCCCTCTCCCGCCGTTGTTTACCCGCGTGGAGTGAGTCCTCGGGTTCTTGAAGACTCGGGACCATGGATGCGCTTCCGCGTATGGTTTGCTCGTCAAGCTCGTTATTCTCCCGCTCGGCTGGCATTGATCGTCTTCGTCATGCTCATTGCCTTTATTACTTCGCTTCTTGCGCTCCCCATTGCAACAGCCTCGACGGAACGCGCACCCTTCATCGATATTCTCTTCACGGCAATTTCTGCCGTCTGCGTCACCGGCTTAACTGTTGTCGATACCGCTACCTATTGGTCACCCTTTGGCCAGTCGGTCATCGCGCTGGGGATCTTCATCGGCGGCTTGGGGGTCGTCACCCTCGCAACCATTTTGGGCTACGCAGTGTCACGCCAGCTCGGCCTCACCCAGCGCATGCTTGCAACAGTTGAAACAAAATCCAGTGGCATGGGGCAACTGACAGCGCTCCTCAAAGCCGTCATCTTCACCTCCTTGAGCGCGCAGATCCTTCTCACCTTTGCCTTTATTCCGCGCTTCATCACTCTTGGCCACGACACACTTGTGGAATCTTTCTTCCACGCAATGTTCATGGCAATTTCGGTTTTCAACAACGCTGGTTTCGTGATCCTTAGTGGAGGTCTCACTCCCTATCACAATGACTGGTGGATGCTGGGACCGATTATTCTGGGGACCTTCGTGGGCGCTATCGGTTTCCCGGTAATCCTTGATCTTTCACAGCATTGGCGCACCCCGTCGAAATGGGCGCTCCACACGAAGCTCACACTTTCGACCTACATTCTTCTCACCTTCTTCGGGACCATCACCCTTGCGATCACCGAGTGGACAAACCCCTCAACTCTGGGTGACCTCGATGTTTCCTCGAAGCTTCTTAACGCACTTTTGGGTGGAGTGAACGCTCGTTCATCCGGGCTCTCCGCACTCGACGTCGGTCAGATGCGCCCCCAGACCCACTTCATCCAAGACATCCTCATGATGATCGGCGGCGGCTCCGTCTCAACGGCAGGCGGCATCAAGGTCACGACCTTCGTCGTTCTCCTGCTTGCTGCTGCCGCAGAGGCACGAGGAGATCGCGACATCGAGGTCTTCGGCCGTCGCATTTCCCACGGCGTTCTTCGCCTCGCGGTTGCGGTCACCCTCATGGGGTCGCTCCTCGTCGCTCTCTCGACAGTCATTCTGCTCTCACTGACCGGCTACACCTTGGATGTCGTCCTCTTTGAATCGATATCTGCCTTTGCGACAGTGGGACTTTCAACGGGGATCACCCCCGCGCTCCCAGCACTAGCGAAGTACGTACTAGCCGCGCTCATGTTTGCCGGACGCACCGGAACAATGACGCTTGCTGCTGCTCTTGCTCTGCGCGATCGGCCTCGCGCCATTCGCTTCCCCGCAGAAGCTCCCCTCATCGGCTAGGCCCAGCCCGGCCTCGTTGCCTATTGCCTCCAACCAAAAACACGCGCGCGTGGGAGAATACGACTATGGCAGAAGATAAGGACCTCTCATCGGGAACCCTGGTTATTGGCTTGGGACGCTTTGGCTCAGCCGTCGCGCTGACCCTAGAAAAGCTCGGATACGAGGTATTGGCGGTCGAAAAAGACTCTCGCCGCGTCCAGCAGTTTTCCGGCCGCATTCCCGTTGTCGAGGCCGACGCATCCTCAATGGAAGCACTCAACCAGTTGGGTGCGCGCGACTTTCATTCGGCAGTCGTGGGTATCGGTTCCTCTCTGGAAGCTTCCGTTCTCATCACGGCAAACCTTGTCGACCTGGGCATGACAAATATCTGGGCGAAGGCAATCTCGCGCGAGCACAGCCGTATCTTGCGTCGCATCGGCGCACACCACGTTGTTGCCCCCGAATTCGATGCCGGTCAGCGCACCGCTCACCTCGTGGGTGGACGCATGATCGACTACATCGAAATGGATAAGGACGGCTTCGCAATCATGAAGCTGCGTCCCCCTAAAGAAGTTTGTGGCTTCACCTTGAGTGAGCTTGATTTGCGAGGCCGCTACGGCGTGAACGTGCTGGGCATCCTTCGTCCCGGCGCGCCTTTCGAGTATGCGGATTCCACGACGCGCATTAATCGGGAAGACGTCATCGTTGTCTCGGGTGATACGCGTCTGCTGGAGTACTTCGCCAATCGTCCGTGATCTATTGCGCCTAGTAATTTTTCTGTCTGCGTCCACAACTGGACGCAGATGCACCCGGCGTGGTTTAGCGTAGGGACATGGCTAAAGAGAAAAGCGTTTACCGGTGCAGCGAATGCGGGTGGACCTCACCCAAATGGGTCGGACAGTGCCGCGAGTGCCACCAGTGGAACTCGATGGAAGAATCCGGTCCCGCTGTCCAGGCTCCCGGAACAACGCTTGCCACTACCCCGCGCCAGCCCGCACTGCCCATCAATGACATCAGTGCAGAGAAGGCACACAGCAAAGCCACCGGTATCGGGGAATTTGACCGCGTCCTCGGCGGCGGGATTGTCCCCGGGGCCGTCATCCTCCTTGCCGGAGAGCCGGGTGTTGGCAAGTCGACGCTTCTCTTAGAGGTTGCCTCGACCTGCGCCGGTGCGGCCCCGGTCCTCTACATCACGGGGGAAGAATCTGCCTCGCAGGTTAGAGGCCGCGCGGAACGCATCGGCGCACTTCACCCTCAGCTTTTCCTTGCCGATGAGACATCACTATCCACTGCGCTTGGCCACATCGAAGCAACGAACCCCTCCCTCGTCATTGTTGACTCTGTCCAAACGTTGCAATCGGATCAGCTCGATGGCGGTGCGGGAAGCGTGGCTCAGGTAAGGGCTGTTGCCAGCGCGCTGATCCGCGTTGCCAAGGAACGCTCCATTCCGATCCTTTTGGTTGGTCATGTCACCAAGGATGGCGGGATCGCGGGGCCTCGTTTGTTAGAGCACCTTGTCGACGTGGTCTGCCAATTCGAGGGGGACCGTCACACGCGGTTGAGGCTGTTGCGGGCCGTTAAGAACCGCTACGGTCCCACCGATGAAGTGGGCTGTTTCGAGCTCAGTGACACCGGAATTATCGGGCTGACAGATCCTTCTGGCTTATTCCTCTCACAGTCACAATCTGCCGTCCCAGGCTCTTGCGTCACTGTCACTTTGGAGGGGCGCCGTCCCCTCCCCACTGAAATCCAAGCTCTCGTAGCTCATACCTCGGCCGGGTCCCCACGTCGAACAACGGTTGGCGTTGACCACTCGCGCGTGGCCATGATCTTGGCAGTCCTGCAGGCGCGGCTCGGAATTGATACTTCTGATTGCGATGTCTACGCCTCGACGGTCGGAGGAGCTCGAATCAGCGAACCCGCTGCGGATCTTGCTACTGCTATCGGCATTGTCTCGGCGGTCAGGGGAATTCCTACTCGCAGCGCGCTCATTGCTTTCGGCGAAGTCGGTTTGACGGGTGAAGTACGGGCCTGTACGGGAGTGAAACGACGCGTTCAAGAAGCTGCCCGCTTAGGATTCACAACCGCGATCATTCCTGCACAAGGATGCGAAGAGGCCATGGGAGTGGAGGGCATTACTGTCTTGCCCATTTCTGATCTGGCAAGTGCGCTACGGGCCGCAATCCGCTGAGTTTCTTCGCTCATTGCAAGAATCCGTCTAATACACTTAGAGCAGGGATCACGCATTGAAAGGCTGGATTCATGACATCAGATGCCGCACTCTTGCGCAGCGCATTACAGGACATTGCGCCCGGAACTGCGCTAAGAGAGGGTCTCGAACGCATTCAGCGCTCCCACACGGGCGCACTGATCGTCCTCGGCTTTTCTCCTGAACTCCAAGAGCTGTGCTCAGGCGGCTTCGATTTGGACGTGGAATTCACCGCGTCTCGTCTGCGCGAATTATGCAAGATGGATGGCGCAGTCATCATCGACCCGACGAATTGGCGAATTCGCAAGGCAAACGTCCAGCTTTTCCCCGACCAGTCCATTCCGACCGATGAATCGGGAATGCGTCACCGTACTGCACAGCGCACCGCCTATCAAACGCACCTTCCTGTTCTTTCGGTTTCCGCATCCATGCGTTTGATCTCGATCTACGTCGGTAAATACCACCACATTGTCGAAGAACCTGAGGCTTTGCTCTCGCGTGCAAATCTCGCGGTTGACACCTTGGATCGTTACAGCCAGCGTCTCGATGAAGTTTTGCAGACGCTCACAATCCTCGAAATGCGTGATTCGGCGACCATTCGCGATGTCGCAACCGTCATGCAGCGCATGGAAATGATCCGCCGCATCACGTCTGAAATTAACGAGTACCTTGAAGAACTCGGTTCGGAAGGACGTCTTCTCGCCCTGCAGGTTGATGATCTGGTTCGCGGAGCCGGGTCGGAGCGCGCTCTGGTCCTGCGTGATTACATCAGGGATTCTTCGGCCGTGGCGACCGCCGAAGCTGCTTTGTCTGAGCTTGCCAGTGACCGTCTTGTCGATCTTGCGGCTATCGCAAACGTTCTTGGGCTTGGCGTCTACGATCCTTCCGATCTGGACCGCATGATCCAACCCCGTGGTGTCCGGGCTCTCTCCTTGGTTCCCCGTCTCCCGTGGAATGTCATCAAGGAAATCACCAGCCACTGGGAGAATCTTGCAGATCTTCGCGAAGCCAGCGTCGAAGACCTTCAACAAATCGAAGGTATTGGCCCCTACCGCGCGAAGCTCATCCGTGAGACTCTTGAGAATCAGTTCTCAATGGCGGCAACGGGAATCGTCGGCTGGTAAAACGTAGCCGCTTATTCGTGTTCGCCCTGCTGCGACTCTCCCTGCGACTGCGCTGATTCGGAAGGCGCAGGCGTCGCCTCGGTAGCGGCCGGCGCGGGCTGCGTAATCGTGAAGACGCGTTCATCTCCGACTGTCTTCCCGTCAAGCATCAATTGCACGCGGTAAGTACCGGCCGGCGCGGGATCGGTCGCACCATCAGAGTTCCCATCGCGAGGAGTGCACCCCGAGTAGAGTCCTCCATCCCAGCTCAAACCGCCATTCCAGGTGTCCCCCGGTACCAAAAGCAAAGTGGCACTCGTGCGATCACGCTGGCATTTTGATCCGTCGTAAACAGTCTCATCGCCGCTGAGAATCTTCAGATCGATCTGTCCGAATTCAAAGGAGCAAGCAACCCCTGCTCGGTTTTCGATCGCAACAGAAACATTTTGCGTTTGCCCAACCAAAGTGCCTGATACAGATGGACGAACCGTTAGATCCGCAGGTGCACACGCAGGGATCCGGACGCGTCCATCGGCATCAACGATGCCATCACTGCTTGCAGTTTCTCCGTCTTTCAACGAGGCCGCGCCCGTCGCTGTTGCTGTAGCTGTAGGCTGCGCGCTGGTGGGCTGTGGTTGGGGCTCCGTCTCTTTGGACTTCGTCAAGGCCGAGACTCCCTTTGCGATCCCCCAAATAAGAAGCGCGACGATGAGAAGTAAACCCAGTCCCGTGACGATTCTTCTCACCCACAGCGAGGTCGGAACCTGCGCAGGCCGGGCAGCACTTCGTTTCTTCCCCTGCTGGGAAGGAAAGCGACCCGAGGGACGCACGGGCCTCGACGAGGATCGTCCAGAACGCTGTGCCATTAGATCGCCCCCTGCGACTTTCCACTACCGGCACCCACGCGGCTCGAAGCCCCAAGTGTTCCCTTGGCTCCGTGTGCTCGTTGTTCGCCTTCCTTGGCGTCATCCTTCGGATCGATGACACACCAGCGTTCAACAACGATCCCGGCGATCCCCCACGCACAGGCACCGAGTGCACAAATCAGGCCGCAAATTGCCGCATAAACGCTGGCTTGAGCTTCCCAGCGCGTAAAGAAAGCAAGAGACATCCCGACCATAATTGCGCTGCTGAGGATTCCCACCAGAGCGCTCGCGCGTGCAAACATCGCGATTCTCAAGGCCGCAACGGCATCAATCCACGTGGTCTTATGAGCACGGAAGCGACGAACCTGCAGGCCAAGCCACACGAGGATTCCTGCAACAACAACGAAAACCAACGCAAGTGCGGGGTGAATGATCCAGGGGCCGTGTCCCAAGCGAATCGCAACAGCAGTGGCCGCAGCTGCAAGCGCCGAGGCAGCAGCTGCCTCGGCGACAAGAAGAACAATACTCAGTGGTTTCATGAGTCCTCAGGGCGACGACGGAAGACAGGAATCTGGCCGGTCACACTGGGACGGATCGTCACATCGCGACGAACACTTGAGGAGGGAGTCTGCGGTCCCGTTTCCTGTGCCGGCCCCTTATCGATAGTATCGGCAAGTTTGGGATCCAGCACGTGGCTGTAGCGCGGGGGAAGACTGGGTTGAGGGGTCGAAGTCGCCTCGCGAGGGGTCAGTGCGCTGGAGTCATCCACCACGCGAACGTCCTCGGAGAAAGTCCAGCCCGGAAGCGCGCGCGTTGCGGGGGTGCGCCGCGAGGCCGCAGCGTTCTGCGCTTGAGCGTCGCTTTGAGCCTTGGTTTTCTCTTGCGCCGAGGCCTGCTCGGGTCGGCGGGAGAAAAGTGAGCTTCGGCGGGGCTGCTGGGCGTCGGCCTCGGAAACGGGTGAGGTCTGCTGAGCGGTCTTCGATGCTGAATCTTGGGATTCGGGCGCGCGGTGCGAGGGCTTGGCGCGGTGCGATTGCGCGGCCAAACGATCCGTGCGAGCACGGAAAGGACGCGGGGAATTAGCCGTGGAAATACCGGTTCCCTCCTCGGTCACAGGACGCCAGCGAGGACGGCGCTTCCTGCGGCTCAAGGGAACTTCAGCAGTAATCGGCGAGGTCGAGGGAGAAGGCTCTTCCTGCGGATCCGCGCTTTGAATCGTAGGAGGTTCAGGGGCGACCTCAAGGGAGGCGCTCGGGATCTCCGACTCACGGCTCTGCACGCGCTCGAAGAGGGGGCGGCGCACCACCGTGGGCTGTTCGACATGAGCCGTGGGAATGGGGCGACGAGGCGCCAAAGAGACCATTCCTTCAGTGAGCTGGGTCGAAGCGGAGCTATCTGTCTGACCGGAAAGACGAGAAGGCTTCAGCGGCGGAACGTTCAGCGGTGCGGGGGCCGGAACCTGGCGGCTTGCAAGCTGAATGGGCGCTTCATTTGATGAAGCCGCGGTGGGGGGAAGGGGTGAATCAGCTTCATGCGACGGGCGATCACCGGTTGTGGGCTCAAAAGACGCTGTAGTCGTGGGGGCCGACGTTACCGAAGGCTGCGAGACTGCAGGCTTTGACAGCTCAACGTGGCAAGACTCGACCGAATCCACCGGGGAACTCCAACGGTTCCACAGCTGTTTCCAGACGAAATCCGTCCCTTCATCGTCGGGAGCCAGATCGGAACGAGAGGCCTCGGGAAGCATGTCCAGGCGGCTTGGACGTGCTGAGATACCATTCGTCTCAAGCTTGAGAGGACGAAGCTTTTCGGCCTGTTCCACACGGGGCAGACGCAATTTTTCGAGCAATTCGTCTGAATCAGCGATGACCGACTCAGGGTCTTCCATCCAATCGGCAACCGCGTCGAGAATTCCACCTCGGTCGGGAGCCTGGGCAATGAGATCTGCAAGAGGGCCGTATCCCGAAAGCTCTGCATTTTCGTCTGCCATGAGCCACGGGGAAAGGACAAAGGCTCGCTCGTGTGCTCGAGGATGAGGCAGCGTCAGGCGCGGATCATCCGAGGTCACTCCCTTGATATCGATGACGTCGATATCGATGGTGCGCGCGCCCCACACCTCATGGCGCACGCGTCCCAGGCGCGCCTCGAGTCCGTGGATGCGATCAAGAAGATCCAGGGGAGCAAGAGTAATTGTTCCCAGAGCAACGCCATTCCAATAATCCGGCTGGGCATCTTGACCCGGCCGTAATACAGCGCGAGTACGCACCAGTGGAGAGACAGTGGTGATATCAACGTCGTCCCACTGGGAGATTTCTTCGATGGCCCTCTTCAAAGTGACGGGCACATTTCCAAGGTTTCCGCCAAAGGCCAGGACCACCTCACATGTCGGAGGGCGATCATCGACAGCGTAGGCACCGCGGTGTGAGTGTTTGACAGGCTCCGCCGGGGCTTCAATTTCCGGAGCAGCTTCGCTTACCGGGGCAGCGTCTGCCTCCGAACTGGGAGGCAGAATCTTTTCAACGCCAGCGCTGGGGGTATCACACTCTTCATCCGCGCCAGTTTCAGGCGCAATCGGGCCGCTGGGCGGCGCCGGCTTCTCTTCTTCCGAAGTCGGCCCATCGAAAGGAAGATCATGAGAAGCCGCAACGAAAGGTAGGGGGATATTTCCCTTACGGATCGTCACCGAGACATCAGCGAAAGGAACATCAATGGGAGCATCGGGCTTGTGGATGGTGACTTCGACGCCGCGCACTCGTTCATCTTCCATTGCGACGTCTGCAATCCGATGTCCCAGCGTTTCGATCAGTCGAACCGAAGGACCACTGAGGATTGCGTGCGCTTTTTCAGCGATTTCCGCATAGGAGACAGTGTCGGCAATATCGTCACTGAGCGCTGCTTGATCGGTGTCGACCCACAGGAGGATGTCAGCCGAGAATGATTGAGGAGCATTCCACTCCTTCGTGAGGACTCCGTGGACAGCCTGCGCTGAAATACCGCGTAATGCGATGACATCGAGCTGTCCCACCGTGCCCTCACCTCCCTGCACGCACAAGCCTCGCTTGTTGGTCTATGGCATGGACCCTGACAGCCCACATCCCGTCTGAAAGTGCGCGCCGAGAAATATCGAGAGTTGCTTCGTCTCGGTCCGAAAGGGGGGACTGACCGAGGAAGCGTTTCCGGGACGCACCTATAAGAACAGGGTACCCAAGCTCCGCAAAAATCCGGAGCGACGCGACGAGAGACCAGCATTGTTCGTTATTAAGTGAGAAACCCAGTCCCGGGTCGACGATGATCCGCTCAGGCTCAACACCGGCCTCGAGAGCATCGCGAACCTGACTTGCCACGCGCTCACGCAGCGCAACGGCAATGGGTTGGTCGCCGTAATCAAAGGATTCTTCGGGCATTCCGGGAAGCGCACGGTAGTGCTGGATGACGTAGGCGCACGAGGTTTGGGCAACCGCAGCGTTCATCTGCGGATCCCAGCGTCCCCCGCTGACGTCATTGATGATTGCGGCGCCCGCGTCTGCAGCTCGGCGAGCAGTGATCGCGTGAAGAGTATCAACCGAAACGACGATCCCCGCCTCAGTCAGGCGTTGGATGGTCGCACCGATGCGTTCCCACTCCTCGTCCTCGCTGATGCGCTGAGAATTCGGACGCGTTGACTCACCGCCAAGGTCAACAAGATCGGCGCCGGCTTCAACCATCTGGACCGCGTGCTCGTAGGCAGCGCCCGGATCAAAGAAACGTCCCCCATCGGAGAAGGAATCCGGAGTCACGTTGAGGATTCCCATGACCAGCATCCGGTCAGTAGGAAGCGTGATTCCCTTGGGAAGACGAGGCGGACGCGCACCGCCCGCGAGCGCCCAAGCGGATGCGGCCTCGTTGGATGTCATCGACGGACCCCTCCCAAGGCCAAAGACATCATTTCCGCCCGCGTTGCATCGCGCTTGACGATCCCGCGCAGAGCGGAAGTGACCGTTGAGGAGCCGGGCTTGGAGATACCGCGCATGGTCATGCACATGTGCTCGGCCTCGGCAACGACGATGACGCCCTGCGGGGCAAGAACTTCATCAATCGCGTCCGCGATCTGTGCGGTGAGGCGCTCTTGGACCTGGGGACGACGAGCGTAGCCCTCGACAACGCGCGCGAGCTTCGAAAGCCCCGTCACGCGGCCACCCTTGGGGATGTACCCGACGTGCGCGTGCCCATAGAAAGGCAGAAGGTGATGCTCACACACGGAATAGAAGGGGATATCGCGGACCATGACGATCTCGTCCGTCCCCACCTCGAAGGTGGTCTTCAGGTGATCGCGGGGATCTTCTTCCAAACCGCTGAGCAGCTCGCGCCACGCGCGCCCCATTCGCGAAGGAGTATCACGCAGGCCTTCGCGCGTGATGTCCTCTCCCACTGCCTCAAGGAGTGCGCGGGAAGCGTCTTCAACGCCGTGCTGGTCGTAGGTCACTGAGCATTCTCCTCGGGCTGCACTCCCCCGGCGGGATCATCAAGCGTCATCGCAGGTTCGGCCGGATCCGCACTGGGATCCGAATTCGGATCAAACTTCGCGCGGTCGCTTCCGGGCATCTCGATGGGGTTGCCCATGACTGCACCATCGATGGCAGCCTCTTCGCCATAGCTCCACACGGGACGCTCATCTTGCTTGATGACATCAGCGAAGATCTCAGCGAGCTGGGCTTCGTCCAGGGTTTCTTCTTCAAGAAGACGCTGAGCGAGGCGGTCCAAGACGTGACGATTCTTCGTGAGGATCTCCCAAGCTTCGCGGGTTGCCGCGTCCATGAACTTGCGAACTTCTTCATCCACGATGGATGCCAGTTCGTCTGAGTATGCGCGCTCATTCCCGCGGCCCATTCCATACCCGGTCATGGGATCGGATTCGTCCGCGCTCAGTCGCACATTACCGATGCGATCGGACATACCGTATTCGGTGACCAACGCGCGTGCCTGCGCGCTGGCCTTTTGGATATCGTTCGAGGCGCCGGTGGAAGGATCACGGAAGACGAGTTCTTCGGCGACGCGACCACCCATCGCGTAGACCAGATCATCGAGAATTTGGTTCCTGGTCTTGGAGTAACGATCCTCGGTCGGGAGCACCATGGTGTAGCCCAAAGCGCGACCGCGCGGAAGAATCGTCACCTTCGTGACCGGGTCCGTGTATCGAAGAGCAGCAGCACACAGTGCGTGGCCACCTTCGTGATATGCGGTCACCAACTTGTCGTGGTCGTTCATCACGCGAGTACGCTTCTGCGGGCCAGCGATGACGCGGTCAATGGCCTCGTCAATGGCACGGTTATCGATCAGGTCAGCGTTGGAGCGAGCGGTCAGCAGCGCGGCCTCGTTCAAGACATTGGCAAGGTCGGCGCCGGTGAAGCCCGGGGTTCGCTTAGCGATCGTGTGGAGGTTGACGTCATCGGTCAGCGGCTTGCCTTCGGCGTGAACACGCAAGATGGCCTCACGCCCCTTGAGGTCAGGGGCTTCAACCGCGATCTGACGGTCAAAGCGTCCAGGACGCAGCAGCGCCGGATCAAGAATATCGGGACGGTTTGTTGCCGCGATGAAAATCAAGTTCGAGGAATCATCAAAGCCATCCATCTCAACCAAGAGCTGGTTCAGAGTCTGGTCGCGTTCATCGGAGCCGCCGCCATACCCCGAACCGCGGTGGCGACCAATGGAGTCGATTTCATCAACGAAGATAATCGCGGGAGCAACCTTCTTGGCGCGCGCAACCAAGTCGCGCACGCGCGAGGCGCCAACACCGACGTACATTTCGAGGAACTCGGAACCGGCGATAGAGAAGAAGGGGGCATCGGCCTCTCCTGCAACTGCCTTTGCCAGCAGAGTCTTACCCGTTCCGGGAGGACCGTAAAGCAGGACGCCTCGGGGAATGCGGGCTCCAACCTTGTGGAACTTTTCGGGGGCAATCAGGAATTCGCGAACTTCTTCGAGTTCTTCAACGGCCTCATCTTCACCCGCGACATCCGCGAAGGTGACATTCGGACGTTCTTGGTTAAATTCCTTCGTGCGGCTCTGGCTGAAGGGACCCATCATCCGCCCGCCGCCAATTCGGCCCATGAAGAACCAGAAGAGGCCCATGACGATGAGTAGCGGCAAGACCATGACCAGGGTCGAACCCAGAAGCGAAGACTGTGGATAGTAGGCGTTCCACCCGGTTGTCGGCGAGGCCTTCTCTACTGCATCGACGATAGCCTGCGACTGCGTGCGCGCGTAGGTGAAGGAGATCGAACGTCCAAGGCTGCGCTCACGATCATTGGCCCCGACGGCCTTGTGCGTCCAAGGGTCCTTGAGCATCAGGTTGACCTGCTGCGTGCCGTCATTGACACTCACGCGCTCAATCTGAGCTTCCTTCAGGATCTGAAGGCCTTCGGAGGTATCCACCGACTGGGGCTGGAACCACGTCCACAAGAAGAACAGCGCGATGATGAGGGGCAGCACGGGAATTGCTGCAAGCCCCCAGGCGTTCTTCTTTTTCTTGCTCTGAGTGTTATTTGCCATGGAAGCCCCTTTCAGCCGCCATAAACATGCGGCGCCAAGGTCCCGACGAAGGGAAGATGACGGTAGCGCTCTGCATAGTCGAGGCCGTAGCCCACGACGAATTCGTTGGGGATATCAAAACCGACGTATTTGACGTCAACATGGACCTTTGCAGCTTCAGGCTTGCGAAGCGCTGCAGCGATTTCGACCGATGCTGCACCGCGAGACAAGAGGTTTTCGCGGAGCCACGACAGCGTCAGACCCGAGTCGATAATGTCTTCGACAATCAGGACGTCCCGGCCATGCACATCTGCGTCGAGATCCTTAAGGATGCGAACCACGCCGGAAGACTTTGTGCCGGTCCCATAGGAAGACACCGCCATCCAGTCCATTGCCAGCGGAGTGTGAAGATTGCGTGACAAATCGGCCATCACCATGAGAGCGCCCTTGAGAACGCCTACTAAGAGAAGCTCTTTGCCTTGATAATCCGCGTCGATTTGCGCAGCGAGTTCACGCATTCGGCGAGATAGTTCGTCCTCGGTAACCAGAATGCGCTCGAGCGCATCTCCCATGTCCTGTGCGTCCACAGTTCCATGTCCTTTCGACTGCTAGTCCAGATAATAAGAGTGCCACATGTGCCCTACGGGCTGCTCAGTGACGCGGTCTTTCTCGCTCTAGGCGCAATGGTTGCAAGATAAGCCTCGCGTCTTTTCCTTTTCCGACGCGCGTGAGCGTCCCTTTGGGAATCGAGAGGGGGCCTTGCCCGCTCCAGCGGGTGATGAGCGCATCGGCCTCTTCGAGGTGAACCAGGGAAGGTGCTCCCACTGCACTGAGATAACGATGAAGAACGCGCATGCGCACCGCTTGGGGGATTTCTTTGAGTTCTGCGACCCGAAGTACCCCGGTTCCCGAGGCCGCCTCCCCCGCCGCCGCTTCCGACCTTGGTCGCCGCTCACCGACCGGCACTTCCGACCCTGATCGCATTTCCCCGGCCGAAGCCTCCCACGCACGCCGCCAGACTTGCTCTGCCCACTCATCGAGGGCCTCGTCGTCTGCAGCGGAAAGCTGAGCCGTGCGGGCAAGGGAAGGAACCGGGTCCATCCCAAGGCTATTCGCGAGGCTGGGGATCGCCTGCTCGCGCACCGCACTGCGGCGCAGCGCACTCCCGTCAGCAGCTCGCCACGGACCGTCCATCTTGTTCGAGGGGTCATCAACCCAAGGAAGCTCAAGCTGGCGGCATACACCTAGAGTCTCGCTGCGGCGGCAATTCATCAGGGGACGCATCCACACGATGCTCCCGGCGTCATCGCGAACACTCATCGCGCGCAGGGAGCCAACTCCAGAGCCTCGTGCAAGGCGCAAAAGAACAGTCTCGGCCTGGTCGTCCATCGTGTGTCCTAAGAAGACAGCGACCCTCTCGCCCAAAGTCCGGGCGTGCGTGGCAAGTGCACTCCGGCGGGCCAAGCGAGCCGAGGCCTCAGGACCACCTGGGGCGTCGACGGTGACGCTCACCCACGAACTCTGCGCACCCAAGGAGGCCATCACTTCGCATGTTTCTTGGGCCTCGCGATCCGAACCCGGACGGATCCCGTGATCAACGCTGAGGGTATGAGGGGTGGATCCAGCGCGCAGGCAATGATCGATGACGACCGCTGCGAGAGCGGTGGAATCTGCGCCGCCCGATACTGCGATCAGAATCGCGTCGCAATTGGCAAGCGCCCAGTGCACGTGCTCGCGCACGGCCAGAGAGAGGCGTCGCACATCCCCCGTGGGGTTTGCGGGAATAGATTTCACTGGAAGCTCGGCCACATCCGTGGAGTCAGAATCGATTCAAGACCGGGGCCCGCAACAACCTCGCGGACGTAGCTCACCATCTCGCGGCGAGCCTGGATGACACCCTGCGGGACAAGCCCGCCCAAAAGGGTGACAAGTGCTCCATCCACCATGAAATCAGCCGGGCGGTGCGCGTCGATCCATTTAACGGAAGAGAGGTCCTTCGGAGTCAATGAATCCATAAAAACATCAATGATGCAATCACGGACAAGAAGCTGACGAGAAAGCTCCTGCGCATCAATCGGATCAATCGAGGCAACCGGAACAAGTTCGCGGCAGTATTCCTCAAAGAAAGGAGTGCGCGAAGAAAGCCACGTGTCAACAGCTGCACGCAAAGCAACCCACTTCGCCCAGTCTCCCAAGTCGAACTTTCCGCGGATGCCGGCCTCGAGAACATTCGGAGCAACGATGCAGGCGGCACCGCCATGGGGACCACTCACGCTCAAAGAACGCCTCGCGAGAACTCCGAGAGCGCCCCGGGCGGTGAGGATCCTGGGTGCGCTTTGCAGCTGAACTCCCCAATCCTCGGCGAATTGCGCCCACAGACGCATCGAAGCGCGACGCTCGACGAGAGGAAGAGAGCCCTCAACCGGCGAAAACTCAGCAAAACGGCCAATGACGCCGGGAAGGCGCTTGTTCGCCCACTCCTGGCCGCGCTTCAAACGAGAAACTATCGCCTGCGCCGAAGCGAAAGACGCCTGGGGGCCAGAAAAAATGCCCAAAGCAGAGAGCTGCGCGATTTGTGTAAGAGTGGGATAGATCGGCATGTCTCTATGCTATCGAATCGGCCCGTCACATTTCGGCGATTGCGGTGACAAAATTGTCCAGATAACCGCGAGTTGCATAGGCGCCATCATTGGGAACCTTGTCGAAACCGATGACGAAGATCACCGGGTGCCCCTTCGAGGTCGAGACAACTCCCGCGAGTGAGGACACTTCCGCCAAAGACCCCGTTTTTGCCTGAGCATTGCCCGCGACCATGTCATCGGTGAGGCGATTCGCCAAAGTCCCCTGGACTCCAGCCCACGGAAGATTACGCACAACGCGCGGCGCGACGGGTTGGGTGGCGTCGAAGCCCTGGGAAAGGATTGCCGCCAAAGTCTTCGGGTGAATCCGATCGTTCGAGGAAAGCCCCGAGCAGTCCTCCAAAGAAAGCTGATCGGTAGGAATTCCGCGCTCGCTCAGCGTCTTTTCAAGGGTCTGGACCGACCCGGCGAAGCTTGCTTCCCCACCGGATTGGCGTGCGGCGAAGTGACAGTACTGGTCCGCCAAGGTGTTATCCGTGTGATAGAGCATCCAGCGAATCTGTTCGTCGACGCTCGCGGACTGCACGGAAGCGATCCGGGTTGCGCCTTGGGGGGCTGGGCCTCGGACCCCGAAATCAACATCGATTCCCTGCGCGCGAAGCTTCTGCGCGAAAACTTCAGCGACGTTCGAGATCGAATCCGCGTAGAACTCATTCGATTTGGGGTAGGTGCGCCCCGCGTCGATCGCGTAGGGTGCGAGCTGGCCTTCGTAGCCCGCAACCTGCTGTTCGCTCCACGAGGCCGGGCGCGCGGTATCCGCAAAAAGCGCGGGGGCCGCGTGCAATTCGACATGCGAAATGCCCTTAGACATCAGGGAACTCGCCGTATCTTTCGCCAGGGTTTCGAGGCCCGCACGGCCGCTGACCTCGATGGAATTGGTTCCCTCGCCCAGAAGAAGATCGCCCTCGCCCTCGAGGTAGATATTGTCGTTATCCTGCGCGACCGAGGTCGTCAGATGCGAATTCGGGTCGAGGTGGGACAGTGCAGTGTAGGCGGTAAGGATCTTGGTGATCGAGGCCGGGGTGTGGGCGCTATTCGCGTTGTACTCGTAGAGAGTGTTCCCGCTTCGCGCGTCAACGACCATTGCCCACGCGTTCCAGCCGCCTTCTTGTGCGGCGGCAACGCTAGGCGCCCATGCTTCTTCGAGCTCGCGGCTCGTGGGGGCTTGACTATCCCCCTGTCCCTGTGGAACATTCAGTGTCGGAGCGGGCACAGCTGACGCTGTGGGGGCAGCAGATGGTGCGGGTGCTTGAGAAAGTGTGAAGATGCCTGGTGCGGCATCCTGCACATCTGCTACAAAATAGGCTGCGATCAGCACTGCGGCGCTCGATGCGCCTACAATCGCAGCAGTAGTCCCACGTCGCATGTAGGGGTTGTCCTTCCGTCAATGACCTAGGAACACCCTAATGCTTCGGGGGGTAAGAATACGTAATCGACATCCACGTGGTGGATCAACGACTCAGGAGGGCTCGAATGGAATTCGACGTGACCATCGAGATTCCCAAGGGGAACCGTAACAAGTACGAGATCGATCACGAGACTGGACGCATCCGCTTGGACCGTATGCTCTTCACCTCGACTCGATACCCCGATGACTACGGTTTTATCGATGACACGCTGGGCGAGGACGGGGATCCTTTGGATGCTCTTGTTCTCCTCGAAGAACCCACTTTCCCCGGCTGCGTGATTCGCTGCCGCGCCCTTGGAATGTTCCGCATGCGCGACGAAAAGGGCGGTGACGATAAGGTCCTGTGCGTGCCCGCTTCGGACCAGCGCGCCGCGTGGCGTACCGACATCGAAGATGTCTCGGAGTTCCACCGCCTGGAAATCCAGCACTTCTTCGAGGTCTACAAGGACCTCGAGCCCGGCAAGAGCGTCGAAGGTGCGCACTGGGTGGGCCGAGAAGAGGCAGAAGAAGAAATCCGCCGTTCCTTCGAGCGCGCAGAGACAGAAGGCTTCAACGCTCACTGAGCGTTTAATCGTTCTCCCAACGGGATCGGGGCTGGTGTTCACTTGAGCACCAGCCCTTTTCTGTTTGCAGCAACGACGCACGAAGTCGGCAAATGACACAGGCTATAACGCATGACATTCACCAACAACCTGTGGAGCACCATTCACGCACCAGCCCGCTTGCCTCCAGGTGGCCTCGCTGTCTCGTCCCCGCTCAGCCCGGCGCGGCCTCGTCCCCTTTTTCCACACGAAGTCGGTGAATGACACAGTTCGTCACCCGCCCCAAACACGCGCTTCCCCCATTGCCACACGAAGTCAGCAAATGACACAGGCTATAACGCGTGACATTCAGCGACTTCGTGTGGCTTTTCTGAGAAGGCCAACGGGAGCAGCTGCGCACTCAGCGCTTCTCACACCAAGCAGCCAAGACTTATCCATAGGGTGTACACGCAATCGGCGTTTTCCACAGATTATTGCGAAGCTCTCACGTTTCAGTGCCGCTGCAAAATACTAGATACATGGAAGAAGCAGAGACAGAAGAATGCGTACTCGCCCGATCAACACGAGAAGTCCATTTAGCGCCGATAAACGGAAGTTCTCACTCGCAGGTCAGAGTAAAGCGTGGTTTTATGCTGACCATTTCCTCTGGGCTCCCTCGGTGGGAAGTTAATCAACGCATCGATCGTGCTCGTATTGCTTCTCTCGCACAATCACGAGATCCGCGGATTGTATTCGTTGGAACCAGCTCGCTTTGTATCCAGGACGTTCCACTGTGGTCATCAAACCATGACGTCACCTTTTGGTGTCCTCAGCCCTATCCGAATTCCACTCTCCCATCGGTGCGCTACTCGGGTTTCACCATTCCAAGCGTGAAGGTTCGAAAGTTGCGCAGGCCTCCGCTGACAGACCACCGGTTAACCGAGAAAGGTATTCAAGTAGAAGACAAATTGGATGCAGCTCTTCGCCTCGCGATGGGGTCGCAACACTTTGAGGCTTTTGTTGCCATGTGCATGGTGCTGCACACCGAATCGGATTTTTCGCTACAGCGCATAGGGGACTCTCGTATCCGCGAGAGCAAGCTGCGTGAAGAGCTTTCTCAACGATTATCTGCTGCTCAGGAAAACGGCTGGAAGTATGGAATATCCACTGCGAAGCTCATTGTGAAGAATGCAGATGCAGGATGCGATAACCCCGCCGAAGCCGCAATGCTCTACGCGATCCGAAGCATCTATAGCGGCCCTGTACTGACACAGTTCGAGATTAATAGCAGTACAGGAAGGCACTTCATTGATTTCACTCTTCCAGAGAAAGACGTCGCGATCGAATTTGACGGAATGAGCAAACTGGGAAGTACGAATGAAGACCTATACCGCGCAAAACAACGGTGGATTCGTCGAGAACAGGACCTGCGCGACTGCGGATGGCATGTCATTCGATACTCGTGGGAGCAGCTAAAGAACCTGCCTCGTCTTCAGATCGATCTTGCCCAACGGCTTGATTTGCTCGAGGCCATACCAACTACCTCAAGCCAGCTGTGGGACGCGGGGTATATCGATTGAGTATCCAGCGTCTTTCACCAACTTCATGTGACAGCAGCGAACGAACGCCCTGCTGCAGAAACGACGAGAGCATCACGAGCAGCGCCGCGGCCCACGACAATTTGGCCAAGGCAGATATAACGAGGCCCGGGC
>ERZ773196.826-NODE-826-length-18759-cov-3.166809_pt1 | contig 18759 bp, 10 predicted proteins | sample MGYA00581009_ERZ773196 | MGnify/ENA primary metagenome ERZ773196 (study PRJEB29015, sample SAMEA2738162) | human oral metagenome | biome: human oral; feature: human-associated habitat; material: saliva | place: China | collected 2243 ... | reverse complement strand
ATTTCTTTTTAAATTCATTAAATAGCTTTTCATAGACAGGCTTTTTCTTAAAATACTCTACCGCTTCATTTATCTCAGACAAAATTAGCCCCTTTCACTTACGCCATCAACCAGCTCTCTCCTTGTTCCATTCCATCTGTATCTGATAACTGTTACATACTTTGCATTTTCAGGCCTTACAAGCTGATAGATAGCAAGAGCAGGAACAGTATCATAATCTCCCCACAGACTTTGTGAGTTAATCACGAAGTTGAACTCAAACTCCGACATCAGCCTAAACATATCCCTGATATTGGTCTCGTCAACTCCTGCAAAGGCCTCATCCAGTGCTACGAGTCTAGGCGCATCCTCCCTTGCTCCCTGGTACTTGGCAACAACAGCAGAGAACAGCGGCACATACATAGCCATAGCCTTCTCTCCACCACTAAAGGTAAAGAATACCCTATCCGTTAACTCCTTCTTGTTCTCTCCTGCCCTCTGATACATCAAAGTAAACTCATACCATTTTCTATAGTCAAGTATATCCCTTATTACCGCATAAAAGCTCTTCATTCCGCCTGATTCTTCTGTCGCCTTCTTTGCTTCATTTATCTTAGAGCGAAAATGCCCCGACAGATTAGCGGAGTCCTCAGGCCTAAGTATCTCCTCATCCCTCATAAGTATATCAACCAGAACCTTCGTCCCAAGCTCCTCTTCCTTTTCCGCCTTCTTTGGCTTCCAAGCAAGGCTTAAGGTTAAACCACTGGAGGTTTCCATTGATTCCATCAACAGCTTAATCTTTCCTACCCATTTTTCTGCAAGACGAATCTTTGCCCTTATCTTCCTACCCACAGTCCCTATCAATATGTCTTCATAGATTTCCCTGTCACTTTCTTTAAGGATGTTTTCAAGCTCCAAGACCTCACCATCAAGTGCACTTACAAGGCCACCGAATTTTACCTGGCTTCCCTTGTATTTTGCAGAGATATCAAGCCTTTTCACATTTTTAACACTTCCGTAGTCCACAGCTTCCCCGGTAAATAGATATTTCATATTTACGTTATATCTGGTAAGTCCTCCCCTGTATTTATGGAAGATTTCCTGCAGTCTCCCAAATACATCTTCCTGCTTTGTATCGCCCACCGCCTCTCTTAGGCTTAGTCTAAGCCTTTCTGCAAGCTTTAACACTTCTTCATTTAGCTCTAGTACCTCTACAAGCCCTAGCTTTAACTCATCCTTAAAGGCTCTTTCCATATCATCTCTATGTTTTAGTCTTGACTCAAGCTGTGGCTTAAATCCCTCAAGGCTCTTTTCGATGTCAGCTTCTTCCTGCTTTCTTCTTCCAAGTGTCATAGAGGCTTCCGTTCTTACCGGCGGTATCTCATTAAGCCTTTTTTCTATGCTGTCAATTCTATCCTTTATCTTATCATAATCCGTAAGCTTTAATTGCTCCCTTACCGAATCAAGTCTTGCTCTTATGTCCTTAAGCTCAGCTCTGTCTGTAGAGAGTTCATAGCGTATATTGTCAAGGTACTCTTCTACCTCAAGAAGATTTGTCTCCTTGGAGCATATCAAGTCAAGCTTTGCAAGGTATCCTTTGTGCGAAGAGGATAGATTAACAAGCAGAACTCTATAATCCTCAAGCGCAGTATTAAGTTCTTCAAACAGACGAAGATTTGCCTTTACATAGCATTTTCCACAAGCTTCATGTGCTGCAAGCCTTATTTCATCCAAAGCTTTTTTCTCACTGTCTAGCTCTGTTTTAAGCCTTGCTATATCCTCTAGTATCCCCTTAAGCCTTTCCCTTACTTTATTTAATTCTCCAAGGGCTGTATTCATACTGTCAGGCTTTGGAAAACTCTCCCATTCCTTATTAAGCTCTTCCTCCCTCGCCTGTATTATCCTAAGATTTTCTTCCTTAAGCCTTATTTCCTCCTGTAAATTCCTAATATCATTCTCAAGTTCATTTATTTTTTCAATCCTGTAGTTTTCTCTGGAAAGTGCACCTATGAAGCTTGCCTTATATTCTCCTGTGGTTTTTCCCTCTATTACTCCCAGTCCATAGCTTCCGTTTTCACCTATCCAAGTTCCGCTGTTTTCGGTTTTCTTTAGGGAAATGCTTGAGAGAGCTGCATTTATCTTAAAATTTGAGAAGATATTATTATACTCTTCCTCGATTTCAAATTTGTTAAGTATATTATCATTTACAGCCTTGACATCATCAAAAATGTACCTGTCACCAAGTCCCTTGTCAAAAGCTAGCACCTTATCCCTGTCCTTACCCGAAACTATGATAGCATCAAGGATTCCCATGTCAAGCAGAGCCTCTTCAAGACTGTTTCTCTCGTCTTCCGCAAGGTTTGCTGCAAAGTCCACCGTCTTATAAAAGTTTAAGAATTCAATGCCCTCTGACCTTAGTTTTTCTCTATTTTTTATTACACTTTCCTCTCTTAATGGCTCAGGGTCTTTTTTATTCTGCCACTCTGCTAGTTCTAACTCCTTACCTTTTATTTCTTCTTTCAGGGCAAGGGTCTCATTATCTATTCTTAGCTTCTTCTCAAAGATTTCTCCATAAACTCTTTCATAAGCGGGCTTTAGAATATTTTTTATATCATAATAATTCTTGTTCTCGTCATAGTATTCTATTTCTCTTTCTATACCCTGTAAATGTGCAGTATCGACATGTAGCTCTACATTCCCCTTTTCCCAGGCATATACCTCTTCCGTAAGCCTTTGTTTTTCGTCATGTAAGAGTGTCTCACACTGCCTCTCGGTCTTTTCTAAATCATCCTGCTTACTCTTATATTCATCAAAGACTTTTAGGACTCTGTCATATTTATCACTTTGTTTTGCCTCCTCTTCAAGAAGCCTCTTTCCTTCCTTTGCCTTGGACGCATAGTCCTCGAAGGTCTTGGTGTGAGGCTCAAAAGAATATTTTTCATTTTTATTCTTTTCAAGCTCCTCCCTCATAAAAGCAAAATCATCAAAAGGTACTGACTCAAGCTCATTATCCATCTCATTAAGGATAGACTCACAGGCCTCCCACAAGGATTCCGCCTCGTCTTTGTCTTCTCTAATCTCCTTTTGTAAGCTTCTCTGTCTTTCCTTCTTATCCTCTTCCCTCTTTTCTTTATCCTTTATGGTATCTTCCAAAGACAGGGCTTTGCCTTCAAGTCTTCCTTCATTTTCCTTAAGCTTTACTATCTCTTCACTTCCTAAGGAGTTCTTCTCTTCCTTTAATCTGTTTTCTTCACTCTCAAGCTCTTTTAACACAGTATCTTTTGATTCAATCTCCCTTTTTACGTCTTCAAGCCTCTTTTGACTCTCTGTTTCTTCTTTTTTAAGTTTCTTGTAATCACCTTCCGCTTCCAAAAGAAAGCCTGCCTTGTTAAAAAGCACAACTTCGTTATATAGCTTATATACTTTTTCTATCTGTTTCGCCGAAGCAAGACTATCCTGAAGATTCTCAAGGTTTAGCTTAGTCTCATCCATCTTCTCAATTGCATCTGACATAGGCTTTAAGTCATCATCTGAAAGAGGCTGCAAAGAACCGCTAAGTATCTCACTTATAAGGGTGGGCTTGAGGTCTTTAGACAGCTTTGGCGCTCTAAGCCTTATAAGTATATCGATAAGTTCCTTATATTCATCTTCATTTTCAAACCCAAAAAGTGTCTTATTTACCGCAGTCAAATACTCACTCTGGCTCTCCATCACCCTTCCGCCCTCTGCTAACTTGTTTTTAAGCTCAGTCTTTGAAAGGGTAATCTTGCCATCCATTTCCTTGTACAAAAGTATATCTTTCCCTATCCTTCTGCTGTCAGTAATCTGAAAATACCACGACTCTAAGGATTTATTTCTTCTTGCCCTTATACCTATGCCAAATGAAGCATACTCTTCATTTTCTTCTCTTTTAAGCTCCATATAGAGATAACCTGTGCGTTCTTCCCTATCATCATCCTCTTCAAGAAGATAGTTTTCCATTTTCCTTGCCTTTGTGCCAAAGGCATCAAGCCTCTCAGGCCTCATATTTCCGTCTAAAAGCAGGGGGATGAGGCTCTGCATGGTTACAGACTTGCCTGAGCCATTCGCTCCCCTAAGGAGCATCCTCCCATCATCAAATACAAATTCCTCGTCATCATAATACCAAAAATCCACAAGACCTACCCTGTTTATCTTCCAGTTACTATTCATCTGCCTCTCCTTACTTTTCCTATTCCACACAGCTACACCAAACTTATTGCTAAGAGTGCAAACCTCTTCACTTATAACTGATGCTTTTTACTATATCTATACAGTGTCCGTCTACGCATCTGTTGCTAAGTAATTCTTTGGATATCTTCCTGCCACCTTACCTACGATTGGATTGATTCTTACATCGCCACCAATATATTCTACAAATTGAAGATCCTTCATATACTCTGCTGTCACAGTGCACATTTCCTTAGTTGTCATATCTCTGTAGGTCTTTGCAAATCCGCTTCCATACAGCCTCTTCGTTTCCTCAATCAATTCATCAAAGCTTTCTGAAGATAAAATAATGCTCTCATCTATACCCGGTTTAAGTTTATTTTCATCTATTCTCTTAAGGATCAGGTCATTTACAAGGAGTACTATATCAGACAAAGTATTGTCCTCAGGAAATGACCTCCCTAGTCTTGAACCCTCGTTTAACACCAGGTAGGCGCTTGATTTATGTAAATGAAGACTACAGTCAAACAGTCCCTCAAAGTCATCTGCTATTATCCCCCTGAAATTTCTTATATAGTTAAAATCCTCTTCCGTCTCTTCATTCCTATAAAGCCCAGGCGAGAGCAACAGCTTTCTGTAGACTCTCTGCCTGCGCACTATTCCCCTGTCTTCGTTGGTATCTATAAAGTCTCCCTCTTCAAATTCAGATATGGACTTGAAGTTTGATATGTCCTTAGTGAAATTCCTTACAAAATACCTGGATGCTCCCGTATTTTCATATAGCACTTCACTTACCCCATCCTTAGCAAAGTCTTCTTCATTGCCATCGTTAAGCTCTAATATTCCTGATGAGACCAGATACTTCATAACTTTGACAAGATACTTTCTACTCCTGTAGACTGTCCAGTCAATCTGCTCCACCTCTACTGTTGTCTGTATGTATTCTGTAAGCTCTGAAAGGACAAACTGCTCTCCCATATCCTTTTCTTCTAAAAACATAAGGGTAGTCAGGAAAATCACATATTCCATCTTGTCGCCAAATTCTCTTATTCCCATCCAGCTTTCAGCTACAGCAGGGATTTTCTCAAGCTTTATAAGATATGGATTGACAATCACCTGAAATCCAAGCTTCTCTATCAAAAACTGCTTAAACTTAGGCAGCTCATCTCTTACAGAATAATACAGCTCCCTATCCTTTGACTTTAATATCCATCTTTTACTAAGCAATACTTCCAACGCCTTCATCTATTTCATCCTCAAATATAATTTCATAAGACGGCATATACAGCACTCCGTCTTCACTTTTAATCTCACACATTTCATCCTTAACAGGATATATAAGCCTGAATCTTTTACCCTCTTCAGTCTTACCCCTGCCATCTTTATTTTCCAAGGCCTTTGATATCCAAGTTAAGAATACATCCCTCACAAAAGGAGTTATCTCAGGTAAGTCCTTAAATACAAGCTTCCCGTCTTTTATATAGCTTTTTAAGAGCTCTCTTTCAGCTGCAAGCTTTTCTATGGTTGCAAGCCTAAGTTCTTCTTTTTCCTTATAGTTATCCTTAATTCCGCTTCTTTTTGCTTTTTCCCTATAAGTCCTTACCCTAGGTACAACAGTTTTTATAGAAGCCTTTTCCTCATATACTCCGCTGTTTATGCTCTCTGTCTGCCTTTCTCCTATTCCCTTTAAGTGAAGTACTGTCTCTGTACCAAAGACAAGTCCGGCAAAGCAGTGGGCCTCATTTATATCCTCACATTCATAAAATATCTCTGCCAGCTTTTTATATTCTTCCCTCCTGTTGGCACTGCTGCCCCCGCTCTCACTTATCCTCGCTGCATAACCTGTTATTTTGCGGATTATCTCATTGGTTGTATCAAAGACCTTAACTACCTCGGACTCCTTGCTGCCATCACTTACAAACCAGTCTTTTATACTATTAAATCTTCCCTTTATATTATCAAGAATTATCTCCACATCTACAACAGTTTCAAGCCTTGGGATAGATAACTCATACTGAAATATCCTGTTTATAAGCGACTCTACCATTGTTTCCTCAAAACCCTTGATGATAGCCTCAATAATCCCTACATTTGTCTGAAGTCCCTTTACAAAACTCCTCAGATATTCAATCAATCTGTCCTTAAACACCAAGAATTCCTTTGTACGCATAAGGTTTTCAGCCTTCACACTGTTTAGCTCCCTCATATAGTCCTGATAATTCTGATTAAGCCTCTTAAAGTCATTGTTTAAATCATTCCAGTACGAATACAGCTTCTCATCATTTTCCTCTAACATCGAAGGAAGACTTGCCAGGCTCATCCTTATTCTCTCAAGGAGGCTCGGCTCTAAGGAAGAGCTTTCTATGAAGAGATTCTCTATCCTTATTATCATTCGCTCTATTTCTACTGCTGTCTCGGATAGCTGATAACGGAATTTTTTATTGGCGAATTCCTCCAGAGTTGCTGCCCTTCTTGTATCCTGCATAGCCAGAAGGTTGCCCCATTCAGTAAGAGTCTTTAAGTCCTGCTTACACTGTTCTATGTTGTATTCTGCAAAGTATGCATCTTCTTTTAGTTCCTCAAAAACCTCTTCCTGATATAACCAATATTTCAATTTCTCATAATTTAAATAAAAAAGCCTGATAATGGGGCGGTATCTGTCTGAATTGTCCACATTCAGATACTTCGCCTCCACTACAGGCTTCTTAATAATCTCACTGACCTTCATAAGCGTTTCCCTTCTCAAGTTATGTAAACTCTTAATTCATTCTTACGTTTATTATATGCCAAATACCCCATTTTTACAATGTACCTTTAGAGGCTATTTCCTTCTCTTTTGTTTTTGCGATGCTCTAGCTTACCAGACTTACCAAGGGTTACGCCTTATCTTAGGGCGTAACCCTTGGTCTACTCTCTAATAGTTATCTTTAATCAGGTTTAGTCCATATTCTTTACCCCATCTCCACCATTTCATCCACAATATTCATAGTGGAATCCCTGTGTGAAACAAGGAGAATGGTTCTGCCCTTGCTCCTCTCCTTTAGAGCCTTCAATATGATTCCCTCATTTAATGAATCCAGATTGCTGGTTGGCTCATCTAAGAGGATGAAAGGCGCATTGTAAAGGAATGCCCTCGCAATACCAAGTCTTTGCTTTTCTCCACTTGAAAGGGTATCTCCAAGCTCGCCTACCTTGGTATCGTAGCCCTTTGGAAGCCCCGAAATAAACTCATCTATTGAAGCTGCCCTTGCAGCCTCCCTTATCTCACTAAGTGTTGCATCAGGCTTACCAAGTGCGATATTCTCAGCTATCGTACCTGTGAAAAGGTGGGTTTCCTGAGTCACATAGCCCTCAAGCTTTCTAAGCTCTTCAGTAACTATCTTCTTTATATCCTTCCCTGAAATGAGAATCTCACCACCATCAGTCTCCCAGAACCTCATAAGAAGCTTAAGGAAGGTAGACTTACCTGAGCCGCTTGCTCCGTGTATGCCTAATATCCTGCCCTTCTTTATCTCCAAAGTGAAGTCTTCAAGGATAATCTTATCACCATAAGAGAAATCTACATTCTTTGCCCTTACTCCCGAGAACTCCTTAAGAGACACCGCATTCTTGCCCTTTTTAACCTCAACAACCTCAGGCTCTTCTTCAAGTAAGGCAAGCACACGCTCTCCACTTGCAAGAGTCTGATTCAGATTATTGGAAAGGGATGAAAGCGCTACCACAGGGCCGAAGGAACTCATCATAGCAATAGTTGATATCACCACAGCTTCAAAACTTATTACTCCATTACTGTAGAGAATGAGAGTTAAGAACAACATTCCATAGGAGAATAACTGTATGGCTCCATTTGTGAAGCTTCGCTGTCTTCCCTCTGCCTCAGCAAGCTCTTCCTGTATCTTAGCAAGTTTCACCGACTTTTTATAAATAGCCTTTTTCTTCTTCTCTCCTGCACCATACTGAATAGTCTCATCTATACCACGAAGCTCGCCAAGCACAAAGCTAGACAGCTCTCCCACAGAGTTTCTAAACTTCATTCCAAGGGAACTTCCCCTTCTGCCGTTAACGACTGGGATGATGGCACCTATTACCACATAGGCTATGAGCGCAAATACACCTGCTACAGCCGAATAACTGCCTATGAAGAAAGTCATGATAAGAGATACTATGACTGCAATTGCTATTGGAGATATTGTATGTGCATAGAAAACCTCCAAAAGCTCAATATCAGTAGTTATTATAGAAATGAGATTACCCTTGTCCCTGCCCTCAAGCTTAGCAGGGCAGAGCTTCCTAAGTGCCTCAAATATCTTATGTCTGATAACCGCAAGCAGCTTAAACGCTATAAAATGATTGTAGTACTGCTCAATATAGTGGAATACTCCTCTTAATATAGCCACAAGCACCATGGCCGTCATTATCTTACTTACTTCCGCGCTAACTCCCGCATTTTTAGAGAGATAGTCCACAGCACCGGCGAGGAAGCCTCCTGTAGCAAGACTAAGCGCCTTCGCTCCAAGTATGGTAAGTGAGATGGCACAGAGATAGCCGGCTACTCCAAGTAAAATAGCCACAGCCATTATATGTAAAAGAGGCTTTATAAGGACTATCAGCCTGCTCATAATAGCTAATCCGCTTCTTCTCTCTTCTCCCTTTGGCTCTGTATACTCTATTTCTTCGCCATTTTCTTCACTATCAGCCACTACAGCCTTTCTTATGTTTGGCTTAAGCTCCTTCTTCTTTGCATAGGCTTCAAGAGCAGTCTGTGAGTTAAATAGCTTTGCATACTTACCATTCTTTGCAAGCAGTTCCTCATGCGTACCGCTTTCAGCTATCTCACCCTTCTCCATCATATAAATATTGTCAGACTCTATTACATTGTAAAGTCTGTGAGAAATCATAATTACGGTTTTCTTGCCTGCAAGGCTCTTTATAACCTCCATTATCATCTCTTCGCTTTCAGCATCTATATTTGATGTAACCTCGTCAAATATCATTACCTCAGACTTAGAGAGCAATGCCCTTGCAAGTGCCAGTCTTTGAGCCTGTCCACCTGAAAGGTTGCCTGCCTTCTCACTAATCTTGGTATCAAGTCCGTCTCTCTCCTCAAAAAGCCCATCAAGTCGCACCTTTCTAAGGACTTCCCATAGTCTTTCAGGTGTGGCATCCTTGTCAGCCATTCTAAGGTTTTCCTCAACAGTTCCCTTAAAAATATATCCATTTGACTTAACTAGGGTCACCTTTTTAAGAAGGGAAACCTCATCTACTTCCCTAAGCTCCTTACTGCCTATCTTGATACTGCCGGTGTAGCCCTTATTTCTTCCTGAAATTATACCTACAACCGTACTCTTGCCGCAGCCCGACTCTCCTACAATGGATGTAAAGCTTCCCTTAGGAAAGAGCAGGTTTACATTTTTTAATATATTTCTTTCTTCTTCATATCTAAAGCCCACATCATAGAGGCTTATAGCAGGGATGCCCTCATCTAACTCTTCGCTTCCCTTCTCTCCCTCATCGGTATCAAGAAGCTCAAATATCTTGTCGGAAGCTGACATTCCATTCATTGCTATATGGAAATACGAACCAAGTATTCTAAGCGGAAGGAAGAACTCTGATGCAAGGAGAATCACCGTAAGCATGCCTGCAAGGCTTATCTCTCCCTTCATAAAATATCCTATTCCGACTAACATACCCACTGCTGCCCCGCCATAAGCCATTACATCCATAACTGTGGTAGAGATTAGCTGCATGGTAAGGACCTTCATTGTGATTTTCCTAAAATGAGATGCCTCCACATCCATTTCGGCAGCCTTTCTCTCGTCTGCCCTGTATATTTTGGAGGTTGTAAGTCCCTGGAGGTTCTCTAAAAATGTATCTCCAAGCTCAGAATACACTCCCCAGTATTTTCTAAAGAGCTTTCCTGCTATCTTCATAACCGCCACTATAGAAACAGGAATGAGCGGAACGAGGAGAAGAAGTACAAGGCTGACTGCAAAGTTTACCTTGATGGCAAGCACCACAAAGAGAATAAGCGGAGCGGACATACTGTAGGCAAACTGCGGAAGGTACCTGCCAAAGTAGGTTTCAAGCTGCTCCACTCCCTCTGAACTAAGCTGAACGACCTGAGAGGTAGACACCTTTTCCCTGTACCCTGCACCAAGCCTAAGGAGCTTGTCATATATTTTCTCTCTTATTATCCTCTTCACATCTACGCTTGCAAGGTAAGACTCTCTCGCTTCAAGCTCTTCACAGGTAACCCTTATTATATACACAACCACAAAGGTAATGATTGCTAGAAGAACAGCATTCCTGTCAAGTGCACCTCCTACAGCGTCTTCAAGCACATTGGCAAGTGTAAATACAAGGACTATCTGAGCAATTAACGACAGAATCTGAAGCAATATGTGATAAATAATGTGCTTCCCGGCGTGTGACAACAGTCCTATCAGTCTCTTTTTAATCATTTTTATCCCCTTCAACCTCTATATTTTTCGGGCTCTCATCCCCATTTTCATCCTCAGCATAATTCTTTACCCCAAATATAAAGTAAACCACATGGCAGACCCACACTATAGCAAGCACTATCCTGCCAATGGGAACATTTTTCATCATAAAAAAGCCAAATCCCATTACCAGGGTAACGCTGATAATAATTCTTATTTTTGTTTTAACAGTCATTCCTTTTTTCTTTACAAAGCTTTCAAGGTTTTTCTTGTAAAGGTCTGTTGATATAAACCACTGATGAAGCCTATCCGAGCTTTTTGCAAATGCAAAGAGAGTTAGCATATAGAATGGAAATGAAGGTAAGAGCGGAACTACAACTCCCACCGTACCTATACCAAGGCAGGTAAAGCCAAGTATTATCCAAAATATCCTTATAATCTTATGTTTTTCCATGGTCTTCCTTCCACTACAATAATGATGCAAACAGCCTTAAGAAGAGCTGTCCAAGCCTTATTACCGATCTTTTACCTGTGCTGTATTCTTCTGTAACCTCCCTGCACTGCCTAAATGTCTTCTCAAAGTCCTCTCTCATTTCCCTCGCAATGCCCTCATCTACTATAAAGCAGGCATTTTCAAAATGATGGTAAAGGCTTCGATAGTCCAGGTTTATAGTGCCGCAGACAGCCATTTTATCATCTACCACATTCATCTTCGCATGACTAAATCCGGGAGTCCACTCATATATCCTCACTCCGTTTCTTACAAGTCCGTTGTAGAAGGAGCGTGTTACCTTATATACCAGCTTTTTATCAGGTATGCCCGGGGTTACTATCCTCACATCTACTCCCCTTTTAGCTGCCAGGGAGATTGCATGGTTCATTTCATCTGTAATTATCAGGTAAGGAGTCATAAAGTAGCAATATTTCTCTGCCTTATTTGCCATGCTTATATATACATTTTCTCCCACCTGCTCTTTGTCTATCGGGATATCCGCATAAGGCTGCACAAAGGCCTTGCTCTTTGCCACATAGTCGGTCCGTGGAAGATATTTTTCGATGTCAACATCATCCTTGTCAGAGCGCTTGACTGCATTCCACATCTCTAAGAATGATATTGTAAGAGACTTAACCGCATCTCCCTCAAGCCTTATTCCTGTATCCTTCCACATTCCATAAGGATGGGTTAGGTTGAAATACTCATCTGCAAGGTTATAACCGCCCGTAAATCCAACCTTTCCATCTACTATAGTCATCTTTCTATGGTCTCTGTTATTTAAGAACACATTGATACCGGGCATAAACGGATTAAACACCCTGCAGTTAATCCCAAGCGACTTAAGCCTTTTTGCAAAGTCTCTATTTACAAAGCCCACAGAGCCTACATCATCATAATACACTCTGATTTCTACGCCCTTCCCAGCCTTCTCCACAAGTATCTCTTCTATTCTTCCCCAGGCAACTGTATTCTGTATGGCAAAATACTCCATAAAGATAAACTGCTCTGCCTCCTTTAGAGCTATAAGCTGTGCCTCAAGCCCATCCTCAGCTCTGTCATAGTAGGTGACATCTGTATTTTCATATACGGGATAGTGCGAATATTTACTTAAGTAAGCCGCAATCCCGTAGGCATTGGGTTCACACTCCTCCAGTTTATCTAAGACGTGTTTGTTCTCAGGTAAAAGCGGAAATATCTGCTCGTCTACCTTCTTATAACGCTCCTTCATCTTCTTCGTACCGCCATTTAGACCAACCAGCAGGAAAAGGGTTACTCCCACAACATGTGTAGCCAGTATAAGCAGTATCCAGGGCATTTTCATAGAAGCTGTCTTATGCTCACTGTATATATATAAGCCTAAAGGTATAGTAATAATTCTGATTACAATCTCTACCAACACATAGTCCATGTAGAGAAAATTTATAAGCATCAGGATAAGTCCTATCTCAAATAAGATTGACAAAGCAATAAAGCTCATTCTCTTGATGCCGTTTCTGGTCTTACTCTTACTTTCTATGGTCTTTATTTTATCCGCCATCATACCTCCATATTCGGTAAAATAATCAATGACTTTCACTATCGTATACTATTTTAACCTAACAACGCTTTTAATTCAATGATATGGGCTCTAAATGTATATGACAGACTTTTTAATTCACATTTTTTTGATGACAAAAGATAAAAACTGTGATACACTATAGTTTGATTGGTTACTTTTTGAGTTTTTGTCTTTCTTGCAAATACATTTATGTAACCCTTTGTATTATAAGTCATACATTACTCAACAAATCAGCCGATAAAGCCGAAATTATTAACAGATAGTCATTTAAGGAAGGACGGAAAAATGTTAAATAATAAGAACCAGAAATTATTCACTCTCTCAGCAAAAGGCATTTGCTGTGGTTTACTTGCAACAGGATTGCTTATACAGACCGGAACTTACCAGGCTTTTGCAGCTACCTCCGGTCATAATAATAATTATAGAAATGCTCTCGCCTCTCTCTCAGACAGCGAGCTTCAGACTCTTCACGAGAGAATATGCAGTCTATGGGCTTATACTCAGGCTGAGGACGAGGATATCCTTATCAATGAGCATGAAATAACCCTAGATGTGGGCGATACCTTTAAGCTTGAGCTTAAAAAAACAAACGGTGAAGCAGTACACGGTGTGGAATGGTTTGTAAAGACAAGGATTCCTTATGATGAGCTGTTTACTGCTGAAAACTACAATCTCCAGGATGGTGCCTGCTCTATAACAAATGACGGGCTTGTGACCGCCAAAAAGGCTGGAACCACCGAATATTGGGCAAAGTATGGAGATGCCCTTTACAGATGTGTTGTAGTGGTAAATCAGGCAGGAGAAACCGCTCTTTCCAAAAAAGTAGTTGAGATAGCTGATAAATTCAGGCATTTGAGTGATGTAGACAAGGTAATGGCTGTCCACGACTATCTCATAGACCACATAGAGTATTCCAATCCTCATATCAGAAGCTTTGCCTACGGCGCTTTGATTGAGGGAAAGGCAGTGTGTCAGGGCTATGCCCAGTCCCTTGCCATGATTCTTAATAACCTGAATGTTGAATGCCATACAATAGTAGCCATGACCAAAGGCTCAAATCCTGTGCTGCACGAATGGGTGAGGGTGAAGCTTGATGGAAAGTGGTACTACATTGACCTCACCTGGGACGATACTCCTTGGGCAGAAGACAAGAACTATAAATACTTTTTGATAAACACTGATATGATATCAAGAGACCACGAAACAGGGTATTCTCTTGCAGGAGGACCTGAGGTAGATGGAAGTAAATATCTCTATTACGCTTACAAAAAACAGGGTATATTTGCAGAGACAAAAGATGATATCGATAAGATTATAAGAGACCAGATTAATGCTACAAATCAGTCATATACTACGGTAAAAATAGCTGTACCTGCCTCAGTCCCTGACTATGAGATTCATGGTGCGATAAGGAGAATAGCAGGGAACCAGGCGACCTTAAAAGAGTTAAATGACATTAAAAGTACAAGTGGCAGTTATCATCATTACGGCTTTAATGTAGGCTTTATAAAGGCTGTTCCTTCAGTAAACGCCGAGCTTATGGGAATCAGGCCTATAAATACCGCGGGTGGTACCACTACGGGCTTAGCGCTTACTTTTAGTGAAGATATAGGAGAACTTACTCCTTTCAATGTAAAAATCAGTAATGCCCATATTACAGATATCAAAAAAACAGGAGCAGGCATTTACGAGATTAAATTAGGGGAGCTTTTATCAAGAAATGATACTGACCTTACTGTTTCAGTAAGTAAGAGGGGATATAATATCTCAAACAGCGAAAAGACCGTGCATATAAGCGTAGCTAAGGAGGCTGCGCCAGATGTTGGCTTTGAAGCTACAGGGCTTAAGGAGGGCAGGCTTGTAAATGTAGAGCCCGGGCTTAAGTACAGTGTGGGAGACGGCATCTGGCACGATATAACCTCCACTTCACCTGTTGATGTGACAACAATTTATAAGACTCCTATATCTATCGTCAGAAAAAGCACAGTGGATGGAAGACTGGATTCAGAGGCCCAGTTTATTCGTCCTATCAATACCAGAGAGCCTATGAATCTAAGAGCAGTTAACTGCAGCACAAATAATAATGACGGTAAAATCCTCTATCTAAACCGTCAGATGGAATACCAAAAGAGTGGCGACAGCACCTGGGTGTCAAGTCCCGGCAAAGAAGTTACAGGACTTTCAAGCGGAGAATACAAGGTAAGATATAAGGCTAGCGGCCTGAATCTGGCCTCAAGCGAGGTCACAGTGACCGTAAATGCAGGCCCTGCAAGCACAGATGTACAAAGACCTTACACTCCTATATTTAGGCCCGGTGTAAATGCCGGTACAGGCAGTCCTACAGGCGAAAATAGTGGCTCAGTGGGCGGCTCCTCTGCCGGTGAGGTTGGCGGCTCTTCTGGCGGCGACTTCGCTGGCGGTGGTGCTTCTAGCGGTGGTTTTACCGGTGGTGGCTTTGCTGGTGGTGGCTTTGCAGGTGGCGGTTTCGCTGGCGGTGGCTTTGCCGGTGGTGGCTTCGCTGGGGGTGATGCTTCTAGCGGTGGCTTTGCCGGCGGCGGTTTCGCTGGCGGTGGCTTCGCTGGTGGTGCTGATAACGAGTCTGATAGCAAGAAAGTTGAGACCTCTAAGCCTGATGATACAAGCGTAAAAGAAGTTGAAAGCAAGGACAATACAGCCTCTTCTACCGAAGGCACTGATGTTATAAGCATTTCTAAAAAGGTTGCTTCTTTTTCAAAGTCTGACCTTAGTGACATTGTTAAATCAGGTGTTAAATCGCTTAATATTACAGACAACAAGGTAAGGCTTAGCTTTGAAACAAAGGCAATTAAAGCAATTAGCAAGCAGACAGAGGAAGATATAAAGATAAAGGTAACAGGCAATAATACCGTAGGACTTTCCTCTAAGACAAAGAAGCTTATAGGCAGCCACCCTGTATATGATATCAGTATTTCAGGAAAATACGGCACAAAAATAACCAATCTCGGTAAGGGATATGTGACAGTATCCATCCCTTACAAGCTCGGTAAATCAGAAAAAGCAGAAAATGTAATCATATATTATATTGACAAAAAGGGTAATGTTAAAAAAGTGTCAAAGGCAGTTTATGACTCTAAAACAAAAACCATAACCTTTGCAACAGGCAGGCTCACCCGCTTTGCTGTAGGATATAAGAAGAAGTAAACCTTCTAAATATGTTTTACTTTAATAGCCCTCCGAATACTCGGAGGGCTTATTTATCTCTCAATCAAATCCTCTACCTCACATCCGAGGACTTTATTCCTCAATCTCCACAAACTTCTCCCTTCCTCTCTCAGTCAAATCATAAATATTCTTATCTGTATCTACCCTTATTAGCCCTTTTCTTATAAGTCTTCCTGCTGTCTTATCAACCTCAGCCTGTTTCCACTTAAGATGGTCTCTGATTGAACCTAAGCCCAGCTCCTCACTTTCCTCTCTTTTGCCTGAATGATTACCTATATGGGTAAGGAAAAGTTCAGGCTTTAACTCACTCTTTCTCTTAAGCCTTATAAATATAGCAGTAATCAACCCTTCTCTATTAAATAAAAAGGTAAGTAAAAATGTAACTCCTGCGGCAGCAGCTGTCATTCCCGACATAGATACATTCATAAGGAGAGAAAGCACATATCCTATACTTGAATTAATAACTGCATAGCCAACCGATATAGCTATCATCACCTTCAAATCTTTGCTTACAAGATAGGCTGCCGCCCCCGGAGTGATTAAAAATGAGACTACAAGTATAGCCCCCACAGCATCAAAGGCTGTAACTGCAGTAAACGATGAAAGAGTCATCAGTGCATAAAATAAAGCTCCCGAAGAAAACCCTGCAAGCTTTGCAAACCCTCTGTCAAATGTAGTTACCTTAAGTTCCTTAAAGAAAATGATAACAAAGAGTAAGTTTACCACAAGCAATATTCCCATCTGCTCAAATGCCTTAGAGAGGTCGATTCCCATAAATTCTATCCTGTTTAACGGAGCAACGATGACCTCTCCCATCAGCACTACGTCTGTATCCAGATGTACATTCCTAGCAAATTTCGTAATCAGAACTACTGCAAGGGCAAAAAACATCGGGAAGACTATACCAACCGCATCATCATTTTTAACAAGGCCTGTCCCCGAAAGGAATTCTACCGCAAATACTGTAATCACGCCAAATATCGCCGCTCCCACTATTAAAAACGGAGAACCCACATCCTTTACTATGAAAAATGCAATAACTATGCCCAGTAAAACAGAATGCGAAATGGCATCTGAAACCATTGAAAGCTTCCTTAAGACCAAAAACGGACTTAACACCGCACAGGCTGCGGCAGTTGCAAGAAGTACAAAGTAAGACTCGTAGGATATGGCAAAGTAAGATATTAATGACTCAATCATTTCCTCCATGCCTCCTCATCCTAAGGTTTTTAATCATTCCGTGAGGGCCTGTTACAAGAGAAATGATTGCAAAGCTTCCCATTATAAGTATTATGGTTGCACCTGTGCTCATTCCGTTAAAAGCCGTTGAAATATAAGTACCGATAAGTGCAGATACCCCGCCAACCACACCCGCTATTATAAGTACCCTGCTAAATTTATTGCTCCACTGGAGAGCGGTGATGGCAGGGATTATAAGCAAGGATGAAATGAGGATTGCACCCACAAGCTTAAGCCCTGCGGCTATTATTCCCATTGTCATTACAAGAATTATCCCATACAGCAAAACCGTTCTTATTCCTATGGTCTTTGCATATATTTCGTCAAATAAAAACAGCTTGATTTCTTTATAAAATAAAACAAGCAAAAGCAAAGTAGGAACACCAATATACACTATGAGCTTCACATCATCTTTCATAATGTATGCAGCCTGTCCAAAGATATAGCTTGAGAGCCCCGACTGAGCAGCATCCTTATAATTGCTGTTACCCTGAATATAGCTTTTTAGCACCATTCCCACTCCAAAAAATGACGATAAAACTACTGCAAGTATCGCATCTAATTTAAGCTTTGAATTCTCCTTTATGACTTGGATGAGCAAGAAGGCTGTGGCACCGGAGGCTACTGCTCCCAGCGTTAAAAGCACAGGCTCCCTCTGCATAAAAAGCATAAAAGACAGGATTATCCCCGGAAATGCCGCATGTCCTATGGCGTCTCCTATCAGCGACTGTCCCTTAAGTACTGTAATACAGCCCACAGCCCCTGCTATGGCTGCAAGCAAAAAAGTCCCGCTGCCAACTATGATAAATGAATAGCTTGTAAGTATATCCATGTTAAGCATTTTTCATCATCGCCTTTTCTAAGTTTTCATTTGTAAACGCCTCACTAACTCTGCCCATGGCTACTACCTTTTTGTTGATAATTACAACATGGTCGAAATATTCCCTTATGGTGGCGAGGTCGTGGTGGACTATTACTGCAGTTTTCCCCTTTTTCTGCTCTTCTTTTATAAAATCTATGATTACCTTCTCCGTAACCTTATCTATGCCCGCAAGAGGCTCGTCCATAAAGTAAATATCCGCCTCCTGTGCTATTAACCTTGCTATAAATACTCTCTGCCTCTGTCCTCCTGAGAGCTTTGATATCTGTCTGTCCCTATAGTCATACATGCCTATTCTTTTTAGCGCAGCCTCTGCCTTTTTCCTATCCTCCCTTCCGGGATGCCTAAACCAGCCTAGATGTACATATCTGCCCATTAGCACCACATCCATAACGGTGGTCGGAAAGTCCCAGTTTACCTCAGAAGTCTGCGGAATATAGGCTATTTTCTTCTGAACCTTTTTAATGGGCTCTCCCAAGATAAGAATCTCACCTGCAAGCTTATTTTGAAGTCCCAATATCCCCTTTATCAAGGTAGATTTACCTGCACCGTTTGGCCCAATAACGGCTGTAACAGATCCTGCCATTATATCTATATCACAATCCTTTAGCACAGGCTTGTCGTGGTAGGCTATGGTCAAATCCTCCACCTTTACTATCACTTTTTCCATGCCCACCACTCCTTTTATCTTAAATTCTCAGTAATCAGTTTAACATTATGCTTATACATGTCTATGTATGTATCCCCACTTTGTCCCTCGGGTGCAAGCGAGTCGGAA
>ERZ773196.822-NODE-822-length-18784-cov-23.004752_pt1 | contig 18784 bp, 11 predicted proteins | sample MGYA00581009_ERZ773196 | MGnify/ENA primary metagenome ERZ773196 (study PRJEB29015, sample SAMEA2738162) | human oral metagenome | biome: human oral; feature: human-associated habitat; material: saliva | place: China | collected 2243 ... | reverse complement strand
TAACTGCTATATAAATGGCCACTACTCCAATCACCAGTAAACAAAACACTGGTAGGAGGAGGCTATAATCGACTCGAGAGTCGAAGGATCGTTTCATATTTTTTACCTTTTCTCTTTCTGGGATTTTTCTTTCATTCTATTGCGACGGGATTGGAGAAAATCAGCTACAGCAGGCTCTAGCTGTTCTCTAGAAAGAACCTGAACAGCCCTTTCTTTTGACAAGGTCTGGGCGATTTGTTTGCCGTAACGCTTGCTGACAACACGACTGTCTAAGATTAGAGCAACCGAACCTTGGTTGGGCCGTCTAACAGTACGACCAAGGGCTTGTTTTAGCCGAATGATCGCCATCGGTAACTGATAATCATAGAAAGGATTTTTCCCTTCTTGACGCAGTTCCTGGTTTAATTTTTTTGTTAAAGGCTCTTGGGGATTTTGGAAAGGCAATCTCGGAATCACTTGGATCACGCAAGGATGGGTTGAAAAATCAACCCCTTCCCAGAAACTACCTGTTCCAAGCAAGATCTTGCGTTCACCTTTTTCAAAACGTTTTTTCAGTTGACTTGGTTCCCCATTTTTATACTGAGCTAGATGCGGTTGGTCGAGCAGGTCCGAAACTGCCAGCAGCATTTCTTTTGAAGTAAACAAGACCAGTATGGGTTCTTGAAAGGCTTGTAAGCTTCGAATGACAGAAGCCACTTCACTAGCATAGTCAACAGGTGAAACTTCTGTCACAAGAGGAAAATCATCGACTAGAAAGACTTCTTGTTGCTCCTGTTTTGCTACATCAAGCCTAACAAGCGGAGCATCCGGAAATCCCAATAAATCTGCTAGGGAAACCCGATTGCTGATTTCAAGAGTGGCCGATACTCCTAGGAGCCTACAATCTTCTGGCAATAAGTCTGCTAGTATAAAGCGGCCTTTTTTACTTGAACAAATCAAGACATCCTTGCTCGATTTCTCTGCTGTAGCAAGCCAAAATTCACGGTCCGAGGTGAAAAAGTTTGCAATCTCTCTATACTCTGGGAGAGCTAGCTCCGAAAAATGCTGGCGCAACTCTTCAAGAGAATCCAACCACTTTCCATTCTTAAGGCCTGACTGGTAGTGCTCCATCAAGTAACGACATTCAAAGCCGATACTCTCAAGCAAGCGTTTCTGAACCAAATCTTCCTCTGTCTCCAAGGACTTATCAAGCTGGGTTACAAGATCCTCAAGACGATAAGCCTGCTGGGCTAGATTTTCGAGAGCTAGCAGCATTTTTTGAGCCTCATCCAAGATTACTAAACGGTTATCGACAAACTCTGGATTGTCTTCCAAACGAGTGACCAGATAAGCATGATTGGTCAGAAGAACACGACTGGTTTTTGCCTTTTCCTGCCCTCGTTTCCAAAAATCCTCTGTGGCAAATAAACTTTTCTTTGAAAGCTTGCCATCGTGGACTAGTTCTGGCAGAAAATGCTGATAGCGATAAAGTTGCCCTATTTCGTCCAAGTCACCTGTCTCTGTCTCTGTTAGCCAGATAAGCAACTGCATTTTAAAGCGTGTGAAAAGGCGATTGGACTCCAGTCGATGGAGAACTCGGTGAAAGGCATCCAGTTTTAAATAATTTTGAGGCCCCTTGAGACTATGAATTTCCAGATGGAAGACCTCTTTTAAGCGCTGACCTTCTTCTTGCATGATTTGATTTTGAAGAATTTTGGTCGGAACACTCACTAGGATACCTGCTTGACTCTCCAAGTTCAAAGCTGGGAGGAGATAACCATAAGTCTTGCCCAGTCCCGTTTGGGCTTGGATAAAGGAAGTCTGGTGTTCTTCCAATAATTGCTCAATCTTCTCCGCAAATTCCAACTGTTGCGGACGCTCCTCCAGCCCCAATAAAGAAATGTTTTTAGCAAAGTCTTTGGATAACTTTCGTGGGACTAAGGCTTTGCTTTCCTTTCTGAGGAAAAGCCCATGAAGTTCCATCAAGTCGGGCGAAGATAAGAGAGATTGTTGCTGATAGACCTCCTCAATCACCAGATAACTTTCATAGAGAAGGTTGTCTGCAAGGTTTAATAAGCTTTCTAAGAGCCCTTTAGGTAGCTCAAAGAGTTTTTGACGCATGTAAAGCAAGAGTTCTGCTGTTGCCTGAGCATCAGACAGGGCAGTATGGGCATGTTCTAGTTCAATACCCAACTCTTGACAAAGGATACCTAGATTGTATTTCTCAAACTGAGGATACAGAACCTGGGCAAGCTCAACTGTATCCACCCGCGGTGTACGCAATTCATATCCTTCCAAAAAGAGGAATTCTGCAAGAAGATTAGCATCAAACTGTACATTGTGCGCAACAAAAATACCGTCCTTAACCAATTCAAAAATTTTTCCGGCCACCTGAGAAAACTCTGGTGCCGCAGCCAAACGCTGATCGGTCAGACCCGTTAATTCTTTGATATGAGAATCCAAGGGTTCATGGGGATTGACATCAGTCGCATACTGATCGATGATTTCACCATTCTCAATCACCACAATGCCTACTTGAATAATTTTTGCCTTGCTTCCGGTGCTGGTCGCCTCTAAATCAACGACCACATACCGATCATTTCTTGCATTCATCATTAAAAATTATATCAAAAAAAGCATGATTTGACACCCCTCAACTTTGTTAACAATCTTGCTTCATTTGTGAGTTTAATAAAAAATCAAGACCTTAAAAGTGAGAATTTTTCGTAAGTTCAGCAGTTGGTTGCTGGTTCTGAGGTATTTAAAAATCTTACCAGAAAAATAAATCAGCTGTGAAAACATAAAAAAAGGCAATTAAGATTTCAATTGCCTTTTTGGGATATTTTTTTCATTGTTTTTGGAATTTCACAGCTAATCTGACTTGGTAAAACCACATAGTGTTCTTGAGCTAGTTCTTGGGCAATGGCTGAGTGCAGATGAGTCGCTACCACCACACGTTCATAGAGACTGGCCTGTCGGAATTGGCCTGCAAATCCTGCAATCATTCCAGCCAGTGTATCTCCCATTCCCCCACTTGCTTGATAGGGGCCTCCAACCTGTAACTGATAGTATTCAGGTTTGCCAGCTTGCCAGATACGAGTTGCTGGCCCCTTCTCGACTAGAATCGTTCCTTGTGGAAAAGATGAAAGAGCCCTAGCAGTCGTCTCTGTATTTTGATGGTCAAGAGCTGTACCAGATAATCTTTCCCATTCCTTTTGGTGGGGAGTTAGGATGAGCTGACTGGAAGGAAACGGTAACTGGCCGTTTGCTAAGATGCCCAAAGCACCGCCATCTGCAATCAAAATCTGGTCTTTTCTAAGGCTGTCAAAGACCCGTTTTACGAGTTCTTCTCCAAATGCATCCTCTCGCAAACCCGGACCTAACAAGACAACTTCTGCCTTTACTAACTGTTCTTTTAACAATTGCTGGTCTTGAAGAGAAAATGCCATGGCCTCAGGTAAATGACTGTACAGAGCCGGAATATTCTCCTTATCCGTGCCAACAGTCACCAAACCAGCGCCGCTTTTTACAGCTGCAATGGCTGACATGATGATAGCACCTCCATAAGGATAGGTTCCTCCCAGCAAGAGCAGACGACCGAAATCTCCCTTATGACTGTGACGAGACCGTTCCACAATGACTTTTTCTAGTAAAGTTTGATCAATCACTTTCATCGTTATTTTCCTCTCTATTCATTATACTATAAAGTCTATACACCTTGCATCTTGAACATAAATCTATTCGTTCATATAGAAAAAGAGGGGACAAAGCCCCTCTACTCTCCTTTCGTCCAAACACGAAAGTAATCGATTCATTTTTTATCTTCTACTAATCTGGTATTAAATGAACAGACTAATCCTCTTTGCGTTTTGCAGTTAATAAGGCTGCTGACAAGGCCAAGGTAACACCTGCCAAGAAGAGGGCTGTCTCAGATTCTCCCTCACCAGTTTCTGGTAATCTCTTGTCTTCCTTGGCAACTTGAACTGGCACTTCTTGAGTTTGAGCCTTGTCTAATGAACTTAGCTTAAACTCTGGTTTTTCTACTGTCGGTGCTGGTTGGTCACCTACTGTGGCTAGAACACCACGGTACTCTGGAAGTTTATGTTCTAGAGCCATTACAGCATTAACACCACCCTTAAATTCAGGTTTCTCAACGCTTGGTGCTGCTTGATCTCCTACAGTGGCAAGAATTCCTGTGTATTCTGGAACTTCGTTGACTGCTGCTTCTACAAAGTTAGCACCGCCTTTGAATTCTGGAACTTCGTTGACTGGCGTAGGCTCCTCACCCTTACTATTTGAAATAGATGGTTTTACTCCTACCTCAATAATACGATCTTGAGCTTTTCTTTGTTCAGTATGAACAAGAGTTCTAGTAGTTCCTGATACTTGAATATAGTCAACTTTTTCTCCATCTTGTCCTTCAGAAACTACACGACGTTTACCTTGAGCAAGCTCAGGGATTTCACGAATAACTTCTTTAAACGGAAGTGGAGTCTTTTCAATTTCCAAACTTGGAACTTCTGCAACTAAGTTCTTAACGCCTTCTGTCGGTGTTGTTTGGAAGGTAGACTTAAAGTGTAAACGATATTCTTTCACTAGATTCCCATCTTTGGAAACAAGACGAACAAGTGTTGGAAGATTTGTATTTCCATGATCTACAACTGTAACTACTCCGTGTCCACTAGTTGTCGCAGTGACTTTTGGTTTGGATCCCATTGTTGTTAAGGTGTACTCTGTCACATTTGGATCAAAGTTTTCCAATGCTTTTCCATCAATCGAAATAGTCGCTGATGGTGTTTCGACTTCTGCTCCCTTGCCTGAAGAGTAGGCTGTAAATTCTACAAGCGCTAGGCCATTAGTAGTAGCCTTACGAGTCATGCGGGCACGAATAGCTGTCGCTTGAACCGGTTCAAAGTTAAACTCAATTGGTTTACCAGCTACTAATTCTCCAGAAACTTTGTAAGGAATTGGTGCCCAATTTTCTGCCTTGTTGAATGGATGGTCAGCATTTTCTTCATAACGAGAAATCGTACTTGGTTCTGTAAAGGCAGGACCAATATATCTTTCTAGAACCATTTTCTCTGGAGCATCTGTGCCACTATCTTTAAAGAACTGAATGGCTACTTTTCCAATAGATTGAGAAGTAATTTTTCCATCCTTCTTAAAGAGTAATCCAACAGAAGTTTCTTGATTTTTCGGAGTACGAGACCAGTTTGTCCAACGTCCATCTTCATTGTATTTTCCATCATTGATATAGAAAATTCTATCATGTGAAGCTGCTTGTGTATCGTTCGTTGTCGAAGCAAAGGCTTTAGAATCCGTTTCATTGTTGTTTGGATTTTCTGAAATGACTTGATTGCCTTTAGAAACAACTGTCACCTGCATTTTAGTGGTTAGATTTGTACCAATGACATGACCGGTAACTTCAAATGTTCCCTCATGCTCTGTCGCATGTTCAGGAATAGCATCCCACTTCACTGCAAGTTTTTCTGTAGTCCAAGTAGTTGAAGTTGGGTAATAAACGCCTACCTCTGAAGGAAGTTGAAGATTGTCTCCAACATTCAAGATTTTAGCACCATTTTCTGCAGCAAGCGGTTGACTAGTTTCTCTCTCATCATTGCGGAAGATTCGATATTCTTTCAATACCGTACCATCTTCTGCTTTTAAGATGAGACGTGTTGCACCTTTTGGACTAGTTGCAGGCACAACTGTTACCAAACCATTATTGCTAGCTGTTGCAGTGATTTGTTTGCTAGATTGAGGAATATAGTAATCAGTCTTAGATGGATTAAAGTGTTCAAGTTCCTTGCCATCTACCTTGATAGAAATCTCTGAACTTGTAGAGCTTACTACCTTATTTCCAAGGACAGTTAGCTCTGTCAGACCAACACCTGATGTTCCATCAGCCTTCTTCATACGAATACGAACAGCATAAGTTTCTACCTTGTCAAATGTGAAGTGATTTGTTTGAGTTGCAGATAGCTGACCTGGAGCATGCAAGTTCTCAACTGCTTTCCAATTTTCTGGATTATTAAATGGATGATTGCTATCACGCTGAGCATTGCTGACATCACTTGGTAAATCTGGAATTTCTTTACCTACATAATATTCAACTACATATTCTTTTGGAAGACCAATTGCTCCATCAGTATAGAAATCAACTGATAAATTGTTGACAAAACGTTTCGTCAAATCTCCTGAATTACCAAACAAGATAGAAGCCCAGTCATTATCAGTATTTGTTCTCCAAGTAGTCCATCTATTTTTAGCGTCTGTTGGCGTTCTTGACACAGTCAGGTCGTTCAAGGTATTAGCTGAGTCATCTCCTCCTGTATTGGATACAATGGCAGCTGGCAATTGCGAACCTGTCCATTGTTTAGAGATATTATTTCCAGCAACAACTTGACTAGACACTCGAACATGAGCTTTAGTGGTCAGATTGCTACCTACTAAGCGACCATTGATTTCATAGACTCCTTCAGTTTGACTAAAGTTGGCTGGAACCTGATCCCAAACTACATCTTTGTAGATAGTTGTTCCGTTAGAATGGTAAGCACGCACATTGGCTGGCAATTGAACTGTCTCACCCTTAGGAAGAGTAAGGCTGATTTCCTCTGCAACTTGTAAACCTTCAACTGTCACCGTTGCTTGAGCTTCAATGTCTGTGCCTTCTACATGTCCTTTAAGTGTAAAGCTATGATAATGCCCCAATTCTTTTTCATCCACCTTGTCCCAAGTTACAGATACTTTGCGTGGCAAGCCCTTATCAAATTCTGCTCCAACTTCTTTAGGTAGATTCGGTTGCTGATTAATATCTGTAGAAACAGATACAGGATGAAGTTTCACAATCTTCTTGCTGACTTTATTTTCTTTAATCACCACTTCAGTAGTTACAGATTCTGTTTTCTCTGTTTGATTATCGATTCGAGGTTTCAAAGTCACTCTTCCCTTAGTATAGAGCAATAGGTTCTGACCATTCACCTCAAGATACCCACCATCAGATGCCTTAGCTTCTAAGTGAATATCTGATGCTGAAAATTCTGTTTGTGAACCATCCTCATAACTACCAATGACACGATAAGTTAAGACTTGATCTTCTGTAGCAGTTTCTTTTCCTTCTACAACTACTTCCAAACGTTTCAAGGCAGGAGCTTCCTTCACAAACTGAATTAAGTAAGTTTGAACCAAGTCACCCTTTTGGTCGCTCAAGAAGACCGAAGCCTGATAACCATTATCAGCAGAAGCTTGCTGAACAGTTACTTGATATCCGGTAGTCTGAGCTCCAACACTTGGAATTGTTCCAGTGTAAGGAAGGGATACACGGTAATAAGTCTTGCCAGACTCGAAGTTTTCCAGAGCTTTATCCCCAACAGTAAGTCCTGTAATGCTACTTGTTGTTTCCTTACTACTTGCGATAAAGGTTGCAGTTACTTCACGGTCGTCATCTACCAATTTACCAGTAGCCTCCGTACGTCCTCCTTCCTTGGTTAAAGCAGCAGGATCTTTCAAAATCCAAGAAACAACATCTGTATCAATCAAACTACCATCTGTCAGAACAGCTGTGACCGTTTTATCCAAATCAGCTGCAGTTGTACCAACTGGTACTGTAACAACTTTTGGTAACCATCTATCTAAAGCAATCACTTTTACAAGTGCCTCAGCTTTGGTTTCCAAACCTTCTACACGTCCAGATACTTTTTTCTCACCTGCGCTTGTAAGCAAGTCAGCTGGCACGTCCCATGTTACAGTCTTTTCCTCAACACTACCGTCGCTATAAATAGCTGTTACTGTTTGAGGCAATTCAGGATTTGTCGTCACATCAGTTGTTGCTTTTACAGGAGCAAAGGCTACAAAGTGACGATTTTCTTTCTTACCAGACACCGTTGCGACCGTTGCGCTATCAGATGTCAAACCAGCAGAATCTGCATAAAGAGTAAATTTACCTTCTTTTTCTGTTGATTTTACAATGACAATCCCTTTACCATTGAAAGCACGTCTTTGCCATGTTCCATCTGCTTGAGCTTTGTAGCGTTCACGACTAGCTTGTTCTCCATTATCCACACCAACGATTTGTCCCTGACCATGAAGATTGAAATGAACAAGATTGTTAGCTGTAGGAACCACATTACCATCGCCATCAACAATTTCATAATGGATGTAGGATAGGTCCTTTCCATCTGCAGTGATAACATGCTCTTCTTTAGTCAGACGAACTCTTGCTGGCTCCCCAGCAGTTGTCACACTATCACGCGCAATTTCGTTGCCATTTTCATCTCGAGCAATCGCAGTCAGTGTGCCTGGTTGGTATTTCACAAGCCACTCAAGATACAATTCACTTGGTTTAGCTCCCTCATGATATGGACGTCCATCTTCTGTCCTTTTCTTAGTAAATTCCTTTTTACCAAGCGACTCTCCATTTAAGAACAATTCGACGCTTGCAGCATTTGAGAAGGTACGAACCGGAACCTTTCCATCAATCAGCATCTTGCGATCCTTAAGGGTCTCTTCAGTCCAGTTCCAATGTGGTAAAATGCGAACAGTTGGCTTTTCTTTAGCACTATACCATTCACTACGGTAAAGGTAGAAATCATTCTTTGGTAAACCAGCTGTATCAATAATACCAAAGTAAGAGCTCTTGACAGGTGTACTATCTTGGTTATGCCATGGAGTCGGTTCTCCAATATAGTCAATTCCTGTCCAGATAAATTGTCCAGCATAGCCAGCACGATCACGGTCAAAAGTCCATGATTCAGTAGCTGTTCTTCCCCATCCAACACGGTCATTACCATAGTCAGATTGTTCATAGTGACGATTTGGACGATTGTCATGTCCAAGGATTTGAGCAGGGTTATAATAAGAATCACGCGTCCTAGTAGCTGAAGAAGTTTCAGAACCATAAATGAGCCAGTCTGGATGCGCTCTACGAACAGCATCATAATTACGTTCACCATAGTTCATACCGACAGCATCCATAATTTCCGCGAGTTTCAAGAAATCACCTGTCGCCGCACGACTAAATTTGTTTTCCCCCATGGTTACATAACGCTCAGTATCAATCGCTTTGATAACTGCCTTCAAGCGTTTAGCAGTTTCGATAGAACGAGGACTACCATTTGCCTCCTCTACCTCATTTCCAAGAGACCACATGACGATAGACGGATTGTTCTTATCACGTTCTACCATTGTTCTGAGATCAAAATCAGACCACTTCTCACCCTTCTTAGCCTCCGGATGAGTTGCATCTTGATCAAAGAACCGTCCATAGTCGTAAGTCTTCTTGCCACCATACCAAGTATCAAAAGCTTCCTCTTGAACCAAAAGACCTAAACTAGCTGCAGCATCAAGCAACTGAGGACTCGCTGGATTGTGGGTTGTTCGAATAGAGTTAACCCCCATATCTTTCAAGAGTTTTAATTTACGATAGGTAGCCTTATAATTCTCTTCTGCCCCCAAGGCTCCATTGTCATGGTGAATACTTACTCCGTGGAATTTCATGCGTTCACCATTCAGAGAGAAACCTTCCTTAGCAGTCCAATTGAAATAACGGTAACCAAATGTATCTTCTGTTACATCAACCAGTTGACCTTCTTTATAAACCTTTGTTTTCAACACATACAGTTGAGGATGATAACTTTTTGTCGTCCAAAGAGTTGGTTTATTAACTAGGATTGTTTGTCTGAAATCTGCAGTTTCATTTTCTGCTAAATTCTTCGTTTCAGAGCGGACTAATTCTGAAACAACCTTACCTTCCTTAGTAAAAATTTGTTGTTCCACAAAGACTTTAGCAGCCTTCTTATCCGTATTTTTAATCTTACTTTGAACCTGTGTTTCAACATTCCCTTCTTTTTGCTCAGCAAGTTTTGGAGTATTGATATGATTACCATTTTCGGCAACATGGACTTTATCACGATAACTAAGGGTTACATCACGATAAATCCCACTTCCTGAATACCAACGACTACTTGGTTGCTTATTGGTCACTTGAACAGTAATTGAATTTTCACTACCATCCTTGTTTAAAAATTCTGTGATATCATATGAAAAATGATTATAGCCACTTGGATAATGTCCGACAAATTTACCATTTACATAGACCTTTGAATCCATGTAAACCCCATCAAAATTGATACGAACATCCTTATTCTTGTCTGCTTCGTCTAATATGAAAGTCTTACGATACCAAGCTGTTCCACCATTTAACTGCCCACCTTCATTACGAGCGGGAGACTTGTGATCAAAGTCAAAATAAATACTCCAATCATGAGGAAGATTCAATTTAGACCAATCATGAACATCCACATCTTTTTTTGAAAAATCTCCTTGGGCATTTAGTTTAAAATACCAATCTTTATTAAAATCTTGTTTTCGTTCCGATAATAGCTGTTTTTCCTTTTCAACTTCGGCTTTGTTTGACTCTCTAGACAGCACTTGCGATTTTTCAGAAGAAGGTTTAATCTCTGTGTCTGCTTTCACTTGGTCCTTTTCAGAAGTTTTTTTAGAATCCTCTTTCACTTCTGTTCCAGCTGTTACTGCAGATTCAACAGGCTTTGGATTTGCCTCTTCAGATTTCTGTTTGTTATCAGCCTTGTTTCCTTCTTCTACTTTATTTGGAGTTTCCCCTTTAGGACTAACCAATTCACGACTACTCTCGTTAGTAGGTGTAGTAGGTTCTGTATCCTTAGTCACTTTGTCTTCTGCCGATTCAGCTTTTGGTTTTACAAACTCACGCCCACCATTCTCATCAGCCTTTGCAATAGCAGCTACCACATCATCGGGAAGTTTATCTAAAGGTTGAGCTTGATGAACAGTTGTTTCTTCTGTTTTAGCATTGGATGAAGCCACCTCCTCAGCTTGTACAGCAGAAATACCAAATATACTAGCCCCAATCATTACAGATGCCGCACCTATTGCAAATTTACGAATGCTATAATGACAACGTTTATCAAAAAGTCTTTTGTTCATTAAAATCCTCATTTCTTTTTCTTGATACAAAGTAAGCGTTTACTTTATTTTAAAAAATAACCTCCTTCTGAATACACAAACAAGTACCAAGTTTTATAATATATTTTATATATTAAATATATCAAAAGGCACCTTAAATTGCAATTATTTTCCATTAATTTAACCCAATAAAATGATATATAAGAAGGGGTCATTTAAAAGGAATAGTTGCAATGAAAATAGCTTTCGGTTCTAGACTCTTTCTACTACAAATTGAATTCCATTAATATCTTTTTCAAACTTCAAATTTATAGTTTATAGACTGCATTACTCTACATAAAAAGAAGGCGAACCTCCTTCTACACTATTTTCCCTTAAATTCCGCAAAAGTCTGTAAGATCTTAGCTGCCACTGCTGGAGAAGGAGCTCCTTTTAGCTCTAACGTGTCATCTGCATATGGAGTAAGACCAGCAAAATCTCCTATCTGGACTGAATAAAGAGACGTTTTAAACAATTCAATATCGTTTTGGTCATTTCCAAAAGCGATGAAGTTCTCCCCGCATAACTTTTCAACAGTTGTCGCCTTATGAGTATCCAATGGATTAACATAAAGGCACTTTTCATGCGCATGATAGGAGAGATGAGCCTGGCCTAGTCTTTCTAGCTGACCAAGCAGATCATCAAGCAAATCCTCATGGTCACCCATATAAACGACTACCTTAATCGGAGTCCCTAAGTCCTCAAGTTTCTGATGACGAGCCACCTTTAGGGGATCCACACTGGAAATAAATGGAATCTTCTCTACAATCTGACCACTATAGTCAAAGCGATCATCTACAAAGAAAGGGAGATTATAAGTCTGGCAATAATCCACTAGCGCCTGATAAACTCTAGCATCGAGATTTCTTTCATAGATAGCTTTCCCCAGATAATAGGCTACACCACCATTCAAACCTATAACCAAGCGCTGACTGAGTTCAGGGCCTAATAAACCCAAACAATCCCGATAAGAGCGAGCTGAAGCAAACACAATCTCATGCCCATAATCTTCAGCCTTTAAAAGAACCTGCTTAATCTCCTCATCAATGGTCATATAGTCAAAAGACAGCGTCCCATCCAGATCAAATACGAATTTCATCTTCCTAATCCTTGTTCAGTGTTCGAAGTGCTGCCTGATAGGTTTGCTCCATTAGCATGGTAATCGTCATAGGACCAACTCCACCCGGTACAGGTGTGATGTGACTAGCAAGTGGTTCAACAGCATCATAGTCAACATCTCCACAAAGCTTTCCATTTTCATCTCGGTTCATCCCAACATCAATGACAACCGCTCCTGGTTTGACAAAGTCAGCAGTCACAAACTTAGCGCGACCGATAGCAACCACCAGAATATCTGCTTTAGCAGCCACCTTGGCAAGATGATGGGTACGTGAGTGAGTCAAAGTCACTGTTGCATTTTTAGCCAAAAGAAGCTGAGCCATCGGTTTTCCAACAATATTTGAACGACCGATGACAACCGCATTTTTACCTTCTAGATCAATCCCATATTCATGAAACATTTCCATAATTCCTGCAGGTGTTGAAGGAATCATAACTGGATGACCAGACCAGAGGCGACCCATGTTTAGAGGATGGAAACCATCCACGTCTTTTTCGGGGTCAATGGCTAATAAAACTGCCTCTTCATCGATATGTTTGGGTAAAGGTAACTGGACCAAAATCCCATGCCAAGCTGGATCTTGATTGTATTTGGCAATCAAGTCTAACAATTCCGCTTGGGTAATGGTCTCTGGAACTCGCACTACTTCACTACGGAAGCCAGCAGCGAGAGCTGATCGTTCCTTGTTGCGAACGTAGACTTGGCTGGCAGGATTGTCCCCCACCAAAATCACCACCAATCCTGGAACTAGACCTGTTTCTTCTTTTAGTTTGGCCGTCTTTTCAGCCAACTGTCCTTGTAACTTAGCTGCAAGAGCCTTCCCATCGATAATCTGTGCCATATCTCTTCTCTTTTCTATCAAATATCCTCTATTATATCAAAAAATAATTCGCCATCCTAACACTTCTTGCCTAATGGACCTTATAGTCTGAAACTATAAGAAAAAGCCCTTGTCAAGCTTTTCTTTAATAGTTTAGTAATTTTCTTAAAACACTTAATAAATTGATTCCATCTTCAAAATTATTTAATCCTCTTCTAATTTTAAATAGGGAACTTTTCTCTTCTCTTGATAGATTTTCAAAAAATTCTTTATTAAAGAATATATTGGTAGAATTAATCAATATAAACTCTATTAATTCATAGTCTTCAATTTTTTTACCAAAATCACCATAAGTGGATAATACAACATAAGCATTCTCACTGTTAAATACATTAACAAAAACAACTTCATCGCAATCATTCGTCATACACTCCGATAACGAGAATCCAATCTTTGAAGTTTGTAAATGCCTAATATCATATTTAAAATTCATATTAATTTTACCATAAGTTGTATATTCCTTGTAATCAATTAATAATCGTTTTAAATATTTTTTAAACACACAATAATAGTCAATTTCACTTTTATATGCTCTAATAAAATCTGAGTTATAAATTTCTTTCGAATCTATAAAATACTCAGCTAGATAAAAAATCTGCAACAATTTATAGTATAGTTCAAAAGAAGCAGCTTTTATTGAATATTCTAACGCCTCTATGTACTCTTTTTCTTTCTTGAAAAAAACCTTATTATCATTCTCAATATCTGAAAAAATTAAATTATCATGATTACCACAAAACATTGTATACTTGCTTGCAGTTGTTGGATTTATTTTCTTATAAAATAAATCAACATGCTCAATATCGAACTCTTCAACAAAAGCATGATCATTGAAAGTATACAACTCCTCTGTCTCTGTTTGTAATTTCTTTAAATTTTTCTCTGCTATTGTATGTGCCTTAATAATTTTAGACGAACAATTCATAGAAATATTATCTTCCTCAAATAGTTCTCTGACAAAGCAAAACGATAATTTTTTGCGAGCTCGTTTTTCAATCTTTTCCCCTAAGATATTTGGCGCACTTCGTTTATCAGTTCTTTGTTTTGCATTCTGAAATTTCTTTAATCCAATCTTTTTACTAATTGTTTCGTAATCTCTTGTAGCTTCGTTAAGAGAATCAACATAGGCTTTACAACAATTTTTATAAAGTTTACCTGAAAGACATATACATTTAGAGTCACTCGGAATCTCAAACTGATTCATAAGTGTGTTAAATACAATTTTAGGAAATAGATTTTCAAAATCCATATTTGATTCTCCTATAATTTTTGTGTAGCTTAAAGTCAAATTAAAAGCTTTCTTCTAATTTTAAGTTACTAGTTTATCAGGTTGTTAGTAAATTAAAATCTTCTCTTTACAAAACCTTACTCAAAAATTCCTTGGTCCGTTGTTCTTTTGTTTGATCGAAAATCTCCTCTGGTGTTCCATCTTCGACAACAACCCCATCCGCCATAAAGATAACACGGTCTGCTACCTCACGCGCAAAGCCCATTTCATGCGTCACAATCACCATAGTCATCCCTGATTTAGCGAGGTCTTGCATAACAGCTAGGACTTCTCCAACCATCTCAGGGTCTAGGGCTGAAGTCGGCTCATCAAAGAGCAAAACATCTGGTTCCATAGCAAGTCCACGTGCAATGGCAATCCGTTGTTGCTGACCACCTGACAAACTCTGTGGGTAGGCCGTTGCCTTGTCTGGCAAGCCAACTTTTTCTAACAGTTCCTGTGCTCTTTTCTCCGCAACTTCCTTGCTTTCACCTTTGGTTTTAATTGGTGATAAAGTGATATTTTCCATCACTGTCATATTGGGAAAGAGGTTGAATTGTTGGAATACCATGCCCATCTTTTCACGCATAGCAAAAAGGTCATTTTTCTTATCAGTGATATCAACTCCTTCAAAGATAACCTTACCTTTACTTGCTTCTTCAAGGAGATTCATCGAACGAAGGAGAGTTGATTTCCCGCTCCCTGACGGACCGATAATGACCACAACTTCTCCTCGTTTAATCTCAAGGTTGATGCCTTTTAAAACTTCATTTTTCCCAAAAGACTTATGTAGTTCTTCAATTTTAATCAAGGTTTCTGTCATTATTTCTTGTCTCCTTGTCCAATATGTTTTTCAAATGCTTTCAACGCCACTGTCAAAACAGAGGTCATAATCAAATAGTAAAAGGCCGCAAATAAAAGAGGAGTCAACGGTAAATACGTTGTTGTTGCTACTGTCGTTGCACCATTCCACAACTCCATAACTCCAATCGCAGACAAGAGGGAACTATCCTTGATAATGGTGATAAATTCATTTCCCAGAGCTGGAAGAATATTTTTGATAGCTTGTGGCAAAATGACATAACGCATGGCATTTTTGGGACGAATACCTAGAGAATATGCAGCCTCTAACTGCCCTTTAGGAACGGCATTGATCCCCGCACGAACAGTTTCTGAAACGTAAGCACCACTATTCATAGAAATAATCAGAATACCAGGAATCAAACGAGAAAGATCAACTCCTAAAATTCCCACTTGGATAGTCGGAGCATTGATATGCATAAGAGCAAAGGCAATCATTATTTGAACCATCATTGGCGTCCCACGGAAAATCCAAACATAGACATTTGCAAACCAAACGAGCGGTTTAAAGCGTGAACGTTGGGCAAAGGCCAGTAACACACCTATAATGGTCCCTAAGCAGACAACAAGGATGGAAATCAATACGGTAATCAGAGCACCATAGTTAAAATACGGTAAATACTTTGGTAAAAAAGAAAAATTCATATTCAATCAACTTTCTATGTATTAGATTGTATTATTATAACATGAATTGAATTAAAATGCAATCCTTTTTCCCTAATTTTAACAATTAACTTGATAGAATAGAGAAATAGAGAGAAATCACAGTTTTTTTCTAGTCAACTACCTCTTGTTTATGGTAAAATAGAAACGATAAGAAATGGAGGAGAATCAAAATGGAATCACATTTGGTTAGAATCATTAACCGCCTAGAAGCAATGACAAAAGATGGTGGAAATCTAAAACGTAATTTTGAACGTGAAGGTGTTGTTGTCGCAGAAGTTGCATACAGCCACGACGAAGAAAACGGATCACTCTTCACCCTTCGCGATGTAGAAGCTCGTGAAACTTATACCTTTGATAGCATTGATTTGATTGCAATGGAGATCTACGAACTCCTTTACTAATATAAAAACAACGGGCAGTAAGGCCCGATGAATGAGAATCCTTTTTGTCACCACAAATGGGATTTTTTCTTACCTTCAATGTCGCTGGATTCTCCATAGATCCTTCTTTTAAAAACGACCACTTCCCAATCTTTTTACTTGCTTTACACCTTAATCATGCTATAATGAGAGTATAAAACTTTGACTATTCTTGACCTTTTTCTTAGGCCAAGAATAAGAATGAAATGAGGTAGATGTATGCTCTGTCAAAACTGTAAAATTAACGACTCAACAATTCATCTGTATACCAATATCAATGGACAGCAAAAGCAAATTGATCTCTGTCAAAATTGCTATAAAATTATCAAAACAGATCCAAATAATACCCTCTTTAAAGGAATGACTGACTTAAACAATCATGACTTTGATCCTTTCGGCGACTTTTTCAATGATTTGAACAATTTCAAACCTTCTTCAAATAACGTCCCTCCAACTCAATCTGGTGGAGGATATGGAGGAAACGGTGGTTATGGACCTCAAAACCGCGGACCTGTTCAAACACCTCCTAGTCAAGAAAAAGGACTCCTAGAGGAATATGGTATCAATATTACTGAGATTGCTCGTCGGGGAGATATCGACCCTGTTATCGGTCGAGATGAGGAGATTATCCGCGTTATTGAAATCCTCAACCGTCGAACCAAGAACAATCCTGTCCTTATCGGAGAACCAGGTGTTGGTAAAACAGCTGTTGTTGAGGGTCTAGCTCAGAAGATTGTCGATGGTGATGTTCCCCATAAACTCCAAGGCAAGCAGGTCATCCGTCTGGATGTGGTTAGTCTAGTTCAAGGAACAGGGATTCGAGGCCAATTTGAAGAACGTATGCAAAAACTCATGGAAGAAATTCGCAAACGTGAGGACATCATCCTCTTTATCGACGAAATCCATGAAATTGTTGGTGCAGGATCTGCTGGCGATGGCAATATGGATGCAGGAAATATCCTCAAACCTGCTCTTGCCCGTGGTGAATTGCAAATGGTTGGTGCCACTACTCTCAATGAATACCGCATCATTGAAAAAGATGCTGCTCTAGAGCGCCGTATGCAGCCTGTCAAGGTAGATGAACCAACTGTCGAAGAAACCATTATCATCCTTAAAGGAGTTCAAAAGAAATACGAAGACTACCATCACGTCAAGTATACTGATGCTGCTATCGAAGCTGCTGCAAATCTTTCCAACCGCTATATCCAAGACCGCTTCTTGCCAGACAAGGCTATTGACCTGTTGGATGAAGCTGGTTCTAAGATGAATCTGACACTGAATTTTGTTGATCCTAAAGTGATTGATCAGCGTTTAATTGAAGCTGAAAATCTCAAGGCGCAAGCTACACGAGAGGAAGACTTTGAAAAGGCTGCTTATTTCCGCGATCAGATTGCCAAGTACAAAGAAATGCAAAAGAACAAGGTGACAGATCAGGATACTCCAATCATCAGCGAGAAAACAATCGAACATATCATTGAGCAGAAAACCAATATCCCTGTTGGAGAACTCAAAGAAAAAGAACAGTCTCAGCTTATCCATCTAGCAGACGACCTCAAAGCTCATGTCATTGGTCAAGATGAAGCTGTCGATAAGATTGCCAAGGCCATCCGTCGTAATCGTGTTGGACTTGGAACTCCTAACCGCCCAATCGGAAGCTTCCTCTTTGTCGGACCAACTGGTGTCGGTAAGACAGAACTCTCTAAACAACTAGCCATTGAGCTCTTTGGTTCTGCTGACAGCATGATTCGCTTTGATATGAGTGAATACATGGAAAAACACAGTGTGGCTAAATTGGTCGGAGCCCCTCCAGGTTATGTTGGTTATGATGAAGCTGGGCAGCTGACTGAAAAGGTTCGTCGCAACCCATATTCTCTCATCCTTCTCGATGAGGTCGAGAAAGCCCATCCAGATGTGATGCACATGTTCCTTCAAGTCTTGGACGATGGTCGTTTGACAGATGGGCAAGGACGCACAGTTAGCTTTAAGGATGCCATCATTATCATGACTTCAAATGCTGGAACTGGTAAGGCCGAAGCCAGCGTTGGTTTTGGAGCCGCTCGTGAAGGGCGAACCAACTCTGTCCTTGGTGAACTTGGCAACTTCTTTAGTCCAGAGTTTATGAACCGTTTTGACGGCATCATCGAGTTCAAAGCTCTCAGCAAGGACAACCTTCTTCAAATCGTCGAACTCATGCTAGTAGATGTTAACAAACGCCTCTCCAGCAACAACATTCATTTAGATGTAACGGACAAAGTCAAGGAAAAGTTAGTTGACCTAGGTTATGATCCAAAAATGGGGGCGCGCCCACTCCGCCGTACCATTCAAGACCATATCGAGGATGCTATCACAGACTACTACCTTGAAAACCCAAGTGAAAAAGACCTCAAGGCAGTTATGACAAGCAATGGCAAGATTCAAATCAAATCTGCCAAAAAAACTGAAAAAACAGAAGAGATTGCTTCTGAAAGAGAAGAATAAATCTATCTAACAAGTGCAGAAAGTCTATCATTTTCTGCACCTTTTTTACTAAAATAACTGTAAAACCTTGACAGCTAGCCCCTCGTCCATTATGATAATAATAAAGATACTAGAGAATGAGGAAAATGCAATGG
>ERZ773196.819-NODE-819-length-18810-cov-19.410611_pt1 | contig 18810 bp, 21 predicted proteins | sample MGYA00581009_ERZ773196 | MGnify/ENA primary metagenome ERZ773196 (study PRJEB29015, sample SAMEA2738162) | human oral metagenome | biome: human oral; feature: human-associated habitat; material: saliva | place: China | collected 2243 ... | reverse complement strand
TAGAAAGGAGAAAGTCATGAATGATTTACTCCTTATCCCAGTAATTTTTTTAGCAATAGGAGGAATTCTCATTCTTTTATGGAGAATCTTTCTTATTGCCAGTGGACTTTTCCTTATTGGTTTTGTCAGTTTTCTTATTTTCGTAGAGGTCTATGGAATTTATTTGTTCTTTACTGAACCGACTTTATACTTTGACGATATCAGACAACATGGTTTAACTAGTTTTACGGCTGTGTACCTTTTCATCAATCTGATGTTGGTTCTAGGATTCAGTTGGCGTTTCATAAACTCCAAAACTAAGGAAAGTATGTAAACTTGTTAGATGGTTAAAAAACTTTATCTGAATCTAAATTTGGATAAGGTTTTTTATTAACCTTAATTCTTTCATATACTTCATAGCTAAATTGGAGCAATAATTTATGATAATTTTTATCCTCACTATTATTACTTGTATTTATGGCTTGTTTATGTCGTTCAATATGAGAAAGAGCTCTTATCAAATTTTCTTCTTTTAAATGTTTCATAGTTACATTATAAGCTGAAGACAGCTAGTTTTGATATTTTTCTCTGAACTGTACGATTTTGCGCCTGAAATGTAGGAATTACCTTTCGTTGTGATGTGATAAAACTTACAAGTTCTTTTTGTTATTCTTGACCTAGTTTTTATAGAAAGAAGGTCTAAGATGTTAAATAAAGTCAAAACTAAAGCCTTAATTAGTGTTGGAGCAGTGGCTGCAACTAGCTTTATTCTTATGATGGGATATACTGCTGGTCAACATTCTACTGCTAAACAAAGTCGCAAAGAAATCGAATTGGCTGCAGCTAAACTTGTAGAGGACAAACAAGCAGAAGATAAAGCAAGTATTTTGTCATCAGATACTGTAAAAGAATTTTTGACACAGTACTATACGAAAGAAAAACTAGGGGAAAATAATACACGTATTCAACCTTATATGACTGAATCAGCTTATTCTCAAGAATTGTCAAGTCAAAATGATGCCATGAACCAAGTGTATAAGGATTATATTTTGGATTATCATTTTGAAAAAGCTGATATCTTTGTTAATCAGACTACGAATCAAGCCATTGCCATGGTCTCTTATAATGTAACCTATGTATCTGATTTAAAGAATGCCAACCAATCAAAGACCAATCAAACAGAAACCAGAACGGTTAAGTTGTCTTATTCGAAACTACCTGGTAAGTTATTGGTCAATCAAGTACAGGTTTGGAAATCTGGGTTGGATGATTTAGATAAGGCAACTTCCAAAACTTTAGAAGAATCATCATCAGTTCCATCACTACCAAATACTACGACAAAATGATGATGTTTTATGAATATAGAGGAATGTAAGCAAATTTCAATTCTTGATGTAGCCAATCGTTTAGGTATCTCCTTTAAACAAGTTTCGAGCAGTGTCTATGAACATCCTGAACACGATTCATTTCGGATTTTTTCAACTACCAATACTTTTAAATGGTTTTCAAGAGATATTCAAGGTGATGTCATTGATTTTGTTCGACTTGTTAAGGGAATTTCCTTTAAAGAAGCTCTATCTTTTCTTTCTGAAGAACCTTTTCAAAAAGGCATTGTTCAAGAAAAAAGAGAGAGACCATTTTATTATCCTTTAAATTCAATAGAAGATTCTGACTGTCGTTTGACCAGATATTACTTAACAGAATGTAGAGGAATCTCAGAAGAAATCGTACAAAAGATGATTCAACAAGGTTTGATAGCACAAGCCAGCTGGAAAACAAATGAAACAGTTGAACCTGTTATTGTTTTTAAAAGTTTTGATCATCGTCACAAACTGCAGGCGGCAAGCCTACAAGGGATTTATAAGAATCACTCTCTTCCTAGAGAGAGGCTGAAAACGATTCTAAAAGGAAGCCATGGACATATTGGAATATCCTTTGACATTGGTAAACCAAATAGACTGGTCTTTTGTGAATCGTTCATCGACTTGATGAGCTATTACGAACTACATCAACAAAGTCTAACTGATGTTCGTTTGGTATCTATGGAGGGATTAAAAAGATCTGTTGTTGCTTATCAAACTTTACGACTGATAGCTGAAGAAAATCAGAAGTTGGAATTTTTGGATACAGTAATACCTTCAAAGTTATTGCCTTTAATCAATACAATTCGTGATACCACCAGCTATTTTGATAATCATCCTGATTTATTGACACTTGCGGTAGATTGTGATGATGCAGGTAAAGATTTTTCTGATAAGTTATCTCAATCAGGATTGCCTGTTTTACTGGATTTACCTGATAATGAATCTGGGAAAGAAAAAGTAGACTGGAATGATGTCCTTAGAGAAAAGAAATCAGATTTACAATTGATGCTTGAGTCTGCAAAAGAGACATTTGGGAATCAGCCAGTAAGACAAACCTCTCAATGTTTAGAATTGTGATAACAAAATCAAGATGTTTTAGCTAATATTAAAATGAAGGAGGATCGTATATGACCATAATCGAACGCTTAGAAGAAAAGGTCACTAGGCAAGAAAGTAAGGTAGCAAGAGAGACAGAAAAACTCGCTGCTTACAAAGAACAACTGGAGACAGCGATGTTTGCGACGTTCAAAAGGCGTCAAAGCATCAGTCACATGAGTTTTGAAGAAGCTCTTGACCATGCCTTTGGTAAAGAAAGACAATTCGATGATTCTGAATTTAGAAAGGATGAAATGAGTGAATGACAAAAGATTGGAATTTTAATCAACCATTAGAAAGTAAATCAGAAAATCAAGAAGATCCAGATAAAATTGCGGCCTTATTTGGAAATCATCAAGGAGGTAATGATGTAAATTATGAAGCAGCTTTTCAAAAGCGCAAACAAGCACCTGTGACGGAATCAAATTCTAGTTCTAAACCCAAAGTTACAGAGGTTAGAACAGGAAAAGAGACAGATATCACTACAAGTTATCAGCAACATCTTAAAAGACTTATTGCGGATAACAATAGTGATATTCAAAGCAGTCAAAAGAAAATTGAAGAGCTACATACTTTGATTGACACTAAGAATAAAGACAATAAGAAATTGCAGTCCATTTATGATGCGATTTCCGAATTACACTAAGCAGTCCTGATAGGCTGCTTTTTTTGAGAGGTTATAGATGTTTACAACATTTTTTAAGAAAAATCACGACAATAGTGATGTATTTAAGAAGCTAATTCATAGACTATCTGATATGTCTGTCCAAGATCTTGAAAAAATAGACCGACTGCTAGATATCATTTTCACTCCAGATCAAGGATCAGAACAACTAAAAACAGAAGCAACTTACAGAGAAGAAACTTTGGACGACACATTAAAGGAAGCTAAGAACCAACTTCATAAGGAACAATTGGAGAAGAATTTAGAGAGATTTAGGAAAAATGGAATGAAATAAATGGTTTTATAAAATTTTCTTTTACTTGCATAAAGTCTTGTGTTATACTTTTAGTATAGACTAGAGAAGGAAGTAAATATTTTGGAGTTGACTACCAAGCAGGAAAAGCAACTAGGTCAGACGCAGTGGTTTCATGCGACATTATTGAGACATTTAGAATCCTTAAAAAAAGGAATCGATGTTAAATTTAATTTAGGAAGTGAGCTAGACTTTGGACCTGGTTTCTATATCACACCTGACTTTGAACAAGCTAGAAAATTTATTAACAAGCAAGTTGAAGTATTAAATCGAAGCACTTCTAATAATAATATTTTTGACTCAGAAGAAGAAGTAGGAATTATAGTAGAATTTCGTATTTCAAATTTTATAGAAATTTTTAAGAACCCTGACTATCATTGTCACTATTTTGCAAAACATAAAAAGTCAGAGTCAGATTTAGATTTTGCGGAATTTGTCGTTCAAAATCGGGAAAATCCAGATGAATTACAACACCATTTTGATTTTATCTATGGTGTTCAGACTGATGACAATCCAACCCAAGCTTTAGCTCGTTTTCGTCAGAATGAAATTACAAAAGAAGAAATGCTTGCTGAGTTTAGAAAACCCTATTCTTTTAAACAATTATCCATTCACAACCAATCTTTTTGTGATATAATGAAAATAGAGAAAGTTTATCAATCAAAGACAGGAGAGGAGTTACAAAAATGGCAGTAGTATCGTTGGAAAATAATATTAAACTATATAGTTCAGAATTATTTCAAGCACTATTAAAAGCCTCTAATTATAAATTGGATGAGCGTATTGCTCAGACTGTTGCAGAAGGCTATGCTCGTAATCTAGATTATTCTGATCCTGAACTGATGCATGTTGGTGTAACTTCGGTTGCTAACAATCTTCTTACAAAAATTAAACAAGAGTATTTTAATGTATAGTATTTTGAAACAAGCGACCTCAAAAGAAAGAAATTACTCTTAGCCAAGTTGATAGCTAGCAGTTCAGTTATCAGAGTTAATAGTAGCGAGTCAGTCCACCTGACTCGCTTTTTCGTTATTTAGTTTTCCGATAAATTGTAATAAATGTCTACCAGAATAGTTCAGTTGTGTTTCGTGACAGTCGGCTTGTGACTCATTTTTGTCAAGTCAGAAATGAAACTCCTGTCGGAATAAGTTAGACTGACAAATTAAGACTAAGTTTTGCAGTATTTCATATGATAGATTAGGCTTAAAAATCTTATTTTACGGAGTTGAAAGAAGTTGCTTCATTGGCACGATTCGAAGAGCGATTGGAATGATTCTCATTTATAAAGTAATTTGAGTAAGCATCCTGTTTTATGTTATCTCTATATGATATAATGAAAGAGAGGTATAAATTATGTCAAATTTAGAAATAAAAAAAATTGATATCAAAGATTTTGATTGCTATAAAGACTACAAACAGCATAGTCAATCAGGTATCGGTAATGATTTTAATGATGGAAGAATTAATATTTTTTACGGTAGAAACTATTCCGGAAAAAGTACTTATTCGAAAATTTTTCAAAGTATTGAACTTAAGCAACTTCCAGAAAAGTATGAAAAGATAGATTTTGAAGTCAAACTAGCTAATCATAGGATTATTAAGTCAAACGAAATAGGTAGCGAGTTACCAATAGATTGCAAAGTTTTTAATCAGCGATTTATTGACGATAATATTTATCTTCACAACGACAATAAATTAAATAGTTTCCAAATTTCAATAGGTAGTGATACTAATGAAACCTTGAAGAAAATCGAAGATATACGATTAAACGAACTTAAACCTAGAAATGAAAAATTGTCACAGATTGAATTGGATATAACTGAAAAGCAACAAAAGACTAAAATCAGTAAAGATAGTTTAGATTCAAAACTGAGAACAACTGCTTCAAAAATCAAGAATTTAAAGAATCCCTCGGTCGTAGTTGGTAATAAATATGATATACGAGATATAAAGGAGGAGTTTGAAAAATATTCAGCTCATTTTCCTATTTTACCATTACAAGATGATGAGAAGGCTGTAGCTGAGTTAGAAAAGAATGTTGAACAAGCCAAAATACGAATTCTCGAAAAAAACATAAATAAACCACAAAAAATTGATTTAGTTAGTTTTGATAAAAATTTTAATTTCACATTATTTTTAGAAAATACGAAGAAACTTTTATCTAAAGTTGTCTCAGTAAGTAATATTTTAGATGAATATAAAGATAGTCCAGATAAAATAAATTGGATTAAGCATGGTGTTGATATCCATGGAGATAATCCAGAAAAATGTGTATTTTGTGGTAATAGCATTGATAGTGACCTCATTAAAAATCTAAAGTTGGCTTTTTCTGATGAGTTAAGATCTCTGGAAAACGAATTATTGCTGCAAAATAATAGGATAAAATCAGAAATCCAAAAATTAGATGCTATTCCAAATATTAATAAGGAAGATTATTTTAAAGATTCTGTATCTGATATTCAAAATATAAACAAAGATATTGAAAATAATACTGATAATAGAAAAAGAGTTCTAGAAATACTAGAATCAAAAATTTCAGAAAAACAACGAGACATTTTTTCTAAAATTGAAATTAATGATTTAAATTGGATTGATTTTTCCGAAATTCAAGTTGAGATTAACTCACTATATGATGACACTATTAAACAGATAGAACAATTTGAGGATAGGAAAACTAAAAGTTTAGATTTTCTTCGAAGATATTATATTGTAAAAGAGTTCCCTGTACCTGAGTTCACTAAACTATCTCAAGAAGTTGACCAACTCCAAGAGGATATGGAAAAAATAAATTTGGAGCAGAAAATATTAAACGAAGAAAAAGAAAAATTTGAGAAAGATATTAGTGAACTTGAAGGTAGTTTAAAGTCAGAATCTGAAGCAGTAAAACGTATAAATATGATACTTCAAAATTCTTTAGCACATTCAGAGATGTCCCTAAAATCAGTCGATGATGAGGAAGGTATATATTTCGAAGTTTCTCGAAATGAAGAAAGAGCATATAATCTAAGTGAAGGAGAAAAATCATTAATAGCCTTTGCTTATTATATTACAAGATTAGAAAGTTTGTCGACAGAAGAAAAGTCAAAAACAATCTTATTTATTGATGACCCTGTCTCTAGTCTGGATGAAAATAACATTTTTTATATTTACAACCTAATTTTTTGTCTTCTAGAAAAGAAAGAATTTTTACAATACTTCTTGTCCACTCATAATCTAGATTTCTTGAAATATACAAATAGATTTTCTAATAAAAAAGATTATTACTTAATAGAAAAGATAAAAGAAGCTGAAAATATCCCGTCAAAAAGTTATATAAAAAATTTGCCTAATTATTTGTCAAATAAAGTCACGGAATTTGTATTCCTGTTTGAACAAATATATAGGGTGGCGACGGAAGATGAAGACGAAAATAATTTTTCTGTTTTTTATAATTTTCCAAATAACGGCAGAAAGTTTATTGAAACTCTTTTGTACTTTAAATATCCTGACTATAAAACAAACAATGACAATAAAATTATTAATTATTTCGGAGGTGAGAATGCTCCGTTTATACAACGTATAAATAATGAGTACTCTCATGGAGAAGATAGGTTTGATAGAACTCGCAATCCTATTAATACATGCGAGTTTAAGCATGATGCTAGAATAATATTAGGAGTCTTACATCGAAATGATCCAGAACAATTTAAATCATTTCTCAATAACAGTAATTTAACTCACCCAGATTTTCTGGAAGATAGATAAAAATAACGACATTTCATTAAAGAGATGTACTTATTTCTATACTGCTGAGTGTTGTGCTCCCTTTTAGGTGGCTTTTTTAGAAGTAAAGTTTAGGCTAGAAAAACAAGAAATAACGCACCATTTTTGGTGCGTTTTACTTTTTTATGCTATAATTGAATTATAAAAATAAAGGAGTTTGCCATGATTGGAAAGAACATAAAATCCTTACGTAAAACACATGACTTAACACAACTCGAATTTGCACGGATTGTAGGTATTTCACGAAATAGTCTGAGTCGTTATGAAAATGGAACGAGTTCAGTCTCTACCGAATTAATAGACATCATTTGTCAGAAGTTTAATGTATCTTATGTCGATATTGTAGGAGAAGATAAAATGCTCAATCCTGTTGAAGATTATGAATTGACTTTAAAAATTGAAATTGTGAAAGAAAGAGGTGCTAATCTATTATCTCGACTCTATCGTTATCAAGATAGTCAGGGAATTAGCATTGATGATGAATCTAATCCTTGGATTTTAATGAGTGATGATCTATCTGACTTGATTCATACGAATATCTATTTAGTAGAAACTTTTGATGAAATAGAGAGATATAGCGGTTATTTGGATGGAATTGAACGTATGTTAGAGATATCTGAAAAACGGATGGTAGCCTAATGGAAATCCAAGATTATACTGATAGTGAATTCAAACATGCTCTAGCACGGAATCTTCGTTCACTGACAAGAGGAAAAAAGTCCAGTAAGCAACCTATAGTGATTTTGCTTGGAGGGCAAAGTGGTGCTGGTAAGACTACAATTCATCGTATTAAACAGAAAGAATTTCAAGGAAATATTGTTATCATAGATGGTGATAGTTTTCGTTCTCAGCATCCACACTATTTAGAACTTCAGCAAGAATATGGCAAAGATAGCGTTGAATACACCAAAGACTTTGCAGGGAAAATGGTAGAGTCTTTAGTAACAAAATTGAGTAGTTTGGGATACAATCTTTTGATAGAGGGAACTTTACGAACAATTGATGTTCCAAAGAAAACAGCACAACTCTTGAAAAATAAGGGATATGAAGTACAATTAGCCTTGATTGCGACAAAGCCTAAGCTGTCCTATCTGAGCACCCTTATCCGATACGAAGAACTATACGCTATCAATCCAAATCAAGCACGCGCAACTCCAAAAGAACATCATGATTTCATTGTAAATCATCTAGTTGATAATACACGACAATTGGAAGAACTAGCTATCTTTGAAAGAATTCAAATTTATCAAAGAGATAGAAGTTGTGTATATGATTCAGAAGAAAATACAACTAAAGCAGCAACCGTTCTTCATGATTTACTATTTGGAGAATGGAATCAAGTGGAGAAAGAGATGCTTAAATCTGGAGAAGAAAGATTGAAAGATTTAACTAATTGAAATGGTTTGTAGAGTTAGATTTTTAAAATAAAGTCTATTGGATCGTTAATTAAAAAATAACGATTCTTTTTTATATTCTCTATTTTCTTCTTCATATTTTTTCAAAAGTTTTAGCATTCTTCAGTGATGATTTCCTAACAATAAAAGTACGAATTTAGCGCAGTTTATGATTATTTTAAATCTTGAGGGTTATTAAACTCTTGATTTTTTCAACAAGCTATGGTATCCTTTTGTTAGTTAATAAACTTACAAAAGGAGAATAAATGTTTTCACCTACTAAATTAAAAAGAAAAAGAGAAAGTCAAGGATTATCTCAATCTCAACTTGCATCCAGTTTGGGAATTAGTAGAGCCTCATACTTTAATTGGGAATCAGGTAAAACAAAGCCTAATCAAAACAATTTAAGCAAATTGAGTGAGATTTTGAATGTAGATCTTCGATATTTTGAATCAGAGTATGAAATAGTTGAAATCTATCTCAAACTAACGGAAAGGAATCAAGAAGCAACACTTCATTATGCTACAGAATTGTTGAACAAACAGAATGCAAAGGTTGTAGACATTCCTCAGCTTTTTGCCTATAAGGTCTACGAAAAATTATCAGCTGGTACAGGAACAGCTTATTTTGATGATGGTAATTACGATACAGTTTACTTCGATCATCAATTTGATTATGATTTTGCATCGTGGGTGTTTGGTAATTCAATGGAACCGACATATGAAAATGGTTCGGTAGCCCTTATTAAGCAAACGGGATTTGATTATGACGGGGCTATCTATGCGATAGATTGGGATGGTCAAACCTATATTAAGAAAGTGTATCGTGAAGAAAATGGGCTTCGATTAGTTTCACTCAATCGGAACTATTCAGATAAGTTTGCGCCTTATGATGAGAATCCTCGTATCATAGGGAAAATCGTTGGAAACTTTATGCCTTTAGAGGATTGAGTATGACTTGGTTTGATTATAGTCTCGAACCAAAGAGTGACGTTGCATTTATTGATATGAAATCTTTTTACGCAAGTGTAGAGTGTGTCGATAGAGGCTTACATCCACTTAAGACTTCGCTTTGTGTTATGAGTCGTGCAGATAATTCTGCCGGGTTAATCCTTGCTTCCTCTCCTATGTTTAAAAAGGTCTTTGGAAAATCAAACGTTGGACGTTCCTATGATTTACCATTTGATGTAAAAACTAGGAAGTTCTCTTACTATAACGCTAAGAAGCAAGGTTTACCGATAACGATAGATTATGTGCGTTTTATTGAGGAATGGGCAAAATCAACTGTGATTGTTCCTCCGAGAATGGATACTTATATAGCAGTCAATATGGAAATTCAAAAAATCTTTCAAGATTTTGCGGCACCAGACGATATTTATCCTTATTCAATTGATGAAGGATTTATTGATTTAACAAGTTCATTAAATTATTTTGTGCCAGATAAAAGTATTAGTCGGAAAGATAAATTAGATATTATCTCGGCTGCTATTCAAAAAAAGATTTGGAGAAAAACAGGAATCTATTCAACGGTAGGTATGTCTAACGCCAATCCCTTATTAGCTAAGTTGGCACTTGATAATGAAGCTAAAAAGACTCCGACAATGAGAGCTAATTGGTCCTATGAGGATATAGAAAAGAAAGTATGGGCTATTCCTAAAATGACAGATTTCTGGGGAATTGGAAATAGAATGGAGAAGAGATTACATAATCTAAGTATCTTTTCGATTAAAGAATTGGCACAGGCTAATCCTGACTTGATTAAAAAAGAGCTTGGGATTATGGGACTAGAGTTGTGGTTTCACGCTAATGGTATTGATGAAAGCAATGTTCATAAACCTTATAAGCCGAAGTCAAAAGGGATAGGGAACTCTCAAGTTTTACCTAGAGATTATGTCAAACAAAGAGATATTGAAATTATACTTCGTGAAATGGCAGAACAAGTTGCAGTTAGATTGAGAAGAGCTGGTAAAAAAGCGACTGTGGTTTCTATACACTTAGGATATTCTAAAGTAGAACAGAAACAATCTATTCATACTCAAATGAAGATTGAACCGACCAATCAAACAGCATTACTGACAAATTACGTTTTAAAGTTATTTAACACTAAATATACTTCAGGAGCTATTAGGAATGTTGCGGTTAACTATTCTGGTTTAGTAGATGAATCCTTTGGATTGATTTCATTATTTGATGATATTGAGAAAATAGAAAAAGAAGAAAGGCTCCAGTCCGCAATCGATGCTATTCGAACAGAATTTGGTTTTACTTCACTATTGAAAGGAAATGCCCTGGATCAGGCTTCTAGAACAATTGCAAGAAGTAAACTCATTGGTGGTCATTCAGCTGGAGGATTAGATGGGCTAAAATGATGAATCGTTCTTATTTGCCGTTTTTATCTGCAAGAGAGTATCAAGATCGTGGGATGGCTAAGTGGATGGGATTCTTTTTGTCAGAACATTCAAGTTCTCTTTGGGAAGAAAAAAATAAAGAAGATGTCTCAATTACTTTATCAATGGAAGTGAAAGTTTTACTTGTTCGTCAACTTTATACGAATACATTCCCTGCAACGTTTATTTTTAAGCACTCAAATAGAAGAAAAGTAGTATCGGGTATTGTTAAAGAAATTGGGAAAGAGTTTATATCTATAAAATCAGACATTGGATTTCTTCGATTAGAATGGTTAGATATACTTGATATCCAGATAGAAGGTGAGGAATTACATGAATCGTAAAGAATTATATGACGATAAATTGCAGCTAGATTATTTTTCTGATTCTTATTTACGATTTGAGTCAGATTTTTACAAGTATTCTGCTTTAGATATACCATTAACATTTATTACCGATGATATTTTACGCACAATGGCTATGTCTCAAAAACATTATTTTAAACTTGACAAAAGTAAATCTTTAGACGGTCGGGACCATTACTTTGTTTTTTCTATCAAGATGAATAAAGATAGTAGTGGGATTAGGCAGTATGAATATCAGAGACATTGCTTTAGTTTATGAAAATTATTGAACAATTGAAAACAAAAATCAATAGATAAAATTAAAGATTAATAAAATAATTTTAATTGTGAAACAAGAAATATAGTAGTTGAATAAATAAATTAAAAAACATCACGACTGTTTTAATACTATAATTAAAAACTATCTCATTCTAATATTGATAACATCCAAAAAAATAATAGGAGCTGATGAATTAACTATTTCGTTTGACATGATTATAAAGGAAAAATTAGGACTCTAAGTAATTCTATAACAATACTGGAGGCTGGGTAAAACTCAATTTGAGGAGAAAATGAAGTAAATCTTTCCACAAGAATGCATATTATTAAGGTTTTAGATACCTGATAATATGCGTTTTTTTATTTTAAAGACTTTTTACCAAGCGTTCTTTTTTACGTAACTATTAGTCCGTCTCGCTCCGCTAGGTGTGAGACGGACTAATAGTCACATAGTGAAAGCCAGCGTCTTTAGACGCTAGCTAGTAATCTGAACTTATAGCCCTAGCACAGATCACCCGTTTGACGGATGGTCATGATTTTAAATTATAATTAAAAGATTACGACTTTTATTAAATAGAATTTAGTGATATTTTAGAAGATTTTTTCGAAACAATGAAACTATTATCTCAAACTAGAAATATTGGAAGAAATTAAAAAAATATTTTGTATATTGATTAGATATAAAAATTTAAATATGATTGCGTTTTCAAAAATGTTGTATTTTATTGTGTTATTTCTTGACAATTCAAATTAGAAAATATATGATAAAGATAATGACAGCGGTGTCATTTTCTCTGTTTTAAGAAAAGTAATAATAAATTGTAAATTAATAAAAATATTGGAGGTCCTTATGAAACACATTTTTCATAATGAAGTATTTAGCATTCGTAAATTGAAAGTTGGAACATGCTCAGTTTTATTGGCTATTTCAATTTTGGGAAGCCAAAGTATTTTAGCTGATGAAGTTGGTACTACTACATCACAGATTGATACAAAAGAGATTTCTAATGTAACTACCAATGATTTAGGTTACTCTCAAAATATTTCTAATAATGATTCTATTGGAAGTATCGATACTAATTCATCTACTAATAATTTAGATAGTTTGTCAGGTGCTAATCGTGATAACTCTAATAATACTATTCATTCTGATTCACAAGATAATAAAACAGTTGAATCTACAGAAAAATCTAATAATGAAAGTAAGAACAATAAAGAAGATATTGTAAATGATAGCACTATAAAAAAAAATTTTGAAAAAATTGCTTTAAATGTAAAAGATTATGGTGCAGTAGGCGATGGGGTTAATGATGACCGACAAGCAATTCAGGATACAATAGATGCAGCTGCTAAAGGATTAGGTGGAGGAAAAGTATATTTTCCTGAGGGGACTTATTTAGTTAAAGAAATTGTCTTTTTGAGAAGTCATACACACCTAGAAGTACATGAAAAAGCTACAATATTAAATGGTATCAATATCAAAAATCATCCTTCTATTGTATTCATGACGGGTCTATTCACTGACGATGGAGATCAAGTTGAGTGGGAACCAACTGAAGATATCAGTTACTCTGGTGGAACAATTGATATGAATGGAGCTTTGAATGAAGAGAGGACAAAAGCTAAGAATCTCCCTTTGATCAATTCTTCAGGAGCCTTTGCTATAGGAAATTCAAAAAACGTAACAATAAGTAATGTTACCTTTAAAGATAGCTATCAGGGGCATGCCATTCAAATTGCAGGTTCAAAAAACGTACTAGTAGATAACTCTCGTTTTTTGGGACAAGCTCTTCCTAAGACTATGAAGGATGGTCAGATCATCAGTAAGGAGTCTATTCAAATAGAGCCATTAACCAGAAAAGGCTTTCCATATGCATTAAATGATAATGGTCAAAAATCTGAAAATGTAACGATTCAAAATTCTTATTTTGGTAAAAGTGAAAAATCAGGTGAATTAGTAACTGCAATTGGGACACATTATCAAACTGCAACAACTGAAAATCCTTCAAATATTAAAATTCTAAATAATCATTTTGATAATATGATGTATGCGGGTGTTCGCTTTACAGGATTTACTGATATTTTAATAAAAGGAAATAGGTTTGATAAGAAAACTAAAGAGGAAAGTGAACACTATCGTGAAAATGGTGCTGCTTTAGTTAATGCTTATAGTTATAAAAATGTTAAAGACGTATTAGATCTGAATAAACATGTGACTATTACTGAAAATGTATTTAATATTGCTGATGCTAAAACAAAAGCAATACGAGTTGCAAAAGATAGTGCAGATTATCTTGGAAAAGTGTCTGATATTACTGTAACAAAGAATATCATTCATAATAATTCGCAAAATGCTGAACAGCCAAATATTGAATTATTAAGAGTCAGTGACAATTTGGTAGTGTCTGATAATATCATTTCCGGAGGTAAAGACGGAATTGTAATAGAAGAATCCGCTGGAACTATCACTGTCTTAAATAATCAACTTTCCAATTTAACAGGAAATCACGTTTCTTTACTTAAAACAGATTTTAAAGGGACTAGTTCAGACACAAATAATAATGTTGGTGATTTTAATATTATAACTGAGAATGAAAGTTATAAAATCTTTTCTCAAGATTCAGAAAACCACTCATCCAACCACTCAGATAATCATGTGGAGGAATTAAAACCTGTAGTTGAAAACAAAAATAATTTAGCTAATAATTACTCAGCAAATAGTGTAGATGATAAAATTGAAAAATCAAATCATGATTCAGATAATGTAGTAACAGTAGAAATTTCACAAAAACAAGATGATGTAACCAATATTAGTGAAGTAGTGAAGGTAAAAGATAATCAACATGCATTACCTAAAACTGGATTAAATATAATGGCTGAGATGGTTATAACTGTAATTGGAATTTGCCTTCTATTTGGACAACGGAGTTTAAAACGTCGTTATGAAGATAGATAGAATTTGCTCAATACAAGGTAGCGCTAAAGAGAACGAAGATAGCGTAGATTACAAAAACCAATATTTCTGGATTATAGATGGAGCAACAGATTTATTTAATGCAAAAGACTCTATAGGTTATTCAGTTTCAGAAGTATCTCATCTTATTTCTGAGTGTCTCAAGCAGTATTGTAACGATTCTTTATCATTGAAGAAAATTTTCGAGCTTGCTTTAGATGACGTTAGAAAAAGAATTAAGATAGATAAGTGTGAGTTTGATGATTATTCCCAGTTGCCAACATTTGCCTTTATTTTTGCAAAATTATCCGGTTTAAAATTAGAATACATAATGATTGGCGATTGTGTTATGATAGTCAACAATCAAGTGATTACAGATCATAGAGTAGATTGTCTTTTTGAGCAAGGAAAATTTGCAATCAAATCTAATCATGAAGTTGATAAAAAGACAATATTACAAAATATTAGGAAGCTAGCTAATAAACCAGAAGGATATTGGATAGGTTCACTAGACAAAAGTAGTATAAATCATATTTTAAATGGTAGTTTGGAAGTAACTAGTAATCATATTGTTTTAATGACTGATGGTTTTTACGACTTTTATACTCAAAATTCAGGCTACTCTTTTGAAGAATTGATTGAAATAAGAAAAAAATCTAGAAATATTGATCCTATTTATGGAAAAAAAGATGATGCAAGTATTTTGATTATTGAGGTTAGATAATGTTGAGAAGCAATTTTGACAATGAAATCATTGAATTGTCAAACAATCTAGAAGATATATGGATTTCTATAATAAAAAAATATGAAATGATATTTGATGACTTAACCGAAGTTCAAAAACAAAGTATTATAGATAATGATTTAGTTATTAATGAAGCAGTTGTTACAATAGATATGAAAGGTATTGAACTCATCTGTTTACAACATCCTGTTTCTGTTGATTTGAGAAAAATTATAACTATAGTAAAATTATCCACAGATATTGAACGTATTGGTGATCGAATCATTGAAATAGTTAAGAATTTAAAAAATATTCATACAATGCATGAATGGGGACCATTATTTTATGAAATGCTAAAAATACATTTTATTCTAGGGGATCACTTAAAGAAAACTCTAACATGGTATAAGAATAGAAACTATGAACCTGACGTATATGACTATAATAAAAAATGTAAGTTGATATCTGGTCTATGTCAAAAACTAGGAGACAAAGTAGTAGAGAACTTTCTTATTGAATCCTCAAATGTTGATGAAGCTATTGTATTTTTAGAAGTTATTAATATTCTTGATAAGATATCCCATACAACACAATCTATTTATAAATGGTTAGATTATCAGGAAATTGGAGTATTATAGTTAAAAAGGAGTATATATGCAGACAATAGTAGATAATTTTGCTAATAAAGTTATTGAATATGGAATTTATAAATCGATGGACCAAATATATATAAAAAATAGAATATTGGCTTTAATCGGTGAAGAAGGAACTGATAAGATTTCAAATGATAGTGATCTTAAAAAATTAAAAGACAATTTAGTAGAAATAGCTTTAAAGAATGGTAAAATTGCTGATTTAGCTGAGGCAAAGGAATGTTTAGGTGCAGAGCTGATGAATTTTATCGTTCCATTACCAAGTCGCCTTAATGATATTTTTTGGAGTTCATATGATGTTTCGCCACAGGAAGCAGTTGAAGAGTTCTATCAGTTAAGTAAAGATAGCGACTATATTAAATTGTCAGCTATCGCTAAAAATATAGTTTTTCATACTGAAACTAATTATGGTTCACTTGAAATTACAATCAATTTATCAAAACCGGAAAAAGATCCGAAAACAATCGCGGCAGAGAAATTGGTAAAGTCATCTAATTATCCAAAATGTTTACTTTGTATGGAAAATGAAGGTTATCAGGGGAGAATAAATTATCCAGCACGTGCTAATCATAGAATTATTCGGTTGGAACTGGGAGACGAAGTATGGGGTTTCCAGTATTCCCCATACTCATATTTTAATGAGCATGCGATATTCTTGAATAGTCAACATGTACCAATGGATATTACGTCCAAAACATTTGAACAATTATTGGAAATTGTTGATATTTTACCAGGGTATTTTGCTGGTTCAAATTCTGATCTTCCTATTTCAGGAGGTTCTATTCTTAGTCATAATCACTACCAGGGAGGAAAACATATTTTCCCAATGGAAAAAGCAAAATTTGAGAGAGAATTTCGTTTTAAAGACTTTGAGGATGTTAAAGCAGGTATTGTAAAATGGCCGATGTCAGTGATTAGGCTACAAGGTGAAAATAAAAATCGTTTGGTAGAATTAGCTACTAAAATCCTAAATATCTGGAGAGAATATTCAGATTTAGAAGTAGATATCATTGCTAAGACTGAAGATATTCCACACCATACGGTGACTCCTATTGCTCGTAAAGTGGATGGAAGATATGAATTGGATATTGTTCTGAGAGATAACCATACTACCGAACAATACCCAGATGGTGTTTACCACCCTCATCAAGATGTACAACATATTAAAAAGGAAAATATCGGGTTAATCGAAGTGATGGGACTTGCGATTTTACCACCTCGTTTGAAAACAGAGTTAGAAGAAGTTGAAAAATATCTTTTAGGAGAAAAAAATTCAATTGCAGACTATCATTTAGAATGGGCTGATCAATTGAAAGAAAAATATCCTAACATTAAAAAAGAAGAGGTTAATAGCGTAGTTCAACACGAAGTAGGACAAGTATTTGCGAGAGTCCTAGAAGATGCAGGTGTTTATAAGAATACTTCATCTGGACATGAAGCGTTTATGAGATTTGTTAAATCGGTTGGAATAAATTAGGAGGAAACAAAAATGGCAATATTGGTGACAGGTGGAGCTGGTTATATTGGTAGCCATACCGTAGTAGAATTATTAATTTTAGGAAAGGAAGTTGTAATTGTCGATAACCTTTCGAACTCTAGCATCTTGGTATTAGATCGTATTGAAGCAATTACAGGGAAACGTCCTACGTTTTACGAATTAGATGTTTGTGATAAACAAGAATTGAGAAAAGTTTTTGAACAAGAATCTATTGAAGCTGCAATCCATTTTGCAGGATACAAGGCTGTCGGCGAATCAGTGCAAAAGCCTGTGATGTACTACGAAAATAATATTATGAGCACATTAGCTCTTGTTGAAGTGATGTCAGAGTTTAATGTTAAAAAGATCGTATTTTCATCGAGTGCAACTGTATACGGTATTCACAATCAATCACCCCTCGTTGAGACAATGCCGACAAGTGCAACAAATCCTTATGGATACACCAAAGTGATGCTTGAACAGATTTTAAAAGATGTTCATGTAGCAGATTCAGAGTGGAGTATTGCGTTGCTTCGTTATTTCAATCCGATTGGTGCTCATGAGTCGGGGTTGATTGGAGAAGATCCATCAGGCATTCCTAACAACTTAATGCCTTTTATTGCACAAGTAGCGGTAGGTAAGCGACCAGAGCTAAGTGTTTTTGGAGATGATTATGATACGGTAGATGGTACTGGTGTTCGCGATTATATCCATGTAGTTGATTTAGCGATAGGACATATAAAAGCTTTAGAAAAAGTATCTGAAAAAACAGATGTTTATATTTATAACCTTGGTTCAGGAGAAGGCACAAGTGTATTACAACTTGTAAATACATTTGAAAGTGTTAATAAGGTTCCAATTCCGTATAAAATTGTACCAAGACGATCAGGAGACGTTGCGACTTGTTATGCAAATGCAGATAAGGCGTATAAGGAATTAAATTGGAAGACTACAAAAACGGTCGAAGACATGTGTAGAGATACATGGAATTGGCAATCAAAAAATCCTAATGGATACAATAAATAATAAAGTTCAAGTAGTCTTGTAACATGTATATATTAAAAAAATTTTAAAAAAAACAATGAAAGCGCTTGACAAAGTAAACGATTACATTATATAATGTAATCATGAATGACACCGATGTCAAAAAATAAAAAAGAAGGTCTTTTTATGAAAAACTTAACAAAAATTAAGTTCAAAGAGAACGGGGAATTTAATCATTTCCCGGGGAATACAGTTGTTGCAAATCTTTATACTAATTCAGATTTGATGGAAGTTGTTGATATCATTCAATCACGTTATAGAGAATTGCCATTTATAGATAAATTCACATTAACTCCAAGAGATTCTATTCATATGACTGTAATCGAATTGCTTTGCCATGAAAATCGTGAGCCTGAATTTTGGAGTAGCCATCTACCAT
>ERZ773196.817-NODE-817-length-18858-cov-5.690581_pt1 | contig 18858 bp, 14 predicted proteins | sample MGYA00581009_ERZ773196 | MGnify/ENA primary metagenome ERZ773196 (study PRJEB29015, sample SAMEA2738162) | human oral metagenome | biome: human oral; feature: human-associated habitat; material: saliva | place: China | collected 2243 ... | reverse complement strand
TGCCTACATTCCCCTTAAATTCATCTATGGAAATGGCTTCTCCAAGGTTAGAAGATGAATGATTGATTGTAGAAAGCACTTGATAAGTAGATAACAGCAATATATTCTGACTCGGAATATAAGCGATTTTGCTTAGGAAATCAATACTATATTGCAAAATATAATAAACAAATATTTTGACAATAAATATTTATTAGCATTCACTTCTTTGTAGCATAGTTGCTGCAAGCTGTTTCTTTAACACCAGAAGGTACATAATTAGTGTAAATATTGCACCAATACAGTCTGAAAGTGGACAAGCATAGAATATATATTCCAGTGGAAGCAAACGAGGAAGAAGCAATATTGCTATCACATACAAGCTCTTGCGGAAAAATGAAATCGGTATCGCCTCTCTAATCATTCCCATCGCAGTGAAACCATCTACAAACGCAAATTGAATGGCAACAAAAACAAAACCTATGCAATATCGGCGTGTAAAAGCAGCGGTCTGTGCAATCGCACTCGGACTGCTAAGAAACAGACGAACAAATACTTCTGGTACTGCCACGATTGCTAGTGTCAGTATTCCAAGGTAAAGTCCTGTATAAATCAACACATAACGAAAACTATCAATGATCTTGGAATAACTACCAGAACCATAATAATAGCTAAACAATGTCGAGCATCCACTGGTCAAGCCCTCTGCCGGACAGATTACAACCACCATCACACTTTGAACAACCGCAGCATAGGAAATATACTGATCTCCCAAAGAGCCTCCATACTTTCGCAACATGGCATTCAAAAGGATAATAAGCATATTGTCCAATACAACAATGAAAAACGACATACTGCCAATGCTGAGAATCTTCAAACAGGTTGCTCCACTATATTGACCGAACTCAATACGAACAGACATAGAACGGCGATTTAACACAGCCAAAACATAAATCAACACGCCAAACTGTGAAAGCACCGTTGCCAGTGCAGCACCAGCAACTCCCATGTTTAATGCGTAGATAAAAATAGGATCAAGTGCAATGTTCAACAATGCACCAATAACAACCGACAACATTCCCTGCCGTGCATAGCCCTGTCCCATAATAAAACGATTTAGTCCTGTACCGCACAGCACTGATCCCGTTCCCAGTGAATAAATCGTAAAATAAATATTTGCAGTCGGGTACATTGTATCACTGCATCCCAGCAGATACAAAAATGGTCTTTTAAACAAGAGTAATGCTGCCGTTACCATTACAGAACAAATGATCAGAAGCAGTACGGAATTATTCATAGAACGCTGCGCTGCCTCATGATTCTTTTCTCCCATGGAAATACTCATCAATGCCGCACCTCCTACCCCTACCAAAGATGCAAAGCCTGTGATTGCTGTGAACGCTGGAGAACAGATACCGATACTGGCAAGTGCAATTTCCGATCCACTTGCCATATGACCAATATAGATACGGTCTACAATGCTATATAAAATATTAAACAATTGTGCCAACATTGCCGGAACTCCCAGCCTCCATACCAGCTTTTTTACTGATATCGTATCGAAATTGTATTCCATAAAAATCCTCCTCAAAAAGAAAAGGTGTCCAAGACACCTCCTTATAACACATCATTGATGTGCCGAACCTACGGTGATATCCTGAACACCCTTGTCTGCTGTCTGGTGGCAACAGTAGGTGATCTATCAAATTTTTATAATCCTACCATACAATCTTTCTCTTTGTCAACTGACTTGCCCAAATAGTCTAAATTTTTCCAACCATATCTAACAATAGATAGAATCATGGATGCCATACTGGCTACTTCGTCTAATATTCCATCCCTTTCTCCCTTAGTTACCCACCAAGTGTGAATATATGAACTGTCAAGGGTGTGCTGCAAAGCAGCTTCCGAAGGAAGCTTTACAGCTCATATATCTGCACTTATACTACACAATAGGGAGCAACAGGATAATTACCTATCCCAGTATACTAATTGCCAGTGTAGCACGAATCTTGAATACCAATCAATAATTGTTACCAAGTATAGCCAGCTTGTTTTTACAGGAATATAGGTGATATCAATCGACCATACTTGATCCGGATGGTCGATTTTAAGCCCTTTTAGCAAGTATGAATATATTTTTTATTAGCCAGCTCAGGTCTGCTTGTATTTTGCCGTGGATATATTGTCTGTATACCCATTTCCTTCATATGGCGAAGGACTGCTTTATGATTAATTACATTCTGCTTTATATGTAAATCTTCCGTGGAATGTAGAATCGGCTGATAATAAAGACCGCTTCTGTTAAGCTCTAAAAGGCGAACTTGTGTAGATATAGGAAGGGTTGAGCCATTCATGTCAACAAGCAGACGGCGTTGTGCTACATTAAGCTCAGAAACCAGATTTTTTTTAAGCCACTCGTTCTGAGTGGTAAATTTGCCAATCTGAGCATATAAATCATTTATTTCGGATTCATATGCTTTTTGAGCTTTGCGTTCTTTTGATAAATTATCTTGGAATAGTGCATACAATTGAGACTCTGCTTCTCGTTTCCATTTTGAAAGCATGTTTGGATGAATATTGTTCTCGGCAGCTATCTCATTGATTGTACGCTCGCCTCGAATTGCTTCAAGAACAAGTTTAGATTTTTCCTCCGGGAAGTGTTGTTGTCTTGCCATATTTGGACTCCTTTTGTTATAAAATTATACGGAAAAGTCCAACTTAGAAACAATAATTTTTTGTCTTAATTTATGGGTTCATTATAAATGATAGGGAGCCTTACATTGAGGACAGGTACAGCCGGTATTCCATCACATTCTCTGTGATGGAATACCGGCTTAATGATCTTGTTATAGCGTTTCTTATAATAAGCGATAAGGTCAGTCCAATTCCATTCTTGTTTGAATGATATGATCTTAGGGAGCTTATCGATCTTAAAGTACTTAGGAGAGTGTGAATCATCGAAAGCCCACTACTTTAAGGGAATATATTTGCAGAGCAATTGAATTAAAAAATAATTCTGTTTATAAAGTTGTTGAATTATGTTGAGTAAATAAAGTATAATGTTCATGAGCAATTTCTCCGTTGTATGAGGTTGGTTGCGCGATTGACATTATACACAAAAATGGAGGTAATTGCTCTTTTTATTTGCAAACCTCTAAAAAATCAAGGTTTTAAAGGATTTTAGAATAATAAAAAAAGGTAGTTTTTGACACTACCATATACAAAAGTGAGGTATACATATGAGATTTTGCGATTTATTTATCAGTTATAAAATAGGTTTAAAGGACACCAAGAGTACTATCCCTTTTACTAAGCTACCGCTATACCGAAAAGTTTTTCTTGTCATCTTTCTTACCGGAATTATTATCAGTGGCATTTTGCTTATATTTATACAAAATATATTTTCATTTATCCCAATGGGATTAAGCTTAATTTCACTTATCATTTTCGCTATAATTGACTCTAAAAAAGATAATCTTAGTGTCATGCTTGAAAACCATTATATTCCCTATTCTGAAAAGCGAATGAATATGACAATTGAAGTTTTAAAAAAGTATAATATTGACATCAAAAATTTAGATTCTCTTGATATGTTAATTACGGAAGCAAAATATGCACAGATGCAATGTGATTTATTATCACAATTTAAAAAACCTTTCAAAACATTGGGGGCAATCATTATTCCTATCGTCGTATTTGTTGCCAAGAAAATTAGTGAGACAGCTACAGAAACACAGATGCTTAATATGGCGATATTAACAATGATCTTAATTTTATTAATTTTTTCACTCATATTTTCTTTCGTACCTATTGTAAAAGATATATTTTATATCGACTATAATAGGTATGATGAATTTATATATGACTTAAGACAAATAAAACTTTTCTATTCAAAAAACTAACTACTTGATTACTCTACACTTACACAAAAATGATTTGAAGCTCTTAGTCGTGATAAGATTCTAAAAAAGAGAATTGAATACTTGAAAGAAAATAATTTACTGTAATAAATAATGCTACGGGAAACTCCCTGTAGCATTTTTAAATACAAAAAAATCACCTAAAGAATTACTCTTCAGGTGATCCATTTCTAAACTTTGCAAGCACGACACTCACAAAACGGCTATTTATAAGGCTTTAGAGCCTGTTTTTAACTATTCCAACTCAATCGTTCCTGGTGGCTTGCTGGTGATATCATACATCACTCGGTTGACATGATCGACTTCATTGATAATACGGCTGGTCACCTTTTGAAGTACAGGATATGGAATTTCTGCTGACTCTGCAGTCATAAAGTCAATAGTATTGACTGCACGAAGGGCAATGGCATAGTCATAGGTTCGATAGTCTCCCATAACGCCAACACTTCTCATATTGGTGAGGGCAGCAAAGTACTGACTAATGCTTCGGTCAAGTCCTGCATTGGCAATCTCCTCGCGGTAAATCGCATCGGCCTCTTGAACAATCTTTACCTTCTCCTCCGTCACTTCGCCAATAATGCGAATGCCAAGTCCCGGACCTGGGAATGGCTGACGAAATACTAACTTTTCTGGAATTCCAAGCTCAAGCCCTGCCTTTCGCACCTCATCTTTAAAGAGGTCACGAAGTGGCTCGATAATCTCCTTAAAGTCGACATAGTCAGGGAGCCCTCCGACATTATGGTGGGACTTGATCACTACGCTCTCTCCGCCAAGACCTGACTCAACGACATCAGGATAAATCGTTCCCTGTACAAGAAAATCTACCGCACCAATCTTTTTTGCCTCTTCCTCAAATACTCGAATAAACTCTTCGCCAATAATCTTTCTCTTTTGCTCTGGCTCTGTCACGCCCTTTAACTTATCGTAAAATCTTTGCTGTGCATTGACACGAATAAAATTGAGCTTATATGGACCATTTGGACCAAAGACAGCTTCTACCTCGTCGCCCTCATCCTTTCGAAGAAGACCATGGTCAACAAACACACAGGTCAAGTTCTCTCCAATGGCCTTACTCATCATGACCGCAGCAACAGAAGAATCCACACCCCCAGAGAGAGCACAGAGTGCCTTGCCATTTCCCACTTTTTCTTGAATGGCCTTGATGCTGCTTTCTACAAATGTATCCATTTTCCAATTGCAATCACAGCCGCAGACAAGGCGAACAAAGTTTCCAAGCATTTTTGTTCCCTCTGCTGTGTGCAGTACCTCAGGATGAAACTGAATGGCATAGAGATTCTTTTCCATATTCTGTGCTGCTGCTACTGGGCAGTCCTTGGAATGTGCCACAATCTCAAATTCAGGTGCTACCTTTTCGATATAATCAGAATGACTCATCCATACAATGGTCTTTTCCTGCACATCTTTAAAGAGTTTGCACTCTTTGTTATCAATGACAATCTCTGTCTTTCCATACTCGCCCACTGGTGCCTTAGTGACATGTCCATTGAGAAGATGTTGCATCATCTGTGCACCATAGCAAAGTCCAAGTACTGGGATGCCAAGCTCAAATAGTTCTTTTGAGTACGCTGGTGCTCCATCTTCATAACAGCTATTTGGACCACCTGTCAAAATAATTCCCTTTGGATTTTTTGCCTTAATCTCCTCAATCGGCATCTTGTATGAATAGATTTCGCAATAGACATTGTTCTCTCTGACACGCCTTGCAACAAGTTGATTGTACTGACCGCCAAAATCCAAAACAATAATTAATTCCTGTTTTAAATTCAAAACTTCCCCTCCTCTTTTTATTGATATTTCTCTGGAACAAGATATCTCTTTACATATTGACCAGTGTAAGAATCCTTTACATTTGCAATCTCCTCAGGTGTTCCCTTTGCAATGACGGTTCCTCCCTTGTCGCCTCCTTCAGGTCCCATATCAATAATATAATCTGCCGTCTTAATTACATCAAGATTATGCTCTATAACTATAACAGTATTTCCGCTATCTGACAAGCGTCTGAGTATTTCAACTAATTTATGAACATCGGCAAAGTGAAGCCCTGTCGTGGGCTCATCTAAAATATAGACCGTTTTTCCCGTACTTCTCTTTGAAAGCTCTGTAGCTAGTTTAATTCTCTGTACCTCTCCACCACTGAGCTCTGTCGATGGCTGCCCAAGGCGAATGTAGGAAAGCCCCACATCATAGAGCGTTTGCATTTTCTTTTGAATACTCGGAATATGTTCAAAGAAATGCAATGCCTCCTCAACCGTCATATTCAGCACATCATAGATTGATTTTCCCTTATATTTTACCTCTAATGTCTCTCGGTTATAGCGTTTTCCACCACAAACTTCACATGGCACATAGACATCAGGCAAAAAATGCATTTCTATTTTGATAATACCATCTCCACTACAGGACTCACATCTTCCACCTTTGACATTAAAACTAAATCGTCCCTTACTGTATCCTCTCGTCTTTGCCTCCTGTGTCGCCGCAAAGAGATCTCGAATCATATCAAAAACTCCTGTGTAGGTCGCTGGATTTGATCTCGGCGTCCTTCCAATCGGACTTTGATCGATGGCAATCACCTTGTCTAATTGCTCAACACCTTCAATTTCCCTATATTTTCCTGCAATGGTGTGAGCACGATTTAACTTCCTTGCCAAAGCCTTATATAAAATTTCATTGACCAGAGAAGATTTTCCAGAACCTGAAACGCCAGTCACACAGGTCATTATTCCCAACGGAATATCCACATCAATCTTCTTGAGATTATTTTCTGCTGCTCCTTTGACCTTTAACCATCCGCTCGGCACTCTCCTCTGTTTTGGAATAGGAATAAAAAGTTTGCCTGAGAGATATTTTCCTGTAATAGAATCTGGATTTTCCATAATCTCTTTTGCTGTTCCCGTGGCAATAATTTCTCCACCATGGTCTCCTGCTCCAGGTCCAATATCCACAATAAAATCAGCCTCTCTCATCGTGTCCTCATCGTGTTCAACGACAATCACCGAATTTCCAAGATCTCTTAAATGTTTTAAGGTGCCAAGAAGCTTATCATTGTCCCTTTGATGAAGACCAATACTCGGCTCATCAAGAATATAGGCTACACCCAAAAGCCCTGATCCAATCTGGGTTGCTAGACGAATGCGTTGTGCCTCTCCGCCACTGAGTGTTCCTGTGGATCTTGACAGTGAAAGATAATCCAGTCCCACATCAATTAAAAAACTCACTCTCGCACGAATTTCTTTGATGACCAACGCACCAATCTGTGCCTGTGTCGGTGTAAGTTTCAGTCCATCCATAAATTCCCTAAATTTTACTACACTCATATCTGTGGCATCAAAAATATTTTTATCGCCCACAGTGACGGCAAGAGCCTCTTTTTTTAGTCGTTTCCCACCACAGCTTTTGCAAGGCAAAATTCGCATAAATTGCTCATACTCTGCCTTTGCTGTCTCTGAAAATGTCTCTCGATACCTTCTCTCCACATTTTTAATGAGTCCCTCAAATGTCGTTGGATAGACACCACTTCCACGCTGTCCTGTGTAGTGCACATCCACCTCTACATCGGTTCCATAAATTAAAATATCATGTATTTTTTTTGGATAATCTTGAAATGGTGTGTCCAAATCAAATCCAAACTTTTCACAAAGGGCAAGCAAAAGTGCATTGGCAAAACTTTTCTTGTCATTACAACTTTGCCATCCCATCACTGTGATTGCTCCCTCATTGATACTCAATGAAGGAGCAGAAATCATTAAGTCCTCATCAAATTCCATAGTGTAACCCAATCCCACACAGTCCGGGCAGGCACCAAAGGGATTATTAAATGAAAATGTTCTTGGCTCAACCGCATCAATGGAAATTCCACAATCTGGACAGGCAAAATTTTGAGAAAAATTCAATATTTCCCCGCCAATAATATCTACCTTGGCATAGCCTTCTCCAAGGGCCAGTGCTGCTTCCAAAGAATCCGTCAGACGCTTTTCTATACCTTCCTTGACCACCAGTCGATCCACAACAATGTCGATACTATGCTTAATATTTTTGTCTAATTCAATATCCTCTGACAACTCATAGAGATTCCCATCAATAATGACCCTCACATAGCCACTCTTTTTGGCCTGTGCAATCACCTTTTCATGGCGTCCCTTCTTGCCTCGAACAATGGGTGCCAGAATTTGAAACTTTGTTTTTTCTGGCAATTCCAAAATTTTGTCCACCATCTGATCGATGCTTTGCTTGTGGATTTCCTTGCCACACTTTGGACAATGTGGTGTTCCAATGCGTGCATATAATAACCTCATATAGTCGTAAATTTCTGTGACTGTTCCCACTGTCGAACGAGGATTTCGATTGGTTGATTTTTGGTCAATAGAAATTGCTGGGGAAAGTCCCTCAATACTTTCTACATCTGGCTTTTCCATTTGTCCCAAAAACATTCTTGCATAGGAAGATAGCGACTCCATATATCTTCTCTGTCCCTCAGCATAAATTGTGTCAAAGGCAAGAGAAGATTTTCCAGATCCCGAAAGCCCTGTCAATACAACAAGCTCATCCCTTGGAATATCTAAGCTAACATCCTTTAGATTATGCTCCTTTGCTCCCCTAATTTTTATAAATTTATTTGCCATTTTACCTCGCTCTCATTTCTTCATTTCTTACTGAATACCAAGTGCAGACTTCGCTAGTGCATCGGCCATATCATTGTACTTAATATTGGTATGTGCTACAACTTTTACAAAATGAACTTCTAGCTGATGCTTAATCTTTTCAAAAAAATTTCGATAGGCTCTTGTTCCTTCTTTATTGGTCTTCCACTCTCCAGTGCACCACTTGGCAATGCCCTCATAATCATGAAAAATATAGAGTTTTTTATATTGATTTTTTAAGGCATAACGCATAGCCATCTCGGCTCCCTTAATCTCACCTGCAACATTTCTCATATCGACAAGACTTGGATCCTCCACTTTCTTTGCCTCTACTTCTTCCCCATCTTCTCTCAAATAGACAATGCCATAAGAAAATTCATGAGAAGCTGCATTGTAACTTCCATCTACATAGGCAAGTAATGTTTCTTTATCAGGGCAAATTTTTTTACATTGCCTCTTCTCATTCCCATTGACAAAGGATAGTGCCTCTTCTCTATTTGTAAATGATTTATAGGATGCCGAAGCAAAACCATGCACTTGTGCCTTGCACTCATTCCATGTCTCATAAATTCCTGGCACTCTGCCTATGCGAACTGCGTAATACTTTTTCATTTTTTCTCCACCATACATAGGATAGAATACAAAGGAGAGCTTTCAAACGATTGAAAACTCCCCCTTGCATCATACGATATAATCGATCTACTTACTTTCTATTCTTTAAGAAATCAGGAACATTAATCTGAATCTCTGAACTTGGTCTTTGCTTAAATCCTACATTTCTTTGCTGATTATTGGCATCCTGATTTTGACTCTGACCTTCTGTTGGCTGCTCAGCTCTATTTAATCCTGGTTTTGCCTGTTGTTGCTGTGTAAATGCTGGCTTTGCCTGCTGTTGAGTGCCCTGTGGAGCTGCATTATTTCCACCATAGAGTGGACGATTTTGTTGCTGTGGGCGAGCCTGTTGTGTTGGACGCTGCTGTGTTGGCTGCACTGGCGGTGCTGGCTTTCTATTGTTAAAGTCCTTTGTAAATTGTCCTTTTACAGGAAGTGCCGTTGGCACTTCATCAAGACCGGTTGCAATAACCGTGATCGTCACCTCATCTTGTGCATTCTCATCATACATCGCACCAAAGATAATATTGGCATCATCGCCAGCAAGTTCTTGTACATAGCTTGCGGCCTCATTGGCTTCAATCAAGCTAATATCACCAGAAATATTGATAATGACATGTGATGCTCCCTCGATACTGGTCTCCAAAAGTGGAGATTGCACAGCCTGCTTTACTGCATCAAGTGCCTTCTCATCGCCTGTTGCATATCCAATACCGATATGTGCATATCCCTTGTCAATCATAACCGTCTGCACATCCGCAAAATCAAGGTTAATGAGTGCTGGTACATTGATCAAATCTGTGATACCCTGTACACCTTGCTGTAATACCTCATCAGCTTTTCTGAGTGCATCTGGCATACTAATTCTTCGATCTACAATCTCTAAGAGCTTATCATTTGGAATGACAATCAAGGTGTCCACACATTCCTTTAGGCACTCAATACCATTGAGTGCATTGACCATTCTTTGCTTTCCCTCAAAGCGGAAAGGCTTTGTCACAACACCAACTGTTAAAATGCCCATTTCCTTGGCAATCCTTGCAATAACTGGTGCAGCACCGGTTCCTGTTCCACCGCCCATACCACAGGTGACAAAAACCATATCTGCACCAGCAAGTGCTGCCGAAATATCCTCAGAGTTTTCCTCTGCTGCCTTTTCACCCACCTCTGGTCTTGCACCTGCGCCGAGACCTTTCGTCAACTTTTCTCCAATTTGCATAGCAATTGGTGCCTTGCAAGATTGCAATGCTTGATGGTCCGTATTAATGCCAATAAACTCAACACCCTCAATATTCTCTTCAATCATTCGATTGACTGCATTATTGCCAGCCCCACCTACACCAACAACAATAATCTTCGCTGCATTCTCAGCTTCATTAATCTTTATTTCCAACAAGGTATTCTCCTCCCATGTGTTTATTCGTCCTAGAAAATGTGGAATTTCCTATAAAATTCCGCAACAAGTCACATTCTATAATAATATCTTTCACTTGAAATATCAACAATTAATTCTCTTTTTTTCGAATTAACTGCGTCTTTTAAAAGTGTACCATCCACTGCTTGGTTTATCCGTATAGCGATTTAAAAATAGTGTTCCATCCAAATTCTGTTTTAGGAGGTCAGGTAACATATCCGCAAGCGTTTCTAACTTATTCTGCATATTTTCTCTAGTTCCCAAATTAATATCCATCTTATTGATATATAAATAATTATCTCCCAATTTTGAATAAAAAAAGCGATCTCCCTGAATATGAAACGAGCGCAATGAACGCAAATACCCAAGCATTTCATTGAGCTCTGTCTCGTCTTCCGCACGCAAAGTTTCTCCAAGATGAATTTCCTTAAATTCAACTCCATCTACTCGAATAACTCCATCTAAAACTTTAGAAGAGCTTTCTAAAACCTTCGCCCCATCATCAATATAAAACTTCGAACCCATATACTCGATATAGGCCACAATATCTTCCTCTTGAATTGCAATTTCTGCCTGATGCAAGCCATGAAATTTAATGCGATAGCTCTGTACAAATGGAAGTTTTGGAAGATCTCCTGTCATTTGACGAAACCAAACTTTGACCAAGAGATTATCTCCCTTTTTTTGAAAAATCTCCTGATTTAGCGCTTGAGTATCAAACCAACTCCCATGTGTAATATGACTATATTCTACCTTGGTAATCTTTATTCTCGAAGATGCCACAGCAAACAAAACCAACAACAAAACTACAATTGCAAAAATCTTTTTCTTCATCGCTCTGCTCCACTCGATTTCTTTTTTCGATCGCAGTGCATAACATTGAGCACCAATCCAACCTCAATCATCGATGTAATAATGGCTGTACCACCATAGCTAATAAAAGGCAAAGTGACACCTGTGTTGGGAATGAGCCCTGTAACAACACAGACATTCAACACAATTTGACAACTAAAATGTGCCATCACACCAATAATAATAAATCTTCCATAGATATCTTTGACTTTTGCAATAGCCATAGCCATTCGATAAAATAAATAGGCATAGATAATAAATAAAATAGCCACACCAACAACACCAAGCTCTTCGCAAATAACAGCAAAAATCATATCATTGTCACTTTCTGGAAGACCCGTCACTTTTTGCAGTCCTCGTCCAAAGCCCCTTCCCAAAAGTCCACCTGAACCTACCGCATAGAGACCACGTAATACCTGATATCCTCCACTATCTTTATAATTCTCTGGATGCCTCCAAACTAAAATTCTCGAAATTCGATATCCCAAAAAGCCAAGATGATCACCAAAAACATAGAGCGTATAGAGCCCACCGGCAATCAAAAGTGTCAAAAAACCGACCCAAAAAATCATCGCTCCAGTTTTGATATTCTGTGTCAAAAAGTACATCAACACACTCATAAAGATAATAATTAAACCTGTACTGAGGTTTCTCACTGCAATTGGTCCTGCAAGAGCCAAACTCCACATTCCTACAATCAAAAGATCCAAAAATACTTTTCCTATTCCTGCACTCTTTTTTGAAGATAATTTGACAAGTAAAATGGACATGGCAAAAATACACACAATTTTTGACACCTCCGAAGGCTGAAACCTTATTCCCGCAATTCTTAGCCATCTTTTTTGTCCATGACTACTCACACCAAAAAACATCGTATAGAGATTCAAAAAAACACAAAAGAGATAGAGATAGGGCGTCCACTTTAAAAACAAATGATAATCCAATAGTATTGCCATAACTGCACAGGCAATTCCACCAATGATAAAAAATGCGAACTGCCTCAATGTGGTCGACCAAACATTCTTCCCATCTACTTGTAATGCGAAGGAGCTGGCCGAGTAGACCATAAGAAGACCAAACACGGCCAGCATAATCATTGCCACAATCATCTTACGGTCAATTCTGCCATTGGAATTTCTTGATTTTCGGAAACCTTGTACCACATCCGCTATAATGCCAATAAAAAAATTTCTCAAACCCGCTCTCATATTACAAATTTCTCACACATTGCTTGAAAATATTTCCGCGCTGCTCATAGTTATCAAACATTCCCCAACTTGCACATGCTGGAGAAAGCAATACATCATCCCCTGGTTCTGCATAAGAAGCACAGACCTTAACTGCTTCTTCCATACTCTCTGCATAAATAATATTCTCATTTGGAAAGCCATGCTTTTTTGCACACTCAGCAATGGCATCTCTAGTCTGTCCCATCAACACTAAATAGCGTACATTTCCATTAAATGATTCAATCCATTCATCATAAGTAGACTTTTTATCATATCCACCTGCAATCAAAAGAATAGGTCCTGGCATGGCCTTTACTGCCTGAATAGCTGCATCAGGATTTGTTCCCTTAGAATCATTGTAATACTTGACACCATATTGCTCGGCAACAAATTCAATGCGATGCTCCACCGCCTTAAATTCCTTACAAACTTCTAAGATAACATCCATTGGCACCTTCATACAATCGGCCATCGCTATCGCTGCCATAATATTCTCATAGTTATGTCGACCGAGCAAATTGACATCCTGAATATTTAAGATTGCCTCACTTTTTCCATCAATGGCATGATAAATCATATCTCCATCGAGATAAAATCCATTTTCCAATTTCTGAGCACTGGAGAAAAATACTACGGTAGCTGGACATTCCCCATCCGTTCCAAACTTTCTCAAAACTTCATCCTCATAGTTGAGAATGCAAAAATCATCTTTGCTCTGATTGAGTGTAATATCTTCTTTAATTCGCGCATAATTTTCCATCGTGTGATGACGATTTAAGTGGTCAGGTGTGATATTTAAAATCGCACTGATATGTGGTCGAAACTTAATAATGGTCTCCAATTGGAAACTCGAAGCCTCCAATACAGTAATTGATTTTTCCGTTGTTGCCAATGCAACATCTGTATATGGAATTCCAATATTTCCAACAGTAAAGCTGTCCGAATTGAACTTTTTCATAATGGCCCCTGTAAGAGCAGTGGTTGTTGTCTTTCCATTCGTTCCTGTGATGGCAATCAACTCTCCCTTGGCAATGGCATATCCTAGCTCTATTTCACTCCAAATTGGAACCTTGGCCTCGTTAATCACCTTGACAAATGGTGTTTCAAGGTCAATTCCTGGACTGATGACACATAGATGAATCCCTGCCAAATCCTCTGCCAAAAGTTCTCCTGTCTTTGTGGTAATCTTACTTCTATCCTCTACATGAAGTTTTTCAATGATATTTTCTACATCTAGCTGGGCATTGCCATCATACAAAAGGACCTCACTTCCCACATCCAATAATAACTTTGCTGCAGAAATTCCACTCTTTCCTAATCCAGCAACCATGACTTTTTTCTTCATCCTTCTACCTCCAAATGTATGCTATCGTGCTTTTTTCGTTGTTCTTACTGGCTTCTTCGCTGTTGTTGCCTTCTTTGGTGCTGACTTTGCACCAACACTTTTCTTCGTTGTCTTTGCCTTTGACTTTGTGGCCTTTGGTTTTGCCGTGGTTGCAGCTGCACTGGTCTGTGCTTGGGTTTCTGCACTGGTCTGTGTTGTCGCTTGAGTTTCAGCCACTGTTGTGGCCACAGCAGTCGATTCTGCGGTGGCTGTTGTGCTATTTGCCCCACCAGTTTCTCCTGTCGAGGTGTCTGCTGCACTTGTTTCTGTAGCCGAAGTATCTGCCGCACTCTGACTTGTTTCACTTTGTTTTGGCAAGGTCTCCTGCTCATCGTCCTGCACAGTAAGCCCTGACGCTGCCGTGGTCTGTGCAGCCTCTGGCAGACCATCTGGAATTTGTAAAATTTGAGGAACATACTCATCTGTTTCTGACTTTTGCGAAACATCTGGTACCACGGTAATTCCATTGTCCTTTGGCATTCCTGCCTTTATACTATCTTCCTCTGTGTTCGTCGAATTTGGGAAGAGATTCATATAAGGCAAAACTTCCGTCATAATGTCCTTAAATAAAGTGCTCGCATAGGTGGAATGTGCCTGATCGGCCACATGAGGCTCATCAATAATGACATAACAAAAGACCTCTGGGTTTTGTGTCGGTGCAAATCCAGCAAAAGAGACAAGGTATTTTCCCTTTCCTCTCGGATACTTCTCTGCTGTACCTGTCTTTCCTCCAATATCATAGCCTGGCACCTGTGCAGCGGACCCTGTTCCCTCGGCAACTGTCTTTCTCAATGCTTCCCTCAAAAACTCTGTGGTCTCCATGGACACAGTCTCTCTGACCACTTTTCCATCCAGATTCTCCTTAACTGCCCCATTGGCAGATAAAATCTGCTTGGCAACATGTGGTCTATAGTAGGAGCCACCATTAATTACCGAACAAAAAGCTGCTGCTGTCTGCACCATAGTGGTATTATAATTTTGTCCAAAGGAATTCGTTGCCAAATCCACTGCAGACATATTCTGTGCCGTATGAATTAGCCCCTTAGTATCTGCTTCTCCTGGAAGGTCAACTCCCGTCATCTCCCCAAAGCCAAAAATCTTTTGATACTTTGTAAACCGTTCGACACCAATGGCCGCACCAATTTGCATCAGTGCATCATTGCAACTTTGCATCAATGCTCCCGTAACAGTCAATAGGCCATGACCATGAACACTGACACATTTAATGGTCCACTTTCCAATTTTTTGAAAGCCATCACAAAAATAAGTTTCATTTCCCTTGATGACACCTTCTTCTAGGCCTGCGGCCACAGTAAAGACCTTAGATGGTGAACCTGGTTCATAGGTATCACTGACTGCAAAATTTCTCCAAATTTCATTGAGGGCATCATTCTTTTTCTTGTCATCCATCTTATCAATATCTGCCTGTTGATAAAACTTTGTAAGATCTCTCGGATGATTTAAATCATATCCCTTACTTGTGGCCAATGCCAAAATCTCTCCATTATTGGGGTTCATTACCAACACAGCCGTGCGTTTACTTCCTGTGCTACTCTCCCATTCTTGAATGTGCTTTTCCACAATTCGCTGTATATTGATATCAATTGTTGAAACGATCTGGTCTCCATCTTCAGCTGACTTAATCACCTGATTTGGACCAACATCCTCATTGAAATAGCCATACTTTTTGCCTTCTTTGCCAATGAGATTGCTATTATAAAACTGTTCAATTCCTCCAGTTCCTACATCTCCATCTCCTTGAGAAAAGCCAATGACATCACAAGCCAAAGCATTGTTTGGATAAGAACGCTGATAAGTCTTTTCAAAGCTCACACCAATAACCTTACCACTCGTCCTTTGGTCCTTCTCTGCTGTCTCCTTATTTGCATCAAAACTTTCCTTTTGCTCACTTGTAATCCCTGCATCCAAGCGATAATATCTTCTGTCCTTATACTCGTTGATGCGATCCTTAATCATCTGTTGGTCATAGCCAAAGGTCTCAGCCAAAACTTTTGAAGTCATCTCCAGATTATCCTCTGCCCTTTTTTTCTTCTTTTCGTCATCCTGACCTTCCAAAATGTCCGCAGGATTTAAAATGATTCGATAAGATTCCTTACTGACAGCCAAAGGCGTTCCATTTCTATCGAGAATATCTCCCCTCTTATAGGCACTTTCTGCTGTATCGTAATTAATATTTTCTAAAATCTTCTTCTCATACACCGGACCATTCTTCACTTTTAAGGAAAACACCCTTCCCCACAATAGTAGAAAAGCCAGCGCAATCACCAAAAAGGGTGCAAGTGCCAGCTTTTCTTCTAATTTAGGGGAAATATTGTTATTTCTCTTTTCAGACGAATTATCCGGATAACTTATTCTATCAAAAATAGATCTAATTTTTAGGAATATCTTCATCTTGCTTCACATACTCACTTTCTGTCTTCTTATATTCGATGACTTGATTCTTCTTAGCATATACCATTCCCAATCTCTTTGTTGCCACTTCATACACATTATTCAAATCAATATAAGAGTTGATGCGATTTTCCAATTCATTGTTCTTTGCTTTTAAATTCTCCAACGCTGCCTCTTGTTTTGTAATCTCTCTCTGAGAAATTTTTACTTTCGTATTGAGAGCAGCAGTATATACTGCACAGGACAGAACAACTAATCCACCCACCAAGGCAACTACCTCAAAAAAAGAAACTCTTCTCTTTTTTCGAGCCTTTTTCCTTGGTGCCAACTTCTTCGCCACCTTCGCTGTCGAAGCTGGCACGATTTCTCTCTTTTGTGCAGCACTTCCATAGACATAATCTTCTCGTACCTTTGTGCGTACCTTGGTATTTACTCGGTTATCTCTGTCGCTCACTCGCTATCACTCCTTTCAAATACCCTCAATTTTGCACTCTTTGCACGAGAATTATGTTCTAACTCTTCCTGTGAAGGTAAAATTCCTTTTCTTGTCACAATATGTCCCTTGCTCTTTTTATGACATACGCATACAGGAAAACTCTTTGGACAAGTACAAGGATTTTCATTCTTTCGAAATAATTTCTTGACAATCCGATCCTCGAGAGAATGAAAGGTAATAATTGACAATCTTCCCCCTGGCTTTAATAAATCAATCATTTCATCAATTGTATTTTCCAACACATCCAACTCTGCATTGAGTTCAATGCGAATGGCCTGAAAAGTTCTCTTTGCAGGATGCCCACCAGTAACTTGGATCTTCATCGGGATGGAAGCTCGAATAATGTCAATCAATTCTCCCGTTGTCTCAATTCTCTTTTTTTCTCTCGCCTTTACAATATGCTTTGCAATATTCTTGGCAAATCGATCTTCTCCATAATCACGAATTATGCGATATAAGTCTTGCTCATCATAATCATTGACAATGTCCTCTGCGGTTTTTTCCATTCGCTGATCCATTCGCATATCCAATCTTGTGTCTTCACGATAGGTAAATCCTCTTTCCACTGCATCGAGCTGATAAGAAGAAACGCCAAGATCTAGATAAATTCCATCTACTTTTTCAATGCCCAAATCCCTTAAAACTTGCCCCATGTGGACATAATTGTCTCTCACAATTCTTACACGATCAACAAAAGGTGCTAAACGCTTTGTTGCCGCCGCAATTGCATCAGCATCTTGATCAATGCCCACCAATAGTCCATTGCTTGAGAGCTTCTCACAGACTGCATAGGCATGTCCTGCTCCCCCCAGTGTTCCATCCACATAAATTCCATCTGATCGAACTTGCAATGAGTCCACAGTCTCATGCAACAGTACAGATATATGCTTAAAATCCATTTTTCTTCCTTCCATTGTTTGAGTACTGTATTCTTAAAACTATTGCTTTTAGTTTATGTTAATTCCACAAAAATTTCAAGTATTATCCCTTCTTTTTGCGAACAATTGTAATAACAGAAATGACCACACAAAGTATAGCCAACATTTGAGAAACAGCGATATTTGTGCCTGGAACAAGCAAGCTATCCGTTCTTAATCCTTCGATCATTGCTCTTCCTAATCCATATCCTCCGATATATAGCCAAAACATCTCTCCCTCAAATTTTTTCTTCTTCCGATACCACAATAAAAGAAGGAGCAAACACAAATTCCACACTGACTCATATAAAAATGTAGGGTGGACTTGGATATAGTCTATGCCATTGACTTGCACAAGATGATGTAACACCGCATCATTTAGCATATTTGGATTGACAATACTCTTTTTAATCTGCATAGCAAAAGGTCCGTTCGTGTACCCTCCAAAGGCCTCTGCATTAAAGAAATTTCCCCAACGCCCTAAAATTTGGCCAACCAAGAGTCCAAGTACTGCCGAATCCGCCAGAGTAAAAAAGCTCACCTTTTTTGCTCTAGAATAAACAAATGTCGTAATTGCTGCCGCAATCACCCCACCATAAATGGCCAGACCACCTCCCCGAATATTTAAAATTTCTAGGGGATGATTCTTGTAGCTATCCCATGAAAAAATAACATAGTAAATTCTTGCCCCAATCACGCCAAAGACAATCCCAAATAGGGCAAGATCCATAATTAAGTCAGGATTGAGTCCTCGTCGCTTCATATCACTAGAGGCAAGAAACATTCCAAGTAACATACCTGTTGCAATAATAATACCATAAAAAGCAATCGCAAAGCCAAATACACTGATATGATTATGCAAATGTTCAATTGTAATCCCCAAGTGAATAAACTTTAAATCGTATCCCATTTTCCCCTTCCTTTCTCTAAATTCTAATGACGAATTTTATCACAAAATTCTCCTTTTGTCACTTCTCTA
>ERZ773196.809-NODE-809-length-18923-cov-3.269345_pt1 | contig 18923 bp, 12 predicted proteins | sample MGYA00581009_ERZ773196 | MGnify/ENA primary metagenome ERZ773196 (study PRJEB29015, sample SAMEA2738162) | human oral metagenome | biome: human oral; feature: human-associated habitat; material: saliva | place: China | collected 2243 ... | reverse complement strand
AGTGAAATCGAACAACGTACGGACACTGACTACCAAGAAATAAATCGCGAGATCAAACACATTTGCAAGGTAAAGAACCTCCCTTCACGCAAAGAAATAAAACCCATCACGACCGTTCAAATCATAGAAACGAAAAAGACACCGGTGGCAAAACATTGTATTGGAATTGAAATCATAGATAAGAATGGAGACCCCGCTTTTGAACCGTTCATCAGCGAAAAACAGCACCTTCCATTCAAATCAAAGCCTATACGCCTATACATGGATACCAAAAATGAAGTTTCCTATCCGTGTCGAATTATTTATGGGCAACCCGACAATAATAGCACTTGGAGACTAATTAAAGAAGATGATCTTGCTTCAATTGCAAAAAACATATCAGACGAAAACTTGGAAATAGAATTTTCTATTCACCTCGACGTCAATGGCAGCCTTCGCACTGACATTGCATGTCAAGAATCAGGACGTACGATGATGATCAGCACACTAAACCCGGAACTTATTGCATATGAATAATCCAGCTTCACAATTCAAACCTTTGGTTGAAGAAATCAATCAACGATATCTTCAACTGCATAGCTTATCCAATGACGAGTTACGCTTTGCCTTTCAACGTGTTGTATCAGCCATTAATAAGATGGACAACACAAATGAAGCATTAAATAGCAATCTAAAAGAAGTATATGCAATAATCAAAGAAACAACCAGGCGCTTTGCGCTTGGAAATATCATTGTCACAGCAAATCAAAACGACCGTATCTTAGCTAGTCTTAAATATAACTTTGTCTACATCGATAATGAGAAAGCTTGTTACAAAAAAACGTGGAACGTCAGAGGAGAGCCCTTCAGTTGGAATATGATTCCCTACGATGAGCAAATCTTGGGTGGAATTCTTTTACACTATGGATATGCAGTAGAAATGGCCACAGGCGAAGGAAAAACTCTCGTCTCGATTTTTCCCACTGTCTTAAACGCTCTTTCGGGTAACGGCGTTCATATTATGACAGCAAATGATTATCTATCGAAACGCGACTTCGAATTAAATTCTCCCATCTATTTCTTCCTTGGACTTACGGCAAGCTGCATTGAAAACTTCCGACGGGGAAATACATCTCGCAAAAACGCTTATCAAGCAGACATCATCTTTGGAGCAAACTCTTCCTTCATCTTTGATTACCTTTTTGACCACATTGCAAAGTCGCCTGAGGAAATTCTTCAAAGCAAGCACAACTTTGCAATAATAGACGAACTGGATTCGATTCTGATCGACGACGCACAGACCCCTCATATCATTTCTCAGCAAAACAACAAGAACGATAAAGAACAATACAAAAAGTACTACCCTATTATACAAGAAATGATTGCCGGCGAGTTCTGCCCTCCATTATTTGTTTCCACCCCTTTAAACAAGGAAACAGAAATAACACCGGAAGGAGAAGAGTGGTTATCACAAAAGATAGGAATTCCCAATCTTTATGCCATCAAACGAACCTACGAAGTTACGGACTTTGATTCTTTAAGCAAACAAGAACAAGAGGAGATTCATTACAGAATTTCGCTACAAAACATTTTACAACAGCTGTTACTTGCTCTCACTGTTTATGAGCGGGATGTTGACTATATCGTCAATGAAGAAAAGATAAGCATTGTATCCCAAAATACGGGAAGAATTAAAGAAAATCATAGATGGGAGCATGGCTTACACACGGCCATAGAAACAAAAGAACAAGTAAATGTCAAAGAGGATAATGATGCTGTTGCCGTCATCTCCGTAAAAAACTATTTTAGACTCTACCAAAAAGTAGCGGGAATGTCCGGTACAATAATGCCCGTTCAAAAAGAACTCGCGGAAACTTATCACTTAAAAAGTGCTCCTATTCCGACTCACCAACCTGTGATTCGGAAGGACATGGCACTTCAAGTGTTCCATACCCGCAAAGAAAAGGACGCAGCTATTGCCGAACTTGTTATTTCCAACCAAAGAAAAGGCAGACCTACCCTCATAGGATGTCCGACACTAAAGCGATCGGATCAAGTTGCAACCGTATTGTCTGATTACAATCTACACTTCAACAGACTCGATGCCAGAACTGTAAAAAGTGAAGCCAAATTAGTGGCTAAAGCGGGAATAGGGAATACAATCACGCTATCTACAAGCATTGCCGGACGAGGCACAGATATAAAACCCTCCGAAGATGTGTTAGCCAAAGGTGGCCTACTCGTTATTGGAACAGAATTATTCGATTCCGAAAGAATTGATTTACAATTAAAGGGACGAAGTGGCCGCCAAGGAAACCCGGGTAGCTCTGTATTCTTTGTCTCTTTGGAAGACAAAATTATTGAACACCTCCCTTCCAGCGATAAAAAAGAACTCTTCAAGATAGGAGAAACAACAAAGCAAATCGACGATTTAAGCCGGTTGGCAGCTCCGTTTTTCGCAAAAGCTCAAAGAAAAAGAGAAGCCCTATCTCAAGAAAAGAGAAACGCCACTGCGAGAAAAGACGATATTATTGCTCCACATAGATATAAATACTATAAGCTGAGAAATCAATTATTGCTCGACCCATCTGCCTTAAATGAACTATTATGTTCGATTTTAAATAAGTCATTGGCAGACTTGGAAGAATTCGAAGCCCAGATACCACACATATCGACGCTATACAAAAGTGTCAAGGTTTTAATCAAGAAACACCTCTCTACCACCCTTTGTGTAGACTTTCCTATTCCGTTTACAGAAAATCGCGAACCTTTCGCAATCACAGTAGACCCAGCTAAAACACTACAGGATTTCTCCTACTTTAGTAATGAGTTTAAACGGCAGGTTGTTCTACAAACCTTCGACATGCGCTGGACAGAATTCATCACCTATATGATGGGGCCGTTAGATATGTATGAGATAAGTTTGTTGGATGACAAATATCGAATGATGATCGAAAACGCCAATCAGTCAATTTACAACCGATTGACCAGAGCGATTCTACTTTACAGTCCGAGAAGAACTGATGAGGTATGGAATCGTCAATCAACCTCGTCATCCCAAAGCCCCAACATGCCCCAAATCTCCCTCAACACACCATGCCCATGCGGAAGTGGAAAAAAATTCTACGAATGCCACGGAAAGGACACTCGTAGAATTCATAGACGACGCTGAGGTGTCAACTATATTGAAGAAAAGGAACTAAGCTCTCATTCATATATAAGAAAAAAGACACCGAACCATCAGGATTTCTTAATGCCAACAATGGATTGTTCGTATTGATGGATGTATCCTCAGCTTTGTTGATAAGAGAGAGCAAAGTTTCCTCGCGATAAGTGTTAGATTCTACTCCCGAGTAAGTATAATCTCCGATATAGTCAATCACAGAGTTTGAGGAATAAAATGCATCACAGAGTTTTTGTTGAGCATCGGTAGCTTCAACGATATGAGTCACCATCACCATCCGCCCATCTCTGCTATACCCCCCAAAAATGTATCCGAGTTCACCATTTATCACATCGGGCATTTCCTCTGCATCCATCAAAACCTCGGAAGGCACTGTCAACCAAATGTCATAACCTTCGGCTTTGTAGCCGATCAGTCGATCAATCAGAACGCCCCGGCGATCGTGTGAGAAAATCATCGATTCAGGAATGCGATTATCAGCCAAGCATAAATCCAACTCTCTAATGACTAGATTGACGAGCGAAGAGATGTCGCAATTTTTCGCAAGAAAGGTTGGTGCATAACAGCCCTTTCCTTCCACATAATAGTTTTTCGTATCCTGCTCTATTCGACAGAGATATGATTTACGCAATTCAAACGGATTGCCGATTTTGTTAGTCATACACAGCAACTCGTTGGCATGATTCGTAATGCAAAGGCTGATAAGCATGATTTGAGGAGCAGCGTAACTCAAAAAGTGCAACAACTCATTACTTCCCGTGCAATCAATTATCACATCAAACTCCTGGAGCAACTTATAAAAGTACTCTTGATCCAAATAATTAATGTTACTATAAAACCCCTTTGTGTCATACGCCACAACTCCTGGGGAAAACGTAAAATTTGAATCGACGTTCTTTACTCTCCACACATTTGGATTTACCGATCCTATTTTTTGAGCAATAGCGTAAGCCTTATTGCTTCCAATTTCATTTAGAGAATACGTACTTCGGCAGATATTGCCCGGCTCTACGATGTCGTTGTCCCACAATCCGGCAACTGCAACTCCACTTCTCGCCAATGATTCTGCCACCATTGACCCAAGAGCTCCTAAACCAATCAAACCGATACGCTTCTCTTGAAAATTCTTGGAAAGACTCCCCCGTCCCCAAAAAGCCGCGTTGTCAACCTCTTCCGGCCTGCCTATTGCCAAAGCGAATGAAGCCAATTTAGACATATATAGGTTAGCAAAACCTACGTCCAACTTCAACAAATCAAATCGTTCACTTTTATTATTTCCTCCTAAAAGTAGCCAAGATAATTTCTCACCTTCCGGATACCCGAGAGCGAAACAATGAAATTTTCCAGAAAGAATCTCTTTATCGATCAAATTCATCAATTCCCACTCTTCTTCATCATCATTTTCACCTAAGATGCGCCGACGAGGTGGAAACTGATCACTAGCAATATGAGATTCAATTTCAGCAAGTGTCTTTTTAACTCCGTCAATTTGCTCGGAAGATAGCTTATGCGTTGTCTCTCCAACTATAGACATAAAACAACCTTCTTGACTAAACAGCGAGAAAGCCGGCAAACTCACCTCTTTTAGGTCGAGCTTCTCTCGTATTCTGTTTATGCCTTCTTGAGCCTCTTGCGACGAATTTGTTTTAAATTCACTATGATATTTCTGCCAAGAAAGTGGACGCGAGAAAGGAGGGAGCAGATGAAAAGAGAGACAAGAATAATATCACCCCACCCATTCTGTTTGAGTAGAGCAACAAGATCCTTTAAAACATCTATACTAGGAAGTTCATCAACAAGTATATACGGGAACTTACTATTAGCTAAGGCTTCGTCTGCAAGTGCATAATATCGGTCGTCTTGGGTACGAACGCAATGCAGATGTCCCATTCGTTGCTCAAAGTTCTTTATATCAAAAGCAAAGTCTCCTATAAAAGTTAGTTTAGGTTTTCCACTTATTTCTCCGATTTCGTCAGGATTTTCCCACTCATAAGCATTCGACACTCTTAAAGCATACTGAACTTTTTCGTCGACAATATGGGCAGGCAGTTCCTCGTGCATATTCCGCCTTACCCATTCCTTCAACCTTGCAATTTCAACCTCAAGTTGCTCTTCCGCTGTTTCAGCAAATGGGGAATTCAAACAAAACCAATATACAGTATTCTTCCTAAGCTCATCAAAATGCTCCCCACTTCCAACTGGAAACACAGATATGTCAGATACTGGTATTAAATGCGGATATCCACTTATCGAATTAGTCAAAAAGGTCAAACCCTGATGTGGAAACTGTCTTGGGATGATAACAACCAACACCAACTCATGGACAGTGTCACAGACCTCCACTACACCGACATAAGAATTGGCATTCTCAACGAAATCCTCTCTAACTACAAAATCTGGATGATTATTGAAGTAGGATGTATAAAACGAAGCTGGTTTATACTCAATCATAAGCAATCACTTTCATGCATAAGCCCTGGGAGCAGGCGTGTTGGAAACAGGATTTTGGGTTGTCACTTTATGGACTGTTGCTTTAGGTACCGTTACTTTAGGTGCTGTCACTTTAGATACTGACGGGCTAATTTCAACTACTTTATTTTCCACTTGTTTTTTCGTCAGTCGGAGGTTGGATTTTTTCCCCGAAGCCAAACCATTATATGAAGGATCGTACGCCATAACAACTTATTTTTTTACAAATACACAAATCAAGATTTCGACACCAAAGAAAATTACACATTAGGTACAACGAGACGAGAGATAGGTCAAAGCACTGAATGCCTGGATAAAACAAGCACTTAATAGTGGTATTTGCACTATCGCTACTCCATCAACGGCAATCAACGCTTCATGAATTGTCGGATTCGCTTCAAGGGGATTCCGAAATTAAAATTGTCGGAAACTCTCAACTTGGCAAAGTTGACCGCAACGAGGTTACCCTCAGCATCGATGACAGGGCTACCGCTCGAACCTTGCACGGTGGCAATGTCATACAGCACCCTTTGCCCGTCGGGAAGTTGGGTCACCTTTCCACTTGTCATCTGCGCTTGGATACCGGTACGCGTTTTGGCGAGATCCGGTCCGGCATTGTAGCCGATCATGTAGAGCTGTTGTCCCATCTCCAACGGGAGATCCTCAGCTTCGATGGTGAACACTTTGGCGTCGCCGGGTGTTCTCTTGTTTTTCAACTGGATGAGCGCCAGATCCACGTCTTCGAGATCGGAGGTTTTGATGACCACACAGGGATTTTTGCCTAAGAAATCTTCGACTCCCGTCACGTGCGTATTGTTGTAGGCGATGCCGAGTTCGCAAACCGAACTGATTCTCAGCGCTCGGGGATCGTCGAGCTCGTTGAGTTGCTGAATGGCTTGCTCGCATTGGTCATACTGGCTTTTCAGCTTGCTCTGTTCTTGCTCGATTTCGCTAATTCGGGCGTCGTTCGAATAATATCCTTCCTCTACATCGTCATACTCCTCATTGTATGCATACTGCTCTTTGTTTTTTTCCAACTCGTCGAACTGGTCACTGAGTTGCTGCTTTTGATACTCGTAGTACTGCTGTACGGCGTGAAGGAGATTTCTGTAACCGGCCTTGATGTCGTTTTCATCAATCGAGGGTTGCGCCACGTGGCGGTTGGTCATAATCGTACCGTTGTTGTCGACAAAGAAACCGGTGCCGGACATCCACGAGCAGTTGTTTCGGATCTCATTGACGTCGAGCGTGACGTTCTCCAAATCTCCGTCTTTGTCCAAATCAGAAAAGAACATGGACTGGCCGTTGGGAAGTTTGATTTTGTAGTAGTACTTGTTGAGAATGAGCACTACCCCACTTTTGTTCTCGTCGAAGAGTTCGGCCTGCGTCAATTCGCGTTTGCAAGACGCGAACAACAGCAAGAGTAAGGCGAATAGGGGGAGAAGACGTTTCATACTGTTGAATTTAAGACGTGTGTCAAGGTGTTCGTTGAAAGGATTTGAATGTTGGGGCAAAGATACAAAATATTCCACCCTCTCCTCCATTTTAGGATAAAAAATAAGCTCTATTTTCTCGCCAATCGGGCCCCCGCTGCGCACTATTGGGGGCCCGACCAAACGACACACCGCGTCCCCATCGCTATTGGGGACGCGGTGGAAGATCTGATCGGTGCAGGAACGGGACGAAACCGTCGCTGCGTTCCGTGCCGCTGAGGGGAAATTCAATAACGGCGCATGGTGGTGGTTTCTTCCTGTCCGGTGCGGGCATTGACGAACGTGACGGTGGCTTTGTTGCCGGGCAAGGAGAGGAGTCCGCGCGTGGTGGCCGTTGCCAAGTCGATGGTGTCGAAGCGCTGCCCGTTGAGCGCCACGATGCGGTCACCTTGTTGGATGGGCAATTTCTTGTTCCACACTACTCCGGCCACGATTTTCCCATCGAGGGTGGCCGTGGGAATCACTTCCCAATCGGCGAGATAAACATCGGCCGACGTTTTGCCGTCGTGAGGAAGGAAATAGAAGGTGCGTCGGCGGAAGTCGATGGCGACATCGCCATATTCGAGCAAGCGCGCTCCGATGCGCGAATCGTGTCCGCCTGTGGTGACGGCGGCGACGTTGCGAAAATCGAAACCGGCCAGACGGAGATGCGGCACCTTGACGCGGTGTTTGAGTGTGGGCGGTTCGATGCCCGAAGCCCCCATGGAAAGTGAGCCCATGGCCGAAGCCTGCGTGCGGAAGGCGCTGCCGGCTTGCGACAGTCGCGCGTAGTTGCGCACGGCGGGTTCGTAGAGGGCGTGCGCTCCGAGGTCGAACATGACGGTATCGACCACCGCTTTGTCGAGTCGTACCTCAATCAGCGGCACATAGGGGTCGGGCAGGAGGGGCGTGGCGTGCGAGAAATCGAGTCCGAGGCTATCGGTGAGTGTGGTGAAGACAAAGGTACGGGTCGCGCGGCTGAGTTTGACGATGCCCATTTGCATGAGATTGTAGCCCAGGATGCCGTCAATACCAAAGCGCTCGGTGGGACTGCCCTCAGGCCAGCACATGGCGGCGACGTTTCGGAAGTCGACACTGCCGAGTCGAAGGGAATCGAGCTGAGCCATACGTGCTGTGACGGGGCGGCCGTTGGAATCTTGTCCGGTTTGTGCCTCACCGAGTGTGATGTGGGCACGGCGAGCAAAGGAGTAGCTCACGCAACAGGGGGCACCGGTGTCGAGGAGGAAACGGCCGCGAGTACCGTTGACGGTGACATCGACCATGAATTTGCCATTTTGCTCCACATAGGGCACGACGGCACGAAAACGCTGTGCAGTGCCGGCGAGGGGCAGCAGGGCGATGAGCAGAAGGAGAAGGCGGAAGATGCGCATAGGAGATGAATTGAAAGAAAAACAGCGGCCACTCCCCGTGGGGCTGGAAGCGACACGAGGAGCGGCGTGAATGAAGTGGGATGTAGATCAGCGAGTGGGAACTTTCGCGATCTCATCGAGCAGGCGTTCGGTGGGATAGTAGCCCACGATGCTGCCGACTTTGGTACCGTCGGGGTTGAGGATGAGCATGGTGGGGAAGGAATTGATGCCGAATTGTTTGGACACGGCCGGTCCTTCTCCCTTTTCCATATCGATTTGGAGATTGACGAAACGGGCATTGAGCACTTTGCCCACTTCGGGTTGGGGGAAGACTTCGCGAGCGAGTTTCTTGCAGGGGCCACACCAACTGGTGTAGCAATCCACGAAGACCTGTTTGCCTTCCTTGGCGGCTTTGGCCAGTGCGTCTTTGAGCGAGAGTTGTTCGAAGTTCACTCCGTCGTGCTTCTCGAGTCGATCGGCGAGGAACCCGAGTCGCTTGCCGGCTTCGCCGGGGTTGCGGGTCGCCGCTTCTCGGAGATAGGCCACGACTTGCTTCGTCTGTTCGGCCGTCATGTCGGGGAAGTCGAAGGTGAGTTCGTAGGACGGGCGATCGTAGCGGAAGGCATCGCCCTTGGCACGCATGAAGTCGAGCAGTTCGGCGATGCGCTTTTCTCCGCGCAACTGCGCCAATTTGCAGGCAACATAAACGACGGAGGTGTCGGGAACGTTGGCACGGCGGGCATCGATTTGCAGTCCGAGCACGGCATCGGCATTGTAGGGGGTGGAACCGGCGGCATAACCGGCGGCTTCGGCGTAGAAGAGACTCTCAACAAAATCATTGACCTTCTGTCCGTTGTTTTTCACGAACTCCTCTTTGTTGTCGAGCAGACTCTTGTAGAGCGGACTTTCGCGATCGGTGATGAGTTTGGAGACGACGAACCAGTTTTCGGCTTTGGCGTAGTCTTTGGGTTTGAGTGTGGCCACGTATTCTTGCGCCACCTTGTCGAACTGCTCTTTGTCGTCAGCGAGATTGAGGTCGTAGAGATAGGCGAGGAGCGTCTTTTTGTCGCGCTTACCTTTCTTATAGGCGGCCTCGAGTCCGGGGAGAGAAGTTTTGGGCGAGAGAGCGCGCATGACATCTTCTTTGAATTCGGGCAATTTCTTACCGCCCACAATGCGCAAGAGGACGTTGCCATCGGCATCGAGCACGAGGAAGTGGGCAAAGCGGCGAATGTCGTAGCGCTTGGCGACGGCTGCGTTGGCACGCTTGCTCACGTCGATGTAGAGATTGACGAAATTGCGGTTCATGTAGTCGGCAAACTCGGCATTGGAGAAGACGTATTTGTTCATGCCGTGGCAGGGAATGGCCCAGTCGGCGAAGCAGTTGAAGAAAATGGGCTTTTTCTCTGCACGGGCACGGGCCAGGGCCTCATCGAGCGTGTAGACATAGTTGAGTTTTACGTCGGCTTTGACGCGGTCGCCGTACATACTGGGTTCGGGTTGTGCGACGACGGCCAAAGGAGCCAACGCGCCTGCTGAAAGACAGAGCGAAAAAAGGAGATGACGGAAAGACATATTGAGAATGGTCTATTCAAAAGAGGAGTTATCGGAAAAGAAAAACAGCAGATACTCGAAGCCGCCGCAGATCGGCGGCTCCGAGCATCGGCCGAGGCGATGGGCTACGAGGGCCTCACTTGAGGTCCTTGACACAGCGCACGCTGTAGAGCACAGGTCGGTAGTTGTTGGCCACTCGACTGGTGCCACGCCACACTTTGGTGGTGAAATGGTCGGAGAGTCGGACGTAGGCAGCCGGAATGGAGTCTTGCAACATGGTGGAGGTGGCGGTCCAGAAATACCAAGCCTTGCCTTTGTTCTCGTAGAAGTTGCCCGCTTCGCGCTGGTAGAGGTTACCACCGGTGCGGCGGGCGTCGAATCCGGTTTTTCCTCCCACGCTAAGCAAGGTGGCCAGTCCCTCGCCGCGCCAAGCCTCATTGCGCTCCACCTCACGAGCGGGCAAACCGAGTGTGCGTTCGAGCTGTTTCCAGTCTTCGTCGGTGGGCAGGCGCCATCCTTCGGGTGCTACACGTTGTGCCGCCGCAAAGGTATAGAGAAATCCGTTTTTTGCCACATAACCGCCGTTTTCTTTTTCGGTCTTTTCGAAATTGGCCAGCCCGGCTTTGTGCCGAGCCTCAGGAAGTTCGGCGTATTTGAGGAGTCGAACGGTGAGCGTGTCGTCGAAAGCGGGGTTGAGGTACTTGATGTTCTCACGCACTTCGGCCACGGTCATGCGGCCGCGCTTGAGCTGCTTGAGGAAACCTTCGACCCAGGGCGCGATGGGCGTGCCGTCGACTTCCCATCCGTTGTATTTCGGATCGTGGAAGAGATGATCGATCACCTCGATGACGGCGGCGTTGTCGGGCACGATTTTGGTGAGATCGACGGGACGTTCGTCCCAGGTGTAAGCACCGTCCAAGCTGTATCCGTTGGGCGCATAGCGCAGATTCTCAGCCATCCAAAGTTGATTGCCGATGCGCACAGTACGGTAGACGTTGTTGTCGCGAGGGTCGGTGAAGTTCTCTCCGGGTTGCACTGCGGAGAGATTATATTGCGTCGCTTTCGGTTCGTCTTCGCCGCACGATGCCAGGCAGAGCGCTGCAGCGGAGAGGAGAGCGAAACAGAAAGGTTTGAAGATAGACATAACGATGGGGAGATGAATGGGTGAGATCACCCGGTTATTGTTCGTTCAGACGATTGTAGTCGAGGTTCACCCCGAGTTCGCCGGTGACGAAGCGGCGCAGGATTTCGTACTTGGCCATGACAACCGGGAGATGTCCGTAGCGCTGACGGAACCCGCCATCGCCCAACCAAAGCATGGCCTTGATGAAGTATTCGCGGTCTTCGTCGGCATCGCGGGGGGCGAATGAACCGGTTTGATTCCAACCACGGATGAAGCCGAAGGCGCCGATCTCGTTGAGCATTTTGTCGCGAATCTCGATGGCTTCGTCCTCACTTTCGACGGTGGGGGCTCCACTGCCGAGGTCCTTGAGCAAGAGCGTCACCAGGTCTTCGTGATTGAAAGGTGTGTAGGGCGGCTGATCGTAAAGGGCATTGACCGAAAGGACGTAGCTCTTCCTGCCCATCTCGATGACGGTGGGGCAAGGCGAGGTTTCGTTGAGTCGCTTCCATTCGAGGTCATACCATCCTTTTTGACTGCTGACATCGGCAAATTCTCCGCAGAGTTCGCGGTTGGCCTTGATGCGATCGCTGACCATGCTGTTGACGATTTCGGCGATTTGCGCTTTGACCGAATCGGGCTGGGTGATGTCTTTGACCTGTGCGAGCACCAGGGTGCGGAAACCGACGTGGTAGACGGGTTTCTCGACCTTGTTGGCCGAAGAGACGGTGAGGGTGTCGGCCAGCAGGACGGAGAAGGGGCGCATGGGCCGGCTGATCTTGGCCAGATAGGCATCGACGAATTGCAAGGCGCGGAGCTGCTCTTCGGGAGTGCGGAGGTAATTGTAACGATATTCGACTCCTCGGCTGTAGCCGAAGAAGGTCCAATTGAGATCGACCGTCTCATAACGCCGCGACGCACTGTCGGCAGGCGTTGCGCCGCCGTGCACGGCCACGGTGTCGTTGAAATAGACGGGGACACCATATTTTTTATAGATTTCGTAGCGGGCATGCTGTACGGGGTCGGCAGCATTGTCCACCACTTGGAAATCGCGCTCAAAGGTGACAGCGGGTGTGATGCTCTCTTCGCTTTTGCAGGCAAAGAAAAGCAACGGCAGGAGAAGAAGCAGGAGCTGTTTCATGAACGATGTAGCTTAATGGGAAAATGAGTGATGAGGGCGAGCGGGCATTAGGGAGCGGGGCTCGGCGTGGGGTTGTCTTCGTCGTCGGTCGGGAGCACGGGCAGCGGTTTGGGCTGCTTCACCTCTTCGCGCTTGGGACGAATATTGTTGGGCATGGGCACCTTGTCAAATTCGATGACCGAGAGCGGGATGGAGAACGTGTGTGCAGGATCGCCGGCAGGGAGCACGAAGGTGTGCGTGGTCAGGAAAGCATTGGAATTGGAGTAGGCATTGAAGACGTGCACGATGCTTTTCTGCTGCGGACGCGTGGCATTCACGGCATAGCGGCGCAGATCGAACCAGCGTTGTCCTTCAAAACAGAATTCGCGGCGACGTTCGGCGCGGATCTCCTCGACCAGTGCCGCTCCGGTGAGCGGCGTGGGCGTGTAGTCGGCGATGCGTCGCTGCTGCAAGCGGGCCAACGTGGCAGATGCCTCCGCATCTTTGCCCTGCATGGCCTGCGCTTCGGCCAAGTTCAGGTAAGCCTCCGATGCACGGAGCAAGAAGCCGTCGGAGATATGGTTCTCGCCCGTGACACGCTCATATTTATTGGAGAGCGAGATACTGTCGGACAGGCCGTTGACGGAAAAGAAGACTTGTTTGCGCACGTCGGTGTCGACGTAGGAGTCATACAAATCGCGCGTGACGCAGAAATCTCCCGGTGCACCGGTGAGCGACGTGCCTTTGTCTTGCGCGGCCACATAGTTGGCACCTTGCGAGAAGAGAACTTCGGGATTATTGCGCGTGAGGAAGGGTTTTCCTATCTGGAAATCGGTGAGTGCTGCCAGTTTCACGCGCGGACTTTCCACCACGCGGCGTGCGGCTTGCTCCGCCTCAGTCCAACGCTGCATGTACAACAAGGTGCGACTGAGCAAAACACCCGCGGCTTCGGCCGACGCCCGGTGCAAACGATAGCGATCGGGTTGGGGCGAGAGCGTGAGCTGTTCGACCGCCAAGTTCAAGTCGGCAACGATCTGCGCATAAACTTGTCCTGTGGTGGCACGTTCGAATTGGGTCGGTTTGTCCTTGTCGTGCTCCACATGCGGTGTGAGCTTGAGGGGCACACAGAGATCGGTCGCGGCCGAATCAGGACGGTAGGCTTTTCCGTAGAGATTGGCGAGCGCCAAATAGAACTGGGCGCGCGCAAAATGTGCTTCGCCCTTCACCCGATGATAGAGTGCTTCGTCCTCTTTGGTGGCATGCGGCATCTCGTCGATGATGTCGATGATATTGTTGGCGTGACTGATACGCGAATAGAGCGTTTTCCACGTCGCATCGTCCCCCGCCTTGTTGGTCGCTCCGTAATTGTAGCGCACATCCTGCTGCCAAGTGAAGTAACCGTAGAGCGGTGCGAGGGTATGCGTCCAAGCCGTGTTGGCAATGTTGCCTTGTTGGGAAGTTCCGGTGGTGTTGATGTCGTCGTCGAGTGCATTGACGAAGCCATAAACTCCGGCGTTCATGCCTTTGTCCACTTCGTGGCTGCGAAGATACACATCTCCGATGAGCAGTTCGTTGAGATCGGTGACGCTTTTGGCCACGACGAGATCTTGCGAATATTGGTCGAGGAAATCGTTGCAGCTCACCGTGGTGAGCGCGAGCAATCCGAGGCCGAGAGAAAAGATATACTGTTTCATGAGTCGTGGCAATTAGAAAGTGATGCGCAACCCGAGGGTGTAGGACGGGCGGAGCGAGAGGGCGGTTTGGATCGAGAAGCCATTTTGGGTGGGATCCTGCCCTTTGAGTTCCGACGATTTGACAGTGAAGAGATTCGTCACCGAGAAATCGAGCGCGAGGTTGGAGAAAGGCATTTTCTTCAGTTGTCGCTGCGAGAACTGGTAGCGGAACGTGACGTTCGACAGGCGGAGATAACTTCCCGACACCACGCGCACGTCGGCGTTGTCGTACATCGACCAGTAGTTGTCGGCGAAAGATTTGAAGCCTTTGAGTTCGCTGTTCGACGAGTTGCTCCAGTGGTAGCGATTGCGCTGGTACTCCGGATCGCTGGGGCTGATGAGCGAGGGATAGTCGGTGTGGCGCTCATCGCCTGGTCGACGCCAACGGTCCACGAATTCCTTGCGCACATTGTTTTCCGACGAAACGCCGTCGAGAATATCCTTATAGAGTGCGAATTTACGGATCTTGTTGCCGAGTGCATAGTTGAAGCTGGCGGCCAACGAGAGTTGTTTGTAGCGCACGGTGGTGTAGAACGATCCGCTGAGGTTGGGTTCGCGGCTTCCACTACGTGCCATGAGGAGCTGCATGATGCGGTCGAGCGTTTTGCCCTCGAGCAGATGCTGGCGATCCTTGTAGTCATCGAAGAGCGGCAGTCCATTGGTCGGATCGAGGCCGAGGAAGCGATAGCTGTAGAAGGTGCCGATGCTCTGTCCGTCGATCACTGCCGTACCGCTAAGATAGTCGTTGAGCGTGTAGTCATTGATGGATTTCGTTTCAATGCGGTTGTGCACCACCGAGTAGTTCGACGAAATCATCCACGACCAGTCGCGCGTTTTGATGGGATAGGCCGTGAGGTTGATGCTGAAGCCCTTGTTGTAGAGGTCGCTGCCGTTCATCACGTAGTTGTCCACCCCGTTGACCGACGAAACCGGGGTATTGTTGAAGGCGTCGTGCGTGTGTTTATAGTAAGCTTCGACGCCGAGCGACACGCGATAGTCGAAGAGCGCGAGGTCGAAACCGGCATTGAATTGGTCTGTTTGCTCCCAACGCAAATTGGGGTTGGGGAGTGCAAAGACGCGTGCCACGTTCTCGCCGTAGTACGTGTCGACACTTTCCTGTCGGAGAAGCAGGTTGGGCGTCTGGTTGTCGACCATGTTGCCCGTCTTACCGTAGGAGGTGCGGAAACGCAGGTCACTCACCACGTCATAGCGGCGGAGTGCCAACTCTTTGAGGTTGAGCATTCCCGAAGCCGACCACACGGGCAAGAACTTCTCGTTGCTGCGCGAACCGAACTTGTTCGACGCATCGAAACGCGTGTTGGCGCTGAGTGACAAGAGACTGCCGTAAGAATAGGAAAGGATGGCGTAGCCGCTGAGACGATGCGTTTTGTCGGCCTTGATCGAGGGGGTGTTGCTCGCCAACCACTTCGCGTAGTAGGGGAACTTCTGCACCTCCTCGGCCGTCATGTTCACATATTTCAGTCCGCGATCTTTATAGAAACCGCGCGTGTTGGTGCTGAATCCGTCGGTGTTCGACGTGTTCATTTCGTAACCCAGCGAGGCGCTCACCAGGTGCTTCTTGTCCGCTCCGAGGGCATGACGCAAGTTGGCCTGTGCGCGCAAGGTGAAGTTTTCACTCACGTTGCGTCCCGAATTATACACCCCACCGTAGGGCAAATCGCTCTTTCCGTACTGTCCGGGGATGGGATCCACGCCGTATTCACTGTTGCGGAGCTGCGCTACGTAGTTCGATTTCTCGCCAAACCACGTGTCGTTGTCGCTCGTGTTGCGCTGATAGGAGGTGGTGAGGGTGAAATCGAGGAGTTGACGGAAGCGATAGGTGAGATCGAGCGCAGCCATGATGCCGTTCGAGGAGTAGTTTTTCTCCGTGTTGTCGATCTCGTTGAGAATATTGTAGCGGTATTTGTATTGTCCGTCCTTGTCGGTGCCCACGTTGTAGGCGTGGCGCTGATAGTAGTAGTACGATCCGTCGTTGTTGAAGGCGGGCAGCGCGCGGGTGGTGCCGTAAGCGTAGCCCAGCGGATCAATTTCGCCGGGTAGCTGCTCTTTCTTCTGCACATTGGCGTTGAGTCGCACATTGGCCTGGATCACTTTGGCAATGCGCGTCTGCATGTTGAGCGAAGCCGTGTAGCGATCGTTGCGATGACGGAGCTGTACCCCCTCTTCTTTGTTGTAGCCGAGCGAAGCATAGTAGCGCGCGGTCTCACTTCCGCCCGAAAGCGAAATCGTGTGGTTGTGGTTGAACGTATCGTGGGTCAACAGTCCGAACCAATCCGTGTTGGCCGTCTCGGCCTGACGCGCCTCAGCCACGAAGGTGTCATAATCGATCTGCCCCGTGACGTAGCGGTGATAAGCCCCCTCATATCCCACCATGGTCATGTGATTGGGGAAGGCATAGTGGAGGTTCACCAGGTCTTGTCCGAAGCGCACGCGCTCCTGCGAGTTCATCAGATTGATATTGCTGTCGGTATATCGCGGACGGGCGGTGTATTTGAACTGCGCATTGTAGGTGATGCGGGGCGGTCCCGGCTCACCTTTCTTTGTTGTCACGACAATCACACCGTTGGCCGCACGCGTTCCGTAGAGTGCAGTGGCGGCGGCATCTTTAAGCACGTCGACACGCTCGATGTCTTGGGGGTTGAGTCCCGAGATGGCGTTACCGATGTAGTTAATGTAGTCGGGGTCGTTGAGCTGTTCGTTGGTCACATCGACAGGATCCGACAAGGGAATTCCGTCGAGCACCCACAGCGGTTCTCGATTGCCGATGAGGGTTGACGTACCGCGAATGCGCATGCGCGCCGTCGCACCGACTTCACCGGAGTTCTGCATGAACACCATGTCGGGCACGCGCCCTTCGAGTGCCTGTTCGAGGCTTGTCATGCCGGGCATGAGGATCTCGTCCATTTTTAGCGAGGTGATCGAGCTGGTTTTCTCGCGTGTGCTGATCGTACCGTAGCCCGTGACCACCGCTTCGCCCAAGCTTTTGGAATTGTCCTCGAGCATGAAATCATAGTGCATCACGCCGGCTTTCGTTCCCTTCACCTGGCGTTGCATACCAATGTAGGACACGGCCACGCTCAGTCCCGCAGTGCTCTGACCGGCAGGGAGATTGATCACATACTTACCGGTCTCGTCCGTTTGAACGGTCCAGGTCTTTTTGCCTTGCTTCACTCGCACATAGGCGCCCACGAGCGGATCGCCTTGTTTGTTGAAGACCATGCCCGTGAGCTGGTTGGCTTGGGGAGTCGTGGGCTGTTGAGCCGCTGCGGGGAGCGCAAAACTCAGCGCCGCACTCATCAGAAGACTCCCGACTAGCACTTTCGGGTGAGCTGATTTCCTCATGTATCGATGGTTTAGGGTGTTTTTATTTAAGAAAACCGCAAGATAAACAGCGGAGCGATGGCATATTCCCAAAGAATACACAGAATATTCAATTTGAAACGCAACGCCCACTGCAAAAATACAGACTTCGTGACAATCCGCCAATGTTTTACTTGTTTTTCTACGCCATAATCTTTTCCTTTGTCTCGTTTTCGACACTATATAGTTGCGAAATTACCAATTTCGCATACTCCTCGTATGCAAATGCAGGCAGAATAACAAAAGAACGCCCGACCTTCGCAAAGAAAGGTCGAGCGTTCTTCTTCTCCGGCGGCAGGCCGGTTCGAGATCCTGCGCGATGACGCGCTGCACATCGGGGGAAAAGGAGGAAAAGCTCCCGTGAAATCCGAAAAAATGGGGAACTTTCGTCACTCTCCTCCCTTTTAATGTGCGGGCAGCTCCAACAGCCGGCGCACCAGTGGAAGCACCACAGCAGAAACCACCGCGCCGTTCAACGAGTGCTCCCCGTCGAACACCACCAAATGTTCCTTGCCATAGTGTTTGGCGAAATCCTTCTGGTGATTCACCCGCTTATCGTGCTCGCCGAACAAGCCCCACACGCGCGCCTTCTCGGCAGCGTCGATGCCCTTGAAGAGTTGTTTTTCCAACTCACGGAATTGGTCGATCATCGTGCGATCCACCTTGAAGTCTTTGGCTCCGTCCTCGCGTTTGTTGTAAAATTCGCGATGTCCCATGCCGTCAAACGTCAGCCGCTTCGCCATGGAGAAAGCAGGGTTGATGAGCACGCGGGGAATGCCCCGCAACATTTCACCGTAGAGTCCGCCCATCGACGCGGTGACAATGAGATCGGGTTTTTCGTCGGCCACCAGTTGTCGGAGAAACGGCATCGCCTCAGCCGGCATGACGGGGATGTCAGGTGCCACCACCGTCACGTCGTCGGCATAGAGTTGGTCGCGCAGCATGATCGCCGTGCCGTTGTGCCCGCTCGAGGCAAAACCGTGGAGAAAGAGTATTTTTTTCATCGTGTTCGTCTTGTTGTCGCAACCCGCCCGTGCGGGTCTTTGCGCGAAGTTATGCACTTTCGGGCGAGCACGCAAGGGCAAGCACACAAAAATGCCCACACACGACAAAGGCGCACCCTTCCTCACGGAAACATGAATTAAAAGGGAATAACCCCCTATATAATAGGGGGTTCACGTGCTTTCTGTTGTCCTCTCGTTTGAGGGCGTTATTTTCTTTGTTGGTGCAAAGATACAAAGTGCTTTTTTTACACGCAATAGAAAGACCGATTTTCTTTCCCTGAAAGATTAAAAGATGTTATATTACATGCGGAAACGGCGGTTTTATACCTTTTCCTGTTGGTATGGTTGCAGTTGTAAGGGGTGATTTCCTTTCATCTTGTGATATATGGTGCTCTATTCTCGTCTATCATTATTTATTTGCCGTGTGTGCTCTTCTTGTTTCATTGGTGGTATGTTGTGCTGCTTGCTCCCTTATAATGCGATATAGGGCAAATAATAGCCCTTTCTTGTTGTAGGCCGCCGATATAAGGCAAAGGG
>ERZ773196.789-NODE-789-length-19212-cov-5.335282_pt1 | contig 19212 bp, 14 predicted proteins | sample MGYA00581009_ERZ773196 | MGnify/ENA primary metagenome ERZ773196 (study PRJEB29015, sample SAMEA2738162) | human oral metagenome | biome: human oral; feature: human-associated habitat; material: saliva | place: China | collected 2243 ... | reverse complement strand
GGAATTTGCTTTGCGAAGCAAAGTGAGCAGTGGATAACAAATCCGCTGCTCAGTCAAGGCAAAGTTGGCGAGAGCGTGCCCCAATTTTAGCCCTGTACTGCAGAAAGTGAACGATTTATTCTTTACAGCCCCTACTAAGAGAAAAGGAGTCTTCTCTACTATAACATAATATTCCTCGGAATTTCTTAACGAAAATCGTCAATCCTGTGAACTTTTGGTGTTCTTTTTCCTAAATAAGTTTCAACTATCCTGCCAAATATCGCCTTACGCTATGCACCAAAGCTGCACTGCCGGCTTTAAACTTTTATCATATGTTTTTTCCTGCCATAGATAATCATGTAGTACACCGGAAGTAGAAGCAATGCCAGCAAGGTGGATGCCACCAAGCCTCCTACATTTACCAAGGCCAGCCCCTGCATCAGGGCGCCATTATCACCGAAGCCCAAAGCCATGGGAATCATAGACAATACCGTAGTCAGGGTGGTCATCAAAATAGGACGAAGTCGGGTGGCACCGGACTCTGTCAAAGCTTTCTCCAAAGGCATTTCCTGACGGTACTGGTTTACCGTATCCACATAAAGGATTCCGTTGTTTACTACAGTTCCCACCAGCATCAAAAATCCCAAAAGGGAGGTCATGGACAGGGTGGCATCAAAGAGCCACAAGAGTCCGAAGGAACCAATTAAGGAGAAGGGGATAGTGGTCATAACCATAAAGCTGAATCGAGTGGATTCAAACTGGGCCGCCATCACCACAAAGACCAGGAAGACCGCAATGGCTATGGCACGGAACAGGTCCGCAAACTCTTCATTCATGCTTTGGGTTTGAGAATTGGCCACAACGGAAATATTTTCTCCTAAATTCTTACCCACCAATTCATCAATCTCTGCCTTGGTATTGCTGGTAGCACTATCCGTATAATTTGCCGTAATCGTCGCCTGATATTTTTTGTCTTCTCGTTCAATGCTGGCCGGAGAATCCGCATACTTTACAGTAGCTAAACTTTCCAGGGAAACCTGCGCTCCTGTGGGCGTGGTAAAACGAATGGACTTCACTTTTTCCAAGCTATCGAATTGATCTTTGGGATAATTCACCCACACATCTACCTTTTGCCCCTCCACCGTCATTTTCATTGCTTTTTTTCCGGTAAGATCGGTATTTAAGGACTGGGCAATCTGGATAGGACTTAAGCCTTCCGCCGCCGCCTTAATGGGGTCTACCTTCACCTGCAAGAGGGGAGCTGCATTTTCCAGGCTGGAATGAATGCCGGTGAGGCTGCTCTGCTTTTGTAATAAAGAAAGAAGTTCATTACTCTTTCTTTGCAGTTCTTCCAAATCCGATCCCTGAATAATAATTTCATAGTTATTGCCGGAGCTGTAATCGCCACCGCTCATACTGGTATCACTTACGGACTTTATGCTTAAAACCTCTTGAGAACGGTTCTCCAAGGCCTTCTTCCATGCCTTTACCTTTTCCTTGGTTTTCATGGAACGATCCTTTTTCAGATATACCGTAATCGTAGGATCAGTGCTTCCTCCGTACAGAGCGGAAAGAGCGGAGCCTCCCGCCGTTGCGGTATAACGATCCGTATCCGGATCCTTCGCCACCAGCTCCTCCAGCTCTTTTATTACCCTTTCCTTTTCTTCTATGGAAAGACCGGGCTTTTGGGTAATGCCGATTTCAACGGTTCCGGTATCAATATCCGCCATCAACTCTGTTCTAAGCTGTGTCGCCAGGAAGAGAGAAAGAACTAAAATTCCTGCTGTGGCTACAAGCACTACTTTTTTATGTCGTAGAAATTTACTGATGGTGTTTCTATAGGCATCCTGTAAAAGCCGAACTCCACGGTAAGCTACCGCCTTGCTGTTTTCCTTAGGCTTATAAAGGGTAAAGCATAGGGGCACAATGGTCACCGCGGAAATCAAAGAGGCCACCATACAGAAGACAATGGTAAAGCCAAGGGGCTTAAAGTATTGTCCGGAAATTCCCTGTAAAAATCCCAGGGGAAGGAATACTACACAGGTGGTAAGAGTACCTCCAAAAACTGAGGCTCCCACTACCCTGACAGAATCAATAGCTGCTTCCCTCAGACTTCTTTGCTGCTCTCCGTAATCGTCCATGGCACGGAAGCAGGCCTCCAATACTACGATGGAGTTGTCCACCATCATACCCACGCCCAAAACCAGGGCGGAAAGGGTCAGCATATTCAGGCTATAGCCCATTGCGCCCATAAAGACGACGGCTCCTAAAATCGCCAAAGGAATGGAGGAACCTACGATAAGGGAGGCCTTAATATCTCCGAAGAAAAGGAAGATAATCAGCATAGAAATCACGACAGCCATAATCATGGTCTGAAATACGCTGGACAGGGAGCTCTTAATGCTATCCGCAGAGTCGGAAATCACATGAATTTCCAGATTGGGATTCTTCCCTTCCAATTTCTTGATTAAGGCGTTCACATCCTTACTCATGGCAATGTCCGACTTACTCTGCAGCTTATTTAAGCTTAAGGTAATGGTCTCTTCGCCGTTATATCGTCCTATACTGCTTTTATCCGAAAGGGCGGAACCCACTGTAGCCAAATCCGAAAGGGTCAAAGTATTTCCTGTTCCGGTAGTAATAGGAAGCTTTCGTAATTCCTCAATGGTGGAATAGTCCTGAGCGGTACTGATGGATAATTCCTGATCTCCCACCTTTGTACTTCCTGCAGGATAGGTGAACTTTGCAGCCTGCATCATTCCCACCACCTGTTCCATGGTCAAATGATACTGTTGCAGTTTTTCCGGGGAAAGCTCCACTCTTACATAGCTTTCCTGTCCTCCGGAAAGAGAAAGGGAAGCCACGGTGGATAATTTTTCAAACTCCGGCCTAATGTTATTCTCTACATAATTATAAAGCTGACTCTCGTTTTTATTGTTGATGGAGAGAACCATTCCCGGTCTGGCATTAATATCCACTTCCATAATGCTGATATCCTTGGCGTCCTCCGGCAGAGAGGATTTAATGGCGTCCATCTTTTTCTTCAGACTGTCATAGGCCTTGGTCATGTTCGTACCGTAATTGTAACGAACAATAACCATGGAAAAGTTCTCATTGGACTGGGATCTGACCTGCTTTACATCGGAAAGCAGGGAAACTTCCTCCTCAACGGGCTTGGTTACCAGCTCGTCCACATCCTCCGGAGAGGCTCCGGGATAGGTGGTGGTCACGATGAGGTAGGGGAAGTTCATATTGGGGAGCAACTCCATTTTCATGGTGGTAAAGCTCATAAAACCGAAGAAAATGAGGGTGATTACCACAAGAAAGGTAGTAACCGGTCGTCTTAAGACGAATTTCGTCATGGAAAGCATCCTTAGCCCTCCTTTCCGGTTTCCGTAGCGGCAGAACTAACTGCCCCAGTACTGCTATCTGTTTCTCCTGCCGTCTTTCCATCAGAAGAAGACGCTGTTTCCGAGCTATTCAGTCTTACCTTTGCGCCGTCATACATCTCATTATTCCAGGAGCTGAGGATCAAATCCTTCTCCGTAAGCCCGGAAAGTATTTCCACCTTTTCCTCTCCCTGCAAGCCAAGCTCTACAAACTGCTTTTTAATGGTTCCATTCTCACCCTCTCCCTTTTCCAAAAGATAAACGTAGGGAGAACCGTTGTCATAGTAAATAACGGATAAAGGAAGAAGATTTACTTGTTTCCTACTATCCTTCGTTACCGTTAATTTCACCCGACTTCCCTCAGGAAGAGAGGAATTCTCTAAATTCGCTTTCACGGTGAAGAGGCCGGTCTGGGCATTCATCACTCCGGAAATCTCGGTAATGGAGCCTATATACTGCTCTTGTCCCTTTTCCACCTTTACTTCCTGGCCTAAAGACAGGTTCTTCATCAGTTCCTCAGTTGCGGAAAACACAAGCTGCTGTTTTCCCTTCCCCATAAGACTGGCTATCTGAGTACCCTGAGGAATCATGGCATCCTTCACCAAAATGCTGTTTTGCAATACGCCGTCTGCAGGAGCGGTAATGGTGGCAAACTCCACCTGGGTATCATAGTTCAGCTTCGCCGCTTTTACCTGAGCTTCCGCAGCCTTTGCCTGGGCATCCGCCGCTTCAAAATCCTGGGCGGAAATATCCCCCGAGGCCTGAAGGCTTGCCAAACGGTTTCTGGCGTCTGATGCCGCCTTCGCCTGGGCCTCAGCCTGCTCCAAAGTATATTTTGCCGCATCAATCTGCTTTTGATTGTCTAAGCGGGCAATCTTATCCCCTTTTTTCAGCTCCGCACCATTTTCCGCATAGATTTCCAAAACCTCTCCGGAAACCTTGGAAGCCAAAGCATACTGCTCACTGGCCTCAATGGTCCCCACCAAAGACTCTGTAATAGACAGGTCTCCCTTTTCCACGGAAATGCCGGTAGCCAAAGGAAGCTGCGTATGTTCCACTTCCTCTTTAGGCTTTAACACACGCCTTCCTACCAAAAATGCCACTCCTAAAAGGATAAGCAACACGATTACAATTTTTACCCCTTTTTTCATCTCTACTCTATTCCTCCTAACGCTTTCTCCAAAAGTTGAATCTGCTTTTGAAACACATAAAGAATCTTTTGCAGAAAAACTTCCCGCTCTTTAGTATCCTCCTCCGGCGATCCCTCTTTTCGCCCTTCTATGGAAAAGGCCTGTAAAAGGCTGAGGGAAGCCAGTGAAAATGCGGTTTGAATCCCAATGCCCTTTTCCTCCTCCGATAATGTCTTGGGAAAATAATCCTTGGGAATTGCTTCTAATACCACATCTATATTATCCCGTCTTCCCCTATCCATGTGACTTCTCATACTTGCTAAGGAAAGATTTTTTAAAAATCCGGAGCGATAAAACATGGCAAAGCTGTCCTGCACAATCTGTTTTTTTCGAACCTTCACGATTTCTATTACCCACTCCTGAATACTTTGGAAAAAATTCCCATTATTGCGTGCCATGATTTCCATGAAATACCCTACTGCCTTATCTTCTTCCGCTTCAAAAAGATACACCAGCAAATCATCCTTATCCGGGAAATAGGTATAAAAAGCTCCTCTGGAAATCTCACTTTCCTGAATAATGCGATTAATGGATACTTTGTCATAATCATAGGAAGAAAATTCTTTTTTTGCCGCTTCCAAAATCCGTCTTTTCTTCTCTTCTTCCAATTTTAGAAATCTCTGTGTGGGCATGCCCCCTCCTCCGCCAAAGTAGATGATAGTGAAAAATCATCTCTGTTTGTATCTCCGGTATAGTGATATCACTATTGGTATCTCCAGTATAGTGATATCACTATTTGTATCTCCGGTGTGGTGACAAGTTGTCACCAGTTGTACCGACTCAGTATAGTGACAGCTTGTCACCCTGTCAAGAAGTTTTTTATTTTTATCTACTTTAGTAACACAAAGGATTGCACTTGCAAAAATGCAATTTAACCTTTACAATAAAGTGGCGTTTGTATACAGGATTTTTTTAAAAAGGAAGAAGCATGGAAGAACAGCGAATTCAGGCTTACGGAAAGATTAATCTTTCCCTGGATGTGCGAAGAAAAAGACCGGATGGCTATCATGATGTGTGCATGGTCATGCATACCGTGAAGCTTTGCGATGAAATTTCTCTGAAAAGGGAGAAGACTCCCGGCATTCACTTAAGCAGTAATTTGGACTTTCTCCCCAGGGGAGAGGATAATCTGATGGTAAAGGCCGCAAAGCTTTTGGCTGACGAGTTCTCTATCCGGGAAGGCTTATCCTTTCACTTGGAAAAACGTATTCCGGTTTCCGGGGGAATGGCGGGAGGCTCCACAGATGCCGCCGCCGTACTACATTTGATGAATCGGGTATATGCTCTGGGTCTTAGTATAGAGGACCTGGAGAAAAGAGGCGTGAAGCTGGGGGCGGATGTTCCCTTCTGCTTACACAGGGGCTGTTATCTTTCGGAGGGTATAGGAGAAATTCTTACTCCCCTTCCCAACTTACCGGCTTGTATTCTTCTCTTGGCTAAACCGGCATTTTCCCTGTCTACAAAGGCTGTTTATGAAGCCCTGAACGTAAATGCCATTCCCAAAGAAGAGCATCCGGATGTGGAAAAATTTCTGTATTTTCTGAAAAAAGGAAATTTATCGGAAATTACCCCTTTGATGGGAAATCTTCTGGAAAAAGTCAGCATTGCCATGCGACCGGAAATACAGCTTCTGAAGGAGCGGCTCCTATCTTACGGAGCGGAGGTGGCTTTAATGAGCGGTTCCGGCCCCACGGTCTTCGCCCTCTTTTCTTTGGAGCATAAAGCTTGGGCGGAAAAAGCTTATCAAGCACTTCGCTATGGCGAGGATCGACATTTAGCACAACAGGTATATCTTACAGAGCCATGGGCAGAAGAAGGAGGAACAGATGAGTAGTGATTTTACCATTAATATGAACGAGTATCTTCCCCTACGGGATTTGGTGTTCAATACCCTGAGACAGGCGATTTTAAAGGGAGAACTGAAGCCCGGCGAAAGACTCATGGAGATTCAGCTGGCAGAAAAGCTGGGAGTTTCCAGAACGCCCATTCGAGAGGCAATCCGAAAGCTGGAGCTGGAAGGTTTGGTTCTGATGATTCCCAGACGAGGGGCAGAGGTGGCGAAGATTTCTCACAAGTCTTTGCAGGATGTGCTGGAGGTTCGAGGTGCTTTGGAAGAGCTGGCTACAGACCTGGCCTGCCAGAGAATCGACGAGGAGCAACTGGCTGCCTTACATGAGGCGGAGGATCGTTTTAAGAAGGCCGTAGCCACCGGTACGGAAATGGAGATTGCGGAGGCGGATGAGGCTTACCACGACATCATTTACAATGCCACCGGCAATAAGCGTTTGATTCAGATGATTAACAATCTTCGGGAGCAGATGTACCGCTATCGTTTAGAGTACATCAAGGATGAAGCCCAGAGAGGAACGCTGATTAATGAGCACGAGAAGATTTTGGAGGCCATCCGGATTCGAGACATTATTCGTGCAAAGGCTCTGATGAAGGAGCATATCGATAATCAGGAAATGACGGTTTCCAAAAACCTGAATGAACAGGAAGAAGCCGGAAAGAAATAAAGCAAGAATTCAGCAAAAAGATAGAGCAAGAAAATGGATTTCCCGCAATCCATTCGATAATACTTGTGAAGCATAAAAAAGCACCTTGGAAGGAGCCCCCTTACGCCTTTCGGCAAGCTCTTTTCTAAGGTGTTTTTCTTTAACCTTCCCCGTTCTTTCTCTCCTAAACCAAGAAAGGGAAAGGTTCTTTACTCTTCTGTTTCGTGATTTTCATCATCCTCACTACGCTTCTTTACCTGGTAGATCCAAAAGCCGAAGCTTCCCATGGCCAGTAAGGCGGATAAACCGTAGAATACCATATCACTGTCATCCCCTGTGGCAATCTTTCTTGCCACGCCCAAGACGGAGGGTACCTGACTGATGATTCCCTCGATGGGTTTTAGGATTTCTCTACCCACTCCCAAAACTCCGGGATTCTTGGGCGGATTACCGGGAGGATTCTCATTTCCTCCCCTCGGCCCGGGTCCGGGAGACGGAGTGGATGGATCTCGGTAGTAGCTGTTTTTAAACAACAGCTTACCGGACTTATCCTCTTCTCCTTCTTTCTCCGCAAGGACAATGGCATAAAGATAAGGAGATACTTCATTTCCATTGTAATCCTTGTTCTTACTGTGTACTTCAATCACAACGGAGTATACCGTGGTGTCATAGGTAAAGCCTTCATGATTTCGCTGTTCTTGGCGAACACGATAATGATACTCTCCCTCACTTAAAAACTGCATCTTTCCAAAGCTGAACTGCTCTTCCCCGGAGTCCATGTGGAGATCCATAATGTAGGGGTTGGGTAGCGGTGCATTGGGGCTTTCCACAGCTCTTTCTATATAGACGCGGAACTCTGACTGGGGAACCTCTTCTCCGGAAACAGAGATGGCAAAGGGAATCTGCACTTCTGCAGGCTTCTCCAAGCCGAAATTCTTCTTCTGTTCACTGGCACTGGAGACCAGCACCGTGGACTTCCCCGTCCCCATTAAGAGGAGGGCACATAGTCCCGCTAAGATTTTTTGACATTTTTTTCGAAACAAATTCCCTCACCCCCCTTATGGGTTTATTCTGGCAAAGACAATCATCCTACCGTTGGTGGATGCGGATACACAGGTGGATAAGCTGATTACCTGATCCGTGTCTTTCATCCCAATATCTCTATACTGCTGTGCATTATTTTTGATATAATCCAGAAACTCCTGCATATTCCCCTGTTTATCCATAACATTATAGATATAGGGGTCATAGGCATCTCCCTCAATACAGGCAAAGATCTCTAACTGCCTTGCCTTTCCGGGCAAATACAAAGTTCCCGTCTTATGTTCTTCAAAATAACTGTTATCGATGAACTCCATCACATCTCCGTACATTCCGCCGTTGTCCATGTGATGTCCATAGGTCAGAATATAGGGGTCGGAAAAATCCGGCGCATTGTGATAGCTCATAAAAATGGATCCGGATAGGGAAAAGTTTCCCTCCACATCCTTATTGACGTATTCCATATCATCCTTTCCCTGTACCATAGGGTAGTCGATATTGGTTCCGTCCAGGGTAATCCAAGCTCTGGTATCTTTGTTTAAGGCTAAGAGTTCCTCAAAGCTTAGACTGCCATCCTCACTTACTACTGGTTTTAAGGACATTAAGTCATTGTTTAAAAATCCTTCTTGCATGGTCATATAGGTGTACCAAAGGGAAAATCCCCCGTAGCTCATGAGTAGAATCATTAGAATGGCAGCTAAGACGGTAATCATGCGATCTCCCAGCCTTGCCGCTCTCACCGCAATGTTCATATTTGCCTCTCTACTCTTGTATCCCGGGATACATGCAATACTTTTGTTCCCGAAAATCTCGCATCTATCCGGGATGACCGGGATGGATTGGGAAAAAGGGATGAGGAAGAATCCGGGGAAAAGAAAAACCCTAAGGCTTTCCTTTTCCCGTCTCCTCTATCCTAAGAAGGGATAGACGACTTATTCCTCTTCCTTCTTCCGGTTAAAGAACATGAAGCCCATGCTTCCTGCCACTGCCAACATCATGGCATAAGGAGCTACAGTCAGTACTACACCGGTTGGTGTGATTTCATCAATGTGGTTGTGGTAAGCCACATGGCTGTCCTTCTGTACTAAGCTCTTACCTTCGCCTCTTTCTGTGGAGTCTTTTGTCGGTAATACTGTTTCAGAAACTGCTGTTACAGTATCTGGAATCTCATGTGCCACGTCCTCGGAGAAACGCACATCAGACTTAATAGTTAAAGCAGTGTTATTGTTCTCCTTTACTTTATAGGTAGTGGTTTTGGGAAGACCGATGATTTCCAGGGAGTCTCCATCCTTCAACTTTGCTCCTAAGCCGGGAATATCACTTGCCTTCTTAACGGTATAATTACTTTGTCTCGGCAGCTTTACCTTAACCTGCAAATCCGGGTTGTCATAAGCTGCTCCTCCATTGACTGGATTATGAAAAAGGTTGACTGTGAAGGGAAAGAGATTATCCTTATTGATCATTCCGGAAATCTTCTTATCAATCTTAATCTTTCTTGGGGTATAACGGGTATATCCCTGAGGAGTATCCCTCTTGCCCTGTTTATTACCATCTCCGTCAAAACCGCTGTTCTTGTCTCCGGTATGCTTATTTCCTGTTGCATTGCTGGTAGCCGAAGTCTCTCCACTGTGGAGAACATAGCCGTAGATTTCTCTTTCACCGGTAGCACTACCTTCCTTCAAACGTACATATACATCCAGGAAACGCTGAGTCTGGTAGGGCTTTTCCACACCATCCACGGTAACCTTCATAGCCTCCACGTCTTGTCTGTTTGCTCCTGTTGCAGCATTTTCTGTAACTACGAAGCGATATACTCCGGGAGTAGCAAAAGCCGCAGGCTTAAAGCTGATTTTTATTCCATCTTTAAAATCCTTCAAAGTGCTACCTTCAGTACCGGCAAGGTCAAAGCTGTTGGCCTTAAACTCCGCCTTTAAATCACTGGTGGTCTCATCAATCTGAGAAGCCTGGCCGGCTAAAACAATCATTTCCTGATTATTTTTATCTACAATTTTTGTTTTACCTACCTCAAATGCTGCTGATTCGGATGCTCCGCCGACATTAATCTTCTCGTTGTTTGTGACTCCTGCAACGGTGTATGTCCATACCACATCCGGCTGGTCTACCATCTCATTGTTGTCAGTCTCCACACGGATTACCTTATCAAAGGAAACGATATTTCCCAAAGCCTCCAGCTTTCCGCCGGCCTCACTCTTACCTACGTTTGCCTCTTCCTTACCAAAATACTTGTTCAGGTTAGGATTGGTCTTATCAATATTTGTGCTTGTCGCGAATACCGGTGCGGCGGTGGAAAATACCATCATTCCGCTTAATGCCAATGTTGCTAATCTGTTCATGTTCTTCTTCATCATTAATTATCCCTCACTTTGCGTTCTTTATAAAAAATGTCTTTGCAGACAGTTTTTTCATACTCTTTTTGCTTTCGTTTGCTTTCGTTTATTTTCTTACTAAGAAGAAATTCTTCTCTTTCTCCTTAGAAAAAGGAGCTATGCATTTATAAAGTTTTAAGGGGACGGGGGAATCTCACCACGGGCTCTTCTTTTTCTCAGCGCCCTCGGTTCAGGCATAAATAGTGCTGAACTCTCTTTGCCGTATATTCTGTGCTCCCACGGGTGTTCCCCGGTCCTCTTACCGTATTTTCGAAAGAGTAGAGTGTATTGCAGCTACCCTCTTAAGCTCTTCCCGCCGGCGGTGCTTTTCCGCCTTTCTCTCCCCTCTTCGGGGGCTTTTCTCTAATTCCTCTATTTCTTATCTTCCTCATTTTTATAGCTCCTTTTTTTCTTAAATTATTTTGCTATGTATGTATATCGCGTTATTTTTTTAATATATAAGCAAAAAATCAAAAAATATTCTATTTTTGCAAAATAATTTTTCTTTATAAGTTTTTTGCCCCGAAAAGGCATAACAAGGCACGAAAAAAGCCGCTATCTCTCGATAACGGCTTTCGTTTATGGCTTTCGGTAATTCCTTATATTCATAGAATATGATAGGGAGGGAACTTTTGGAATGATGATGGGGAAGGATAATGGAGAACTTCCCGGAATATCCATCTTAGTCACTAAGCTTTCGTTCCTCACTACAGGTAAAGTAAAAGATCTGGCGGCTCTCAGCCAGCTCCTCCAATAGGGCTCTGGCTCTTGCTCCATTTTTCTCATCCAAATGACTGAAGGGATCATCCAGTAATAAGAAGGCTTTTTCCTCCCGGAACATGGCATCAAAGATAGCCAGCTTTTGACAGAAACGGCAAAGATCCTGCAAGCCCTCACTTAAGTACCCCTGCTCCCGGCTTAGTCCCCTGTCTACAAAGCTAAGCTCCAGGTCCTCACTCATCTGGAATTGTAGCGACTCTGTGCAGATGCTCTGAAAATACTTTTGGAAGGCTTCCAAAATAGGCTCCTTATATTGCAGGGCAAAACGCTCCTTGGCCATTTCCAGATAAGCTTTGGTCTTTTGCAAAAGATTGTAGCGCTTTTCCAAGGCCTCCCGCTCTTCTTTTTTCTGTTCCAGAAGTCTTTCCTGTTCTTCCAAGAACTCCAAATCCCGAACCTTCGCTTCTCTTTCCGCCCGTTTCTTCCGAATCTCTTCCCTTCTTTCTTCCTCCTCTTTTCGGAAAGCCTCCAGCTTTCTCCTGCTCTCCTCTAAGGAAGAGCCTTCCTCCCATTCCTTCTGTTTCTCTTCCAATAAAGAAAAGGTCTGCTCTCCTCCTTCCTCTTCCACGAAGCGAAGGAACTCTTCTTTTCGACCTGCTGCTTCCATTTCTAAATCCTGCATATCTTCCAGCTTATGAAAACGGGAAAGAAGCTCTTCCAAGGAAGCAAAGCGGATTGCCTGTTGCTTTCTTTGTCGGTTCTCTTCCTCTTCCTGCTTTTCTTGCCATGCCCGCTTTTTCTGTTCTCCACTCCACCAAAGGAAGAAGCAAAGACTAAGAGAAAGAATCCCCAGCAATAGGAATAGGGCTGAGGGAAGTCCCAATGGCATACCGAAAAGCTTTCCGAAGAAAAGAAGAACAAAGAGCAGTCCCAGTCCTGCCAAAGCGAAAAGCACTACAGGAGAAGTACCATACTGTCCCATTTCCTTTGTCCCATTCCCAATGGTCTCGTTCTTCGAAGTATCTTTCTTTGCACGACTGGCACCGGGAACACTTGCTTCTTCAATGGGCAGCACTATTCCCCCTTCTTTTTCGGCCTCTACACCGGCATTCTCCTCACCGACTTCCGATACTTTTTCGATTTCCTTCTTAATAGAACGAATCTGTTCCTGAAGGGACTGCATTTCCTCCTTCCAAAGGAGTGCTTTCTTCTCCTCCGGAATATCGGAAAAACGCTCCTGATAGTACCACTTTAAAGCATTTTCATAACGATACTCCGCCTTTTCCCATTCTTCCTTCTTCTGGGCATAGGACATCCACTTCCCCAAAGAATCCTTTTCCGAAATCCTTTGACTAAGCTCCGCCTCCAAGGCCTTTCCCTCTTCCTTTCGCCGGGCCTCCTTTTCCGTAAGGGAAAGCACTTCCTTCTCTATAGAAAGAACTGCATTTTCCAAAGCTTCTTTTCCGTAAAGTCCGGAGGACAATTCCTCTTCCTGCATCTTTAACTTGAAAATGTTTCCGGTGCGACGGTTAGGAGACAAGGCATTGATGCCATCCTTAAGAATCGTCTGCACCTGCTGGAACTTCTTCATATCCTCCTGATCCTCCGCCACATTGCCAAGCTTGGCATGCATACGGGAGTTCATGGAAAAATGAAGATCTTCATGGCTAATCATACAAACTCTTTGGAAAGACTCTGCGTCCAGAGAAAAAAGCTCTTCTCCGATATTTTCGGAATAATCCTTGGATTCCTTCCCGCTGTCCTCATCAAAAAGTCGGAAGCTGTCCTCAGACTTCTTTAGACCGAAGCTTCTTTCCAGACGATAACGCTTCTCTCCGATACCGAAAATGATCCGTCCTCCAAAGGATGCTCCCTGAAAGGGCATATAGTGCTTTCGCTCATTTTCCTCCAAGTCCTGTTTTCTATCTCCGGAAACCCCATAGAACATCAGCTTAAAAAAGTAGATAAAGCTGGTTTTTCCATAGCCGTTGTCCCAGAGGAAGCTGTTCTTTCCGGGAGAAAAGGAAAAATCCGCATCCTTCCATTTTCCGAATTGGGCAATGTGGCATGCTTCTATAATCATAGTTCTCCTCCCTGCAAAAGCCCCATTCCTAAGGCAATGATTTCTTCCTGCTCTTCCTTGGAAAGATTATCCGCAGCGGCCAGCACCCGCAGGAACTCTCCCTTCAGGCTCTTTTCCTTCATGGCTTCTTCCCGATTCCAGCTAAGCTCGCACTCATCCCGGATTTCCAGGAAAAATACGCTGTCCTGAAGCTGTAATTGCAGGTAACGAAGATTTCTTTCCTGCTCCAATCCCTTCTTTCCCTTTAAAATAATGCGAAGGCTGTCCTCTTTGGCAATGCCGGCCTTCTCCATTTCCACTTCTATCTTTTTCAGACAGGCCAAAGTTCCCTCATCTTCCAAAAGCTCAATCTCCAAAATCCGGAACTCCCCTTGCTTAATGGGAATAAATTCCTTGTGAATTTCCTTCTTCTCTTCCTCCACCTTCAGATACAGAAATCCCCTTTCCCCTTCCTCATCAAAGCCTCTTCCTTGCAGGCAACCGGGATAGGCCCAAAGAGCCCCATTATTTAACTTCCCTTCGCCCCCCTTATGGATGTGACCAAGGGCAATATAGGACAGGGGAAGCTTTTCCAAGTTTTTCAGGAAAATGCCTTCCTCCCCCTGCAAGCTATCCCCCTTGGGTGTTCCCTGATACAGGGCACCATGAAGCAGGAGGATATTGCAGTCCTCTTCCTTTAGCTTTAGGAACTTGGATTCCTCCTCCGACTCAGATTCGCTTTTACTTAGCGCTTCCGCTCCATGTGCATTTTCCTGTCCTACGCCTTGTTCGGCAGCTTGTCCGGCTCCCTGTGTAGCCCCTTCATTTTCACCAAATGAAATATCCTTGGTGCCGTATTCCATCCCCGCCAAAAGTAATCTATCGTTTAAACGGTATTTCTTCCCCTTTTCCGAAAAGAGAAAGAGATTCTTCGGCAGGTTTTCCTGATAGCAGAAGGTATTTTCCGTATCATGGTTTCCTCTTAAATAGAAGAAGGAAATCTCCGGGTGCTCCGCAATAGTGGATAGAAAGAAGTCCATGGTTCCATGAGAAACCACCGGACTGTCAAAAAGGTCACCGGCAATCAAGATTCCCTGTACCTTTTTCTCCACAGCAAAGGACAGCAGCTCCTTCCAAGCCATGAGCTGCTTTTGTCTCCTATTTTCCGCCTCTTCCTTGGTAAAGCGGGAGCGAAATGCACTGTCCAAATGCAAATCTGCGGTATGAATGAGTTTAACCATAGGGGAATTCCTTCTTTCTTAAGTACTGCAATGCATCGATTACCGATATGAAGCTTATCGTTTATTTCTCTATTGACTTCGTTATTGACTTCTTTAGTAACTTCTTTAGTGATTTCTTTATTGATTTCTTTATTAATCTACTCGTTATGCATTCTATTATAGCATCTCAATGGAGCGTTCCAAAATGCCCGTCATCTTCGCCATAGCCAGTCCGTAATTACAAATGGGAATCTTCTTTCGAAGAAAGTCCTGATAACGACTCTCCACTTCTTTTTCACTAAGCATGCAGGCTCCGCAGTGAATCATTATCTTCACCCGCTTCTGTTCCTCCTCCGGTAAAAATCCCTTTCCCTCCGAGTATACAAACTGAAGCTTCTTTCCGGTATATTTTTCCAGCATCCGAGGGAGCTTTACCGTTCCGATATCTCCGCACTGCCGATGATGACTACAGCCCTCAGCAATGTAAACCCTATCTCCATCCTCCAAGGTGGAAAGCACAGCACAACCCTCCAGGGCATAACTTAGAAATCCCTTGTATCTTGCCATCAGAATGGAAAAGGAGGTCAATGGCATAGTCTTAGGAAGAATTTGATTCACTTTGGAAAATGCCTGAGAGTCCGTAACCACCAGCTTGATTTTATCTCCCAAATTTTCCAGAATCTTCGGAAGCTCCTCCACCTGGCAGACCAGAGGAATTCCATTATAATCTAAAATGTCTCGAATCGCCATTTGTTGCGGTAAAATCAGTCTTCCTTTCGGAGCGGATTCATCAATAGGGGTCACCAGTACCACAAAATCTCCCGGCTCCACCAGACCGTGGAAGAGTCGTTTTTTCTCTTCCTGTAGACTTGCTAAGGGCGCAAAGGCATTCTTTACTGCTTCTACTCCCTCCTTGGTTTCGGAAGATACTAAAAATATCCCCTGAAAAGGCAGATCCTTTTTCCGGGAAATCCGGTCCTCTATCCACTCCTCTATCCGCCCTCTTTCTTCGGAAGAAAGTTTATCCGCCTGGCTTAATAAGAGGAATGCAGGAATTTTATTTTCCTGAAAAAGTCTAAGGTAGGAGGCCTCTTTCTCCGGCAAGAAAAGGCCTTCCTCCTGCCCCTCTATATCTGACAAGAAAAAGCCTTCCCCCTGTTCCTCTTTCCTTGCAGGCAGAACGTCCTTGGCGGAAAGAAAGTCCTTTGCGGGAAGAAATAAGAGGGCAATATCCGTTTCCCGAAGCACCTCTTTGGTTCTTTCCACCCTCATGCTTCCCAGCTCTCCTTCATCGTCAAATCCGGGGGTGTCAATCAAAAGTACCGGTCCCAAGGGCAAAATCTCCATGGATTTCCGCACCGGATCCGTAGTGGTTCCTAAGATTTCCGAAGTGAGAGACAGCTTCTGTCCGGCAATGGCATTAAAAAAACTGGATTTTCCCGCATTTCTCCTCCCGAAAAATGCGATGTGAATCCGCTCCCCCTGAGGGGTGTCCTGTAGACTCATCTTTTCCTCCTATAGTAAAAAGCCTGGGCTATAGCCGTAAGCGCTAAAAAATCATCCTCTATGCATGGGGCTGCATAATACGAGATATCGCACGCTTTGCGCATGATACTCGTTATGAATCAAAAAAAAATTTCTAAGCAATATAGGTCTGAAATTGGGGGTACGTTCTCAGACTCCCCTGCATTCAGACCTATATCGCTTAACTTAGATTCTATATTGCTTTAGAAATAAAAGTCTCTCTTATTGGACTCGTAAATATTACTGATGTGATCCTTGGCAATGTTCCGTCGTTTTTCATTGGGGATGGTAAGAAGCTCTTTCTCGATTAAGTCTTCTCCGCACTTCTTGGTACCCTCACTGGCATAGTCGGTGAGGAACTCCGCCAAAGTCATTAATGCATTGGGATGACAACAGTTTTGAATCTGTCCGGATTTGCACAGCGCCATAAAGCGATCTCCGGTTCTTCCCTCCCGATAACAAGCAGTACAGAAGGAAGGCAGATAACCAAGATCCATCAGCCATTTTACCACCTCATCCAGGCTTCTCTGGTCGGAAACATCAAACTGCTCCGTATCATGGGGACGCTCCTCCTCGGAATAGCCGCCTACAGAGGTTCTGGATGCGCCGGAAATCTGAGAAATACCGATGGATAGAGCTCTCCCTCTAACGGCTTCGGACTCTCTGGTGGAGATAATCATACCGGTATAGGGCACAGCAATTCGGATGCAGGCAATGATTTTCTCAAAAATCTCATCATCAATACCATTGTCAAACTGGCTGGGATCAATATCGGAGGCTCTCTTCAGTCTGGGCACGGAAATGGTGTGGGGTCCTACACCGTGTACTGCTTCCAAATGCTCCGCATGCATCAGAAGTCCTGCAAACTCATACCGATACTTGTCCAAACCGAAGAGTACGCCGATACCTACGTCATCGATACCGCCCTCCATGGCTCTATCCATGGCTTCCGTATGATAACGATAGTCATGCTTCGGTCCGGTTGGGTGGAGCTGTTCATAGCTTTCCTTATGATAGGTTTCCTGGAACAGGATATAGGTACCGATACCGGCTTCCTTAAGCTTACGGTAATTTTCCACGGTGGTTGCCGCAATGTTTACATTGACACGGCGAATGTCTCCATTTTTATGATGGATACTGTAAATGGTTTTAATACTCTCCAAAATATACTCAATGGGATTATTAACGGGATCCTCTCCCGCCTCTAAAGCCAGACGCTTGTGTCCCATATCCTGAAGGGCAATGACCTCTTTACGAATCTCCTCCTGGCTTAGTTTTCTTCTGGCAATGTCCTTGTTCTTCGCATGATAAGGACAGTAAACACAACCGTTTACGCAGTAATTGGAAAGGTATAAGGGCGCGAAAAGCACGATACGATTTCCATAAAAGGCCAGCTTAATCTCCTCCGCCAATTTAAACATTTTCTCGTTTAAATCCGGTAATTCGCAAGCCAATAAAACGGAGGCCTCCCGATGGCTCAAACCATCACAATGGACTCTGCCCTTCTCATCATATACCGGCTTTGCCTTTTCCAAGATTGACTCTATATAAGCCCGGTCATTCTTATGCTCATCGGCAAACGCCAAAGTTTCCAGGATTTCTTCATGGGAAATAAATTCTTCTGCTTTAGTTGATTTTGGATTATAGATTGTACTCATAATACTCCCTTCTTCCGGTTCGACTTCCTTTTTAGGAAATTGTGTTTACGTTCCGTTCAGATTGGAAGGCATAAATGCTTTCACCTGATTAATAGACTATTTGATTTTTCTTATGCTTCTACTTTTGCTTTCTTTGCATCTCCTCTATCCACCAGAAGCTTGGCGCCTACAGACTCCATCCTTCGGCTTAAGCAGGCACGACACTGAGCCGCCTCATCTCCGGTACAGATTTTGTTGTCATAGAGAAGATATTTTTTTCGCACAGCCGTGGGAGACAGATTGGGCATTAAGACATTTGCCCCTGCTAAAACTCCCAGCTCCCTTCCTCTTTTGTCAATGGTTCCCAGAGCTGTGGTGGCGGGAATCAAAAGATTCGGTTGAATCAAACGCAGCATGGATAGGAGAAAGAGGGTGTCCTCCAAACTTCCCTGCTTTTCCTTTGCGAAAATGGTGCTGTGCTGGGGAATGAATGGGCCAATCCCGCACATATCCGGCTTGAATTCCTGTATAAAGTACAGGTCCTTCGCCAAACTTTTACTGCTCTGCCCCGGAGAACCTACCATGAAACCGCAGCCTATCTGAAAGCCGATGTCCTTTAGGTCCTGAAGACAACGCATCCTGTTTTGAAAGGATAATTCCTTTGGGTGGAGCTTCTGATAATGGGCTTCATCCGCGGTTTCATGCCGAAGAAGATAACGGTCTGCTCCTGCCTGAAAATATTTTTCATAGGATTCTTTGGATTTTTCCCCAATGGAAAGGGTGACGGCGCAATCCGGAAATTCTTCTTTGATTGCCTTTACAATCTCTACAATCCGCTCATCCGTAAAGTAGGGATCTTCCCCTCCCTGTAAAACAAAGGTACGAAATCCCAGTTGATGCCCTTCCCGGCAACAGTCCAAGATTTCCTCCTTCGTCAGGCGATAGCGCTCCACCTCTTGGTTTTCCCTCTGAATCCCGCAGTAGTGACAGCCGTTCTTGCAATAGTTGGTGAACTCGATTAATCCTCTGGTATACACCCCATTGCCGTAATACTCTTCGGTACAGTCCTTCGCCAGGTTCTTCGCCAGCTCCTCATCCTCTTTCGTCCTGTTCGAAAGAATCAGCTCATATTCTTCCAAAGACAAATGATGGATTTTTTGTAGCTGACGAAGCAAATCTGCTACTTTACTTGCTGGCATAGGCAGTTTTTACACTGATTTCCGGGATGTTCCCAATCTTTCCCGCCAAAGCGGAAATCGTGTCGTTGGGGGCATCCAGAGCGATGGATACAATGTTTACTCCCTTCTTCTCATAGGGCAATCCCATTCTCCCTACGATATAGTCCCCATATTCATGAAGAAGATGATTCAGCGTATCCACGGACTCGCGATTCTCCACAATAATCGCCATTACCGCAATTCTGCTTTCCTGTTCCATAATTGAACCTCCTTTTAGATATAGTTCTGTCTGATTATTTTATCATAATGCCAGGGGAGAGGCTATAGGGGAGTTTATTTTTGATGGAGTAAACTTACTGTCAGTTAACGAGCTTCAAAAATACACCTTGA